>WNFT01005079.1_pt1 | contig 18102 bp, 19 predicted proteins | sample 5400191 | NCBI WGS metagenome assembly WNFT01 (sample SAMN13153359, study PRJNA577476) | soil metagenome | isolation source: 80 cm saprolite under Madrone tree | place: USA:California | collected 2016-06-14 | reverse complement strand
CACACAATCGCCAAGAACGCCGGCACCGTCGGAGCGATGCACACTTGGTGTGGATCACCGAGGGTGAGGGCAAGCGCGTCAAGCCTGGGTCGCAGCGGCGATTGCCTTGGCCAAAGTTCGAGCCGGTAGCGCGCCTCAGGGTGTTAAACGCTGTAAAGCGAGCCGACACCCGGGACCACCGCTCGTTTTAAGTCGCGCAACCGTGATATCTCGCTAATTCATTGATTTCAAAAGACAGACCCAGGCTGACGTGAGAGCATCCCGGTGTATGGTGGGGTTGGCACCTGTAAAGGGAGCCGACGCCTGGGACCACCGCTCGTTTAAGTCGCGTGACCGTGATATCCCGCTAACGCATTGATTCTAAGGACAGACCCCGGGCTGACATGGAGGCTTGGTCCCACGACGCCTGTCGGATTTCTTTACAGTTCAGACCATGCGTGAACACGGAAAACAAGAATTAATCTTGTCTTTCGGCGGATATCCTCTATTGGCACAACTCATGCATTTCCTACTTGGAGAAGATTACTCTACCACACACACACGAAATAAGTGCAAATGATGCCAGTACGGATGAAACTCTCTGATCGGGCTTGGCTTCTTCGCGCGCCGCCGCAAGAGCGCGTGAGGGAAACCGACAGCGCTCGAAACAACCGGCGCCTCCCAGCGCCGGTTGTTTTGCTGGCTCGTTGCTAGCTGAGGCGGGCGCGCACGCGCGATGCCGACATTCAGCATCCGTTAAAAACCAAGTTCGATAATGGCTCCTGTTTGCACCGAAGGTGCAGGAGAAGAGGGTCCCGCCGAGAGCCCTGATGGCAAGCCCTCTTTGCGGGGAAAATCGGACTCGGCTGCAGCGGAGGGGAGTTATCGCGGCGGGTTTCGGCTGAACCTTTGTCGGATTTCTTTACACTCGGACACGATCCACGACGATAGCTAACTTATCGATAACCCTGGAGAGAGGCGGCGCAAATGCTCAGCTAATTAATCGAGTTTCCTAGAATTGGCAGCGGCCGGTGAATGGCTGCGTTTACGATTTGCTTGTCGGAATTTTTTACACCCCGTCATAGTTTGTCGAGGCGCCGTATTCGCCTACCTGATTGAATTTCCTGAAATCGGCGGTAGCCTCGGACCGCGATCTTTACGATTAGCCTGTCGGAATTTTTTACAATCCTGTTCTACCGGAGGCAGCGTTAACCGCGAATCTTAAGCAAACTGCGGTGTGGCACGAAAGTTGCCCCTCTGACCACGGGCATCCAGAGTGATGGGTACCGGTCGGTGGAGATCCTTTAATGCTTAACCCAAAATCGGTTTCAATTCTCGCCGCCGCCGCGGTGCTGGCATCGAGCGTCGCAGCACACGCCACGGTGATCACTTTCGGTGCATCCGGAAACCAGGGCGGCGACGCGCTTGGCGCACAGGCCGATTTCACAACGGGTGCCGGTTTCATCAACGTCACGTTGACAAATACGTTGGCGCCAAGCGCCATAGGGAGCGCTGGGTCGGCGGTGAGTGACCTCCAGTTCACGCTCAGCAATGCGCCGGGCACTCAGGGAACCCTGACCGCTTCCGGGCAGCTCGGGAATGTCAACGGCACCACCCCCGGCGTGGTGACGTTTACCAGTGGTTCGCCCGTGCGGTTCATCGGCATGGGACCAGCGCCTCCGAACGGCAGCGGGACCTTCACCGTCACCGGCAATACGATATTGATGGAGGCTCTCGGTGGCGGCCAGCCGAGCCAGATGATCCTGCCGTCCGTAGCGAACGGTGGAACTTACCCGAACTCGAACGCGAGCATAACCAATTTCAACCCGTCCACAATCGGCCCGGCAATGTTCGTGCTCGACTTCGCGGGGGTTACGGCCAGCACGACGATAACCGCCGCGACGTTCTCATTCGGTACGGGCCCGGATCATACCTTGACCGGCACTGTCATTCCCCCAGGCCCGCCGCTCGTGCCCGAGCCGGCGTCTCTCGCATTGTTGGGCACCGCGCTTGCGGCGTTCGGCTTGTACAGACGTCGCAGGTCTGCCTAAACACCAGCCGTTACAGATAAAAAGGGCGCGACCCGATGGTCGCGCCCTTTTTGCGTGGGTTTCGGAATGCGACGCGATCAACCCTCGCTTTGCTTGTGCGGTCCATGACCATTGGGCGAAGGGCCCGTTGTGGACGAGCCGACGGTTACCGTGGTCCTGGCGGTCGCCGATCCTCCGTCACCTGTGCAGATGACCGAGTATGAAGTCGTCACGGTCGGAGAAACGACCGCCGAACCCGGCGTGTCAGATATGGTGAAGCCCCCGCCCGTGCAGGACGAGGCGTTCGTCGAGTTCCACAACAAGGTCGAGGACTGTCCCGGGCTAATGGTCCTCGGGCTGGCCGAAAGGGAGGCAGTCGTCGCCGGTAGCGGCGTCGTGAAGGAGCCAGCGGTGCACGGTGTCAGCGAACCGCTGCCCCAGCAGGTGCTGAAGACATCGCCGGTTACCGGAGAGGAGGGGTTCGAGGTCTCGCCATACGGGTCCTGCATGATGATGCCGTTGGCCGACAGTGACAGGTTTGGGTTCTGACCGTTGGCCTCGACCGGGTCGAATGTCGCCTGCCCATAATCGGCGAGCGGTAAGGTAGGCCAGCCCGATGCCTCGGTGATCCATTCTGCGGACGCCATGGTGGATTGGTATTGGAAGCTCTGCGTCCAGGTCCACCCGGCGGTCTGATCAACCAGGCTAAGCTGCCAGGTTTGCACCGAACTCGGCGAGCACGCGGCTGTGCACTGCAGCGAGGCGGTGATGATGTCGCCTGGTTTCACGCTGCGTGGAACCTCGATAGCTCCCACCGGATAAAGCTCGTACCAAACGACGTAGCTTGCACCTCCAGATGGACCAATCCATTCCATCGCACCAAGCTGGATCAGGGTCGAGTCGCCGTATCCGCCTTGCCTACCCACTGCGAAACATGTTCAGTGGTGTTCGTAAGCCCGTCATAGGTCACGCTCGGCACCTGGAAGGTCCCGGATGCGGAGGTGTAGGGTGCTGAAGCGGTGACGGCATAGCCCGACCAATACGCGGTTACGATCGAGTTGCGGAGGCGCTTAATGCTGCCATCCGGATTGCGGTAGGCCTGCATCGGCGGATGCGTCAGTTTCTCGGGGGGCTCCGCGGTCTGAGCGGCGGTAGGGCCACTCGTGCCGACGGCGGCAAGGACCGTGGCGCACAGGCGATGCGCAAGCTTCGTCTTCATCAGTCTCCCCGGATTTGTTGGAAAAAATCGCGATATCTGCCAGACCCGGCGGAGAAGCCGGTGGCAAAAGATCGAGTGCGCTAAAAGGTTCCCCCTCGTACGCGCGGAGATTGATAATGGGCAGCGCAGCGTGTCGGTTGTGTCCAAATAAGGTCTAAATTTTGTTAATTATTCGAAGTATCGACCCGCCAGCGGGGCTCCATAGCACCGGTTAACAGGGTAAGGCGGGAGCCACGTTCGCGCAGCACGTGCCGGGGGCGGGCCCCCATCACGTGCGTCCGTATTGTCAGGCGGCGGCGGTCACTTGCACTTCTTTCCGTGGCAAGTGCTGGGCGAGCTCATCGTCACGGTGGCCATGGCCGTAGCGGACCCACCATTGCCGGTGCAGGTGACCGAGTAGGAGGTCGTCACGGTCGGGGAGACGACGGCCGAGCCCGATATCGCGGACGCGGTGAAATTACTCCCCGTGCAGGACGAGGCGTTGGTCGAGCTCCATGACAGGATCGAGGACTGCCCCGCGCTGATGCTTTTCGGATTGGCCGAAAGGGAAGCAGTGGTCGCTGGTGGCGGCGTTGTGAACGAGCCGGCGGTGCACGGTGTCAGCGAGCCGGCGCCCCAGCAGGTGCTGAAGATATCGCCGTTCACCGGGACCGACGGGTTTGAGGTTTCTCCATACGGGTCCTGCATGATGATCCCGTTGGCGGACAGCGACAGGTTGGGGTTCAGACCGTTGGCCTCGACCGGATCGAAAGTTGCCTGCTGATAATCGGCGAGCGGTAAGGTAGGCCAGCCGGGGGCCTCGGTGATCCACTCTGCCGACGCCATGCTGGATTGGTATTGGAAACTCTGCGTCCAGGTCCACCCGGCGGTGTGATCAACCAGGCTAAGCTGCCAGGTTTGCACAGAGCTCGGCGAGCACGCGGCTGTGCATTCGAGCGATGCGGTGATGATGTCGCCGGGTTTGACGCTGTGTGGAACACCCACAGCGCCTGCCGGATAGAGCTCGTACCAGACCAGATACGATGCGGTGTTGGAAGTCGAGGCGTATTCCATCGCCCCAAGCTGGATCAGGGTCGAATCGCCGTATCCGCCAATGCCCACCCATTGCGAGACATATTCGGTAGCGCTCACCAGACCGTCGTGTCTCACGCTCGGGACCTGGAAGGTCGCGGATGCGGAGGTGTAGGGTGCTGAGGCAGTGACGGCGTAGCCCGACCAGTACCCGGTTGAGATCGTGTTGCGGAGACGCCTGATGCTGCCATCGGCATTCCGATGCGGCTCCATCGGCGGATGCGTCAGCCCCTCGAAGGGCTGCGCGGTCTGAGCGGCGACAGGCCCGTTCGTGACACCGACGGCAAGGACAGTGGCGCACATAAAGTGCAGAAGGTTCGGTTTCATCGGTCTTCCTCATGAGGTGCCCGAGGAAAACCTATGACATAGAGATTACTATACTATGCAATACCTTTGCTTAATATTTCAAATATCGGAAAATTATCAAACACCATTCTCCGTATTTCTCGGTTAACGGGGGATCTTGTCCAAAAGACTATGCCAATAAGAAACAACGTAGGGATGCGCTTGAGCGAGCGATCGCCGGGAACTCGATACCCGTCCAATCGCTAACCAGGCACAACGGCGGGCTAAAATTGCCACAATGGCCTGATACCGTCTCGCTTTGAAAAGCGATAGCCGCGTCGCCTCTTTCCCGCCGCCGAGCCGCCCGGCGCCGAGGCGGATCGGCCACCTCTTCAACCCTTAGGAGAATATTTGCTGCAGATTCGCTGTAGATGCAGCAATGAGTAATGATTGATGCAATTGCAGATTGCAGATGTCGGGAACGGCCACCGAAGAGGTCTTGCCTTCACCTGGGGCCCGTGCACAAATCACGGTCTCGGGCGGCGGGTCCTGTGCGCCGTCGGTGCGGTGGCGAGGGCGAGATGAAGGCGCTGGTCGCGGTCAAGCGGGTCATCGACTACAACGTCAAGATCCGCGTCAAGGCGGACAAGACCGGGGTCGAGACCGCCAATGTCAAGATGTCGATGAACCCGTTCGACGAGATTGCGGTCGAAGAGGCGCTGAGGCTGCGCGAGGCCGGCATCATCGAGGAGGTTATCGCCGTCTCGCTCGGCGTGGCCCAGTGTCAGGAGACCATTCGCACGGCGCTGGCGATGGGTGCGGATCGTGGCGTGCTGGTTGAGACCACCGTGGAATTGCAGCCGCTCGCTGTCGCCAAGCTGTTGAAAGCGGTCATCCTCCAGGAAAGCCCGGAGATCGTGATCATCGGCAAGCAGGCGATCGACGATGATTGCAATCAAACCGGCCAGATGCTGTCGGCATTGCTCGGCTGGCCGCAGGCGACCTTCGCCTCGAAGCTCAAGATCAGCGACGGGCATGCCGAGGTGACGCGCGAGGTCGATGGCGGGCTCGAGACCGTGGCGATCAAATTGCCGGCGGTCATCACCACCGATTTGCGGCTCAACGAGCCGCGCTATGCCTCCTTGCCCAACATCATGAGGGCGAAGAAGAAGCCGATCGCGATGACAACACCCGAGGCGCTGGGCATCGATATTACCCCACGCCTGGTCGTGCTCAAGGTCGAGGAGCCGCCAAAGCGCGAGGGCGGCCGCAAGGTGGGCTCGGTCGCCGAGCTCGTCGACAAGCTCAAAACCGAGGCGCGGGTGATCTGATGGCTGCGCTGGTCATCGCGGAGCACGACAATGCGGCGCTGAAGCCGGCGACCCTCAACGCCGTTGCCGCCGCCAAGGAAATCGCCGGGGAAGACGTCGACATCCTGGTGGCCGGCAAGGACTGCCGCCCGGTCGCTGAGACCGCTGCTGCGGTCGCCGGGGTCCGGAAGGTGCTGCTCGCCGATGATGCGGCCTACGACCATGGGCTGGCCGAGAATGTCGCCCCGCTCCTCATCAGGCTCGCCGAGGGATATTCGCATCTGCTGGCACCGGCGACGACCTCCGGCAAGAACCTGATGCCGCGGGTCGCGGCACTACTCGATGTGATGCAGATTTCCGACATCAGTGCCGTGGTCTCGCCCGATACTTTCGTGCGGCCGATCTATGCCGGAAACGCGCTGCAGACGGTTCAGTCCAAGGATCCGATCAAGGTCATCACCGTGCGCGGCACGGCGTTTCCGCCGGGCGCGGCAACCGGCGGCTCGGCGGCGATTGAGACGGTCGAGGCGACCGGCTCGGCCGGGCTCTCGGAGTTCGTGCGGGCCGAGCTGTCGAAGTCGGAGCGGCCGGAGCTGACCAGCGCCCGCGTCATCGTCTCGGGCGGTCGCGGGATGCAATCGGGCGACAATTTCCACCTCTTGGAAAAGGTGGCCGACAGGCTCGGCGCCGCAGTCGGAGCCTCGCGCGCCGTCGGGATCTCGGGCGCCATCCAGCACCTCGCCGGCATGAAGGATTCGAAGGTCATCGTCGCCATCAACAAGGACGAGGAGGCGCCGATCTTCCAGATCGCCGATTACGGCCTCGTCGGCGATTTGTTCAAGATCCTCCCCGAGCTCGACGCCGAGCTCGAGCGCCGTCAGTGAGCTCGGCGCCCGGCCCGACCAACCGGCTGCGCCGGATCGGCGTGATCGGCGCCGGGCAGATGGGCGGAGGCATCGCCCATGTCTGCGCGCTCGCCGGGTTCGAAGTCACGTTGACCGACATCAGCGAGGAGGCCCTGCAACGCGGGCGCGAAGCCATCGACCGCAACCTGTCGCGTCAGGTTGCCCGCGGCAAGGTCAGAGAGGAAGACAAGGCAGCAGCACTCCAACGTATCCGCACCGGTCTCGACTACGCGTTGTTCGGCGATTGCGACATGGTCATCGAAGCCGCGACCGAGCGGGAAGAGATCAAGCGCGAGATATTCAAGAAACTGACGCCGGCACTGCGGCGCGACGCGCTGATCGCGACCAACACCTCGTCGATCTCGATCACCCGGCTCGCCTCCTCGACTGACCGCCCGGGCAAGTTCATCGGCATGCATTTCATGAACCCGGTGCCGGTGATGAGCCTGGTCGAGCTGATCCGCGGGATTGCCACCGACGAGGATACCTTTGCCGCGAGCCGCGATCTGGCACTCACGCTGGGCAAAACGCCGATTGCCGCCGAGGATTTCCCGGCCTTTATCGTCAACCGCATCCTGTTGCCGATGATCAACGAGGCCGTCTACACGCTCTATGAGGGTGTGGGGTCGGTCGAGGCGATCGACACGGCGATGAAGCTCGGCGCCAACCACCCGATGGGCCCGCTCGAACTCGCCGATTTCATTGGGCTCGACACCTGCCTTTCGATCATGCAAGTGCTCTATGAAGGGCTCGCCGACAGCAAATACCGGCCGTGTCCGCTGCTCGTCAAATATGTCGAGGCCGGCTGGCTCGGCCGGAAGACGAGCCGCGGCTTTTACGATTATCACGGAGAAGGACCGGTCCCGACCCGCTGAGCAGCGACATCTCGTCCTGGAAATCTTGTCTCTGCCCAGCCGATACGTTATCAAGCTGTCACAATCGCGTGCTATGCCGGCCCGCGAGCAAAGATGAGCGGGACGGGTGCTCGTGACTGCCTGCCTGGACAATTGCCCGGCTCTGGTTCTCAACGCCGACTTTCGGCCGCTGAGCTATTTTCCGCTGTCCCTGTGGTCCTGGCAGGACGCGATCAAGGCGGTGTTTCTCGATCGCGTCAACATTATCGACCATTACGACGTCCGCGTGCGCAGCCCCTCCTTGGAAATGCAGCTGCCGAGTGTCGTCTCTTTGAAGGAATATGTGCCGGCGGCCCGGCATCCGGCATTTACCCGGTTCAACGTATTTCTGCGCGACCGCTTCACATGTCAGTATTGCGGCGAGCCATATCCCTCGCACGACTTGACCTTCGACCATCTCGTTCCGCGCTCGCGCGGCGGGCGCACGATCTGGACCAACGTCGTCACCGCCTGCGCCACCTGCAATCTCCTCAAGGGCAATCGGCTGCCGCGGGAGAGCGGGATGCATCCGCTGCACCGTCCAGTGCAACCGACGACCCATCTGCTGCAGGCGAACGGCCGCGCCTTTCCGCCCAACTATCTGCATGAGAGCTGGCGCGACTATCTCTACTGGGATACCGAACTCGACCCGAATTGAACGTCGCGCCCGGCATTGGTGCGGACGGCGGGACTCGAACCCGCACTCCCTGGCGGCCAGGCGGTTGCCAGCCTTCGGGAGGATACACGATGGCGAAGGTCACGAAACGGACGGTCGACACGCTGAAGCCCGTCCCGGCCTTGTCAAATCAATTTGGGTTGGGCAAACGGGGATAAGACAGGGTCGGAGTTCACGCCGCTTTAGTCGCTTCTTGCCATTGGATCGCCGCCTCGGCTCGGAAGATCCGGAGCGTTGATCGCGAGACGAGATGGCGTTGAAGACTGAAGGTATTGTGGACGGCGGCATGCATGCTGAGGAAGCGCTGGGCGGATCGAGCCGATTTGAACCGCTGCATCTTGCGCTCTCGTCGCCGCACCGCCTGATGCGAATTCTCGGCGCGATTGTTCTTCCGGAGTCCCTGTTCATGCGTGCAGGTCAGCCGCAGACCCCGGAACGCCGAGGCGTAGGAGCGGAGCTTGTCGGTCACCAGCAACTTCGGGATGAAGCCTTGCTTCTTGAGCAGCTTGCGCATCAGCCGCAGCGCCGCCCGGCTATCGCGGCGGCGCTGGACCAGCATGTCGAGGACCTCGCCCTCGTGGTCGACAGCGCGCCAAAGGAACATCCGCTCGCCGGCGATCCGGACCACCATCTCGTCCAGGTGCCATCGGTTGCTCGGGCGAGGACGGCGCCGCCGCAGCCGCCGCGCGATCACCGGTCCGAACTTCAGAACCCAGCTCCGAACGGTTTCGCAGGAGATATCGAGCCCACGCTCGGCAAGGAGATCCTCGACGTCTCGGTAGCTGAGCGTGAAGCGGAGGTAGAGCCAGACAGCATGTTGGATGACAGCCGGCGGAAAGCGGTGGCGACGATATGAGTTCAACCATCGCTCAGCCTACCCGCAACCTCGCTCCCCAGCCATCCCGTTATCCTGACAAAGCCGGTGTGGCTGCTCGAGCTCGGTGTCGCGGTCAGCCATGGCCGGCCCTACCATCCGCACACCCAGGGCAAGAGCCTGCCCCGGCGCAGGCCGGGGACGAGCGGTTTCATCGCACCTTGACGGCCGAGGTGATTGGCCGGCGGGCGTTTGCCGATCTCGCCGAGTGCCAGCAGCGGTTTGACGCGTGGCGGGTGGTGTACAACACGCAGCGTCCGCACGAGACCCTCGCTCTGGCCACCCCGGTGTCGCGCGACCGTCCCAGCCATCGCAGCTTTCCCGGGAAGATCGAGCCGTTTGACTACGGCCCCGAGGCGATCGTGCGCCGGGTCGACGGCGACGGCTGGCTGAGCTTCCGCAATCGGCCACTCAAGGTCGGTAGGGCCTTCAGCTACCGCCGCGTCGCGCTGCGTGCGACCGAGTTGGACGGCTGCTTCGATGTGCTGTTCTGCGCCCATCAAGTCGGCGCGCTCGATCTGCGCCAGGCGGCACCGTGAGCGGCTCATCCTCACGCTCGCCCCGGTGGGTTCACAGGCACCTCCCGCACCGTCCGCTCGCCGCGCTCTTGATGGCGCTCGCGAACGGCGCGGGGCCCTCCTGTGGACTACCGGGACGAGCTGCGTCAGTGCCAACCCGTCCACCATGTCCCCGAACGCCTGTCCATCATCTCTCCGGCCTTTAACAGGTGGGAAGGAGGGGGGACGGCGGCAGCACCCGCTGGTTCTCTCGCGCAGCTCAACCTTTGAAACCGCACGACCTGTCGCGGCGGCACAGCAAAGGTGTGTTCCGTTGGAGCCAAATAAACGCGCTCCTCAAGCGACATCCGCTTCCCAGCGCCAGGATCGCCTATCGCTACGCCGCCCTGAGCGAAGCTCCCTCGTGAGGAACCGGATGCTTGGAAATCGGCACATCCGGATCTGTGGGGGGTGGGGGTGGCAACATCCCCACCTACCCAGCCCATAACCCTCCCGCACTGCAGGAGAGGGTGCCGGGGTCGGTACGGTTCTTGCCTCGCCCTGGCAAACTCCCGAAAATGCCGTCCCCGCGAACGCGGTCGGGAGGGTGCGGTGGAGATCGGCGAGAGACGCCAGTCAAACATTCTGGTTTTGCGGCCGGTCGGACGCATCGACAATCTCACCAGCGCCGAGTTTCAGGCGCGGCTGCTGGCCGCCACTACTTCCGGTCCCGGCGACATCGTCGTCGATTTTACGGCAGTCGAATACATATCGAGCGCCGGGTTGCGGGCGCTGATGGCCGCCTCGCGGTTGAAGCCGAAGGAACGGCGGCTCGCCGTCGCCTGTCTCAACTCGATTGTAAGCGAGATCTTTGCGATTAGCCGGTTCTCGCATGTCGTGCCGATCTTCGCCACCGTGGAGGAAGCGAGCGCTGCCTGGCAGGCGCCGCCGCGACCCCAGGCGGCGGTTCCGCAAGCTGAGACCCGACCGGCGGGGCCGTTGCGCCTCCGTTTTTGGGGCACCCGCGGCTCGCTCCCGGCGCCGCTGCGGGAGCGGGCGGTCCGCGCCAAGATCCGCGATGCGCTCGTTGCCGCGCGCGGGCATGCGCTCGAGACCGAGGCGGCGATCGACGCCTTCATCGACAGCAGGCTGCCATTTTCAGTGCGCGGCACTTTCGGCGGCAATACCAGCTGTGTGGAGCTCATTACCGGGGGCGATGAATACGTGATCTGCGACCTCGGTACCGGTGTACGCGAATTCGGCAACCGGGTGGTGGCCGAGCACGGCCCCGCAGCCAAGAGGTGCTTCAACGTGTTCCTGTCCCACTTGCATTGGGACCACATCATGGGGTTTCCGTTTTTCCGCCCGGCCTACATCCCTGGCAACCTCATACGCATCCATAGCAGCCACCCAGCAGTGCGCGAGGCGTTGCACAAACAGCAGTCGGACCCCTGCTTTCCTGTCGATTTTCGCGCACTGCCGGCGACCATCGAGTTCGTTACCCTCGAACCCGGCCGGACCTATAAGATCGCCGGGTTTTCCGTCACCTCCCTCAAGCAATTCCACGGCGGTGATTCCTTTGCCTACCGGTTTTCGCGCGGCGGTAAGACTATTGTCTACTCGACCGATTGCGAGCACAAATATTCAAATCTCGACGAGTCCTATGCATTTGTCGCGTTCTATCGGAACGCCGATGTGCTGATCTTCGATGCGATGTACTCGCTCGCCGACACAATCTCGGTCAAGGAAGATTGGGGCCACTCGAGCAATGTCGTCGCGGTCGAGCTGGCTCAGGCAGCGCAGGTCAGGCGCCTCGTCCTGTTTCACCACGAGCCGGCATATGACGACCGCATGATCGAGGAGGTCTTCGCCGAGACCGTCCGCTTCGAGGCGATCAGCCGAGCTGGCCACGAGGTCGAGGTCATCTCGGCCTATGACGGGCTAGAACTGGAGTTGTGACGCGCGATCCCGCGGTGGGCTGGGGCATCGCCCTGCTGCACGGTCCGGGCCGCGCGGCTGCACTCGCGCTGGTCGCGGGCGCCTTGGCGTTGCGCATTATCGACCCTGGCATCATCACCGAGTTGCGCGTGCGCGGCTTCGACTTGATCGAACGAGTGTGGCCGCGCGCCAGTGATTCGGCACGAGTAGCGATAGTCGACATCGATGAGGAGAGCCTCGCCCAATACGGGCAGTGGCCGTGGCCGCGGCACCTGGTAGCTGAGCTCGTCCGCCGCATCGCCCAAGGCCACCCGCGCGTTGTCGGCATCGACATCTTCTTCCCCGAACGAGATCGGCTTTCGCCGACCGAGATCGCGCGAGAACTGCCCGACCTGCCTCCTGCTGTGGCTGATGCGCTGGCGCAGCTGCCGCCGAGCGACCGCGACCTCGCCGAAGCGATGGCAGCGGTCCCGACGGTGCTCGCGCTCGCCCCCACTCGCGAGGAGAACGCGCGATCTTCCGGCCCGATTCACCCCGCCCCGATCCGCCGGGCGGGAGATGATCCGACGCCGTTCTTGAAGAGCTACAAATCGCTGGTGCAAAGCCAGCCCGATCTCCGCGCCGCTGCGTTGGCCGCCGGGGCCATCGCTGTCGAGCCAGATGCCGACGGCGTCGTCCGTCGGCTCGCTCTCGCTGTGGCCTATCAACAAACGATCATCCCCAGTTTTGCGCTCGAGGTCGTGCGTATCGGCGGTGGTGAACGTGCTATCGTGATCGATACCGGCGCGCTCGGGATCAAACGCATCAGGATCGGCGGCACCACCATCCCGACGGACCGGCGGGGTCGCGCGATCCTCCACTTCGCAGCGCCACTGGCACGGTACATCTCGGCCTCGGACGTCCTCGATCCGGCGTTCGATCCAGCCGAGCTGCGGGGGCAGATAGTATTGCTCGGGGTTGCCAGAATCGGCGTCGCTGGGCTCCGCCAAACGCCCCTCGGCCTCGTCCGCGCGGTCGACCTCCATGCCCAGCTGATCGAATCGATCCTGCTCGGCGACCTGCTTCGCCGCCCACCATATCTCGATTGGTTTGAGCTCGCTGCGGCGCTCGTGGCCGGGCTCGCAGTCATCTCGCTACTGCGCTACGCAAGGCCGGCGCGCGCGGTTGTCATCGCTGTGGCGATCGCGGCGGCTCTTTTTGGCGTTGAACTGGCACTGTTCCGCTTTGCCGATCTCCTCTTCGACAGCACCTTTCCGGCGCTGACCCTGCTTGCGGCATTGGGCGTCATGCTGGTCGCCACCCTGCGAGCTACGGAGGCGGAACTCGTCCGCGAACGCGAGGCGAAGCAGCGGGTCGAGGGCGAGCTTGCCGCCGCGCAGGCGATCCAAATGGGCCTTTTACCGCGGCGGTTTCCTGCCTTTCCGGATCATCCGGACATCGATGTCTATGCCCGCATCGAGCCGGCGCGAATGGTCGGGGGCGACCTCTACGACTACGTGCTGATAGAAGGAGGCCGCCGCCTGTTCTTTCTGATCGCCGATGTGTCGGGCAAGGGCATTCCGGCAGCACTGTTGATGGCGGTGACGAAGGAGGTCGTCCGCGACGCCGTGCTGACGTTCGCGCCGGCGCTCGACCGCATCCTGGCGGAGGCAAACCGGAAAACCGCGGCGGCGAGTGCCGAGCTGCAGAACGAGGGCGGCGTTTTCGTCACCGCCTTCGCCGGGATTCTCGATCTCGGCTCGGGCGAGGTCGATTATGCCAGTGCCGGACACGAATCCCCCTTTATCCTCGGCGGCGGCGCCGGGTTGCGGCAGCTCGTCACCGAGGGCGGTCCGCCGCTCGGCGCGGTCGATGACTTCCACTATCCTATCGATCACGGCCGGATCGACGCCGGCGAGGTTTTGCTGCTCTTTACCGACGGGGTCACGGAAGCGGAGAACGCCGAGCATGGGCTTTATTCCTCCAAGCGGCTGGCCAAGGCGTTGGAGACGGCGCCCGTCATCGATGCCCAGTGTGTCGTCGCTGCGGTAGTCGACGACGTCAGGCGCTTTGTCGGCGGCGCCGAACAAGCAGACGACATGACCCTCCTGGCGCTGCGGCGGGTCGCCGGCGCGGCGCATTGAGCGCGGCGCGGCCGCTACCTGACGGTGATCTCGACGCGTCGATTGCGGGGCTCGGGGGTTTGATCGGCGGTCGGTACGAGCAGGTCGTGCTTACCCCTCCCGGCGATCGCGATCGCGTCCCGATCGAGCCCGTCGCGGACGAGCCCGCCGCGGATTGCCGCCGCTCGGGCGAGCGACAGCGCCTGATTGTAAGGGAGATCGCCGAGCGTGTCGGTGTAACCGATTGCCTCGATCTCGTAGACCGGGCGTTGCTTAATATCATCGAACACAGCGCGGTAGGCGATCTTGGATTCGGGGGTCAGCTCGTCGCTGCCGAGGATGAAGTAGAGGCGGAAGTGATGCGGCAGGATCGGCTGTGCCGCGATCGCACCCCGGAAGATCACGCGGATGGTTTCAGGGGTTTCCGCGATCGGCGCGCTGCTGCCGGCACGCGACTCTGCGGTCGCGTAAGGCTGGTCGAGGGTCGTCAGCGTCTCGCCTTCCTCGACGGTAATCGCACCGCCGCCGCCGCCTTCGGCATTGGGCAGCACGACAAACAAAGCTTGCCGGGGGCAGCCTGCGAGGAGGACGATCGAGACAAGTGCCAGGGTTGCCCGGCGCATCATCAATGCTCGCCATAGACCTGAACCGCGAAGGTCGTACCGCGCACCCCAAGAAGTGCGGTCGGCGTCTTGATCTTCATCGCCCCAGGGGTGCTGCGCGCGATATCGCCAGAGACCACCGCCAGGGTTCCCTGGCGCATATCCGCCAGCATTTCGCCGCGGAAATTGCTCGAATCGAACCGGAATTCGTCGAGCGCGATCTGGCTGTTTGAGCCGGCCGAGAATACGGTGTTGTCGATGAAGGTAATACCGATCCCGCCGTCCGCGCCTGTTTCGACCACATCCTTTTCGAACAGCGGATCCCCGATCTTCGCCGGCAGACGCCCGCCCGCGCGCAGGATCGTTACCTGCCCTGTCAACTTCTTGACCTGTGCGATCCGCGGAGCCTCTGCGGCGACCGTCGTGCCCGCGGTGGCGAGCAACAGAAAAGCAACCAACGCTAGTGCCAAGCCCATTCTCTCCTCCCCGGGTCAGTTCCAGTGTTGGCGCCGTGCAATCCTAACTCGCGCTTGCAACCAATGCGACACCCTGATGCGCCGCGAGGAAGCCGATCGAAAATGATCCCAGCGAAAACGGCCCGTTACGGCTACACCCGGTCATTCCCGCGAAAGCAGAAATCCAGGCGCGGCAATGTTTTGCACCGCAAGCCCTGCACCCCCGCTTTCACCGGGGTGACAGTAACGCCAGGCGAGGAAACCTCGCTGACCCTCCGCCGTCGCCGGGGGTCGGAGGGCATCAGACCGCGATGAGGGCTTCGACCACCCTGCGCAGCGAGCGCACCGAACTCGACCGGCTCCAGGCCTTTGCCGGGGCATTCGCCCGCGATTGCGGTTTCGCCGACGACGAACGGGCCCGACTCCTCATCATCCTCGAAGAGCTCTTCACCAATGTCGTCGCGCACGGTAATGCGCAGTGCGTTGCCGCCGCCCTCGGTTGGAGCCGCGACCGGCTGACGATCGATTTGGTCGACGACGGCCGGCCCTTCGATCCGCTCGCCCATCCTGGGCCGGATCTCGATGCGCCAGGGGAAGAGCGACCGATTGGCGGGCTCGGGATTGCCATCGCCCGCGCGCTCGTCGACAAGGCCCGCTACCGCCGGCAGGGCAGCCGCAATCATCTTCGTCTCGTCCGGCGGCTCGCGCCGGCCGCGAAACACCCGGTCCCCCAGTGATTTGCAAGACACCAACGGCGGGTTGCTTTTCGAGCCAACCTGGATAAATACCTAGTATCGCGGCACCTGGAGACGATTCAAGAAAGTGAACGAAATCGCCTCGTAAGACTCAAGAGGCAGACCCGGAAATGAGTCTGGAGATGTGAGGTTCACACGCCAACTTAATCCCAGCGACCGGACCTACACGATGCTGGTCCACTCTTCTGGGAAGTGCCAAACCACTAAATCGCTGCGCGATAGTCCGCTGAGGCGGGAAGCTTTTCTGCGGGCGCGGCGAGCGGGATAGAGATCGTCGATAGTGGGCGGGGCGCCCTGTCTTGAGGATCGAGGTGTCGTCAACCTCATCCAAGACAGGAGTTTTCGATGGGTACCTACGCCGTCACTCCGCTGCGTCATCGCATGATCGAGGACATGAACGCGCGGAAGCTCTGTGCGGGCACGCAGAGGGGCCACATTCACAGATGCAAGCGGTTTGCCGCGTTTCTCAATCGGTCCCCCGACACGGCGACGACTGAGGATATCCGCCGGTTCAAGTTGCACTGGCCGAGGCCGGCATGAGCATCTGCAATCGCAACCGCATCATGACCGGGCTGCGGTTCTTGTTCCGCGTGACCCTGCGGCGACTGGATCTTGCGGGCGAGGTCTATCACATCCGTGAGCGCCATCCACGGCGGGAAGGAGATTGAAATGTCGCTCATCGTCGCCGCGGGCCACGCGAGAGAGCCGGGGGCCCATCCTCAATGGTGGCCCGGCGAGCGCCCTCAACGCGCATTCTTTCAGACAGGCAACGAACACGGCGATCTCTTCGGCAAGAAACAAGCGGCTCAGAGTGATCCTCGCCAGAACGAAGTCGATACGCGCTTCGGTCATCGGGTGGTCGTCTTTGCCGGCAGCCGCCCAGGTGCTGACAAATCGAGGCTCGATCGTTTCGGGCTCGGGCACCTGGAGCCGATGCGGCCGGGTTGCTGTAGAGCCGCCGAAATGATGTTTGCCGAGCGCAGGTCCTTCGGGGTCGACGACGCAGATCGTCCAAGGCGAGCCGGGCATCCACGTGTCGGCGGAGTGCGGCTTGAGAGTGCGCGGCATCGTCATGATCGGCTGCGAGAATATCGCTCGATCGACCGCTTCGTGTCCAGGAACGGCCGTTCGCGATCGAAGCATTAGACAGCCCAATTCGACCCTTGCGGACAGTCCGAGGTCAAGTCGATGGGCCGAGATGTCCGAGATACAGAAATCACGCGTTCCTTTCGCGTGTAGAGACAGCCGGTGTAGTCTGAATCCAGATAAGAAGACGTTTGGCTCGGTGGTCTGGGCTATCCGCCCGTAGCGGGGTCTGAGTTAGCACCCGCCGCGATGCTGAGGCAGGGAGGAAATTGTCGTGCTCAGACGAGATCTGCTGACTGCCGCTGGCGCGGGCATTGCGGCGCTCGCCGCGCCGCGGATCGGGCGAGCGGAGAGGGCTCTTTGTTCCGACCTCGGATCTCAGCGTGTTCGACCCGGTCGTAACCACTTGGAGGGGCCCCCGCCGACGAAGGTGTTCGACAACCCTGCTTTGCTGCAGGTCAACCCGGAATATCTCGCCTGGCTGCTGTCGCTGCCATTGCTCGAGCGCGAGCGGCTGCTCGGCGGCAATTGGAAGATCCGGCCGGCAGCCGGGCTCTATTTCAAGCGGGAATGGTGCGCCGTTGCCGACCTGGCCCCGGCGGATCTCGATGTCGTCCGCTACTGGGATCTCGCGGCGACCGAAAAGACCGAGCTCAACGACCCCGATTGGACGGTCGGCATCAAGCTCGGCCCGCGACAAGAACGGCGGCTATTGGCTCCTTGACGTGGTGCGCGCGCGGGCCAACCCCGGTGATGTGGAGAGATTGCTGCTTAACACCGCCACACAGGACGGCAAGCGGGCCCGCATCGGGTTCGGCCAGGATCCAGGGCAGGCCGGTAAGAGCCAGGCGCTGCATCTGGTGCGCGCGCTCAACGGCTTCACTGTGCAGCCGGCCGCGGAGAGCGGCGACAAGCTGACGCGGTTCGGGCCGTTCAGCGCGCAGTGCCGCGCCGGCAACGTGAAGACCCGGCGCGGCCCTTGGAACGAAGACCTGTTCCGCGTCCTCGAAGGGTTCCCCGATCTCGCCCATGACGACGAGGTCGATGCCTGCAGCGGTGCCTTGGAAATGCTCAATCCCAACATGAAGGGCTACGGCATCTTTGAGTTCTATCGCCGGCAGGCCGAACAGCTGCTGGCCGAGCGCGAGGGGCGGGGGGAGGCGGCTCAACCTACCCAATCCACATGGGCCCCAGGCTCCATGGAGTGGCTCGCCGAACAGAAGAAATCGAGCTGAACCAGGCGGCTGCTGCGCCGAAGTTTGTAGCAACGACTTCCCCAGGCTGCTCCGCGATAGCCGATGGGACCAAGAGTTCGAATCCCTTTCCCTCCAGCGGTGAGTCTGCTGCGAACCCCGTAGATGGTCAACTAGGACAGCAGACCGCGGGCACCGTTACCCTGCGCTGACCGGGCTTGCGTCTATCGGA
>WNFT01001816.1_pt1 | contig 18103 bp, 13 predicted proteins | sample 5400191 | NCBI WGS metagenome assembly WNFT01 (sample SAMN13153359, study PRJNA577476) | soil metagenome | isolation source: 80 cm saprolite under Madrone tree | place: USA:California | collected 2016-06-14 | reverse complement strand
GCGCGCTCCATCTCACGCAGGTGGTGGTCATGCCGGGGATCGAGCAGTTGAGCTATAACGAGCGCGAAGCTATCTTGCAAAAGGCCAGACAAAACCTGAGCACTACTGTACAAGAAATCAGCGAAGGACTTATCGCGAATTATGGTGCTGACCTTCATCTCTCGATCACCTGGTCGGTCACCATCGATGACGATATCGCTGGAGGTATTGTTAGAATGGCAGAGAACGGTGAAGATGCGGAAGGAGCAGGAACGTTCGGTGGCTGCGATATCATCGCGATGGCAACGCATGGCTATAGTGGGCTGCAGCACTGGACGCTGGGCAGCATTACTGAGCGTGTTCTGCATACCACCCGGCTGCCGCTCCTGATCGTGCGACCAATTAATGTAGCATCGAAGGCTCATCAGCCTTTCAATCGGTCAACCATGGTCAAAGTATCAGATTGAGCAAACGAAAGCACAAGATCGTCACTTTCAAGCAAGTTTTTGAAGATGTGCCCCCGTCGACGAGGGCACATCCTGTATCACTGGCATGTCTACCGGGAGAACAGAACTGACCTCGACCTATCCATTTGCCACCACCCTCCAGCGAAGAGCATGTCCAATTCAGTCAGGATGTGGTATTCTTTTTCACGTACAGCCCTGTTAAAATCAAAAGATAACAGCTAGAAACGAGGAGGGCATATGCCAGGACATTTATCAAGTCCCGTTCGAGCGCTTGGCGTATTGACAGGTGGCGGCGACGTACCGGGACTCAATGCTGCCATCAAAGCACTGGTTTATAGTACAGAACCACTCGGTATTCGTATCATCGGACTGCGCGAGGGGTGGGAAGGCATCACTTATCTTGATCGATCACGCGGCCTTGATGCCCTTATCTTCAATACAGAAGATCCCAGTACCTGGGACAGCAACTATGTCTTGCCGCTGAATCGTCTGAACACGCGTACCATTGATCGCCAGGGAGGAACATTTCTGCAATCCACACGCACAAATCCAGCCCGTGTACGAGTCGGTGATCTTCCCCCATATCTTGCATCATATGGTACCGGGCATGCAGCAGATGATCGGGTTGACCTGACTAACGAAGTATTAGAGAACCTGAAATTTCTTGAACTCGATGGGCTGGTCGTCATTGGCGGTGACGACACCTTGAGCTATGGAGCAGTACTGGCGTCCAAAGGGGTGCCCATGTGGGGTATTCCAAAGACCATGGATAACGATGTGCCCGGCACGAACTATTGTATCGGTTTCCAGACAGCCATCAGCCGCGCAGCTGAATTCATTACGCGTATCCGCTCGACGGCAGGTTCACACAGCGAGACCGTCCTCTTTCGTATGTTTGGACGTGACGCAGGATTCACCGCATTAGAAACTGCTATAGCCACCTGGGCCGATCGCGTTTTAATCCCCGAAGCGACCGCTAATATCGATAGATTGGCCGAACTCGTCGTCCACGATCGCCACAATCCGCGTCACTACTCAACCATCATCCTTTCTGAAGGAGCCAACCTTGGTGTATCCGTGCCGGAAGTCGGGCCTGCTGATGCTTACGGGCACCGCAAAAAGGCCAATGTTGCCGAATTCCTGGCCGACGAGCTTTCGAAGCGTCTTCCCCATATTCGTTTTCTACCAATCGATTTGACATATTTCCTGCGCAGTGGCGAGCCTGAGGCCTATGACAAACATATGGCTATCTACTACGCCAACGTTGTCACAAGTCTTGTCAAGAAGGGTACCTATGGGCTTATGGCGGCCTATCGGGATGGCGAGTTTATCTCTACCGATATTCCTGGCAAAAATCTGCCAGCACGCCGTGTGAATTTGGAAGACTATCACACCACGCGCTATCGCCCTAATTTTGAAAACATTTCTGGGCCCTATCGACCACAGTAGAGCGAGTAAGGAGATGATGGATGCGTATTCTGGTCGCGGAAGACGATACACACCTGGGTCCAAGCCTGAAGAAAGGCCTGGAGGGCAATCATTATGCAGTTGATCTTGCGCTGGAAGGTGACGAGGCACTTTCGTTTGGACTGACTGTGCCCTATGATCTCATCATTCTGGATGTCTTGTTACCGGGTCTCAATGGATTTGATGTTTGCCGAAGGCTACGAAATCAGGGAAAGAAGACGCCTATCCTGTTTCTGACCGCACTTGATGGCATCGATGACCGGGTGAATGGGCTGGATCTGGGGGCCGACGACTACCTGACGAAGCCTTTTGCCTTTCGCGAACTCGAGGCACGAGTGCGCGCCCTGCTGCGTCGCGAGGGTTCGTCGAAGACCATGGAACTGCGTTTCATGGATATTACCCTCGATTTAGGCACACACGAGGTATACCGGGGCGAACGCAATATTATTCTGACGAGCAAAGAATATATGCTGCTGGAATTGCTGATGCGCAATCCACGACAGGTGTTGAGCCGTATGATGATCGCGGAACATTTATGGAACGTTGATGCAGAGCATCTCTCGAACGTGATCGATGTCTATATTCGCTATCTGCGGCGCAAGCTGTGCGAAAATGGAGAACCAAACGTGATTCAGACCATTCGCGGATTTGGTTACCAGCTTAAGGAGCCGTAACATGATCAGGCTGGTGAGCCGCGTCAGCAATCTGGGGATACGCGCGCAGTTGACGCTGTGGTATATTGCCGTCTTTGCCGTGCTCATTCTGCTTTTCGGGGCAATCTTCTATGTGAATCTGAGAACGTCGTTGTCAACGAGTTTTGATAGTGCCCTCCATCTTCGCACAGAACAAATCGCGGCGGGTATCACTGACAAAAATGGCAAGATTGTCATTTCAGATGTTTCCGGCGAACTGCCGGGACTGATCGACAATGATGTTCCGGTTGATACAAGTGCAGCAGCACAGGCTACTCCCGGTCCTGAGCATCAAACACATCATGAGCCTGAGCCAAATGTCGATGTCGGTGCGCTTGTGCGCGTCATAAACAGCAGCGGACAGACTGTTTATGCTTCGCCTGCCTTTCGTTTCCTCAATGTGCCTTCTGAGAGCTTTACGCAGCCATTGCACGGCGCATCATGGCAGGGCACTATCACCGCCCACAATGGTCATTCAGTGCGCCTCTATGGCACGGCACTGGTGGAAAATGGGAGGGTTTTTGGCGTAGTACAGGTCGGAGAACCACTGGCATCGCTGGATACCACTTTACGCAGCATTTTGATTGAATTTCTCCTCATCGTGCCATTCGTCCTTCTATTCGGTGCATTAGGGAGTTACTGGCTGGCAGCACGAGCTTTCGGACCGATTCACCGCCTGACACGCACTGCACAACACATCGAAGCCGAAGACCTGCACCAGCGTGTGCCGGTACCACGAGCCAGGGACGAAGTGCAGGATTTAGCGCTGACGTTCAATGAAATGATCGAGCGACTCGACAAAGCGTTTACTCAGCAGCGCCGCTTCGTGGCCGATGCCTCGCATGAACTCCGTACTCCTGTTGCCGCCATCCGCAGTATGACCGATGTTGTACTCGCTCAAGGCGCTAGCCAGGAGGAATATGTCAATGTACTATCTGAAGTAAATGTCGTGACCGAACGGCTGGGGCATCTGATCAATGACCTGCTGACCCTGGCACGCGCCGACGAGGGACAGCTATTGTTGGAACGTAAGCCTGTGCGGCTGGATCTGCTGGCAGCCGATGTTGCAGAGTCAACCGAGTCACTGGCGACCGAGCGAGACATTACAGTCGAGGTAAACGCGCAAGAGCCGGTGCTCGTTCTGGGTGATGAAGTGCGCCTGATCCAGGTCATCTTGAATCTTCTTCAAAATGCTCTTACCTATACCGACGCAGGCAGCAAAGTTTCATTGATTGTCGAAGCCAGGGACAAGAATGCCCTGCTCACAGTTCGCGATACGGGCATCGGAATAGCGCCGGAACACCTGGAGCATATCTTCGAGCGCTTCTACCGGGCTGATGCGGCACGCTCGCGGGCAGCAGGAGGCAGTGGACTGGGGCTAGCCATCGTGGATTGGATAGTACATGCCCATAAAGGAACCATCTCTGTAGAGAGCAAGGTTGGCGAGGGAACAACATTTACCATGGTTCTTCCTCTTGTAACCCAGGGGTCAGTCTAGCCTGGTCACTTTCCGGACAAAAAGGTTTGTGTGTTGATATATTTTGTGACATATTTCATCATCCTCTCATAATTCCTCTGTATACTCAGAAAGCGAAAATGGAAAGTGACCAGGGGCTCCATTCAGGATTCTCGAATGCAGCCCCTTCTTTAGGATGTTGTCCAACCGAGGTATATAGCACACATGAAACAGATGAATAAACCGAAATCCTCTAACTATCAACCCACAAATGTCTCTAATATAGTCACAAACAGCAGTAGAGTGCTCAGTCCCGGGGAGAAGGCAAGACGCCTTTCGGGATGGATTCTCCTCCCTCTCAGACTTTTCCTGGGCGTCACTTTTGTATACGCTGGAATCCAGAAATTGACTGACCCACAATACTTCAACCATACAGCGCCTGGATATATTGGCAAGCAAATTCTGGGATTTGCGTTTGGATCGCCGATCCATAACTTTCTCGTCTACTTTGTCGTTCCGCATGCTACCTTCTTCGGGGCACTGGTTGCATTTGGTGAACTGGCTATTGGTATAGGAATCCTGCTTGGATTGCTCTTGCGTCCGGCGGCCTTCTTTGGTCTGTTGCTGAGCCTGATGTTCTTTCTCTCGGCCAGTTGGCGCGTTTTTCCTTACTTTTATGGGGCCGATATCGTCTTCGTGTTCTGCTGGATTACGATGCTCATCGCCGGTCCTGAGCTGTGCTGGCTGCCCGCACTTGATACATGGCTTGTAGCGCGTCTGCTTGAGAACGCGTCACACGCGAATCGACCCAGGCTTGCCCGGGCCAGCTACTTCCTCCTGGGCGTCAAGGAGAATTCCAACCTTATCAATGTGCCCAACCAGGGACAGGGCGGACCATCTTCCGCAGGCAGGCAAGTATCCCAGAAGGCGAGAATTGCGGCATTAAGGCAAGCACAACAGAGTCGACGTAATTTTCTATGGGGCCTTGTGACAGGCGGTGCAAGTATGCTGGGAATTGTGGCTGTATGGCAGGGTTTGAATCACATCGCAGGTTCTGACGAGGTGGCACCTCCTCCAGCCACTACCGGCTCTGGTTCAGGCGATACCTCAACACCGACAACCGGTAACACCCCTGGCAGCACACCTGGATCTTCTTCAACCATTGCCCAGGCAAGTGCAGTGCAGACTAATAGTTCGGTCAGTTTCACGCTTCCGTCGAATGGCGACCCTGGCGTTCTTGTCCACCTCAGTAATGGCAAGTTTGTAGCATTCGACGCGACCTGTACTCATGCCGGATGTCCTGTGCAGTACGATCCCGGCAGTCAGCTCCTGCTCTGCCCCTGCCACGGGGCACAATTCGATCCGTCCAAAGGCGCTGCCGTCGTTCAAGGCCCAACGAATACTCCGCTGACATCGGTACCCATCAGTATTAACTCGAGTGGCGCGATTTCTATCAGCGGACAATGAGGCATGGGAAAAGCCAGGTAAGACGACTCATTTACCTCCGCCTTCGCGTCCCATCGCAAAGATTCCACATGAATTGCTCTTGCAGCCACTCGCTGTTCTGATGTAGATTATCTCCAGCATTAACTCGAGAGGAAAGAGGACGGAAAGGATACTCTCCAGGTCGTCCAGGTTTTCTCGTTACCCTCTACAGAACAGAGCGGAAAGGAGTGATCTATGACAGAACTATGGCAAATGTCGGGACTGGCTCTCGGAAAGGCCATTGCGCGCCGCGAGGTCAGTGCCATCGAAGTCCTGGATGCTATTGTAGCGCGTGTGGAAGAGGCCAATCCACAGGTGAATGCTGTGGTTACACTGGCAGCAGATGGCGCACGAGAGGAGGCGCGTGCTGTCGATGCACGCGTTGCCGCGGGTGAGACAGGCGGGCCATTATTTGGTGTGCCGGTGAGTATTAAGGATTTGATTGAGACCAGGGGGATACGCACGACATTTGGTTCGTTACTGCGGCAGGATTTTGTGCCTGAGCAGGACGCTGTCCTGGTCGAACGACTACGAGATGCTGGATGTCCTATTTTCGCGAAAACCAATACCCCCGATCATGGTGGCAAGTTCGCCACCGATAATCAGGTGTTCGGGGCCACCAACAACCCCTGGGACCTGAGCCGTTCGCCGGGTGGCTCATCCGGGGGTGCCGCGGCCCAGGTCGCTTCAGGTATGGGGCCGCTGGCGGTGGGCAATGATGGAGGTGGCTCGATCCGTGTGCCTGCTTCTATGTGCGGGGTCTATGGCCTGAAACCACATTTTGGGCGCGTTCCTTCCTGGCCACGGCACAATGGCTGGTATACTCTCAACCACGAAGGGCCGATCGCCCGCACGGTGCGTGATGCAGCAGCGCTGCTCGACATTATGGCTGGTCCCGATGAGCGTGACTGGTACTCCCTGCCCGCTCAGCCCGGCAGCTATTTGGAGGCATGCGAGGGGGAGATCAAGGGAATGCGTGTCGCCTGGAGTCCCACTCCGGGCTATGGTCGCGTTGACCCAGAAGTGTTGAAACGCTGCCAGGCAGCTGTCCGCACCTTCGAGCAACTCGGCTGCATCGTCGAAGAGGCCAGCCCACAGATTCCCAACGTTGACCAGATTTTTCTCGGCACAATTGTCCCTCGTCTGCTGGTCCAATTTGAGCAAGAGTTTCCTCCTGACTTTGCCGAGAAGCTGGACCCTATCGTTCATTCCTTCCTTCCTCTCGGAGAGCAGATGACTATCCGTGATGCCTTCGCGGCCATCTATGGGGACTATGCGGTGCATGATCTGCTCGTGGCCTTCTTCCAGCAGTATGAGCTATTCTTGACACCAACCATTGCCACGCCCCCCTATGCTTCCGGTATCTTCGGTCCATCGGAAGTCGCGGGTGAGCCAGTTTCCAGTCCACTGGAACCATTCTTCACCCACCCCTTCAACCTCAGCGGCCAGCCTGCTGCCAGTATCCCGGCTGGCTTCACTGACGGTGGCTTACCGGTCGGCTTGCAGATCGTTGGGCGCCGCTTCGCTGAGAAGACTATCTTGCGTGCTTCGGCTTGCTTTGAAGCCGCTCATCCCTGGGCCGATCGTTGGCCTGTACTCTAAAGATGCTTATTACTCTGCCGGGTGACACTTATCAGCATGGTAGGAGCGTCACCCGGCAGAGCTTGTACTTGACGGATATCTCTTGCAATTTGCGCAACGTCAATAGCATCCGCAGTTATCTTTCGACGATGCAGAAGCAAGAACATCCCATGCTCTCTGCTCTGACTGCTGTCTTGCATGTTCACCCTTTACCGGTCGCTTGGACATCTGAGTAGTTACACCTTTCTTGCAGGTGCTGCGTGTAAATAATGGATGTATTGATATCTATGCCTTGTGCGCGGGATTGCGTGAGTTTAAAAAAATAAATAGCAATATATGATGAGAGGACCGGGCTCATGCTGTATGATCTGCGTGATACATCGAATAAGTGGTATATGTGATAGAGGAGCAGCAAAAGATGAAAAGGAATGATCCCTACACCCGAATGCAGCGTCAGCAGCTATCGACTATGGGCCTTATTATACTGCTGCTGACCCCGGCCGTAATTTTCGAAGGCTTGCATCCACCCAATGATCTTTTCGATAAAGTGATTATCCTGGGACCGTATGTCATACTGCTGATAGCGGGAGTTTTTGCTCTCTTCCGCTATAGATTGAATATCAAACGTCTTGATCAACGACGTGAACGTGCGCTGCAAGGGGATAGGAGCCTGTTGGCCAGGGAACAACCTCTACCTGACCCGAATATGCCCCCAATTCCAACGACTATTAAGCTCGACCAGTCACGGCGTGCCGTTGTTTTCCTGGGTTTCGTTATTGCTTTTGCCATTTTTATTCCTTTTGTGATTGGTATCGTTATCGGTTCAGGCAACAGCCATCACAGTCCCGGCAATGACGCTTTGTTGTTGACTTTGCTCATTATTCTCGGTGGGGCCGTGGTGGCACTGCTGGTAGGCCTTGTGGTCATCTTTTTTCTCATGCGTAGTCAACTGATCTTCACCATTGTCGTGGATGAGCGCGGCCTCTCTTCAACCTACCGGGGCATTACTTCGTCGATCAACTGGTCGGACGCGCGCCTCTTCGCTGTTCTCAACCCGGAAAAACCCTCCGTCATGCGATTCTATGAGCTTTCAAATGAGCACACAATGGTGCGCTGGGTCAACATGCCGGCGCGGCTCCTTTTTCGACGAGGGGAAAATTTGGTTCATGCCGAATACCGGCGCAAAGTCCAGGCGTTGCTCTCTTTGATTGTTGCCAGGACGGGGCTGCCGCTCTATGATCTCAGTCCATCGCCAGGTGCTAGAAAGCAGCTACAATAGTCCCTTGCTGACACAAAGTTCCGCGTTCAGGATGGAGCCGCCAGCGGCACCGCGAATGGTATTATGTCCGAGCAGTACGAATTTGTGGCTGAGGATGGGACAGGGGCGCAATCTGCCAATCGTAACTGTCATGCCTCGACCGGTATCCCGGTCACGCAATGTCTGAGGCCGGTCAGGCTCGGTGCGGTAGACCAGGGCATGCTCCGGCGCACTGGGCAATTGAAGCTGCTGCGGTTCGGCTTTATAGTGTTCCCACGCCGCGATGATATCCTCTTCGCTTGCATGGGTGCCTAATTCGACGCTCACACACTCAAGATGGCCCTCGCGTGTGGCAACGCGGTTGCATTGCGCGCTTACTACCATGGGTGCACCGGTAAATCCCTGTCCTTCCTCCCAGGTGCCCAGCATCTTGCGTGTTTCTTGCTCCACCTTCTCTTCTTCCCCGCCGATAAAGGGGATAGCATTGTCGAGGATATCGTAGGATGGCAGACCTGGATAGCCCGCGCCGGAGATGGCCTGCAGGGTCGTTACCATCACTTTTCGCACACCGAATGCTTGCTGTAGAGGCTTGAGCGCCATTACGAGCGGCGTTGCCGAACAATTCGCGTTGGTGACAATGGAGCCTCTCCAGCCCCGCAGTTTGCGCTGCTGCACAATAGACGCGGCGTGATCAGCATTGACCTCCGGTACTATCAGTGGCACATCGGGAGCCATGCGGTAGTTTTTCGCATTGCTGAAGACGGCCATTCCAGCACGGGCAAAATCGGCCTCGATATCGCCTGCAACTTTACCAGGCAATGCTGAGAAGACGATCTTCACATCGAGTAATGCCCCGGGGCGACAGGGCAGAACAGGCAGTCCGGCGGCAGAAGCCGGCATTTCGCTGCCTGGAAGCCGCCAGCGTGATACCTCTGCATAGGGACGACCACCATGGGAATCTGAAGCGGCAAGAGCGACTAACTCAAACCATGGATGCCCCGAGAGTAGTTCAATGAAACGCTGGCCAACCATGCCGGTCGCACCTAAAACTGCTACAGGGATACGAGATTGTGCATCCATTAAATCTACTCCTCTTATTAAATGACCTCTCGCCGTTTCTCCTGCGCATGACTGCGTACCAGGGGAATTACAGGCGCGATCAAATCGCGGTGCAGGCAGCGTAAAGCCCGTTCATTATCTTCGTCTTCGACAATCAGGATAATGCCAGGTTCGGATACGCCCTGCGTAATGACAGGAATACGTTCACGCGCAAGGGCGGTAATAGCTCGAGCAGGACTCATAGGATCAGCCGTGAAGCCAGAACCGATACAGGCACAGGATGCCAGCCCGCGTCGACAAAGGACACGCCATGTACCCATATCATGCTGCAAAAGTGCTACGACGGAATCGCTGGCCTGTTCCTCAACCAGAAATGAAAGATGATAGCCGGATGATGAGCATATAGCAACAGGCGCTGCGCCCGCACGTGCAGCCAGGGCAAATACCTGCCCGGCATTTTCGGGTATCCCGAACATGTCCGTACTCTCTACGGTAATCAATGCGAGGTGACGACGTATCGCAATCGCAGCTGCACCGCTGGGTAGTCTTCCCTCCGGTCCAACTACTGTGCCACGCCGATGTGGACGAAATGTATTGCGCACACGCACAGGAATGTTGCGATACGCTAAGGGCATCAGTGTGCGCGGATGAAGCACTTTTGCTCCAAACCATGATAACCGTGCGGCTTCCGCGTACGAAAGTTCTGGTAGTAAGCGCACATTCGGTACGATACGTGGATCGGCGGTCAGTATACCATCGACATCGGTGTAGATCGAAACCTCGACACAATCCAGGGCAGCAGCAATGACCGAGGCAGAATAATCTGAGCCGTTGCGCCCCAGCACGGTGATGATACCTGTAATCGTGCGACCGATAAAGCCTGCCGCGATTGGTACAACTCGCTGCTCAACCAGGGGAGAGAGTAAGGCCTGAGCATTGGTTCGAGTCTCTTCGGATAAAGGTTCTGCACCGACCACAACACCGGGAGACTCTGGTGCTTCGCCCCTGGGATGGCTGGTAATGATGACCTCTTGCCGTACTGGAGCAGCCTGCACACCTATATCACGAGCAGCCGCCGCCAGCAGCAATACCGAAAGGCGTTCACCCCACGCGGCAACGACGGAACCGCCGTATAATGCCGCGTCCAGTGGGCCTGTTCTGTCGTTGGGTGCAATCAATTGTACCCCAGCGTAGGATTGCTCGTTCAGTGAATCTGTTCCGTCGTTGAGCGCAATGAATTGCGTCCCTACGCTGGCAACATCCCGCTCTAATGCAGTAAATGCCTGTTCCAACTCGTGTAGCAATAGCCGTTGGCCTTCACGGTTATGTATGGCCATTTCAGCAGCCTCGATATGCCTTTGTTTTAACGCATGCAGCTCCTGTTCGCATTCATCATATTGATGAGTCCAGGCGTAGTGGGCAATGCGTAGAAGCTGGTCAGTCACACCGGACATAGCCGAGACAACTACGATGGGAAAAGCTTCTTCGGGATCATGCAGTTTGTTCGCGATGACATGGGCTACATGGCGAATACGCTCGCCATTGCCTACAGAGGTACCTCCAAATTTCAGTACACTTACACTACTATCCATAGGAAAACTCCAAAGTGATGGTTATTGTTTGACGAGGAGACGGTACAGCGCGAACCGCACCGTCTCCTTCCCGTACGATCTCTATGAATCGCACCGGTTATGCATTGGCGGGTTCGCTGGCCTTCGTGGTTGCCGCCTTCAGGGCCTGGTTCAGATCATCGATCAGGTCATCAACCGTTTCCAGGCCAACGGAAAGGCGAACGAAATCGTCTGTGACACCTGTCTCATACTGCTCTTCGGGGGATAACTGTGAGTGGGTAGTGCTGGCAGGATGAATGATCAGTGATTTCGCGTCACCCACGTTCGCCAGGTGCGAGAACAGTTCGACATGACGAATGAGCTGCCTGCCTACCTCCAGTCCGCCCTTAATGCCGAAGCCCAGGATAGCGCCATAGCCGTGCGTATGGTATTTTGCCGCTAGCTCGTGCTGCGGGTGGCTCTTCAGGCCAGGATAGCTCACCCAATCAACAAATTCATGTCCCTCTAAAAATTCAGCGATGCGCTGGGCGTTCTGACTGTGCCGCTCCATGCGCAAAGGCAGCGTTTCCAGGCCTTGCAGGAAGAGCCAGGAGTTGAGAGGAGAGATGGCTGGACCGATGTCACGCAACAATTGCACGCGTGCCTTGATAATATATGCCAGCGGCCCAAGTGCATCGACGAAACGCAGGCCATGATAGGAAGGGTCAGGCTCGACCAATCCGGGGAAGCGCCCGTTCGTCCAGTCGAATTTGCCGCTATCCACAATTACGCCGCCAATGGATGTGCCATGCCCACCAATAAATTTGGTGGCCGAGTGAACGACGATATCGGCACCATGCTTCAATGGCTGAATAAGATATGGCGTTGGCAGTGTATTATCAAGCATCAACGGCACGCCGTGTTCGTGCGCGATATCTGCTGCCGCCTGAATATCCAGCGTGTCCAGGCGGGGATTGCCCACCGTCTCCGCGAATACGAGTTTCGTGCGCTCATTAAACGCGGACCGGAAGTTCTCCGGATCGCGACTATCTACGAAACGTACGGTAATCCCCAGTTTGGGAAGCGTATAATGGAAGAGATTATAGGTTCCACCATACAGACTGGCCGAACTGATGATCTCGTCGCCTGCCTGCGCAATATTGAGGATCGCCAGTGTTTCAGCCGACTGACCTGAGGCGGTAGCAAGCGCGCCCACACCACCTTCGAGCGCAGCCATACGACGCTCGAAAGCATCCTGCGTCGGATTCATTATGCGCGTATAGATATTGCCAAATTGCTTAAGCCCAAAAAGATTTGCGGCATGTTCCGGGCTATCGAAGACATAGGAGGATGTCTGATAGATGGGCACAGCCCTGGCATTCGTGGCGCTATCTGCCGTCTCCTGGCCCGCATGCAAAGACAATGTTTCAAAACCATACTGGCGATTGCTATTCAATGCCATCTTTATACTCCTTTAAATGATTGTGTGAAGCGCATCGGTCATTTGCTTCCACTCTTTGAGGAAGGCATCATGACCATGCGGTGAATCGAGTTCGATGTAGGTCGCATCAACACTCAGTATGCGAACCTGCTCAGCCAGCCGGCGCACATGTACGGCCGGAAACAGAAAATCTGAGCGAATACCGATAAACAGGGCCCTGCAGCGCAAGCGCTGCAGAGCAGTTTCCATCGATGGATAGCCCTCGCTCACATCATACAAATCCATGGCCCGGCTGATGTACAGGTAACTATTCGCGTCGAAACGACGTACTAATGTATGGCCCTGATAGTAGAGATAATCCTCTACATCAAAGCGATCGCCAAGGTCAGCGGCGCCGCTTGGCGACGAGACGGTTAGACGTGTGGCTGGCTGCCGGGCGAAACGCATTTCCATGGATTCCTCGCTCTGATAGGTAATCATGGCGAGCATGCGTGCAATGGCGAGGCCCGCACCTGGTCCCGCATCTGGTGCGTAGCTGCCGCCCTGCCAGCGAGGATCAGCCATAATTGCCTGCCGTTGGACCTCGCTAAAGGCTACGGCCTGAGCGGTTAGTCGCGCCGTCGCAGCCACCACTGCCACTTTCTGTACCAATTCTGGATAGGTTACGGCCCATTCCAGTGCCTGCTGCCCCCCAATCGAGCCACCGGCGACCATGGCCAGGCGGTTTACCCCAAGATGTTCGATCAGTTTCCTCTGTGCATTTACCATATCACGAATGGTGACAACGGGAAAATCCATGCCATAGGGTTGACCGGTGTGTGGATTGAGCGATGAAGGGCCTGTACTGCCATAACACCCGCCCAGGATATTCGAACAGACCACGAAGTAGCGCGAAGTATCGAATGGCCTCCCTTCCCCAATCAATGGATTCCACCACGCAACCTTTGGATCATCGGGATGTTCGGGATCATATGCGTGCGAACTCCCCGTGAGTGCGTGCGTGATCAAAATAGCATTATCTCCCGTGGCATTCAGTGTTCCCCATGTCTCATATGCCAGAGTAATTGGTCCCAGTTGACCACTATACTGCAAGGGAAGTGAATCGAAGGTATAGGTGTGCATCTCCTGCGCAGGAACGGCCAATGCCTTCGCTGGAACGCTATTGTGGTCAATTTGGGCTACCATAACCCCTCCTTTCTTCTCTGCTGGCTGTTGAAAATGGGAACAAAAAAACCTTCACCCTGACAGGGGCGAAGGTACAAGCAATAAAAAACCCCTGCAATACAGGGGTAGCTTGATAGCTTTTCCCCTCATCTTGCGGATTGTTCCGCCGGAATTGGCACCCTTTCTACGACAATGTAGATGGGTTGCCGGGCTTCATCGGGCCGTTTCCCTCCACCTCTCTTGATGAGAACAAATGCTGCATATGTTCGATTGTAATGTGCATCTATGTTGTTAGTAAGTATACCGGAGAAGTTCGGGCGGTGTCAAGGGCTTTATTGTTGAGACAGTCGATATCCTAAGTTTTCATCAGGGTTATTGCTGAGAAGTGGTGAAATGAGCAGAGGCATGTTAAAATGTCTACCGATAACCTATCAAATTTCTAGCAAAAGGAAGCACTCTGCTCTATGAAACATGTGCGGCTTGCTCTCATTGGCTTTGGCGTTGTGGGTCAAGGATTTGCCCGGCTGCTCTCTGCCAAACACGACCTGCTGAAGCAACTCTATGATCTTGATATATCCCTCGTAAGCGTGGCAAACGCTCGTCACGGCTTTATTTATTGCGAAGATGGGCTGGATATACAAACACTGCTGGAACTTGCAGCAGCTGGGCGCTCGCTGACAGCCCATCCAGGCGTCACGCCTTGGGAGAAACCGCTAGAAGGACTGCGCGCTATTCAGGCGGATGTACTGGTGGAGACAACTCCGACGAATTTGCGCGATGCAGAACCAGGAATAAGCCACATTCGGACAGCGCTTTCACAGGGAATGCATGTCGTGACCGCCAACAAGGGACCGGCCGCGCTTGCTGCTGGCGAACTGCTCGCATTAGCTCGTCTGCATAAGGTGCAACTGCGCATGGAAGCAACGGTGATGGCAGGCACGCCCGTCATCAGTTCCATACGCGAAGGCATGGCGGGAGCGCAAGTGCATACTATTCGCGGCATACTCAACGGCACTACGAACTATATTTTGAGTGCCATGGCAACAGGCCGGGATTACGCCGAGGTACTCGCGGAAGCCCAGGCACAGGGGTACGCCGAGACCGACCCAACCGCAGATGTCGAAGGCTATGATGCATTGGCAAAAACGCTCATTTTGTCGGCGCTCGTGTTTGGCCGCTCGCTCAAACCAGAACAGGTAGCCCGACAGGGTATCACGAATATTACCCGAGGACAGGTACAGCGTGCCGTTGAGCAAGGGCAAAGAATCAAGCTCATAGCCTCATTGCGTCTGCGAGCAGACGACGATGGCAAAGGAGGTTCCTTCGACGCCCGTATTGAGCCAGTTGCATTGCCCCTGAGCGATCCCCTCGCTCGCGTCGATGGTGTGATGAATGCGATCTCGGTCCAGGCGGATACGCTCTCGGAGGTGACGATCATCGGGCCGGGAGCTGGCGCAATCCAGACGGGGCAGGGGCTGCTGGCGGATGTGATTGCTTGCGCAAGAGCGTAAGCAATCCGCCTACCTCGCCTCACTCACTGTATGCCTGAAACCCATGGCATACAGTGACGCGTACATTCCATCGAGTTGCAGCAATTCTGCATGCGTACCCTGCTCCACGATGCGACCGCCTTGCAATACCACAATATTGTCGGCTCCTTTGATCGTCGAAAGACGGTGCGCGATGACTACGGCTGTGCGTCCATGGAGCAGGCGGCGCAGGCCTTGCTGCACCAGTACCTCAGTAAAGGTGTCGATATTGGCCGTTGCTTCATCCAGTATCAGGATGCGGGGGTCTGCAATCAGGGCGCGAGCAAATGAAATCAACTGCCGTTGTCCTACGCTGAGATTGCGGCCGCGCTCGCGAATCTGTGAATCGTATCCATCCGGAAGCTGTATGATCAGGTCGTGTACTCCCACCGCACGAGCAGCATCCATCACTTCTTCATCCGTCGCTTCGAGACGGCCATAGCGGATGTTGTCGCGGATCGTGCCCGTAAACAAGAATGGCTCCTGCAACACTACACCGATCTGGCTGCGCAGCGAGCGCTGCGTCACGTCACGCACATCGTGACCATCGATCAAGATGGCACCCGATTGTATGTCATAGAAACGCGCAATTAGCCCGGCAATCGTACTCTTACCCGCTCCCGTCGGCCCGACGATAGCCACCGTTTGACCTGCCTTAATGTGCAGGTTCAGATCATGCAGCACGGGCAAATCGCGGCTATAGCCGAATTTCACATGCCGAAACTCGACATCGCCCTGTATCTGGGGTAAGGTTTCCGCGTTCGGCCTGTCCACGATTTCAACCGCCATGTCCAGAATCTGGAAAATGCGCTCTGCCGCCACACCTGCACGCTGCAACTGTGTGTACTGCTGACTGATATCCCGAATGGGATCAAAGAAACGGTTGATGTAGAGCGTGAAAGCGACGAGCGTGCCAATGGTGAGCGATCCATGTGCTATCAGTATGCCGCCATAGACGACTGTGAGTGCGATTGCCACCGCCGCCACGACTTCTACGAGCGGCAAAACGAGCGCCGCTACCCGGCTGGCTTCGAGATTGGTATCACGGTTATAGGAATTGAGTTCGTCGAATTCTTCACGGTTGCGATTTTCGCGCACCAGGCTTTGAATCACGCGCATACCGGAGATGTTTTCCTGCAACGTGGCGTTCACCATCGAGATGGCAGCACGTGTGCGCCGGAAAGAACGCTGGGCAAAGCGCTGCCAGAAAGCTGCGATGCCTATCATGATCGGCAATACAGTAAAGGTGAGCAGTGCCAGCAAGATGTTCATCGCCAGCATCGCCACGATGATACCGATTAAGGCTACCAGCGAGCCAAGCATTGAGAGCAATCCCGAACTCAGCATCGATTCCAGCACATCGATGTCGCTTTGCAGGCGCGACATGACACGCCCGATTTGTGTGCGATCATAGAAACCAAGCGACAGTTTTTGCAGATGCACAAACATATCGGAACTGAGACGGTAGAGTATTTGCTGACCGGCCCATGACATCAACCAGACCTGCCAGTACTGTGCCTGCCACATACCAATGTTGACTACGAGGAGAATAACGCCGATGATAGTCAGGCCCCTTAAATCGTTGTGACCTATGAATTTGTCGATGGCCACTCCGATCAAGTAAGGATTCGCCAGGTTGAACGCTATGTACAGCAGCATCAGCACGATGCTCCCAATCGTCGCGCTTTTATGCCGGGCCAGATAGGGGCCGAATTGTCCGACGAGATGCCACTCAAAGTTCCCTGTAATGTTCTCATCCGATCTTTCAAGGGTGTTCTCTTGCCAGAACTTGCTTTGCCGGTAGGAATTGTACGTTTTTATCTTCATCGCGTCACCTCCCTTCTTTCTTCATTTGGAGAAATTCGCCCACCTGGTTCAAATTCTCCTTGCTCTTCTTCCTCATCTGTTGGGAAGACCAGCATGTCTGGTCCTGCTTCCTCTCGCTGCTCTTCCTCTGATCCAGCGGCTAATAAACGGGCCTCAAATTCTTCCTGCTCACGTAGTTGCAGGTCATATAATTTAGCGTATGCTCCACCACGCGCTAAGAGGGTCTCATGCGTGCCGCGTTCGATGATTCTGCCTGCATCCAGCACTAGAATCTGGTCGGCATTTTTGATGGTGCGCACGCGAGATGCGACCACAAATGATGTCCGCCCGCGCATTACGGCATCCAGGGCCTGTTGAATCAGGTACTCGGTCTCCATATCGACGCTGGAAGTCGAGTCATCCAGGATCAGGATACGCGGGTTAAGCAGAATGGTACGAGCGATTGCCACTCGCTGCTTCTGCCCACCTGAGAGCGTGACACCACGTTCTCCGACCCAGGTATCGTAGCCATCGGGCAGGCTACAGGCGAATTCGTGTATGCGAGCGATTTTTGCCGCGGCGATGATTTCTTCGTTTGTGGCATCCGCCCGTCCATAGGCGATATTGTCGCGTAATGGAGCGTTGAATAGGAAAACGTCCTGCAAGACCAGCCCAACGTTGCGGCGTAGAGAGGCTTGCGTTACCTCACGCACATCATGTCCATCCACCAGAATACGACCACCTGTGACATCATAAAAGCGAGGCAGTAAGTGCAAAATTGTACTTTTACCGGCGCCCGTAGCCCCCAGAATGGCAATGATCTGACCCGGTTGAGCATCTATATTGAGATCGTGTAGCACTTCTCGACCATTTCCATAGGCAAAAGAAACATGTTCAAACTGTGCATGACCCTGTACATCCTGTAGTTCGACCGCCCCAGGGGCATCGGTAATGGCAGGTTGGGTATCCATTACGCTGAAGATGCGTGTGCCGCCGGAGAGGCCGCGCATAAACCAGGTAACCATGTAGCCGAAGCTACGCACGGGTGTCCCAAGGAGGAGGATATATTGCGTGACAGCTACAAGTGTACCGAGACTGAGTCGATGCCCAATGACCGCGGTACCACCGACCCATACGATTATTACCGTGACTACGCTGAGTACGAGGAC
>WNFT01003966.1_pt1 | contig 18107 bp, 16 predicted proteins | sample 5400191 | NCBI WGS metagenome assembly WNFT01 (sample SAMN13153359, study PRJNA577476) | soil metagenome | isolation source: 80 cm saprolite under Madrone tree | place: USA:California | collected 2016-06-14 | reverse complement strand
AGACGCAGTCGGTGAAGGTGCCACCGGTGTCGATGGCGATGCGGAGAGGTTGGGGGCGGCGGGGCATGGAGGCGAAGAAGGGTAGGGTAACATCTTCGCGCAGGTGCAGTGACGGAACGCCCAGGGGCTAAAGCGCCCTCATTAATATTGACAAGGAAGCATAATTCGCAGCGCTGAAAGCGCTTCGCCACCCAAAAGCAAACTCGCTGGGGGTCTTTCGGACCGCTTGGTTGCGTTTTTGTGGTTGCCCTATCGAAGGCTTCGCGGACGGGTGGGCGGCCGCGCCCCATGGGGCCTCGCTTCGCTCGCTGGACAGCCGAGGCGGCTGTCGGCTGTCCCTAGGTGGCGGCGATCCCCTGGTTCTTAGTTAAGCTTTCGTCGTAAAGGCTAAAGTTAGGAGCGTTTTCTGCTCGACCTCGTGGGCTTTGGCACTGCCGGTAGAGGGGCTCGCACTTGCTGAGCGCTTCACCGACAGAACGTGGCCTTGGCCGGCGATGCGCCGCAGCCGCGGAAGTATGTTGAAGAGGGCTCCCATGTTGGCGGGCTCCTCTTGGACCCAGACGATGTCCGCCCCGGGGCGGTGGCGGGCGAACTCTTCTGTCAGTTGCTTCTCCGGAAACGGATACATCTGTTCCAGGGCGACGATGGCGGCGGATGAATCTTTTCTCTTTTTTCTTTGCGCCCGCAATTCGTGAACGATCTTGCCGCTGCCAACGAGAATCCGCTCGGCTTCGCCGACTTCGGTGTCGGGCAGCACGTTGAGGAAATTTGAATGAGTGAAATCTTCGATCGGCGATGATGCGTCCGGGTGCCGCAGCATGCTCTTGGGCGTGAACACGATCAGCGGCTTGCGCCAGTGGCGTAATGCTTGCCGCCGCAGCAGGTGGAAATATTGGGCGGCGTTTGACGGCTGGCAGATCTGAATGTTGTCCTTCGCGGCGAGTTGGAGAAAACGTTCGATGCGGGCGCTGGAATGTTCCGGACCCTGGCCTTCGTAGCCGTGGGGCAAAAGCAGAACCAGGCCGGAGAGCAGGTTCCACTTGGCCTCTCCGGCGGAGATGAACTGATCGATGATGGCTTGCGCGACATTGGCGAAGTCGCCGAACTGCGCCTCCCAGAGCACCAAGGCTTCGGGGTAGTCGCGGCTATATCCGTATTCAAAGCCGAGCACGCCGGCTTCTGATAGCGTCGAGTTGTGGACTTCACAGCGCGCCTGACCGGGCGCGATGTTCTCCAGCGGAACATGTTCATCTTCGTTTTCTATGTCGGTGAGCACGGAGTGGCGCTGGTTGAAGGTACCGCGGCGCGAGTCTTGTCCGGAAAGACGAACTGGCACGCCCTGCTTTACCAGGCTGGCGAAGGCCAGAGCTTCCGCCATCCCGTAGTCGACCGCACGCTTGCCGGTACCCATCTCGGCGCGTTGGTCGAGCAATTTCTTCACTTTAGGGTGAATGTGGAAACCTTCCGGATAAGACGTCAGCGATGGAGTGAGCTGCGCCAGCTCTTCGAGAGAAATTCCAGTCTCCACTTCAAATTCCGGCTTGTAGCGGCCGCCATAATATTGGTCCCAATACTTGGGCAGGTCGCGCAGGGTCGGTTTCTTCTGGAGAGAGCCGGCTTTTGTCTGGGCGGCCTCGAACTCGGCTTTGATTGCAGCGGCTTGGGCTTGGGCGTCGGTTGCACCGATGTCATCAGCGTAAATTTCCCACAAGGGCAGATGTGCTTTGATCTTTTCGTAGAGCAGCGGCTGCGTGATGGTGGGATCGTCCACTTCGCTGTGGCCATGGCGACGATACCCGATGAGGTCGATCACCACGTCAGTGCCGAAGGTGTAGCGGTATTCGGTGGCCAGGCGAGCCACACGCAGCACGGCGTCCACATCCTCGCCGTTCACGTGGAAGATGGGAATGGACTGGCGCCGAGCGATGCATGCTGCGAAGCGCGTCGAATGCTCTTCGAAGTAGCTCGTAGTGAATCCCAGAAGATTATTGACGATGACGTGAATCGTGCCGCCCACGGTGTAGCCCTTGAGGTCGGCATAGTTCATGGTCTCGGCGAGAATGCCTTGCCCGGCGAATGCCGCGTCGCCGTGAACGATTAAGGGAAGATATTTTTCACGTCCGCCTTCGCCGGTGCGATCTTGCTTGGCACGAGTGCGTCCGACCGTAACCGGATCGACCGCCTCGAGATGACTGGGGTTCGACACGAGGTGAATGTGCACCTTGGCGCGACTGCGGGTGACGTATTCGCCGGTCGCTCCCATGTGGTACTTAACGTCACCGCTCCCCAGAACGCTGCGCGGGTCGACATCTTCAAAACCGGCAAAGATTTCCTCTGGGGCGCGCCGGGCAACGTGTGCCATCACGTTCAGCCGGCCACGATGGCTCATCCCCATTACGAGTTCGATGGCACCACGTCGCGCGGCTGTGTCCAGGATTTCATCCACCAGCGGAAGCAACGCGGTAACACCTTCGAGCGAAAAACGCTTGCTGCCCAGATAACGCTGTTGCAGAACCTGCTCGAAAAGATCGGCACGGATGAGCAAATCGAGTGCACGCTGCTGGTCTACTTCTTCGGCTTCGGATTCCAGGCGTTGGTAAATCCAGTTGCGGCGCTCCGGATCGGAGATGTGGTTGATTTCTACACCGATGGTGCTGCAATAAACCGCCCGAGCTTCGCGAGCATACTCGTTTTCAATCTGAAGATCGGGGTGCGGTCGCGGACGCAGGAAGCCGAGTGGATCCAGGTCGCCTTCGAGGTATCCCCATTGGCGGAAGGCGCTGAAGACGCGTTCGCGCTCAGGGTTGGAGCGGTTGGTCGACGCAGGGCGCGGCGGGAGCGTCTCACTTTGGTTTTTGTCGATGAGTGCGGCACTGTTCGTACCAGTTTTCGGAGTAGCCATAGGTCGAGATACTAGGATAAAGGATGCTGGCCGATCTGTGCGGGATTCGGGGCGAGCAGATCGGCCGCTCGACTTAGAAGCGTTGGGGGGAATAAGTCGCCAGAAGTGCGGGAAATTACGGCACTTTCTTCGTCGCCTTCCGGTTGAAGGACGTGTTGTCGCGGCAGCAGGCCGCGAGAATATTGGTGTCAACCGCCGACAAGCTTTAGCGGTTGACACCAATTAGGCTGGCGTTTACCCAAGGGACGGTACAATTGCTAGTCTTCGTGCTCCCCAAAGGTGAACAGGTCCATCAGGTCCCCGATCGCTGGACTATTCAATGGAACGTACGGGTTGCTCTTACTGGCTACGGGATTCGGGAAATTGTCCCGGCTGCGAGCCGTCACCGGAGCCAGTCTCCAGTTGGCCTCAATGAATTTAAGGATCGAAGCGTGGTCGGTGTAGGTGTGCGAGATATGCCCGGGCTTGGTATGCGGAGAAATCAACAGCGTGGGTATCCGAGTGCCGTCACCAAAGTAGTCGAGTGGCTGAATGTAGCCAGAGTCGTAGTAGCCGCCACCCTCGTCGAAGGTAACGATGATGGCTGTACTCTCCCACAAGTCTTCGTTGGCCTGCACGCCGTCCACGATTTTCTTTACAAAGCCCTCGAACAGATTGAGCTCCGAGGAGGCAGGGTGTCCGTCGAGCCACCCGTCGGGTTTGACGTAGGAAATTGCTGGCAGTTTGCCGTTCCGGATTGCCTGATAGAGAACGGTGGTGTCCTGCAAATTAGCCCGGCTGGACGGATTCGTCATGATTGAGGTCGAGTACTGGAGCGGGTTGCAGATGTTGCAGTACGTGTTGTCGGGGGTCACATAGTTTCCATCCGGATTAGCCAGATAGGCGCTCCGCGGGTCGCCGTAGTAGGCCCACGAGATGTTCTTCTCGTTCAACTCATCGCCGATGTCGCGCAGCGGGGAGGGGGGAATTGTGAAGACAGTCTCCTTGGGATTGCCGATGTCGGCGTACGCGCTCCTGCCATCACCGTAGTACCCCGGGTTGTAGTCATTCAAAAGATAGAAGTGATTCTGATCGCAGCCAGGATTGATGGGTTTGTTGAGCGAGCTCAGATAGTTCGTGATCGGTGCGACACCGGGCTGGGTAGAGTCGGAACAGTTGGTATAGCTCCCACCTCCGTAGGAAGGAGATCCAAAAGAGCCGCCGGCGCCGGTTCCGCCCATCACAGATTGGTGAAAGTTGTCGCTCATCGCATAGTGGTCGGCGAGATACTTAAAGTAAGGTGCGTCGCCCTGCTGTACGTTGTAGAAGCCCATCGAGGTCGAGCCTTCTTTAGTAGTGCTGGTGTCGTTGAAGCCGGCGGGCCGGGCGAGGCCGTTGGAGCCGGCGCCGACCGTGACTTCAACCCAGGGGAAAAGGTCGCCCAAGCATCCGCTGGGGTTCTGTTTTGTAGCATTCGACACGCTGCAATCAAATTGCTGCCACATCTGGTAGAAACGGTGCACGGGGCTGTTCTCGTAGGCGTCGTAGGGGTGGGTCTTGGAGGTCAACTGGAACGGCCCAGAGGGCAAGATGGTCGCGTTCGGAACGCGAGTGTCGACATCTCCATGATTCAGTCCGGTGCCGCCGGTGGTCAGGTAGACGTAATAGTTGTCCGGCAAACCATTCTCATAAAACTTGGCAGTCGCCACATCCGGGAAGGGTGGCGTGCTATATCCACCGGCAAGGACCGGCGGCAATACGGAATACGCGGCGTTGCCGGATGGATCCAGCTGATAACCGTCCGGTGCTGGAGTCGTTGGCGGAGGACTGACTGGCTAAAGAGAAGTTGGGGCCGGGAGTGCCGTCAGAATTGACGATACCTTTTGACAGCAGATTCGAGACGGCTTCTCGACGCTTCGGCTGATAGGTGGCGAACACGTGATCGAAGGTTCGATTTTCTCCGATGATCACGATGACATGCTTGATGGGCGTGGCTGTACCGGTATGCTTGGGGGGCTTGAGCGGCGGATGTGACCGGCGCTCCAAGGTTGACAAGCAGAGCAAACAGGCTCGTGCCAACCACAAAGTGCTGCCTGGCTTGCGCCAGCGGGCTGGACGAAGACATAAACTTCCTCCTTGGGGGATAAAGAATGGTTACCAATGCAAGTTAATGGCGGCAGAGTTACGGTTGGGTGAAGCGCAGATGAATTCCAGAAGAAAAGAGATCCACATGGACCGGACGAGTTGAACCTGCAGATGCTCAGTTACGGCCCAACTCGTGGTTGGAACCAAGTTAAATGAAATTTGGGTTAAAAGAATTTCACAGAAGATCCATCGGCATACAGCGATTCCTGTACAAACATTTTTGGAGGTAGAAGCGCCCGCTTACCCATGAGAAGAATGCACCGAGCACAGTCATGCCAACTCTGATAGGGATTCCCTTCGACGCGAACTCTTCTTACATGCGCGGAGCGGCAGGCGCTCCGGCGAAGATCCGGGAGTCCATGCACAGCGACGCGTCGAACCTGTGGAGCGAGGTGGGTGTTGATGTGAGCGGGCCAGGAGCGTTCGCAGACCGTGGCGATTTGCAGCTACGGGATGAAAATGCTTTTGCCGCAATCGAGCAGACCATACATGGCTCACTTGCAGAGGGCGAACAGCCCGTCTCTCTTGGCGGAGATCACTCGATCACATACCCAATCCTCAGGGCCTTGGGGAAGCGCTACCCGGACCTGACCATCGTCCATTTCGATGCGCATCCCGATTTGTATGACGAGTTTGAAGGAAATCGGCTTTCGCACGCGTGCCCATTTGCGCGCATCATGGAGGAGGGCCTGGCAAAAAAGCTAGTGCAGGTGGGAATTCGCACTATGAACGGGCACCAGCGGGCGCAAGCAAAAACCTTTGGGGTTGAGGTTGTCGAGATGCAGTCTCTACCTGCTTATGACCGGCTCAAGTTGCAAGGGCCTGTGTATATTTCCTTCGATGTGGATGTGCTTGATCCCGCGTTCGCTCCCGGCGTTTCGCATCGCGAGCCGGGCGGCATGTCGGTGCGGGAGGCAATTGCTCATCTGCATGCTACCCAGGGGAGGATGGTGGGGGCCGATCTCGTGGAGTACAACCCGGTGCAGGATGTTTCGGGAGCGACAGCAACGGTGGCTGGGAAAATCTTGAAGGAGATTTTGGGTAAGATGATTGCCGGATAAGAGATGATGAGCTGTGGAATAATGCTGCCACAGATTTCGCCTGACTTCGACGGCAACTAGGCACGAATCCATGGCCACAGATCTGAAAAGGGCCGATCAGGAAAAGGAGGCAGCCGCACGGGCCAGCCTGCGCTTTATGAAGAGTGGTCAGGTGGTTGGGTTGGGCACAGGTTCCACGGCGGCCTCGTTCATTCGTCTGCTAGCGGAGCAGGTAAAAAATGGCCTCCGCATTCGCGGCATTCCCACGTCGGTGCGGTCGCGGGAGCTGGCAGAGAGCCTCGGCATCCCACTGACCACACTGGATGAGTGCCAGGAAATTGATGTCACTGTAGACGGCGCTGACGAGGTCGATCCGGAACTGCGGCTCATCAAAGGTGGCGGCGGAGCCCTGCTGCGGGAAAAAGTTATCGCTTCGGCGACGAAGCATTTCGTAATTGTGGCCGATGCCACCAAGCAAGTGCCGAGACTGGGAAAGTTTCCGCTGCCGGTGGAAGTGATTCGGTTCGCACAGGCGTTGGTGGCGAAAAAGATTGCGGCGCTGGGGGCGGACGTCCGCCTCCGGCTGCAGGCCAATGGGACACCCTATGTGACGGACGAGAGTAATCACATTTTTGATTGTCGCTTCGATGAAATTGCCGATGCGGACAACCTCGCGCGCCAGCTCAGCGACATGCCGGGCATCGTTGAGCACGGACTATTCATTGGAATGGCGAGCACGGTGTTGCTCGCTAAGGGCGACGAGATCGTGGAGTTGCACCGCAGGCGCTAGCAACAAAAGAAAGAGACGATTGAGATGGCGGCAGGATCAGGGGCACAGAGTTTCGGCGAGATGGGATGGGATCGCCCGTCCCGCCGCCGGCTTCCGCGCTATCGCCTACAGGCGCCGCTGGATGTAACGGTACTGCGCTCGGGAATTCCTGACACGGTCCCGGGCCGGTCAATCAATCTTTGTGAGCGCGGAATCGCGGCAATGTTGGCGGGAGAGCTGTCCCCAGGCGAGGCGGTTGGAGTTGAGATTCGACTCTCTTCGGCGGAAGCCCCGTTGCGAACACGGGCTTTGGTGCGCCATCAACACAAACTTCACTGCGGAATGGAATTTGTTGGCCTCTCAGTCGCGCAGCAAATGGCGATTCGCCAGTGGGCCACGGACACGAATGCAAAGATAGAAGAGAAAACCAAGAAAACAGTTCGTAGCAGGAGTGTCGAATCAGGCTCTGCCAGCGAAACGGGAGCCGCTACCGGCGGGCCGGGACCTCCAGCCCGTATGTGGCACCGAGGATGGGCTCTTTGGCTACTCGTGGCCGCGATTCTGGTCGCAATTTTCTGGTGGCGCTGGAATCGCGGGTGGCAGGAACTGGAATCGGGACTCCCGGTGAGCGAAGCAGCTACGACAGGGCAACCTCGCGTGCAAGTTCCGACGGAAGTGATGGAGAAGCTTTTGGTCCATCGGGTCGATCCTGACTACCCTGAAACAGCGCGTTCGGCAAAGCTGCATGGCGTGATCGTTCTCGACATTGTGGTGGGCCGGGACGGATCCGTCGTCGAGATGCGTCCGTTGTCTGGGCCGGATGTGCTGGCCCGTGCCGCAATGGAGACGGTGCGGTGGTGGCGCTTCGAGCCTTATCGGGTCAACGGCGAACCCGGGATGGTTGAGACCACGGTGGCGGTGGAGTTCAAGCCGTAATTGAAGACTCAACCGCCGTACGGCGATGGGCGCCAGAACCGCTCCGACGGTGCCATCGTCCTCATTCCGGAAATTCCTAGTGCGGAGATCAGGGCCCGCACTACACGCGAGAAACGGAAGTCTGACGCCGGAGCTCAGGTGCGTTGTTTGCGCACGGCGGCAAGGACAACGACGCCACTGGTCGCGAAACAGAGGACCGCACCTAGTGCTGTTACCAGAGTCAGTGACGGGTTCAGACGGAGAACGTCCGCAAAGACAGCTGTCAGCGCGAAGATAATTCCCAGCACATTTAGCCACAATGGGGCCCGCCCAGAGGCGGTCGGGCCCTGCCGCAGGCGGAGCTGCATAAGAACGGCCGCGAAACCGATCGCGGCCACCACCACCAAAGCTACTGGGCTGAGGAATGCGCCCTGGCTCGTGTAAATCACGACTACGCCCAACGCAGCAATCAGAACAGCGGCTCCGAATATTCTCCACCGGCGAGGCTTCAGGCGAGGGTTGGACGCGGGGTCGGACACAAATTTCGTCCCGGCAGTTATACAGGGCCTGGCGTTCGTTTTCAAATTTCGCAGCGGTTCCTGGAGCAGGTACTCGACCAGTTTTCCACAGATCTCGACTGCCGCTTCCCCAAACAATCGCAATAGCGGAGGAATAAAAACGGTTCGGCCTGTCCGTTCTGACCAGCCGTGGTCACGGACGCGGGTCACCGTGGCTGACGGCGTAGAACACCAACTCCACCCGCGTCGAGCTGCTGACCAAACGCAATGCTCTTCGTTCTGCCCTCCGATCTGGAAGGCCTCTCGCTAGCGCTGCTGGACGCCATGGGCACTGGACCTCTGCGTGCTGGCCGGTGACGTCCCCGAGAATCGAGAATTGGTGAAGGACGTCGGATTCACGTTTGAGCGAGGCAGTGCGGCACACCTGGCAGGGATGATCCGTTTCCTCATTGCGAATCCGGTAATCCGCGAACAGTATCTTTGGCCCAAGGTAGCTACGGATATTGAGAAGGTTTATTTTGATCCGATGGGCTGGGAAGCGGTAGCAGAATCGACGAAGAAACCAAGCGGGCGTGTGATGAATGCCGCTGCCGCGAACCAACGGAGGGCGGGATAGATAGAATCTGGCAAGGCATAAAATTGAACTTCGCGGTGTGGACGGGCTTAGCCCGTCCTTTTTTATTACAATTGAGCGTTTACCTGGCAGGTGACAGCACCGGGGCATGCCCGCGTGTTGGTCGCCTTGGGGCAGACCTATATTGATGCGGCAAACCATTTTGGTCACCGGAGGAGCGGGCTTCATCGGCTCCAACTTCATTCTGCAAAGGATGGAGCAGGACACTGCTCCAGTTGTAAACCTGGACAAGCTGACCTATGCCGGAAATGTACGGAACCTTGATCGAATCGCAGGCGAAAAGGGATACGAGTTTGTGCACGGCGATATCGGGGATCGGGCCCTGGTGCACGCGCTTCTAGGACGGCACCAGCCACGCGCGATTGTGCACTTTGCTGCGGAGAGCCATGTCGACCGATCCATTCGAGGGCCCGAGGATTTCATCCGTACCAATGTGGATGGAACTCTCGCATTGCTTGAAGAGGTGCGCGCCTATTGGATGAACCTAACTGAACAGGCGCGCAGAGACTTCCGGTTTCTCCACGTCTCAACTGACGAGGTTTATGGCTCGCTAGGCCCGGACGATCCTCCGTTTTGTGAAACCAAGTCCTATGCTCCGAACAGTCCGTATGCGGCGTCGAAGGCGGCGTCGGACCACCTTGTTCGCGCATATCATCACACTTACGAACTCCCGACCCTCACGACGAACTGCTCGAATAACTACGGGCCGTTTCAATTTCCAGAGAAGCTCATCCCGCTGGTGATCCTCAATGCGCGAGACGGAAAATCGCTGCCGATTTACGGTGATGGGCAGAACGTACGGGACTGGCTCTACGTGGAAGACCACTGCGAGGCTATCGCCGCCGTGCTGGCGCAGGGGCGGGTGGGCGAAACGTACAATATTGGCGGCTGGAACGAAAAACGGAACATCGAGATCGTGGAAATCATTTGCGGCATTCTGGACGAGATGGTGCCGCGGACCGGGGCACGCCACCGCGACTTGATCACCTTTGTGAAAGACCGCCCGGGGCACGATCGGCGATATGCAATGGACGCGCACAAGATCGAACGCGAACTGGGTTGGCGTCCCAAAGAAACGTTTGAAACAGGGATTCGGAAAACCGTGCGTTGGTATCTGGACAATGAAGATTGGGTTCGCGACGTCACTAGCGGGAACTACCGGCAATGGATTGAGACTCATTACTCGAAGTAGAAGACGATCAGCATCATGAAAGCTACTGGGAGCGCGCCGTACAAGGGCATAATTCTGGCTGGCGGATCCGGAAGCAGACTTTATCCGGTGACGCAGGCCATGGGAAAAAGCCTGCTGCCGGTTTACAACAAGCCCATGATCTACTACCCGCTATGCACCCTCATGCTGGCGGGCATACGAGACATCCTTGTCATTTCGACGCCGGACGACGCTCCAAAGTTTAAAGTGCTGCTGGGGGATGGCGGCCAATATGGAATTCGCCTCCAATATCAAGTACAGCAGCGGCCAGAGGGAATCGCGCAGGCCTTTCTGCTGGGCGAGGCCTTCATCGGTAGCAGTGCCTGCGCCCTAGTGCTTGGCGATAATATTTTCTATGGGCACGACTTCGCCAAAGACTTACGCGAAGCGGCAAATAAGCATCACGGGGCGCGAGTTTTCGCCTATCCCGTACATGATCCAGAGCGGTACGGGGTGGTGGAATTTGACGGCAAAGGACGCGCCTTGAGCATCGAGGAAAAACCGAAAGAGCCGAAGTCGCGCTACGCCGTTACCGGCCTTTACTTCTACGACAATCACGTGGTGAGCATTGCAAAGTCGCTCAAGCCGAGCGCTCGCGGAGAACTAGAGATCACTGACGTCAACAAAGCATACATGGAGAGCGGCAACCTTGAAGTAGTAGTGTTAGGACGTGGCATGGCGTGGCTCGACACCGGAACTCATGAGTCATTGATGGACGCGTCGCTCTACATTCAGGCCATTGAAAAACGTCAAGGATTGATGGTGGCGTGCCCTGAGGAAATTGCCTATCGGTCCGGTTACATAACGGCGGAGCAAGTGCAAAAGATTGGACAGTCCATGCAGAACAACGGTTACGGCTCTTACCTTCTGCAACTGCTACGAGAAAAAGTATTCTGACTTGGATGTAGGCGGGGCTTGCCTGCTCGATGGACAATATAAAGAAAATTCCGGTTTCGCTGCCAGGAGTATTCATTCTTGAACCGCGCGTTTTCAGCGACGATCGAGGCTTTTTCCTCGAGAGCTACAATCAGCAAGCAATGGCCGAAGCGGGAATTCAGGAACGATTCGTACAGGACAATCACTCCTGTTCGCATCGCAATGTGTTGCGCGGTCTGCACTATCAGATAAAGCAAGCCCAGGGAAAACTTGTACGGGTGGCCGACGGCGAAGTTCTGGATGTTGCTGTGGACCTTCGCAGAAGTTCCCCGAGCTTTGGGCGATGGGAAGCCGTGCGACTTTCTGGCGAGAACAAGCGCATGCTGTGGATTCCCGCGGGTTTCGCCCACGGATTTCTGGTGACAACCGAGAAGGCGCATGTGCTGTACAAAGCCACCGATTACTACGCACCGGAATACGAACGTACGCTTGCCTGGAACGATTCCGATCTGAAAATCAACTGGGAATTGCAGGGAGCAGCCCAAGTCTCAGCGAAGGACCAGCGCGGCGTTGCCTTTCGCAACGCCGAAACCTTCGACTAGGGTTAGGAATTCATAAATGCGAGTCGCGATTTTCGGCGCTTCTGGCCTTCTGGGTAAGGCGCTCATGCGCGAGTGGAGCGGCGACGCCATAGCTGGTTTTAGTTCGCGGGATGTCGATATTCGCGATGCATCTGCGGTGCGGACCATCGCGGAGGATACGGAACCGGAGTGGATTGTCCTGGCGGCGGCATACACTGATGTCGATGGCTGCGAGAACAATCCAGAATTGGCGTTTACCGTAAATCGCGATGGCGCGGCAAACGTAGCCGAGGCGGCAAAGAGAACTGGGGCCAAGCTGCTGTTTCTTAGCTCGGATTACGTTTTCGATGGAAAGAAAGCGTCGCCTTATGAAACCAATGATGCGCGACATCCTCAGAGCGTTTACGGGCGATCAAAGGCCGAAGCAGAGATCAAACTGCTCGAGTTGATGCCCGAGAGTTGTATCGTACGGACTTCCTGGCTATTTGGCTTGGGCGGCAAGTGCTTTGCGGATACGATTTTGAAGCTGGCGGCAAGCCGCCCGACGCTCGACGTGGTGAATGATCAGCGCGGTTGTCCTACCTACACGGTGGACTTAGCACGCGCGATCATCCGGCTATGTTGCGAAAGCGCGAGCGGAATTGTCCACGTGACGAACGCGGGCGAGTGCACCTGGTTTGAATTTGCCTCTGCAATCGTGCAGCAGGTCGGCCTCGCGACCACCGTGCGTCCGGTAAGTAGCCAGCAAATGGCGCGGCCGGCACCGCGCCCTGTGTATTCGGTGCTTTCCCCGGAAAGTTTGCGGCGTTTGAGAATCGAAATGCCGACCTGGGGCGATGCTCTACAGCGTTATTTGCGACAGCGCAATGGCTAAAAGGCTAGTCGTCGGGATTGCCTCGGCTGTCGTACACTGCTACGATTCGGGCGAGAATCGCGAGACGCTGCGAATCATGCGCAATCTCTCTTTTTGAGTGCCCTACGATTCTGTCGATGGCGGTCACGTCACGCAGCAGGAAGCCTTCGTGAAATCAATCCTGAACTACATTGATGGCCAATTCGTACGCGGGAAGCAGCAGTTCGCGGATGTGAATCCTGCGGATGGTACGGTGATTGCGGAGGTTGCGGAAGCCGACGAGGGTCAAGTCGATGAGGCGGTGGGCGCGGCCCGGAACGCGTTGAACGCAGAATGGGGCAGTCTGAGCGTGCGCGATCGAGCAGAACGACTGCACAAGGTTGCTACCGCAATTGAGTCGCGATTTGATTGTTTTGTGAAAGCAGAAGTCACAGACACCGGGAAGCCGGTTAGTTTGGCATCCAAGTTGGACGTACCCCGCGCGGCAGCAAATTTTCGAGTCTTTGCCGATCTCGTCAAGATGGCGGGATTGGAATCGTTTCAGACTGAAACTGCCGACGGAAAGAACGCTCTGAATTACGCCGTGCGCAAGCCGCTGGGGGTGATTGGAGTCATTACGCCGTGGAACCTTCCTCTGCTTCTGCTCACGTGGAAAGTCGCGCCTGCGTTGGCTTGCGGGAACACCGTTGTGGTTAAGCCCTCGGAAGAAACCCCAGCCACCGCGACGTTGCTGGCGGAGGCGATGCATGACGCCGGAATTCCGAACGGAGTCTACAACGTGGTTCATGGCTTGGGGTCAGGGTCGGCAGGAGAATTTTTGACGCGCCATCCTGATGTGAACGCAATTACATTCACCGGTGAATCGCGAACGGGCGCGGAAATCATGAAGACGGTTGCCTGCTCGGTGAAGCCAGTCTCGTTTGAACTCGGGGGCAAGAATGCCGCAATCGTGTTCGCGGATTGCGAATTTGACGAGGCCATAAACGGGCTGAGTGACGCCATATTTCTAAATACGGGACAAGTTTGCCTGTGCGCCGAGCGCGTTTATGTAGAACGTGGGATCTTCGATCGGTTTGTCGCGGCCTTGAAGCGCAAAGCGGAAAGCCTTCATCCCGGGTGGCCGATGGATAAGGATACCGACATTGGGCCACTAATCTCCGCCCAGCATCGCGACAAAGTGGTTTCTTACCACCGCCTGGCATGGGAAGAAGGGGCAGCCGTGGTTGTTGGCGGGGGTGTTCCTCAATTTGGAGATGCTCGCGATAACGGATTCTACGTGCAGCCGACGATCTATACTGGGTTGCCTGAGTCAGCACGCTGCATGAAAGAAGAAATTTTCGGCCCGGTGTGCCATATCACGCCATTTGACTCGGAAGACGAAGCGGTTGCTATGGCAAATGACACGAAATACGGATTGGCAGCGTCGATCTGGACAACAAATCTCACGCGTGGGCATCGGGTGGCGCAGAAGATGAATGTGGGGATCACGTGGGTGAATTGCTGGTATCTTCGTGATTTGCGAACGCCGTTCGGTGGCGTTGGGCTGTCTGGCATCGGCCGCGAAGGTGGTATGCACTCGCTGAATTTCTACTGTGCGCTGAACAATATTTGCATTCGGTTGTAGTGCGCTAAGTATCGGCTGGACTGAGTTATCAAGTAGGAGCGGGATGCGAGGCAAAGTTGTAGAGGGAAAAGCCAAGCCGCGGGGCAAGTTTCCTCACATCAAACGTGCGGGCGACTTTCTTTTTGTCTCGGGCACAAGCGCGCGCCGGCCGGACAACACAATCGCCGGGACCGAGGTGGACGAGTGCGGTACGAGTCGGCTCGACATCCGTATACAGACTCGCGCCGTTATCGAGAACATCCGCGATATTCTGCAAAGCGAAGGAGCCCAACTGCAAGACGTGGTTGAGATTTCAGCTTACCTGGTGAACATGAACGACTTCGCTGGGTATAACGAAGTGTATGGCGAATATTTTGGCTATGAGGGTCCAACGCGCACGACGGTCGCGGTGCATCAGTTACCGCATCCGCACTTGCTGATCGAGATTAGAGCCATGGCTTACAAGCCAGTGAGACAGGAGGCGTAAATGCCATCCATAAAAAATCTGAAGGCATTCAATCTGCAAAGCTGGATTGAAGAGAACAAGGCAAAATTCAAGCCGCCGGTCGGCAATGCTCAGGTTTGGGAAGACGGCGAGGTGATGGTGACCGTTGTGGGTGGACCAAATCAGCGGCGAGATTACCATGACGACCCGACCGAAGAATTCTTTTATCAGCTGAAAGGGAATATTTTTATTCGCGTGATGGAAGCGCCGGGCAAACCACCGCTGGAAATCCCAATCAATGAAGGCGACGTCTTCCTGCTGCCAAAACACGCGCGGCACTCGCCGCAGCGACAGGCGGGAAGTATCGGCGTCGTCGTCGAGATGGCACGCCCCGAAGGAGCTCTTGACGGTTTCGAATGGTATTGTCCGAACTGCCACGAGTTGCTGCACCGCGCCGAGGTGAAACTGAAGAGTATAGTGCGCGACCTGCCGCCGCTGTTTGATCAGTTCTACAACAACGAAACCTTGCGCAAATGCAAACACTGTGGCGCGGTTCATCCCGGCAGATAAAATGCAGGCGATAGACATACACAACCATTTCTTTCCCCCTTCCTGGCCTGACTTTGCTCAGCGCTTCGGCACGCCAAACTGGCCCTGGATCAAGCACACTGGGGCAGGCAAAGCGGACATCATGGTGGGCGATCGCTTTTTTCGCCATATTTATTCGGCTTGCTGGGACCCAGAGGTGCGACTCCTGGAAATGGACCGCGATGGCGTCGACATGCAAGTGATCTCGGCGACACCGGTCCTGTTTGCGTATGAGCGTCCGTTGGAACATGCGTTGGAATCCGCGCAATTGTTTAACGACGCCGCGCTCGAACTTTGCAGCCACGGGAAAGGCAGGTTGAAATCGTTGTGCCAGGTGCCTCTGCAGGATATTGACGCAGCGTGCAAAGAACTGAGCCGCTGCATGCGCGCAGGACATCTCGGAGTGCAGATCGGAAATCACGTTGCGGAAAAGAACCTGGATGATCCGGGCATTGTGACCTTCCTTCATCATTGTGCGGATGAAGGCGCTGCGGTCTTGGTCCATCCGTGGGACATGATGGGCCAGCAGCGCATGCCGAACTACATGATGCCCTGGACTGTGGGCATGCCGGCCGAGACTCAACTTTCGCTGGTGGCGCTGATTTTAAGCGGAGCTTTCGACAGGCTACCCTCGACATTACGGATCTGTTTTGCGCATGGTGGTGGGAGTTTTTCCTTCCTGCTCGGTCGGCTGGAGAACGCGTGGCACCGTCATCCGGTAGCGCGAGGAGCTTGTCAATTTCCACCACGCCATTATCTGAATCGTTTCTATGTTGACTCCGTCGTCTTTGACGAACCCACATTGCAATTCCTGGTGTGTGCCATGAGTGCTGAGCGGGTCCTGCTTGGCTCTGATTATCCGTTTCCCCTTGGGGAAGAGCACGTCGGCGCGCTGATCCGCGAGAGTCATCTATCCGGTCGTGAGAAGGCTCAGTTGCTAGGCGGTAACGCAAAACAATTTCTCAGCTTGGAATTAGGGGCGGACGCGGGTGGGAGTAATGACGTATCAACCCAGGAAGGGGGATTGTCGACCGGTCACTCGGAGCAACTCAGTTATAGCTCCTACCTTGAGGTTGCAGAGTTGCTGGACTTGCAGCATCCTCAATCTTCGCCGCCACATCACGATGAGCTGCTCTTCATCATCGTGCATCAGACCTACGAATTGTGGTTTAAGGAGTTGCTCCACGACTTGGACGCAGTGGTTGCGAATCTGCAACGGGCCAGTGCAAATCCGGAGTCGCGAGACGAGGTGTATGAGGCGGCACGACTGTTGCGACGTTGTACAGAAATCACGCGAGTACTGGTTGAGCAGTTCACCATCCTCGAAACTATGTTGCCCACGCACTTTCTGGCGTTTCGCGACAAGCTGGAGCCGGCGAGCGGATTTCAGTCTGAGCAATTTCGTGAGTTGGAGTTCTTGTGCGGTCTAAAAGACGCTAAGATGCTTGCTTACCACAAGCCCACTCCGGAAGCTCATCGGCGGCTCGAACGCAGGCTGCGCGAACCATCATTACACCAGGTTTTCTTCGAAGCCTTACGGGCGATGGGAACACTTCCAGCTCCGGAGCCGGGGGCATCCGAAGAACAGGAATTCGAAACTCGATCTCGCGCTATCCTGTCCCTCTACAAAAATGAGCAACACTACCGTTACTGGATTGACGTGTGTGAGCGCCTGACGGAATTTGACGAACTAGTGGTGAGTTGGCGGTTACGGCACATTCAACTGGTCGAACGCATTATTGGAATTCGAATGGGCACGGGCGGAAGTGCCGGGGCATCCTATCTGCAGCACACGTTGGACAAGAAGTTTTTTCCTGAATTGTGGGAAGCGAGGACCTTGCTGACGGAGTAACCCCAGATTTGCAGTTGAACTTCTGTAATACTCACTCCTGCGAATGTTTAGTAGGCCCCAAACCATCACAATCATCGGCGCTGGACTTAACGGCCCGCTCCTAGGCCTCTCCTTGGCGAAGCTATGAGCGGCGTCCGGACATGCGTCGCGTTCGCATCGACACTGGACGATCCATCAATCTCGCGCTGTCTACACGCGGCATTCATGCATTGCAGAAGGCTGGGCTGTGGGACTCTCTGCGCAACCTCATCATTCCCATGAAAGGACGGATGATGCATTCGATCGCTGGGGAACTAACTTTTCAGCCCTACGGCAAGGATGAAGCAGAAGTCATCAATTCGATCTCGCGCGCTGAATTGAATGTCGCGTTGATGAAGGCGGCCGAAGCGCAGGGCGTGGCCATTCACTTTGATCAGCGCTGCATCGGATTTGAATTGAAAAGTGGCGCGCTCCGGTTGCGCCATGAAGAGTCGCGTCAAGAAACAACCCTGGAGTCCAACGTTGTGATCGGATGCGACGGCTCGGCTTCGGCCATTCGCCACGAGATGTTGAAACTTAATCGATTCAACTTTTCTCAGCAATACCTCGATTACGGCTATAAAGAGCTCACCATTCCGTCGAAGCTCAATGGCGGCCATGCTTTGGAGAAGCATGCGCTGCACATTTGGCCTCGTGGCAGCTTCATGCTGATCGCGTTGCCCAATGTTGACGGCACGTTTGCATGTATCTTGTTTCTGCCCTTCGAGGGACCGGATAGTTTTGCCACGCTGGCCACGCACTGGGATGTAGTCAAGTTTTTCGAGGCTCGCTTTCCTGATGTAGTTCCACTGACACCCCATCTTACGGATAATTACTTCACAAACCCTACTGGAACGATGGTCACGATCAAATGCTCGCCGTGGTACGTGGAAGGCAAGTCTCTTCTTCTGGGTGATGCGGCCCATGCAATTGTTCCGTTCTTCGGGCAAGGGCTTAATTGCGGCTTCGAAGACTGCACGCAGCTCTTGGAACTGCTGGACCGTCATGGCGTAGACTGGCCGCGCGTGTTTAAGGAATTTGATCAAAAGCGCAAGATCAATACCGACGCGATCGCCGATCTGGCCATCGAAAACTTTGCTGAGATGAGGGACCGGGTCGCGGATCCGCGATTTCTTTTCAGAAAGAAGGTGGAGCTGGCCCTGGAGGCGCGGCATCCCC
>WNFT01001814.1_pt1 | contig 18117 bp, 16 predicted proteins | sample 5400191 | NCBI WGS metagenome assembly WNFT01 (sample SAMN13153359, study PRJNA577476) | soil metagenome | isolation source: 80 cm saprolite under Madrone tree | place: USA:California | collected 2016-06-14 | reverse complement strand
CAGTGCTCTCAATTCAACTTCGCGCGCGCGCCGCATGTTGGGATAGACCTTGACGGCGATGGACGCATCGACACGCGTCTGACTCCAAACCAATCGCCAACGTGAAAGAAACCGCACCGCGATCGATCCGAATTCGAATCGTCCGCGCTTGGGCGGCGTCAATTCGTAAACCAGGGCCGCGCTCGTCTGCGCCTCAACGTTAACGCGCGCCTCGCGTGCGCTGGACAGTTTCATCTGTGGCGGATATTCGTCTTTGACGATCAGAGAAATATCGTGGGCGGTGTGGTTAGCGATCTCGATGCGGACTTCGGTTTCGGCGCCCACCGCGAAGCGACCTCCAAAATGCCGCTCAAGGCGTACGCGCTCCGGCAATCTGCTATTCCACGCGTCGAAGATTGCCGCGCTAATCAGCGCCAAGTCATAAGCAAGGGTCAACCAGCGCAGCACGGGCCGATTCCACGAAAGTGACAGTGGCACGAAGCCAATGGCGAGGAGAATGTAGAAGAGCTTGGAAAAAACGAAGTGCATGGAGGTCAATCTAGTTGTCCGATGCTGGCTCGGTCGATGTTGGCAAGTCGAACGGGTTGATAAGTTTCAGACTCTGAATCCATTTGAAGTCGTCGATGTTTCTGGCTACCAGCGCAAGCTGATGCACTAGAGCTGTTCCCGCAACGATCGCGTCACCCAAGCCCATCCGCTTTGTCTGTCGGAGCTTGACAGCTTCGGTAACGACTGCGTCAGAAATTCTTAGGATGTCTGCAGCTTGAAAGAACTCGATGAGATACTGATATTGCTCGGTAGCCAATAGATGATAGCCAAGAACTTCTATGCGGCTAACTGCCGAAACCGAATAAACGTTCTTGGCCATAAAGCGTCGCAGTTCGGCATACTCACGCTTGGAGGAATAGATGATGATGTTACTGTCGAGGAGCATCACACGTCACGTCCAGGAAGAGGACGATCTTTGCGAATCTCGCGCTGCCACTCTACCGGGTCGGATATTTCGGAAAAGGCGTCACTCGCGGCTAGCTTCTCCAGCGCCTCAGCCATCCGTTTGCGTCGATCTGCCGTCTGATCAGGTTCGTCGAGAATGGTCACCTCAACGGGTTGGTCCGGCTTGAGGTCGACTGGACCCGTATCAGTCCACTCCAGCCGATTTCCTTTCAATATGGCTCGATAAGTTTCCATTGGCTCTCTCTCCAAGTCTCGATCGAATGCTCGCACATAAGCGGAATGCGGGCAAGTAAAGTCACAATCTGGTAATGGACATTTATGGAGTTGCTACCTTGCAGAAAAATTAGAGGCCGAAATCCCTTCGGCCTCTCGAAGTCAGTATAACCGCCATCCCGGCAGCTAACTTCCTACGGTCAGGTTTGCTAATCGGCCAAATTGTCCGGCTTATTCGGCTGACCGCCATCCCGGCGATAGCCAACCAGTTTCGTGCTCTTTGGTGCGTTGCCTCGCGAGACTCAACGGCAAGACTGAAAGACCGTAGCCTGACGCGGAACCCGTCCAGACCTGCACGATTAGCTTCGGGGTAGTGTCATAAGGTAAGCGGTTAGCTTACGCATGGCAGTGTAACCCCCTTTCAATTTGCGATTATCTTATGTGGTGAGTAGGCCGCGCAAGCTCCAGACGTCGTTGTAATTCCGCTTCCATCGCCGGAGTGAAACGGATCGTCGAATGAATCCGCACAAATTGTAAAAGCCGAATTAGATCGCGGTACGCTCGGCCTACCTTGGGACTTCGGCCGTTTGCAGAATGTCAGTGATCACTGAATCAGGGGTGGCGCCGTCCAGTTCGGCTTCGGCGCGCAACGTCAAACGATGACGCAGCACCGGCCGGGCAATGTCGCGCACGTCGTCGGGCGTGGAGAAGTCGCGACCGCGAATCGCCGAAAGAGCTTTTGAGCAGAGCAACAGAGCGACGGCGGCCCGCGGGCTGGCGCCATAATGCACCGCCGCATGATCGCGCGTGCGGCGTACGATATCCACTATATAGCGCTGCACCCCAGGCTCGACTCGCATATTTTGTATTTCGGCGCGACAACGCGGTATGGCATCGACTTCGCTGAGCGGTTGAATATCAACGCGATCGAGGCGCCGAGCATCGAAGCCGGCGTCCCAGCGGGCCACGACTTGCAGTTCGTCTTCAGCCGCGGGATATGCGAGTAGAATCTTTAACAGAAAGCGATCGAGCTGCGCTTCGGGCAAAGGATAAGTGCCCTCGTACTCGATCGGATTTTCGGTCGCGAGCACACTGAACAGAGGCGACAGCGGATAACGTTCGCCATCTATCGTCACCTGCCGTTCTTCCATCGCTTCCAATAGCGCCGCCTGTGTCTTTGGAGGCGTGCGATTAATTTCATCGGCGAGCAGAATGTCTGTGAACACCGGGCCATGCCGCAAATTGAAAGTCGACGTCGCGACGTTAAAGACGTTGGTGCCGGTAATATCTGAAGGCATCAGGTCAGGCGTAAATTGAATGCGGCCGAAACCCGCATTGATTATGCGCGCCAGAGTCTTAACCGTGAGCGTCTTGGCTGTACCCGGAACGCCTTCGATCAGCGCGTGTCCTTCGGCGAGCAAAGCGACGAGCACCTGTTCGATTGGCTCGTCCTGGCCAACGATCACTTTGCGCAATTCATTCTTGATATTTGCGATTGTCGAGGAGACGTATTCAGGCATTAGGCAAGTTGCTGGCGCTCCTCCAGCGCTATCAGGCGCCCTTCGTGATCGTGGATCTCCCCTTTGATAGCGTACATCTCGCGCAACATTTCTCCGACGGTGTAATCAATCTTGCGCACGATTCTCTTGACCTCCGCCAATTCCGCCGCGAAAGCATCCTGACGCTCGGCGAACTGATCCTGTCGCTCTCTGACCTGGCGAATATCACCACGAATAGCCTCCAGCGTCTCACTCAATGGCGTGGTCATCTTGAGAAGCCGCGAATCAACTTTGTCTCGAAACTCTACGAACTCAGCGCGGTGCGCCTCGAAACGATCTTCTAGTCTTATCAGCCGATCATTCATCGATACTACGAGTCGAAATACATCCTCGATCGTATGGCCGCCTTCTGCGGACGTCTCAGATGAAAGTCGCTTAGTTGTTTCGTCGTTCTCGCTCATGATGGGAAGTTCCTCTTTGCCAGTATACTACGAGTCGAGGTTGTGTCTATGTTCCCGGCTTAGGACTCAAAGATTAGACTTTTCTACGGCCTGCCTGACGTCACGAACGCGCGATCCCAAGCCCAGTCTCTTTTCAATCTGACGCAATTGCTTCGCCATCTGCAACGCTTCTTTCGCAGTCGTGGGCGTGCCGTTGATCGTCTCCTCACAGTTTCGCATCAGCGTTTCAAGCTGTTGCTGTTTGAGTCCCGATCGGGCCGCCACCCGCGCGGCAATCGCAGTTCGCGGACTGCTGTTGTTCAAACCCGCATATCGCACCAACACTCGGCGCACGCGCCCATAAATATTTTCCAGCGCCAGGTCATGTGCGCGAGCGCGCTGTTGCAACTCAGCCATCGAGGCGACAAATTCAAGGCTCGATCTACGATCTACTTGCGGCAATGGCAAAGGCCGAGCAAAACGTCGGCCGCGTGACCAGACAATCGCCAACGCAATTAACCCGAACTGACCAAAAAGCGCCAGTATGGGCGTGCCTTCGAAATATTGAATCAGCGCGTTATGAGATGCACTGCGGCCCTGATGAAATTCATCGAACTCGATGAGACCGCCGCCACTAGTAATCAAGTTTATCGCCAGCCGAAGATTGTCTGCGCGGCCAATGCCATTGTTGGCAACGATGAACGGATCGGAGAGCAGCACGATGTGGCCCTTGCCGTGCGGATAATCTACCAATAAACCGCCGCCGTCCGGCTGCACGAAGTTGACAACCGGCGCGGGCGATCCTGGCGTCGAATTCTTATCAAAGGGTTTAGTGCCGCTGTCTTCATCTTCGGATTCATGATCGGCCGAATCGTCTGATGATTCTTCGTTCTTTCCATTTGCATGCGAATTTTCGTTTCCGTCGCCCTGGTGCTTCTCATTAGTTTTTTTCGTCAGACCTGATTCGATCGTTATCAGCCCGGCAAAGCGCGAAGGCAGGATTGTTTCCACGTCGCGCACCAGCACAGTTGGCTGAGAAGGCGACGCCGGCTTAACGCCTGAAGTCATTTGTTCGAGGTTGTTCGGATCCAGATCGTAGCCAGGGAAACTCGAAGTGTAACTAGTGACGCTCCACTCGCCTGACGCTGGCAACAACAACCTGTCAGGATATCGATCGATAATCACCAACCGGCCGCCTTTGGCTACCCAGCGAAGCAATTCTTCGCTCTCCAATTTCGAAAAGGGCACAATCGTTCGACCAATGATAACCAGCGTAGCGGGCTTTGGGCCAACCGCGCTCAGGAGCGTGGGCGTCGAGTCGCGCCCGCGAGCGACGTCATAACCCGACTCGCGCAGAAAGTCGAAGAGTGCGCGCGTGCCCGTGGCGCCGGCATTGAAGGTGGACCGATCCGGCGACATTTCCGAATCCGCGTTCTCCTCGACCTTAACGTATGACGCAGCGTTGAGTGCGATTAGCAACCCAACAATCACGACGACGGTAATGAAGATTAACAGGCGTTGACGCATGTTGCGCGGTACGCACGCCTCCGGCGTGCATATACTAAGTTCTGGGCAAAAGGCACGCCTGGGGTGTGCGTACCTGAGAAGAACATCACGATATCTTCAGTGCTTGCAGGTAGCCATTACGAAACTCGTTCCAATCGTTTTCGCCCGCCGGAATAAGTCCGTACCAATGAACTTCGAAACTGTTAGTCAGCTTGCGCATGGATGCGTACAGCGACGCTCGTTCGCGCACAGAGCTGAGGTAATCGCGATTCGTTTTATGTTGCGCGAGACTAATCACCTTACGATCGGCAAGCTCGCACAAGAATGCGATGTAGGCCTTGCGAATCGCTGCCCGCAGATCGCCGCTGCGCGCCAGGCTTTCCGCTTGCGCCAGTAAATCAGCCGAGGTTTGATCCGGCTCGAGCCGTTCGCCTAACACGATTCGGGCCTCACGTTTTTGCTTTTTCTTCTTCCGGTTGTGAAGAAATCGCGGCGCGAACTTCCAGATAAAAAAAGCGATCAACGCCAGTCCGACGAGGACCACAATTACTTGGGCGACTGCCGATAGAAAACGCGAACTGCCCGGCTGCAAGGGCGGGCCCTTGGGAAACAGACTTAAGAACCAGCGAAGGAATCGCACCCATAGACGCTCCAGCGCGCTCCCTTCCGAAGCGGTTTTGTTGTACTCGGCGCGGCGCAAAATCTCGGCGAGCCGTCCCTTGTCTTCATCCTTCTTTACCACACCGGATCCCTTGTCAAATTCATCCAGACGTTCGCTGAGCGCCAGCAGGCGCTCGCCAGTACGCGCGAGCGACTCAGTACGACGCGCGTTGGTCTTAGTCTTTTCATATTCGTCCAGCGCGTCGTGAAACCAGGAGTTGTCCACTGCGATGCGCTCTCCCTGAAGCACGATCGTCTCCTTTGCGGGCAATTGAGCCCGCAACCGTTCGAGCGACGCGTTGGCTGACGACTCATCTTTGGCAAGTTGCAATTGCTGGATGGTGCGGAGTGCTCCCGAAACTTGATGCCGGTAATCTGCCAGAGTCGCTGCACGCCCGCTAACGACGCTGAGAGCCACGACAAATCCAGTAAAAAGGAGCCTCTTCATCAGATGGACTATCGGTTGGGGAAGACATTGCAAAATGAAAATTGTAAAATGAAAATTGTAAATTTGCTCAACAGCGACACGACACTAAATGAGGACTTAAATTTTCAATTTTCATTTTGCAATTCCCCTTACCTCTAATTAAGTCCCAACACCGCGCCGGTGGGCAATGGACCAGGTGGTGGGACGAACCTTGGCGATTCCTTGGTAACCAGCGCGGGCGCGAAAGGAGACATCACTCCGTGCTGCTCCGGCATTTCCGGCAGTCTCTGCGCCGCCATGAGTTCGATGTCGTATCCTTCGTGGCGCACGCGTTCGTCAACGTAGAGCAAGGAAAGTCCCAACATCCAGATCGGAGCAAGCATAATGTGGCTGCATTGCAAAATCACCTGATACCCGATCGCATACCACGCCGGCCAGGTGCTGAAGGGCGAAATATCGACGCCGTTCAGCCAACCATACCAACCCAGAGGAATTATCAACAGCGCTAACGCGGAGTAAGTAGCGAAGAAGGTGAATAACGCCATGGCCATCAAACGCTTCACATTGCCGCTGGCCAGCGAAAAGCTTCGTCCCACCGCGGAAAAAACAGTTCTGCCTTCGACGAGCATCGCTTGCGGCACATAGGCCGCGCGGCCCGCCAAAAAGAAAAACAAAGTCAGCGCTACAATCGTCGCGACAGTCCCGCCCACCACGCCCAAGGTAACCGCGAGCCAATTCGACAATTTGGTCAACACGACCGAAGCTAAGGCAATAAAATAGAAGATCATGACCCAGGCCATGAACGCAACCGAGACGGCCAATCCCAGCCATGAAGCCATCAGCAAGCTGCCCCCGAGCAGTCCCCAAAAACGAGACTTCACCGCGCGATAGGTGGTGCGCATGCTGACCGGTTCGTTCCACAGTAAGTGCGCGACGAGATTGCGCGTAGCTCCGCCCATCACGATGATGCTGAAAAGCGATCCGCAAACGATGATCACAACTCCCACCAGCCACAACAGCACGAAAAGCGCCAGCCGCATCTCGCTTGAGGTGGCCGTGAATTCGCGAAAAGTTAGCGTGGTGATCGTCGAACCTATCGCCGAAACCAAAACCGGTGGCGCGGCAATCCGAATCAACGTAAGAAAATGCCGCCGATAAAGCCGCACGGCGCGATCGATCAGATCGCCCGCGCCCAGCGGAGCGAGCGCAAGTTCACTATTGATAGGATTCATCCTTGGGAGATGATCCGCATTTTGTCAGAGTGAATCAAGTCTTTGCTTTGAATGGCAAAGGCATAGCGAAGAAAGCGTCGCGCTTCGAGTGGTTTAATATTCAACACGCCATCGTAGATCCTGTCAGCAATTTTGAACACATGTCGAGTCTCAGATCTAAAGCGCTCTCTCAATCAGAGAATGAGCGGACCTACGGTTTCTGTTCAATTTCACGGAGAGCGAGTCGCTTCGGGAAAGGCACTGCGGCAGCCAGAAGGTCGAATCACTTGCATTGAGAATCCGCTTAGAAAGAAGAAAGGCCGAGCTGCAAGTCTTGTGGCTCCGCCTTTCTCTGCAAAGGTAGCGACAGCGATGCCGTCGCTGCAATCGTTAGAAGACTAGTTTCAACCCCGCTCGCATGTTTCTCCTGCCGCCATTGGTCTGCGCGAAGTTGTAGAAGGCCCCGGCCCCCGAGTTAAGACTGCTGGACGGAATGGCGGTGAACTGTTTGTGATTGAAAACGTTGAAAGCATCGAGGCGCACCTCAAGCTTAACGCGCTCGCGGAACCGGAAGAGCTTGAAAAAGCTCATGTCAAAGTTCATGACCCGCTGTGCGTGCTCAGTGTTACGTCCGATTGTGGCTGGGCCAGGCAAGATCAGAGAGGTGCCCCCCGCTGAGGGCGAAGGGGACTTCGGTTGTTGGACGACCTAGCTAGAGAAAAAGCGGATTTACCGCGGCGGCTTGAGCCAGAACTCATTCAAGGACACTGCCAAGAGGTGCCGTCGCTGTACTCGATGCAATCTATGATCACGCGCTCGGAGTATCTTTCCCGTGTCTCCTTGCTCGATTTTGTTGCCTGGACGACTCGTGCCGGAGGAGTCTTGGAACGCCCGACCAACTTCGCTGTCTTGCCGGCACGAATGCTGACAGTGCTGGTAAAACGATGTCGTCCGACGGCGACGTCCGTATCCAAATCAAAGAGTGAGTACTCCCAAACGATGGAGCGGATCGTTTTCACTCCGGTGTTCTCGATTTTCGCTTCATAGAGGTAATGGACCGAGGAAACGCCGGGATCGCTTTGCGCGGGGAGGTTTCGGTTTCCGGCCGGCTCATCTCCGATCGGAGTTCCCATGGGAGTGCTCCCCACCGGGATATTTGAAGCGATTTTCTTGGTGGGTATTGGGATCGGCGTTTCTCCCATCTTAGCTCGGTTGGCATTCTCTCTGGCTGTGGCTTTCTGGTCGCGTTCCAATTCATCACGATCCTGGTTGATGCGCATTGGGTCATCATAAAGCGCGGGGATGAATGCTTCCTGACGCCAGTTGATTTGAATGACCGTAACGGTCGGGGCGTCGGTCGCGCCTGAGTTGGACTGAACTTGAGCAGATGATGTGCCTGCTAATAACAGCCCAAAAAAGAATAGCTTCAGAACTTTCACGATGACTCCTTTTCGATGTGTTGAGTTAAGCCAATTCCCAGCCTCCAAACGAGCCACAACTTTATTGCTGGGTTCGGAAGAAGGAACTGTTCGCCCTTCACGGATTGAACTATGGTGGCGAACGTTGCCAAAACGTGCCGTCTTCGTACTCAACGCGATCAACTGTCACGCGGTCCAAGTACTTGTGTTTCTTTTCATTGTTTGGCTTTGCTGCTTGCACTACCCTGACGGGGCGCGTTGTGGACATTACCACGAGATTCACGGTCTCGCCGGGAGGCGCAGAAGTGGGCGATGTCAACAGTCGCTGGCCGACCTCTACACCAGTGGCTGGATCAACGAATGAGTAAGTCCAGACCACCATCCTGATCGTTTTCGCTCCGTCGTTCCTGATTCTTGCTTCGTAGCTGTACTTTACCGAAGAGGGCCCTGCATCGGGTGGCTTGAGAGCCTGTTTGGTTCTGATTGGCGCGTCTCCCAACGGAGAGCTTATGGAAGTATTTTCGGGTCCTTTGCTGGGTAGAGGCACTTGCGGTTGGCCTTGGTCGGCCCTAATTACATTTGCGCGAGCCGTGGCTTTCTGATCATGCTCTAGATCATCGCGCTCTTGATTGATGCGCATCGGGTCGTCATAGAGCCCTGGAACAGATACCACCTGATGCGAACGGATCTTCATGACCGTTACGTTTGATGATGTGTCAACAGAAACTACTCGGGGATTTTGAGCGGGCGCGCTTCCAGCGAACAATAGCCCCAGCAAAAGTGAGCTTAGAAGCTTCATTCCGACTCCTCTCAAACCATCGACTCGGCTGTGTGATTCTCCCACTTCGATTGTAAAGGTGCAAGCAATTCGAAACTTGTGAGGAATCCTTCAGTCGATTCGTCTGAACGAGAGACACGATGTTGCGCGTGGCAGAGTTTTATGACATAAGGTAAGTATTCCAGTCGGATTTCCTTAACAATGTCTGAGGAGAACAAAAGTGAAAATAAGATATAGGTTCTGTGCTCTCAGTTGGTTGGCCGCGATCGCGATGACACTACCTTTCTCTTCGCTGGCCAGCGACAAGATTCAGCCGGAGGAGATTGTCACAAAGCACCTGGACTCGATTGGACCAGCCGAAACGCGCGCATCCGTTCACAGCCGCATCGCCGCCGGTACGGTTGTTGCTACTTTGCGCTCGCCGGGCACCGCGAAGTTCAGCGGACGGGCCGTCATGGCTTCCGACGGTATCAAAAACATGATCGGGTTGGGCTTTGAGGACTCCGGCAGTTACCAGGAGAAGTTCGGATTTGATGGTCGGAACTTGACGGTCGGCTTCGTGCGTCCGGGAGTCCACGGGTATTGGGGCGACTTTCTCCTGACCCACCAAAACATTATTAAGGAGGGCCTCGTCGGCGGCACGCTCTCGGATGCCTGGCCGCTGCTGAATTTATCCGAGAAAAAAGCGAAGCTCGAGTACCGCGGTATTAAGAGAATGGACGGCAAGTCGCTTCATGAGCTCAAGTATATCCCGCACGGCAGCTCTGATCTGGAGATCAGTCTCTTCTTCGACACAGAAACCTTTCAACATCTGCGGACCGAATACACGCGCCTCATCGCCGCCGGGATAGGCACCGGTATTGACGCTTCGGGGCAGCAGAGACCGGCGCGATACAAGATGGTGGAAGAGTTCTCAGACTTCAAAAAGGAGAGTGGGTTGACTCTGCCACACACCTATAAGGTTGGGTTGGACCTGGAAACGCGGGCCGGCAGGCTCATTGTGGACTGGGAGTTTACGCTAACCGAATTTGCTTTCAATCAACCAATTCCCGCCGCCACTTTCAATGTGAACACGAAGCAATAGTCGTTTGCTCATTCGCCAGGCGCCTGCTGCGGGGAGACGCTCGGAAAGTCGCTGTAAAGCGATCCGCGTAGGGCAGACTAAAGCACGGCTCTCCTCAAAGGCGTTGGAGTCGAAGGCGGGATAGAGAAGTGAAAAAACTACGGGCGTTGCGTCTTTCTTTCGAAAGACGCAACGCCCGATTTGCTAAAGCAGCCTACTGAAACTCAGGCCGGAATTAGAAGTCGAGCCGCGCGCCGAACTGGATGATGCGCTGCGCGAAGGTTGAGGTAACCTTACCGAAGCTGACGCTGTTGACATTGAAGGCTCCGCTGCCCTCGCCGAGATTGAATTGCGGGTTGTTGAGCACGTTGAACGCCTCCGCGCGGATTTCCAGTTGCCGCTTACCTTCATTGAACCTGATGTTCCTGAAGAGCCCGGCGTTCCAATTAACGAACCTTGGGCCGTTGATGAAGTTCATCGGCAAATTGCCCGTCGATCCCGGAGCGTTCAGGAAGAAGACCTGTCCCGGGAACGGCGCCACGCCAATCGGGCTAGCGCCGCGAATGGTCAGTTGGGTGAAGTTAACACCTGCAGGCAGCTGCTGCGTCAGGTCAACGACGACACCGGCCGGCGTCGTGGCTTGCAATACCTTCGGATCAATATAGAAGACCCCGTTAGGCGTCTTGAAGATGCCGATCAGCGCCTTGATCTGTTTGGTAGTCAAGCTCGATGTTGCCGGCTGAAGGCCCGAGCGGGTGGTGCGGTTAAGAGTGCCGCGATTGTCGAGAATCGAGATCGGCGCGCCCGAGCTGATGTTAATGATCGAGGTGAGCTGGAACCCGCCAAAGATCTTGCTGGGTATGCCACCACTATTCAACCAACGATGCCCGCGACCGAATGGCAGGTCGAGATTGAAGTTGCCATTGAACGTGTGGGCGCGGTCATAGTTAGGACGGTTGTAGTTGCGCCTGGGGTTTAGGTTGTCCAGATATGGATCAACGGCTCCCTGACCATCTTGCGTTGTGTCTGCCAGAATCTTCTGGAAGGTGTAATTGGCCTGGAAAGAGAAGCCGCCGGAGTAACGCCGGCGAACCTCCACCTGAAGCGCATTGTATCGGTAAAGGCCCCCGTTTGAGGTTACGTTAGCGACAAACGCATTTGGGTTCGCCAGGAACGTCGCTCCGGCGCCCGTTACATTGTTAATGATCTCGGTGACCGCCAGATCAGCCGGAACACCCTGCTGAACGTTGCCGATAAAGGTTGCATTGCCGGCGGCAGTAGTGGCACAGCCACTTAAGCCCGCCACGCAACCGAGGCCACCCGGTGTGCCGCCGAAGAGACCCAGAGTCGGAATGAGAGTTAGCGGCTGGCTGCCGGCGATTGCTGGATTGAATGCCGCGCTGGTGCACTTCAATATCGGATCGGCCGCGCCTGGCAAGGTCGCCCCCTGCAACGCGCAATTCTGCCGCGCGCGGAGAAAGTCAGCCAGAAAACCGTTGCTACGGATATCAACCTGATTGGCATCGACTGATCGCCAGAGCTGGTTACTTCTGCTTCCTACATACCGCGCTTCGAGGACTGACTTCCAGCCGATCTCACGCTGGATGCCGACGTTATATTCGTGCACCAGCGGAGCTTGAATGTGCGGATCGAACACCCAGACCAAGCCTTGTTTAGCAGCCAACGCGTTGTTGGTCGCGTATGGGATGGGCAGGGTTGGCACCGTAGGCGTCGGGAAGTTTCCCGGTACGGCTATGAAACTCGATGCGTCAGCCCGGGGGGTCAAGATCGCGCGGAGCTGCGCCGATCCATTTTGGAAAGCGTTGACGTTCTGTGAGCCTAGCCCCACCAGTTGACCTAAGGCGTTGTCAGGCGTTCGGACGAAGTCAAGATTGTTGTAGCTAATCCGGTAGCCACCGCGGAACACCGTTTTGCCATCGCCGGGGAGCAGTTTGCCAAGCATGCCGTGAAACTGAGGCGACCAGGCTAAGCTGGCGGTCGGTCCGAAGTTGTTCTTGTCGGCGGCGAAGAAAGACCCCGGTTTGCCTATGTTACCGCCGACGCCCTGATAGACACCGTTAGGGTTAAGCGCGGCTTGCGTTAGCGTTTGGCCCGCAGCCACCTGCGCTTCCAGGTAAACTTTGTCGGGATTTCTAAGCGGAGTATATAAGTCGTAGCGAAGACCCAGATTCACCGTCAGCCGCGGTGAAATCCTCCACTGATCCTGACCATAACCGGAGTAGATCGAATAGCGAAAGTCGTGAACCGACTGCGCTCCCGGCTTGAAGCCCGTTGCTAGATCGACAAGATTGGTAGCAACGGATGCGGTTCCGATGATGCCGGCGAGAAGGTAGCGCAAGCTATTGAGGCGCGCCAATTCGGTCGAGCTGATACCACCGTTGAAGAGCGCGGTGGTAAGGCCAGGCGTGTTCGGGTTACCCGTCGAACTGAGCGTATAAATCGGCGTCGTATTAGCTGAGTTCAGCGCGACGATCTTGAACCCATCTCGGTTGAAGCCGAAGCGGAACGAGTGGTTGCCCCGAGTGTAGCTGGCGTTGTCCTGGATATTATAGTAAGAGGTGTTACGACCCTGGTCGCGGAATTGGCCCTCCGGGTTGGTAATGATCCCGTTGGTACTCGTGCTGCCGCCAAGGGTGTTTTGGCCTTGGGTCTGCACATTAAGAAAGCCAATTATGAAGTCCGTAGCCACGCCGCCCTGATGAAAGAACGGATTGCTGTACTGGTAGCCACCGCGAACTTCGTTCGAGAAGCTGGCTGTCGGCGTCCAGTTATAAGCCCCAATGTAGAGCTTTGTCGTGGCGCCTTGAAAGGACCAGGGTCTAGTCTGGAAGCTATAATTGAGATCCGTCCGGGCGTTGTTCTCAGTAGTACGCTTATAGACGAAATTGAAGGCGTTGCGGTCGTTGATCTGAACGTCGAAACGTCCCGTTTCCGCGTTGCGGGTGACGGGATTCGCAACGTTGAAGTTCAACACCTGCGTGAAGTTGGTTCCGGTTGTGGTACCGTTGCCAGCGTCCGGCAGCCTGCTCAAGATGCGGCTCGCGATCAGAGGATCAACCGACATCACGCCGCCCGCGTTATTGAAGGCAGTCGCATTCGCGGCCGGCCCCAGATTCAGCCCCGCTCCTGTCAGAGCGTTGACCGTTATCAATTGCCCAGGGGTAATGCCTGCCGGGCAAGTGGCAGTTGTACAAGTTGCGGCGTAAGTGAAGGTGCCATTTCGCGCCGCGGGGAGCAGGGTCGTGGCGTTCCCCGAAAACTGCGCGGCTTGTCTGAATATTTCAGTGTTGAAGAAAAAGAAGGCGTGCTTCCTGATGAGGGCGTGCCCACCCTCTCCGAATCGCGGTAATGGAACTGGGCCGCTGATGGTGCCGCCGAACTGATTCCGGTTCAGGAACGGGCGCGGCTGGGTATTAGCATTATTAAAGAACGTATTAGCAGTGAACTTAGAATTGCGGTTGAACTCATAGAGAGCCCCGTGATAATCAGCCCCTCCGCGCGGTGTCACGAGCTGCACCGTCTGTGAACTGCTGAACTCAGCGCCCGCGTTCTGCAAGATGGCGGTAAACTCACCCGTGTCGTCAACCGTCGGGCGATCCGACACGAAGCCCCCATTGCGGATAAAGTTGTCCTGCACATTCAAGCCATCGCGGGTGTAGTTTGTAACCTCGCTGCGCTGGCCGTTGATCGAAGAGCTGGTGGGATTGACGCCAGCCATCGTGTTGAGCAACGCCAGCGGGTTGCGTCCATTGATCGGTAGCTCCTTGACGTCCTTGGTAGAAATGGTATTGGACAACGCCGCATTGGTCGAGTTGACCACCTCCGCACCAGCGATTACGGTCACAGTCTCCTGAATCGACCCAATTTCAAGTGTCGGGTTGAGCGAGTATTCGCGACCCGCATCAAGCCTCAAATCAGTAGCCGTATAGGTCTTGAATCCTGATGCCGTGACTTTGACCGTATAGGTTCCGAAGTCAAGCTGAGCGAGATTGAATCCCCCCTCGCCGTTCGTTAGCACCGTTCGTGCTTTCTTGGTTTGATTGTCAGTGACCGTTACGGATGCGCCCGGAATCGCTCCATCGGGTCCGGAGACGGTGCCTACGAGAGTGCCTGTATTGGATGTTTGAGCTAGCGCTGAGGCCGCGAATAGGCACAATGCTAGTGCGATAAAACTAAATCTCTTCATGGGTGGCTCCTCCAAAGAATTGTTTTCGTAAACGCTCAACAGCAAAACCGCTGAGCACGTGTCTGAAGAATTAGGTTGCTAGTCAAAACGGCAAGACTATCGCTAGAAAGTAAAACAGAATGACTAAGAGCAAAAACAGCGTTTCAGAGGCAAGCAAGCAGCGCGCCAATATGCGCGGCGGATTTCACGCGTCGATTTATTGGGCAATTTGTAGGGTGGCATCCCGTAGAAACGAGATGACTACAATTTTCTGGATTTCTCTTCAAATTCGTCAATTGCCGGTTCGCTTGAGCAGGTAATGCTATCAGATGAAAGAGCAGCCTTCATTTCTTCCTCTCACTGAATATCTATGATCGGACGGTGAGTTTCGGCGGACTCACCTTTGGGCGCCAGGCGAGGTATTCTTCGTATTCGATCTGTTCCAGCTACTAGCCTGGAATGTTGAAATCGTTGACTCTGATTCGGGCCACCGATGTTCCTTATCGTCCGATCATCGGCCTCCACTTCGTCAAAGGAAGGCCGAAACTGCAGGTATCTTGCCGTTTGAGAGTTCGCACGGTGCGAGCTGGAACTGTGGCGAGGGAAATTTGATTTTATTCCGAAATCTTCGATTGATCAGGAGTTTACTTTGGCGCTCGCCAAAAGGTGCCATCAGAGCAAGTCTACGCTTAATTTTTCTTCACAACTTCGAGTTCAAACCGTAGCTCCTTACCGCGAACAGCGTAGCTCAGATAAAACTCCCAGAACTTGCGCGTGAATCTCAAACGCGGCCAACGCTGATCCAGGTTAACGATGAATTCCAGACCGATAGCTCGCCACAGATTCGCGAGCGAAACATAAGTGCAGATTGGTTTCAGTTTTACGTCGGTGTAGAACGGAAAAAGCTGGCGGTCATCGATGAAGCAATTGAAGGAATAGCTGTTGAAGTGATTGCGATGAGTTGGATCCGTGGGCCAGTCGGGGTTGGTGTAATGCGGAGTCACAATCGTGATTCGGCTATCCGGCTTAGCGATGCGATAGAGTTCAGTCACAAAGGCCATAACGTCGGGAACATGCTCGGCGACATGACGACAGATGATCTGGTCGAATTCATTATCGGGGAACGGATAGGGAACCGATCCGAGATCGTGAATTACATCAGCATGACTCTTGGGATTTGAATCGATGCCGATCGCGCCGGGCGTTTTGTTCCAGCCACAACCGACGTCGAGGATCTTCAAGCTTGCGGGTCTTTTGGCGGCGTTTGGATCCAAAATTAGAGATGCTTCTTTCTAGGGTCGGTCTTAAGCGAGAAGAGCAGGCAGGGATGCCTGCGGTCCGCACGCAGGGATGCGTGCGCTCCGCTCCGAGACACGTATCAGCATCTGGGCGAAGCCGTTGAAGTCGAGCGCGTAAAGCGGCACATCAAACTGGCTCTCCAATTCTTCAAAGCGCATTCCGTCCAGCATCACCGGCTCGTCGCTTTTCAAAGCCACGCGCGGAATAATTGCAAACTCGCCCCTGACTTGATGGCGCGCCGCGACGAAATCTTGTCCGGTTAACAAACCCGCTACGCTGACGTCACCGCCAAAGTAGTTGTTCTCCACCGCCTGCACATGCAACTGCGTACCAAACCGCTCATTCAAGAGATTGAACATTCTCCTCATCACCGGAGCGAAAAGAGTTCCCGTCATGATCGTTCCGAAGAGAGCCTTCTGTGACTCTCGGGATTCTGACCCCGATCTTCGACTGAGTCTGCGCATCAGCGCGTCAAACTGATTAGCAAAACTGCGCACCATGCCGATGCCGTCCTCAATCTGCGGATAATCTCCGTAATGCTTTCGCGAAGGGACGTCGCGGCCTGCGCGCAAATAGATCTCGTCGCCCAGAAACGCGAACGTAGTTCCCAAACGCTTTCGCAACTCTCGCTGCATCAGCGCGACTTCCTTGATCGTGCGGCGGCAAAACTCGGGCGTGACTGGCGTCAAACGCGCATCGTTTAGATATCGAGTTAGCCCGAGCGGCACAATCGCCAGACTGCGCACGCGCGGGTGAAAGTCTGCGAGATCGTAAATCGTGCGCCGCAAAACTTCGCCATCGTTGATCTCGGGACACAGGACGACTTGTGCGTGGATTTCAATTCCGGCATTCATCATACGCTGCATCTTCGCCGTGATGTCCGCGCGCTTCTTATCGACGCCGAGCAGGTAAGCCCGCACGTCCAAATCCGTCGCGTGCACGGAAACGTATTGAGGCGACAGCCGCTGTTCGGTCACGCGTCTCATCTCGTCTTCGGTGATCGAAGTGAGCGTTGTGTAGTTGCCGTAAAGGAACGAAAGCCGCACGTCTTCGTCGCGCACGAACAAAGAAGGACGCGCGGTTTCAGGATTGCCTTTGCAGAAGCAGAAGATGCATTCGTTGGCGCATTGACGGGGGACGATCTGTTCGAAGCTGAGGCCGAAATCTTCCGCTTCATCGCGTTCGATGTTCAACTCCCAATCTTCGCCGCCGTGCTTGCGCACATCGATCACGAACTCGGTTTCGCCGCCGGTCTGAAATCGAAAATCGAGATAATCACGCACCACGCGGCCGTTGATGCGCATGATGCGATCGCCCGGCTCAAGTTCCAGCTCAGCGCCTAAACTTCCCGCGGCAACTTCGGAAATTTCCACACCGCGGCGGCGAATTTGGGTAACGGCCGGCGTGACTGCGAACTCATACATATGTTTGTTAATCCTATAGCCTGAGTAATCGTCCTGGCGCAATCAGAAAGTATACCAAAAGCGCCCCGCGTTGTTGACGTTGCAAGCGTCGTTAGTGGTGGTGCAGTTTGAATGTGGCGCGCATCTTGCGCGTGATTCACGGGCGGGACGCCCGTGCCACTCTGTCAAACTGCACTACTACCAGCGTCGTTGACAACGACTGGGCCTCGGCTTACTCTCGATTTTGGCCCCGGCCTCGGCCTCTTGCGGATCATTTCAAAGCATATCCAATCCACATGGATAACGACGAAGCAACTCGAACCAATGCGGAGATCGCCAACGCTGCCAATCAGCCCTGCGTGCTCCTGGTCGAAGACGATCGTTCGGCGCGACGCTTCCTGGAGGTCACGTTGCAACGATGTGGATACAAAGTTATCGCCGCCGCGGACGGTTTGGAAGCAATGAAGCTCGCTCTTGCTTCGCCGATCGACGCGGTAATCACCGATGCCATCATGCCGCATTTGAGTGGCCACCAGTTAGCCCGCTTTCTACGCCACAATGAAAAGCTAAGTCGTGTTCCAATTGTTTTGTTGACCGGGCAGGAAAATAGAGCTGCCGCATCTTCACCTGACGATTCAATCGACGCGTTTCTTTATAAGCCGGTGAAAGCGGAGGAATTGAAGAGTTGTCTAGCCGGCCTCTTGCGCAGGGCTTGATCGGAAAATGCATTTGAAATCTTTTTCTGACGTAAGGATTTAAACGCAAAGGGCGCTAAGGATTTCACAAAGGAACGCGAAGAAGGGATTTCCTCTTTGACTTTCAATACACGATTTCCCATTGGAACGTGCCCACCTTGGCGCCTGGGCATCAGCCGAAAGTGAAACATGCGAGCTTTCTATCTGCCTCGTTTTGTAAGAAACCATCAAGCTCACCTCGTGATGATTTTGACGGCGGCGCTGTCCGCGTGTTGCCAACAACATCGAGTCAACGATGCGCCATCGACGCCCACGCCGGCGCCCGCAACAGCCATTCCGTTGGTAATGCCGTCGCCGATTTTAGG
>WNFT01006241.1_pt1 | contig 18118 bp, 20 predicted proteins | sample 5400191 | NCBI WGS metagenome assembly WNFT01 (sample SAMN13153359, study PRJNA577476) | soil metagenome | isolation source: 80 cm saprolite under Madrone tree | place: USA:California | collected 2016-06-14 | reverse complement strand
CGGGTAGTGGAACAGGTTCTCCGGAATCGCGAGCTGGGCGGTCTGGCCGTTGAGGCGGATGGTATACTCGTCGACCTTTTCGATCGCCTTGTCGGAATAGAGCTTGGTCCCCATCTTCGCCTTGCCGGCGGCGTCCTTCTGGCCGGTGTCGTAGTCGACGACCAGGAAGCCCTTGAACAAGCCGATGATCGAGGAGCCGACCTTTTCGTCCAGCCAGCGCGTCAAATTCCAAACGACGTGATCGGCGTTGAGTTCGTCGCCGTTCGACCATTTGATCCCCTTCTTGACGGTCAGGGTCCAGGTCTTGAGGTCGTCGCTCGCCTGCCACTTCTCGAGCAGCGAAGGCCGGGTGACATTGTCGCTGCCGGTGCGGGTCAGGTAGTCGCAGACTTGGCGGGCGATGTTCGAGTCATAGACATAGTCATAGATCGGCGGATTCTCGATCTTGATGACGCGCATGGAAATGCGCACCGTCCCGCCCATCGTTGCGGCCTGAGCCTCCTGAACGGGCTCTGGCAGGCCGGCGAGCGCATAGGCGGCCGATGCCGTCAGGCCGAGCAGGGTCGAGGTGCGCAGGAAATCGCGGCGATCCAGTTTGCCTTCCTTCAACTGGTCGACCAGCTTCGGAAGCTCGACATGGACCTTTTCCAGATCCCGTTTATCCAGTGACATTAGAGGTGCCTCCCACGGCGGTTATGTTGGTTGGTCGCGCAAGCCATTATACCGCTGGGGCCACCAATTCGGGGCCGTGCGGCCTGCACGTCGTTCCACGCGACATTTGAGCACCGATTTTTGCCATAGAACAAGCGTAAACTCGGCTCAAAGTTGCTCAAAAACGGTGCCTAAGAACCGAATAGCGAGGTTAGGCATCGTGGCCGGAGAACATTATTCCGAAATGCCGTGATCCGGACTACTGTCCCGCCATGTCCGAAAACTTCGAAATCATCGAAAAATCCCTGCGCTACAAAGGTTTCTTCGAGATCGTCCGATACCGTTTGCGCCATCGCCTGTTCGCCGGGGGCTGGAGCGGTGAGATCGAGCGCGAGGTCTTCGAACGCGGCCATGCCGTCGCCGTCCTGCCCTATGATCCGAGCGCCGATGCCGTGGTGCTGATCGAGCAATTCCGGATCGGCGCTTTGGTGGCGGGGTTCGCGCCCTGGCAGACCGAAATCGTGGCCGGAATCGTCGAGGAAGACGAAGCGCCCGAGGACGTGGCCCGGCGCGAGACAGAGGAGGAAGCGGGCGCGTCGGTCGGCGCGCTCATCCCCATCTGCCGCTATCTGGTGAGCCCGGGTGGAGCCTCGGAATCGGTGGCGGTCTATTGCGGCCGGGTCGACAGTCGAACCCTGGGCGGCATCCACGGCCTGCCGGAAGAGAATGAAGACATCCGTGTCGAGGTCCGTCCGTTTTCCCAGACGATGGATGATTTGAACGCCGGGCGCATCACAAACGCGGTCAGCATCATCGCCCTTCAGTGGCTGGCGTTGCACCGCGAGGAACTGCGCAGGAACTGGACGTGAGGCGTCTCGCCGTGGCGCGGCTTTGGCACGAGGGCAACAGCTTCTCCCCCACCATCACCGAACTCGAGCATTTCCGACAACGCGAATCGTCAAGGCAAAGAACCATTTCCGCGCGGCATTTGCGCCCGTGTTGAGCGCCACCGTCGATGTCGACGCGCCGGGTCCCGCGGCTCTCGATCTGACGCGGCTGCCCTTCAGGTATGCGCCTGCCTACCTTTACCGTGGCGCGAGCCCCCGATAATCTCGCCGTCATGGATATTCGCAGCGGATTCATCGACAGCATCGGCAACACACCCCTTATCGAATTGAAGGCGGCATCGCGCGCGACGGGATGTCGTATTCTGGGCAAGGCCGAATTTCTCAACCCCGGCGGATCGGTAAAGGACCGCGCAGCGCTGGCCATCGTTGAGGATGCCGAAGCCAAAGGCCTGCTTCGTCCCGGCGGCGTCGTCGTCGAAGGGACCGCCGGCAATACCGGCATCGGCCTGGCGCTTGTCGGTAATGCGCGGGGCTATCGTACGGTCATCGTCATTCCCGATACCCAGAGCGAGGAGAAGAAGGACATGCTCCGGCTCTGCGGCGCCGATCTGCGCCAGGTACCGGCCGTGCCCTACAAGGATCGCAACAATTACGTTCACGTCTCCCAGCGGCTGGCCGACGAGTTGGCGGCAACAGAGCCGAATGGCGCCATTTGGGCCAATCAGTTCGACAACCTGGCCAATCGCATGGGTCATTACCGCACCACCGGGCCGGAAATCTGGCGCCAGACCGACGGCAAAGTGGATGCTTTCATCTGTGCGGTCGGCACTGGGGGCACCTTGGCCGGCGTTGGCCTCGCCCTCAAGGAGATGAACCCGAAGGTGCGAATCGGGCTGGTCGACCCCCTGGGTGCGGCCCTCTACAGCTATTTCACCCGCGGCGAATTGAAGTCCGAAGGCAGCTCGATTACCGAGGGCATCGGCCAGGGGCGCATCACCAAGAATATCGAGGGAGCGCCCATCGATGTCGCTTACCAGGTCCCCGACCCGGAATGGCTTCCTCTCGTCTTCGATCTGCTGAAACACGAGGGGCTCTGCCTGGGCGGATCCTCCGGCATCAACGTCGCCGGCGCCATCCGCCTGGCCAAGGATCTGGGCCCCGGCCATACCATCGTCACCGTGTTGTGCGACAGCGGCACGCGTTATCAAAGCAAACTCTTCAACCCCGAATTCCTGCGTTCGAAAAATCTGCCAGTGCCGGATTGGCTCGATTCGCGAACGACCGGTTCGCGGTGGGCGGCGGCTTCTACGACCTCGCCACCCTCGGCGCGAAACACGTGATCGATGGCAGCCAACCGATGGTCCCGGAGGCCATCGCCCGCATCCGAGCGAAAATCGGACTCTCCCTGGACCGCCGCCGCCGAGCCCGCTAGCATCGTCTTCGTTCCAATCGATTGGCCATTCGACAGGTGAACGATGCAATTGCTGTTCCGCGAAGATGCCTATGCCAGAAGCTGCCCGGCGGTCGTGACGGCGGTGGATGAGAGCGGCATTCGCCTCGACCGCACGGTGTTTTATCCCACGGGTGGCGGCCAGCCCGGCGATACGGGTGTACTGCGCCTTGCCGACGGCGGCACCATTGCCATCGCCGATGCGCTGAAGGGCGCCACGCCCGACGACGTGATCCATGTGCTCGCGCCCGGCGCATCGCCACCGGCTGTCGGCACGGCCGTGACTGCCGAAATCGATTGGGCCCGGCGCCACCGCCTGATGCGCATGCATAGCTGCCTGCACTTGCTGTGCTCGGTGATCACCGGCGATGTGACCGGCGGCCAGGTCAGCGATGGCAAAGGCCGCCTCGATTTCAACCTGCCCGACGCCAAGCTGGACAAAGACAATATCGAGGCGGAGTTGAACCGGTTGATCGCCGAGGATCATGCCGTTCGCCCGCGCTGGATCAGCGATGAAGAATTGACCACCCATTCCGAACTGGTCCGCACCATGTCGGTCAAACCGCCCATGGGCCTGGGCCGCGTGCGGCTGCTGGAAATCGAGGGCGTCGACCTGCAGCCATGCGGCGGCGGGTGAATCTGGCACTGAGGAATCCGTGATGGCGGGCTATGCCCATCCCGAGAGCCTGGTCGATACGGCCTGGCTCGCCAAGCATCTGAACGATCCCGATCTGCGGGTAGGCGACGCCACATATTTCCTGCCCAACCAGGGCAGGAATGCGCGGGCCGAATACGAAACCCAGCATATTCCCGGCGGGGTCTTTTTCGACATAGACGAGATCGCCGACACCGGCAATCCCCTTCCCCATATGCTGCCGAGCCCGGAGAAGTTCGCCAGCCGGATGCGCAAGCTGGGCATCGGCGACGGCAACCGGGTTGTCGTCTACGACGCCCATGGCTTGATGAGTGCGACCCGTGCCTGGTGGATGCTCAGCGTCTACGGCCATAAAGACGTGGCCTTGCTCGACGGCGGGTTGCCCAAGTGGCTGGCAGAAGGGCGTCCGGTGGAGGATGGCCCGCCGAGGCCGCGTGAACGGCATTTCACCGCCCGCTTCGATCATAGCCAGGTTCGCGACAAGACCCAGATACTGGCGAACATAAAGACCAGGCGCGAGCAGGTACTGGACGCCCGGGCGAAGGGGCGGTTCACCGGCCGTGAGCCTGAACTCTGGCCCGGCCGCCGCAGCGGCCATATCCCTGGATCCCATAATCTGCCCTTCACCGACCTGCTCGACCCGACGAACAAGACCCTGCTTCCCGCCGATCTGTTGAGCGCCAAGTTTCGCGAGGCCGGCATCGATTTGAAAAAACCGGTGGTGACGAGTTGCGGCTCCGGAATCACGGCGACGGTGCTTGCCTTCGGCCTGCATCTGCTCGGCCATCGCGACGTGGCGGTTTATGACGGTTCCTGGGCCGAATGGGGCCTGCCCGGCGAAACGCCGGTCGAGACGTGACCCTCGCCTTCCGCGTTTGCCGTGACGAAGACGTCGCGGCCGTCATCGCCTTGTGGAATGCCTGCGGAATTCTGCGACCCCATCACGATCCGGCGCGCGAGATCGCCTTCGTGCGCGAGGTCCCAAACAGCGAGTTGTTCCTCGCCTTTGCGGAGGATCGGCTCGTGGGGAGTGTGCTGGTCGGCCATGACGGCCATCGTGCATGGATGTATCGCCTCGCCGTGGATCCATCCTTGCAGAGGCGCGGTTATGGCCGCGCCCTGGTCGCGCAAGCCGAAGCCTGGGCCATCGCCCGGCGCTTGCCGAAACTGATGCTGCTGATCCGCGAGGACAATGAAACGGCGACGTCCTTCTATGAACGGCTCGGCTACCGGCAGGAACCGCGGCTGGTCATGTCAAAATCCTTCGATGCCACGCAAAAGCCCGCCGCCGAAGCCCATATCGATGTGGTCATCACGTATCTGGAAATGACCGCGCCGCCCCAACGGCCCAGCTTGCCGGCACCGGCGGGCGAGAAACTGGCTCTGCTCCGCGTCGATGAACCCGGCATCGCCTTCTATCGCTTCCTCTACGATCAGGTAGGGGACCCCTGGTTCTGGTACGAGCGCAAGCACATGGCAGATGGCGAGTTGCAGGCCATCCTCCATGACCCTAAGGTCGAGCTTTACGTGCCTTATGTCGCGGGATCCCCTGCGGGTTATGTCGAGATCGACCGCCGGCCGGCGTCGGAAGTGTCGCTTGCCTATTTCGGGCTGACGCCGGGGTATATCGGCCGGGGTCTGGGCTGGTACCTACTCAACTGGGCGATCGACACGGCCTGGAGTTCTGGGCCCCAGCGCCTGATCGTCGATACCTGTACGCTGGACCATTCGCGGGCCTTGCAGGCCTATCAGCGGGCAGGCTTCCGGCCCTATCGCCAGGAGCGTAAGTCGATCGTCGATCCGCGCTTGACGGGCAAGACGCCCATGCATTTCGAGCCGCGGTTGCCGTGAGCGCTGCGCCCGAGGGCGGTCGGTTCATCCGCTTGGCCGAGACCGGACGGCGGCGCTTTTTCATCACGCTCGGCGATCGCCGCATAGAAGCACTGGAGGGCGACAGCCTGCTCACCGCCCTCCTTCTCGCCGGCAGCCATCTTCGCCAATCGGAATTCGCCGACGGACCGCGCGCCGGGTTTTGCCTGATGGGTGCCTGCCAGGATTGCTGGGTCACGCTGGCCGATGGGCGACGCTTTCGCGCCTGCACCACCTTGGCCGAAGACGGGATGGCGCTGGAGCCAATTCCGTGAGCATCGCGGTGATCGGGGCCGGGCCTGCCGGCACAAGGGCTGTCGAAACCTTGGTGGCACATGGCTTGCGCCCGATCTGGATCGACGAGGCGCCGCGGTCCGGCGGACAGATCTATCGCCGGCCGCCGGCGAATTTTTGCCGTAGCCCCGAAACCCTCTATGGTTTCGAAGCCGCCAAGGCACGGCGTCTGCATGCCGCCGCCGATGCGGCCGCGCGGCTTGCCGACTATCGACCCTCGACGCTGGTCTGGGATATTGCCGAGGGCAGCCTGCAGATCGCCGGGCCCGATGGCCTCGGCAGCGTTCCCTTCGAGACAATGATCCTGGCGACGGGCGCCACGGATCGGGTCATCCCGCTTGCCGGCTGGACCTTGCCCGGCGTCTTCACCCTGGGCGGGGCGCAGGTCGCGCTGAAGGCCCAGGGCGTCGCCGTCGGCCGGCGCTGCGTTTTCTTCGGTACCGGCCCTCTTCTCTATCTCGTTGCCTACCAATATGCCAAGGCCGGCGCCCATGTCGCCGCAGTGCTCGACACCGCGCCCGCATCGGCCAAGCGCCGAGCATTGCCGCGGCTTCTTGCCGGCGGCGGCGCGTTGGCCAAGGGTTTCTACTATGTCGCCTGGCTCAGGGCCCGCGGCATCGCTATCGCGAGCGGCATCGAACCACTGGAAATTCTCGGCGCCTCCCAGGTACGTGGACTGCGCTTTCGCGATTTGACTGGTGGCGAATGCGAGATCGCGGCCGACGCGGTGGCGTTCGGCTTCGGCCTCCGGTCGGAAACTCAATTGGCCGATCTGGCGGGATGCCGCTTTCGTTTCGACCCGCTCAATCGCCAATGGCTGCCGGAAACCGATGAGGACGGGCGTGCCCTGGGCTTGGGCAAGGTCTATCTCGCCGGCGATGGTGCGGGCATTGCCGGCGCCGATGCGGCCGAGCTCGCCGGCTTGCGCGCCGCGCTGGCCCTCCTATCCGATAGCGGAAGCGCCGTGCCGGCCGCACGGCGCCAATGGATCGCTCGCCGGCTTGCGCGCAGCAGGACGTTTCACCGAGGCCTGGAGCAAGCCTTCCCTTTCCCCGATCATCTTGCCCGCCGGGTCGCCGATGGAACGATCCTCTGTCGTTGCGAAGCGGTGACGGCCGGCGAATTGCGCGCCTCGGTCGCCGGCATCGGCGCCAGGGACTTGAATCGCGCGAAGGCCTATAGCCGAGTCGGCATGGGCCGCTGCCAGGGCCGGATTTGCGGCGCCGCGGCGGCGGAAATCCTGGCTGCGGCTTTGGACGGCGAGATCGCCAGCGTCGGGCGTCTGCGTGGCCAGCCGCCGGTAAAGCCCTTGCCGGCGGGTCTGCTATGACCGGTCCGCGAGCTATCGAAACGACCAAGCGCGCCGACGCGCTGGTCCTTGGCGGTGGCATCGTCGGCGCTTCTGTCGCCCTGCATCTGCGCCGCCGCGGCTTGACGGCAATTCTCATCGAACGCGACCGCGTCGGCCAGCGGGCGAGCGGCGTCAATTTCGGCGGCGTGCGCCAGCAGGGCCGCGCTCTAATCGAGTTGCCCCTGTCGCGGCGCGCCCGGCGGATGTGGAGCAATCTGCCGCAGCTCATCGGGATCGACGGCGAATTCGTGGCCGGCGGGCATCTGCGCCTGGGACGCAGCGACGCCGATATGGCGGTCATCGAGCAGCATTGCCGGGACGCCGCCGGTTACGGCGCGAATTTCGAGCTCCTGGGCCGCAACGCAGTCATGGCGCGTTTCCCCTGGCTCGGCGCCATCGTCCTTGGCGGATCCTTCTCGGCCGAGGACGGACAGGCCAATCCCCGGCTGGTCTCGCCCGCCTTCGCCGACGCCGCGCGCCGGGCCGGCGCCGAGATTCAAGAGGGCGTGGTCTGGGTGTCGTCGGCGGCGATCTCTATCTGCGGCAGATTACGCGCGGCAATGTCATCTTCGGCGGTGGCGAAGGCGCCATCTCCGAAGATTGGCTGCGCTCGCGGCCCAAACCGGATGTGGCGCGCCTAGCCTGCCGCACGGCGGTGGCGGTGGTGCCGCATCTGAAGAACGCGGCGATCATCCGGATGTGGACCGGCGTCGACGGCGATACCACCGACGGCAGCCCGGTCGTCGGCTCCAGCCGCCGTCACGAAGGGCTATTCCACGCCTTTGGTTTCTGCGGCCATGGCTTTCAACTGGGGCCTGCGGCCGGCGCGGCCTTGGTCGATCTCGCCGTGGACGGGCGCTGCGAAACCGACATTTCGGGCCTGGGCATCGAGAGGTTCCTCGGCGGAGCGAATTGAGGGATCGTAGGCGACCGCGAGCCTAGAGTGTGTTCGCGGAATTGCCCTGGATGGCCTTGAGACGCTTCAGGCCGTCGGCTGCCAGCTCCTCATGGGTGTATTCGATCAACATGCGCTGGATGTCCTTGTCCTCTTCGCGCCGATCGAGCTTGATGTCGCTGACTTCGTTCGACCATTTTGCCGTTTCGTCGACCAGCCTGCTGCCCGTGGCATCGAGGGCATAACCCTTCATGACCGACTTCGGCCTGCCGTATTTCTTGACGAGCGCGGCCTTGATGGAATCGTAGTTGCTGCTTGCTGTGGTGGCCTCTATCGCGGCAAGGCGCAGCGTCCCTTCCCGATCGGGGACAAAGACAAAGGAGACAGCCGCTCTTGCATTGGCAATGACGAGGCCGGCCGGCGCGAGCACGCCGCCAGCCGGATGGAAGAAGCCGCAGCGGCCGATGCCTGCCTGCTTCTCCGCCTCGCTCAGGCGGATGCCGTCGTCGGCTGACAAGGTACCCGGCGCCTTTGCCTCGCGATCGCTGAAGCAGAGGGGCCGGGCGCCCGGCCAGATATCATGGTCGGGGACTTGCATCGCCTTGAATTCCGCCAGGGCAATGCCCAGCCGAAAGCCGCGCAGACTGTAGGGCTCGGTCGCACCCGAATCTGAGACAATGAGGAGACTGGTGGCGAGCGCGATCAGGAGCGGGAGAGCGAATCGGCGATTGCGATGCCGGTGCCTCACGCCCGGGGCCTAGTGATGCAGTATCTGACTGAGGAACAGTTTCGTGCGTTCGGACTGGGGATTGTTGAAGAAACGCTCCGGATCGTTCTGCTCGATGATCTCGCCGCGGTCCATGAAAATAACCCGATTGGCCACGGTTCGCGCAAAGCCCATTTCATGGGTGACGCAGATCATGGTCATCCCCGACTGGGCGAGTTCGATCATCACGTCCAGCACTTCCTTGATCATTTCGGGATCCAGAGCCGAGGTCGGCTCGTCGAACAGCATGACCTTGGGGTTCATGCACAGCGACCGGGCGATGGCCACGCGCTGTTGCTGGCCGCCGGAAAGCTGGCCCGGGTATTTCTTCGCCTGCTCGGGAATCTTCACACGCTTCAGATAGAGCATCGCTGCTTCCTCGGCCTGTGCGCGCGGCATTTTCCGCACCCAGATCGGGGCCAAGGTCAGGTTTTCCAGCACGGTCAGATGGGGAAACAGGTTGAAATGCTGGAACACCATGCCGACTTCGCGGCGCACCAGCTCGATGTTCTTGATATCGTTGCCCAACTCGACCTTGTCGACGACGATCTTGCCGCGCTGATGTTCCTCCAGCCGATTGATGCAGCGAATCAAGGTGGACTTGCCCGAGCCCGAAGGTCCGCAGATGACGATGCGCTCGCCCTTGTGCACGGTCAGGTTGATGTCCTTCAAGACATGGAATTGGCCATACCATTTATGGACGCCGTCCATGCCGATCATGACTTCGTCGGAGATTTGCATCGCTTGGTCGGAAACTCCTATGGCTTGTCCCATTAGCGCTTGTGCCCTCTGTGAAGTTTGCGCTCCAGATACTGGCTATAGCGCGACATGCTGAAACAGAAGCTGAAATAGACCACCGAGACGAAGGCCAGCGCGGTATTGATCGTGCCCAGCCAATTGGGATCGCGCGCCGAGGACTGCGCCATGCCCAGCAACTCGATCTGGCCGACAATCAGCACCAGTGTCGTATCCATGAACAGGCCGATGAAGCTGTTGACTATGCCAGGAATCGAGATTTTCAGGGCCTGGGGCAGGACGATGAGCAGGTTCATCTTCCAGTAGTTGAGGCCCAGCGACATGGCCCCCTCGTATTGGCCCTTCGGAATGGCCTGCAAGCCGCCACGGATGACCTCCGCGATATAGGCGGCGCTGAACAGCGCGATGCCCACCATGGCCCGCACCAGCTTGTCGAAATTCATGCCTTCGGGAAGGAACAAGGGAAAGACGACGGAGGCCATGAACAACACGGAGATAAGGGGCACGCCGCGCACGAATTCGATGAAGCCGATGGAGAGGAAGCGAATCACTGGCAGATTGGAACGGCGCCCCAGCGCCAGCAGGATGCCGAGCGGCAGCGAGGTGACGATGCCCGTGGTCGCCAGCACCAGGGTCAGCATCAGCCCGCCCCATTGCGAGGTATCGACGTGAAGCATTCCGAGCCCGCCATAGAGCAGGAAGAAGGCAATGACCGGGTAGATGAGGAAGAAAAAGATCGCCCAGTATTTCTTGTTGGGCACCTTTTCGATCAGCAAGGCGCCCATGGCGACGAACTGCATGACGAAGGTCACGTCGACTCGCCAGCGCAGATCCGCCGGATAGAAGCCATACATCAACAGACCGAATCGGGCGCGAATCATGGTCCAACAGGCGCCCGATTTGACGCAGGCCGCCTTCGACGTCCCCGGTCCCCAATTGGCCGAGATGAGTGCCCAATCGATCAGCGGCGGCACGATGAGATAGATGATGTAGGCGGCCACGAACGTCAGCAGCGTGTTCAGCGGCGAGGAGAAGAGATTCCTGCGCAGCCATCCAATGACGCCAATTTCGCTGGCGGGCGGCGCCATATCCGGATGATGGCCTGGTTCGTGGCGCTGGGCGATGTCGGCCATGGCTAGCGCTCCACCAGGGCGATGCGACGATTGTACCAATTCATGAAGGCGGAAATCACCAGGCTGATCACCAGATAGACGCTCATGGTGATCGCGATGACTTCAACCGCCTGGCCGGTCTGATTCAGCACCGTGCCCATGAACACACTGACCAGCTCCGGATAGCCGATCACCACGGCAAGCGACGAGTTTTTGGTCAGATTGAGGAATTGGCTGGTGAGCGGCGGGACGATTATGCGCAGTGCCTGGGGCAGGATCACCAGGCGCGTCGTTTGCGTCCCGCGCAAGCCCAGGGCAAGGGCGGCCTCGGTCTGGCCGTGGCTGATGGCTTGAATTCCGCTGCGCACGTTCTCGGCGATGAAGGCCGCGGTGTAAATCGAAAGGGCCAGCAGCAGGGCCACGAATTCCGGCAGGATATCCATCCCGCCCACGAAGTTGAATCCCTGTAACCGGGCCATGGACCAGTCGATATGGGATCCGCCGACCAGGCCGATCAGGACGGGCAATCCCACGATCAAGCCCATGCCGGTCCAGAACGTGTGAAATTGCTGCCCGGTCAGATCCTGCCGGCGCTTGGCCCAGCGGGCGATTCCGATCGTGGCCAAGATACCGACGATGAACGCAGTGGGTATCACCCAGAACCCGGGTTGCAGGATCGGAGCCGGCATATAGAGACCGCGGGTGTTGAGGAAGAACGTGCCGAAGATGGAGATGCTCTGCCGCACGCCGGGCAGCGAGGTGAGAACGCCGAAATACCAGAATATGATCTGAGCCAGCAGCGGGATGTTGCGGACGACGTCGACATAGGCGGCGGCAAGCGCGGCGACCAGAAAATTCTTGGAGAGCCGCGCGATACCCACGATGAAGCCGATGATTGTTGCCAGCACGATGCCGATCGCCGAAACCAGCAAGGTGTTCATCAGGCCGACGAGGAAGGCGCGGCCGTATGTCGACTGCAACGTATAGGGGATCAACGAAATCGAGATGTCGAAGCCGGAGGTGCCACTGAGGAAATCGAAGCCCGAGGCGATGCCGCGCTTCTCGAGATTGACGGCCGTGTTGTGCACGAAAAACAGGACAGCGGCCAGCAGGATGACCCCGACCACTACTTGCAGAACAATGCTGCGGAACAATTCATTGCGCCACAGCGAGGTAAGTGCAGGCCTTTGAACGGCGGTATCGAGAGCGGTCATGATTAAAGGGACCCTCCGCGACGATTGAAAAGGCGGGGGCGCGCCCGATCTGTCATCTGGATCCGACGCGCCCGTATTGCCCCGCGATCAGCGGAGCGGCGGTGCGTATTGCAGGCCGCCCTTGTTCCACAGTTCGTTCAGGCCGCGCGCCAGGCCAAGCGGTGTCTTGAGGCCGACATTGCGCTCGAAGCTTTCGCCGTAATTGCCCACCTGCTTGATGATGTTGTAGCTCCATTCCTTGGACACACCCATCATCTTGCCCATGTCGTCCTCGACACCCAGCAGACGGCGGACTTCGGGATCCTGCGAGGAGCCCTTCACTTCGTCGACGTTCGCTTGTGTGATGCCCTTTTCCTCGGCGATCAACATGGTAAAGAACGACCAGCGCACGATGTCGCCCCAGTTGTTGTCGCCGTGGCGAACGACGGGCCCGAGCGGCTCCTTGGAGATGATTTCCGGCAGGATGATGTTGTCCGACGGGTTCTTGAGCTGCGTGCGCTCGGAAGCAAGACCCGAGGCATCCGTCGTGTAAGCATCGCAACGGCCCTCGTCATAGGCGCCGCGGGCCTGCTCGGCGTTCTCGAACACTACCGTCTTCAGTTCCATGTTGTTGGTACGGAAATAGTCGGCGAGATTCTTTTCCGTCGTGGTGCCGGTCTGCACGCAGATCGTGGCGCCACCGAGTTTGAGCGCGCTGCTCACGCCCAGCTCCTTGCGCACCATGAAGCCCTGGCCGTCATAGTAGTCGACCGCGACGAAATCGAGGCCGAGATCGGTGTCGCGCGAGTAGGTCCAGGTGCTGTTACGCACCAGCAGATCGATTTCACCCGACTGCAGGGCCGTGAAGCGTTCCTTGGAACCCAGCGGCACGTATTTCACCTTCTTCGCATCGCCGAACACGGCGGCGGCCACGGCGCGGCAAACATCGACGTCGAGGCCGCGCCAATTGCCCTGGTCGTCGGGGATGCCGAAGCCGGTCAGGCCCGTCGGGCCGTTGACGCCGCAGGTGACCACACCCTTCTTCTGCACATCGGCCAGCGTGCCGGCCTTGGCCGTGCCGGCCGCGGCGGCGATCGCGATGACGGTGCCGACCGCTAATAGTTTCGTCGTTTTCATTTCGAATCTTCCCTGTGCTGAGTTGCGGTTTCTTGAGGTTTCCGGCCTACGTTGGTTCCCCCACGGCCGGATTTATTGCCAATCTTTAACATGCCATTCCCGGGTGCTACAAGGCTCGCTCGCCGCCTGGCCCAACAAAAAGGCCCTTCCATGTCCGACTGCCAACCGAAGGACCACAGGCGCCGAGGCACCCTTCGCCGCCGGTCCGAGCCAGATTTTGGCTTCGACAACCGACCGGCGCAGACTTAATAGGGCGACTCTTCCCCGCCCGCGCGGCCGAAAGAAATGCCATGAGCAATTTCATCGACAGCCTCAAATTCGATGCCCAGGGCCTGATACCGGCAATCGCCCAGCAGCATGACAGCGGCGAGGTGCTGATGCTCGCCTGGATGAACCGCCAGGCGATCGAGCAGACGATTGCCACCGGCCGGGTCTGCTACTGGTCGCGCTCGCGCGGCGCGCTCTGGCACAAGGGCGAGACCTCAGGCCAGGTGCAACGCCTGGTCGAATTGCGGGTCGATTGCGACCTGGACGCCCTGTTGGTGAAGGTCGATCAGACCGGTGTCGCCTGCCATACCGGCCGGCGCGCCTGCTTCTTCAATCGCGTGGAAGGCGGCCGAATCGTCGCGGTCGAACCGATTGTCGTCGATCCGGCCAGCTTGTACCGATGATTGGAACCCAACGCCAAACTCGGCAAGACAGGCTTGCCAGCCGCCGTCGAACCCGCGGGGCGATATGCGCCCGGGATTGAGCCGGCTCGTTATATCTGCCAGAATATGACGCCCCATACTCTTCTAGATATGGCGAAACCGCTGAACTTGGGAGAGACATTCATGCGCCGCCTACTAGCCATCGCCCTCGCATTGGGCGTTTTCGCTACCTCATCCCTTGCCCGGGCCGAAGACACTATTGTCTTTGCCGCGGCCAGCACGAAGGATGTCATCGGAGACATCATCGCCCTCTATGGGAAATCTCATCCGGGACATATCGTTGCCTCCTTCGGTTCATCGAACGATCTGGCCAAGCAGATCGAAAATGGCGCGGTGGCGGGTGATTTCCTCGCCTTTCTCGAGGGGCCGGAGGCACGCGAGGTTTTCCTGTCCGCGGGCTTCTCCCTGATCGGTTCAGGCGCTGCAACTAACTGACCTCGAGTGGGATGCGATCCGCCTTAGCCTGCGGGTCGCCTTCTTCAGTGTCGCCGGCAGCCTGCCGTTCGGCATTGCCATCGCTTGGTTTCTGGCGCGACGCAACTTTCCGGGCAAATCGCTGGTCGACGGGCTGATCCATGTCCCCCTGGTGGTGCCGCCCGTGGTGGTGGGATACGGACTGCTGGTCCTGTTCGGGCGGCGCGGCCCCATCGGCGGATGGCTCTACGACCATTTCGGCCTCACGCTGATTTTCACCTGGAAAGGGGCGGCACTGGCCGCTGCCGTAATGGCCTTCCCCCTGATGGTCCGTGCGATCCGCCTCTCCATCGAGGCGGTCGATCGCAAACTCGAGGCGGCGGCGCGCACCCTGGGCGCCAATCCCTTCGACGTCTTCCTGAGTGTGACCTTGCCGCTGGCCCTGCCGGGCGTACTCGTCGGAGTGGTCCTTGCCTTTGCCCGCGGCCTGGGCGAGTTCGGAGCGACGATCATTTTCGTCGGCAATATTCCGGGGGAAACGCGCACGATCCCCATCGCCATCTACACCCTTACCCAGGAACCTGGCGGCGATCTCGCTGCCCTGCGCCTTTCGATCATCTCCGTGGTGCTGGCGTTGGCAGCGCTTGTCGCCTCCGAATTCCTGGCACGTCGGATCCACCGGCGGATCACGGGCTAGCGTCATGCTGTCCTTCAACGCCGAAAAGCAGCTTGGGGATTTTCGCTTTGCCGCGAGCTTCAGCGGACCGGGAAGCGGGCTGCTTGCCCTTTTCGGGCGCTCGGGCGCCGGCAAGACCACGTTGATCAATGTGTTGGCCGGGCTCGCGCGGCCCGACAGGGGTCGCATCGTGCTCGACGGACGAACATTGTTCGATTCCGCCGCCAGGATCGATTTGCAGCCGCAGCGCCGGCGCATCGGCTATGTCTTTCAGGAAGGCCGCTTGTTCCCCCATATGGACGTGCGCGGCAATCTGCTCTACGGCCACCGGCGCGCGCCGGCCGACGACCGGCCGATCGAATTGGGCGAGATCGTCGAACTGCTCGGCATTTCGCAACTGCTGTCGCGGCGCCCGTCAAGTCTCTCGGGCGGCGAGAAGCAGCGCGTCGCCATCGGTCGCGCCCTTCTTTCCAGCCCGAAACTCCTGCTCCTCGACGAACCGCTGGCGGCTCTGGATGGGGAGCGCAAGGCCGAGATCCTGCCTTACATAGAACGGCTGCGCGACGAACTCAGCCTGCCCATCGTTTATGTCAGCCATGATCCGACCGAGATCCTGCGTCTGGCCGACCATGTATTGTTGCTGGAGCAAGGCCGCATCGCGGCATCGGGCCCGGTCGCCGATATCTTCGGGCGGCCCGAATTGCAGCGCCTGGTCGGCGCGGCGGAGGCCGGCGCCGTGCTGACGGCTCGGCTGGAATCCCATGACGAGGCCTTCGCCCTCAGCTATCTGCGCTTTGCCGGCGGCCAGCTGGCCATTGCGCGCGTGGCAGCAGCGGTCGGGGCCGAGATGCGGCTGCGCATTCGCGCTCGCGACGTATCGCTGGCGCTGATACGCCCGAGCGGGCTCAGCATCCAGAATGTCATCGCCGCGCGTATCGCCGCGATTCACCCCGCCGACGGGCCATATGTCGATGTCGAGCTCGATGCCGGCGCGCCGCTATGGGCGCGCGTCACGACCCGGTCGGTCCATGATTTGTCACTTGCATTGGGCCTCAACGTATTCGCATTGGTGAAGGCGGTCAGTATCGATCGCCAAACTGTGGCCGCGCGGCCGGCACCGGCCGATCGGCCTTAACCGCTCCGTCGCGCGGCTGCTATAGTTCGTGGAATGGGGAATGATTTGGGGATAATTGGCCCGGCGCATCGATCGCCGGCATTCGGGCGGAATTCCAATGACCGATCAGGCAACCCTTTTGATGCAGGATTTCGGCAGGTCCAAGCCGCGTTTCGACATCTTGCAAACCATGCATCATGCGACCCGGGACAAGCACAAGCCCTACGGCGCCCAGATCCGTGAAATCTTTCAGCTCGGCATGGGCGACGGCCGGATCACGCCCCATGACTATTACTATTACCGCCTTTACGACGATGGCCTCTACACGCCCGACGAAAAGAAGCGCTTCCTCAGCGAGAGCATCAGCCATCGCCTGCTGCTGAAATGCTGCAACATCCATTGGTGGGCTGCCGCCGACGACAAATTCCTCGCCGCCGCGATCCTCAAGGGCTATGGCGCGCCCATTCCCGAAACCCAGGCGGTGTTCAGCAGGTCCGGGCGGAACTTCCGGCCATCCGAACGGTTGTCGTCCGTCGAGGAACTCTCCCGCTTCCTGGCGCAGCGCGCCCGATTTCCCCTGTTCGCCAAACCGCTCGGCGGCGTGGGCAGCTTCGGCGCTTGTTCCTTCAAGGGCTTTTCCAACGGCCGCCTCGAGATGGCCGACGGCAGCACGCTCGCCCTCGAGGCCTTCGCCAAACAGATGGGCGAAGACCAGGGTTACCTGTTCCAAACCGTCCTGACGGCTCATCCGGCGCTGCAGGGAATCGCCGGCGGAACATCGACAGTTCGCGTTATCCTGATTCTGGACAACGGCCGGCCGGAGATTCTGCACACGGTCTGGAAGATTCCCGCTTCCGGCAATATCGCCGACAACTTCTGGCGGCCGGGAAACCTGCTGGCGGATGTCGACATAACGAATGGGGCGGTCCGCCGGGTCATTCGCGGCTTCGGGCTTAAATTCGAGGAGTTGACGGCCCATCCCGACAGCGGGCGTCCCCTTCGCGGCCTGGTCCTGCCCGACTGGGACAAGACCATCGCGCTCAGCCTCGACTGCGCCGCGATGTTCAGCGGCCTGGGCTACCAATCCTTCGACATCGCGCTGACGCCCACCGGGCCGGTGATTGTCGAGGTCAATACGGGCTCCGCCTTCAATCTTTCCCAATTGGTGACGGGGCGCGGGTTCCTGACCGACCGGTTCGCCGATTTCCTGCGGCGCAATCGCTACCGGCTGAAGTTGAAGCGGCGCTGAGGGTCGGGCTCCACCTCAGTTCAGCCCGTGCAAGGCGTCCTTCAACTCGGCAATGCCGAATGGCTTGCGCAAAGTGCCCCGGACGTCGAGGGCATAATTGCTGCCGAGGCGGTGGCTGCTGTTGAGCAGTTCCGGGTGATAGCCGCTCATGATCATCACTTGCGCTGTGCAGTGCCTCGCGGCGAGGTTCTCGAGCAGGGCGATGCCGTCGACATGGGGCATCATGAGATCGAGCAGGATGGCCGAGGGCCGGAACGACTCATAGGCGGCTTTGAACTGCGCATGGGTCGCGGCGGTGACCACCTCGAATCCCTCGGCTTCGGCGACCCGCCGGACGAACTCGCAGATGCTCTGTTCGTCGTCGATGACGAGAAGCCGTTTCTTGCCCCGGCCCCTCGGCATGGCGCTCCCGGCAATCACAATACGGGGGCCATTCCTTCGATCGACGATTTCTGGTGCGTTTCCGGCGGCAGGGCGATCAATGAGCCGCCACGGGTCGCAATGGCGTTACTTGGTTTCGATCTTGCACCGCCGGCTTCGGGCTGCCCGCATAGAGGTTGGACAACGCTTCGGTGATCAGATCTTCGGTCACCTCCGGGGCCCGTCCCTCGAACTGGCAGGCGTTCAAGATCTGAGCGGTGATGAAGCCCGGCTGATAACAGGCGAGCGGAAGCCCACGCCTGGCTTGCAACTCATCGATAACCCAGGCGAACAGCGATTCCGTCATCTCCAGATTGTGAGGCGCCAGGATGTGGCGGAATATCTTCTTGTAATCTTCCACCGAGGGCGGCGTCAGTTCCAGCTTGTAAGGGATGCGTCGCAGAAATGCCGGATCCATGAGATCGTTGGGCGTCATATTGGTCGAAAAGATGATGAGCTCATCGAACGGCATCTGGATGATCGCGCCCGTCTGCAGCTTGAGATAGTCGATCCTTTCCTCGAGCGGCACGATCCAGCGGTTCAACAGATCGGTCGGAC
>WNFT01001812.1_pt1 | contig 18121 bp, 16 predicted proteins | sample 5400191 | NCBI WGS metagenome assembly WNFT01 (sample SAMN13153359, study PRJNA577476) | soil metagenome | isolation source: 80 cm saprolite under Madrone tree | place: USA:California | collected 2016-06-14 | reverse complement strand
CAAGATAGACGAAGCTGGTCTCGGCGGCGAGCTTGGTCGCCGTAGCCTCGAGTTTCGCCGCGACCAGGAACTGGCGCGAGGTCAGGACGATGCGCAATTGCGCCGCGCGGCAGGCGGCCTGCATGCCGGCAAGCCCGGTCGAGAAATTGAGCAATGCCGGCACCCGCCCATAAGCCTGAAGGGCGAAGAAGCTCACCGCGGCTGCGGCGGAGTTGGGCAGCAGGACGCCCACGCGCTCGCCCGGGCTCGTCAGGCGGGCCAGCGAATGTCCGAGCACGAAGCTGCCGGTGATCAGCCGATCGTAGCTGAGGGGGCGCCGCCGGATATCCTCGACAATGGCCTGGCGTCCGCCATGGATGTGGCGTGCCTCGCGCAGCGCGCCGAACAGGGTCTTGTGAAAGTCGCAGGTTTCGAAAACCAGGTTCGTCATCAGATCGTAGAGGGTGAGGCCGATGGCCTGGCGGCGCGCCCGGCCGCGCAATTCCGCCGCCACGACAAGCCGGCGCGGCGGCTGGATGGTGATGACGATCTTGGGAAACCAGCGCAATCGGACCTTGCCGCGCAGGTGCGAGAAGGGCGTGTATTGGGCCCCGTCGATGCGCACGGGCAGGATCTGGGCCTCGGCCTTGTCGGCAATCATGCCGGGGCCCTCGTAGATCTTCATCAAGGCGCCGGTCACGGTGATGCGGCCTTCGGGGAAGATGACGCACCGCCGCCCGGCCTGCACCGCCCGGATCAGCGATTTGGTCGCCATGGGATTCGTCGGATCCATGGGGAAGGCATCGATGAGGGAGAGCGCCGGGCGCACCCACCAGCGCTGGGCCATATGGGAGTTGATGGCGAAGGTCGGTTGGCCAGGCAGAAAGCTTGCCAGCAGCACGGCATCGAGGAAGGAGACGTGATTGGCGACAATGACCGTGCGCTCGCCGGCGGCGGCGAAATTGGCAAGCCCGCGCAGTTCCACGCGGTAGACCAGGCGCAGCAGCCAAGCCAGCGCGCCTTTGATGGCCACCTCTGGCAGCAGCCGGCAGATATAGATCGCCACGAGGAAGTTCAGCAGGCCCAGGATGAGGAAGATCTCGGGCACGCTCACGTGCAGGGCGATCAAGCCGACGGTGGCGAGCGAGCCCGCCACCATGAATACGGCGTTGATGATGTTATTGGCGGCGATGACGCGGGAACGATGGCTGGGCGCGCTGCGCTCCTGCAGCAAGGTATAGAGCGGCACGATATAGAAGCCGCTGGCGATGGAGAGCGCCAGCAGATCGCCCAGCACGCGCCAGGCGGCGGGTTGGGCCAGAAAATCGGTGAGCCCCAGCGTGTCGCTTCCGCCGCCCGAGAGACGGCCGCTGGCGAAGTAGAGATCGACGGTGAACAAGGTGACGCCGAGCGCGCCCACGGGAACGTAGCGCACGCTGATCTCCCCCTTCAGCAGCTTGTTGCACAGCATCGAGCCGGCGCCGATGCCCAGGGAGAAGGCGGTCAAGAACAGCGTTACCACATGATCGTCGGCGCCCAGCACATCCTTGGCGAAGGCGGGGAACTGGGAAAGGAATACCGAACCAATCAGCCAGAACCAGGAGATGCCGAGAATGGCCAGGAACAGATCGCGCTGGGCGGCGGCATACCGGGTCATCTCCCAGGTATGGGCGGCGATGTTGAACCCCAGTTTCAGGTTCGGCGCCTCCGCCGGGGCGGGGGGAATGAAGAGGCTGGCGAGAAGGCCCAACAATGCTACCGCCAAGACCAAAGCCGAGACGGCCAGGATGCCTTGACCCGTGAGGATCAACACGCCGCCGGCGATCGTGCCGATCAGGATTGCAAGGAAGGTGCCGGCCTCGATCAAGGCATTGCCGGAAAGAAGTTCGCTGGTCTTCAGATGGGCCGGCAGGATGCCGTATTTGAGCGGGCCGAAGAAGGTCGAATGGGTTCCCATCAGGAACAGCACCGTCATGAGCATCGTCAGATTATTTTGATCGAAGCTTATCGCCGCCAGCGCCATGATGGCGATCTCCGCCGTCTTGATGATGACGATGAGTCGCGACTTTTCGAACTTGTCGGCAAAGCGCCCGGCGGTGGCGGAGAACAGAAAGAAAGGCAGGATGAAAAGTCCAGCGGCGATGGTCGACATCATCTGGCCGTTGACGCCCGTCTCCATCGCGATCTTGAAGGTGACGAGGATGACAAGCGCGTTCTTGAAAATATTGTCGTTCAAGGCGCCCAGGAACTGGGTGATGAACAGCGGCAGGAAGCGGCGGCTTTTCAGGATTTCGAGATTCGCGGTGCTCATGACGATGTCAGCCTTTCGCGGGAACGCTGAGGGTCTTCCAGCAGGCGGCGGCCAGCGTGGGGGCGAGATCGCCCAGCGGCTGCTGGATGCGACCATAGACCTTGAATGTTGCGGTCTGCAGGATGATGCCCATGACCATGGCGGTGGCGAGATCGGGATCGCCCGCCGGGATGTCGCCCCGAGCCATGCCGGCGGCGATCACGCCGCCCACAATCTCCACCGGATTGGCCATTTCCGGCGTCACCCGGGCGAGCTGGCCGTGCTGGACCAACAGGAGAAAGCGAAAGAGGCGGCTGTCGGCATCGAACAGATTGCAGAATCCCTGCACCATGGCGGCGATCTTGCCCCGGCTGCCGGTCCGCCCGGCGGCGAGACGCGTCAGGGTTTCGGCATAACTCTCGAAACTGGCGCGAAACAGGCTCCAGACCAACTCGTCCTTGCTGGGATAGTGGCGATAGAGTGCCCCATCGGAGAACCCCACCGCCCCGGCGATGTCGCGGATGCTGGTCTCCGCCACGCCCTTGTCGACGAAAAGCTGGAGCGCCGCCGCGTCGATTCGCCCTTTGGTGTCCTTGCGCTCGCTCATACCGCCACGTTGTAAGTGAACGATCACTTACTTATAGCATAAGCCAGATCCCCCGGCAAGGCCGCCCGTTCCAGGCAAATTTACGCCTTAGATCAATAACTTATGTGCCTCGACGAAAGCCGCCATGCTGGGGAAATAGAAATCGACGGCGGGACGCTCGGCCAAGGGCATGGTGGCGCCGCCGCCGGCCTGACCCTGGCGGCGGTCGATCCAGGCCCGGGCCAAACCGGCGCGCCCGGCGGGCGCATGATCGTGAAACAGGCTTTGTGCGGTGTGGAGCACGTCTTTCTTCTCGAGACCCAGATCGTCCTTCAGATGTTCGAGCAGATAGGCGAAATTGCGGGGATCGGGCTTGTAGGCACCCACGTCCTCGGCGGTGTAGATCGCATCGAATTCGACGCCGAGTTTCTTGCTGCTGGCCTTGAAGCTGGCGCGGTCCACGTTGGATAGAATCACCAGCTTGTAATGCTGCTTCAGATATTCCAGCGCCTTGGCGGAATCGGGGAATGCGGGCCAAGCGGGTACGGACTGCCCAAAGCTCCTGTCCCGCCCGGCATCCGCCGGCACGCTCCATTCCTCAGCCATATTGGCATGAACCAGGGCGAGAAGGTCGCTGTAGAGCATCGCGGGCGTGGCGCTCTCCTGCGCGGATTCGTGGCGTGCGAAGGTTTCCAGCGCCGCCTCGCGCCCGATCTTGACATTGCCCGCCGCGATCATGGGCTGGAGGGCTTCCCAAATGCCGCTCTCCCAATCGATCAGCGTGCCGTAGCAGTCGAAGGTCAGAACCTTGAAATCCGTGAGTTCCATCGCCCGCTCTCCCGATGATCAGTGCTGCAGGCGCTCTCGCCCATAGAGCAGCAGCATCCCGATAATGACCGCGCCATAGATCACCTGTCGACCGGCTTCGGGCATCTGCATCACCGAAAGAATGGATTGCAGCAGGGTGATCAGGATAACGCCCGCCACCGTGCCGAGGTAGCTGCCGCGTCCGCCCAGGATGCTGGTGCCGCCCAGCACGACGGCGGCGATCGAGGGAAGAAGATAGGCATCGCCCATGGCTTGCGCCGCCTTGCTGGCATAACCGGCCAGCAGCACCCCGCCGAAGGCAGAAAGCCCACCCGAAATCGCAAAGGCGATCATCACCACGCGCTGCGTATCGACGCCGGAGAGGAAGGCCGCGCGCTCGCGGTTGCCGATGGCGTAGATGGCGCGGCCGAAGATGGTGCGCGTGAACAGGAACACCGCACCCGCGCCGATCAGCGCCCAGACGATGAGTGCGTTGGGTATGCCGAAAACGACCTTGCCGGTGGCAATGAACCGCATGGCGGCGGAGGCCGAATCCTGAGGCGAGAAGCCGCCGGTATAGGCCACCATCAGCCCCTGGGCCACGGCATTGACGGCCAAGGTTATGATCATGGACGGGATGCGCAGATAGGCCACCCCGACGCCGTTGATAAAACCCAAGCCGATGCCGCAGACGACGCCGAACGGGATGGCGAGGATCAGGCCAAACTCGCCATGCGCCGTCGCCGCACAGGCCATCATCCCGCCGGTCGACACCACCCAGGGCACCGAAAGATCGATCTGGCCCAGCAGGATGACGACCATCATGCCGGTCGCGATGACGCCGAGAAATGAGGCGACCTTGAGCTGCTGCAGGAGATATTCGGGCGATACGAATTCGCGCGAATAGAGGCTGCCAAACAGGAGCAGGACGACAATGCAACCGAAGGCGGTGGCGACCGCCGGGTCGATGCGCCGCAGCGCCACGGGAAAACGTGTGGTCATCGGCTAACCCAATATGGGGCCATCGGTCACCGTCATGCGAACAGATCCAGGCGGTTGCGGATCCGAAACAGGCGCGCCGCCCCGATGCAGACGACGACGAGCAGAACCACACCCTGAAAGAGAGGCTGCCACAGCGGATCGAGATTGAAGACGAAGAGCAGGTCGCCGATGGTGCGGAAGGCGAGCGCACCAAAAATGGCGCCGATCGCGCTGCCGACGCCGCCGAACAGCGAAACGCCGCCCAGAACCACGGCGGCGATCGAGAAGAGGGTATAGGTGCCGCCGTTGGCGTAGGAGGCCTCTCCCGAATAGGTGATGAAGGTAACAAAGAGGCCGCCCATGGCGGAGAGCAGTCCCGAGAGGCAGTAGGCGACGAATTTCGCCCGGCGAATCGGCACGCCGGACATGTAGGCCGCAACCTCCGACGATCCCGTGGCGTAGACCGCGCGGCCGATCGCGGAGCGACGGAAGGGGAGCCAAATGACCATGACTACGAGGAGAAGCGCCACCACGCTCGCCGGGATGCCGTCGGGCAGTCGGCCGGTCATGAAATCGGCGATGTCGGCGTTGAAGCCGTCGGAATTGCCGGGCTGCGGGCGCAGCCACAATGCGAGTCCGTAGTAGATGGAACCGGTCGCGATGGTCGTCACGATCGGCTGCAGCCGGCCATAGATGACGATCGCCCCGTTGAGCGCGCCGCAGGCGAGCCCGGCAAGGAGCACGCCGACCACGCCCAGCATCGCGGTCGGCGTCGATCCGGTGATGATGTAGGAACCCAGGCAGTTGGTCAGGATGAACATCATGCCGACGGAAAGGTCGATGCCGGCGGTGAGCACGACGACGGTCTGGGCCATCGCCAAGAGGGCGAGGAGCACGCCCTTGTTGGCGGCCGTCTGCACCACATTGGCGGTAAACCCGGCCGGGTGGTTCCCGACGTAGATGACGAACATGACCAGGAAGATGGCGGCGGCCAGCAACGTCCCGCGCTGCTCCGCCAGGCGATAGCGCCAGTCGCTCACGCGTCGAATGCCGGTCTGGCGCCGGCCTCCCTCTGATCGGTGGCAATCTTTCCGGTAGCGATGTTGAGGGCGCTGGCGACCAGGGCCCTTTCGGTGATCTCGCCTTCGACCAGTGTGCGCTTGAGGGCGCCGTCATAGAGTACGAGCACGCGGTTGCAGCAGCCGATCAGCTCGGCATAGTCGGTCGAATAGAAAATGATCGCTGCGCCGGACTCGGCGAGCTTGCGCAGCAGTTGGTAGATTTCCTGCTTGGTGCCGACGTCGATGCCCCGCGTCGGATCATTGAGCAGGATGATCCGCGGGGTCACCATCAGCCATTTCGCGATGACCGCTTTCTGCTGATTGCCGCCGGAGAGCGAGCCGACGGGCACGTCGAGGCCGTCGGTGCGGATGTTGAGAAGCTTGATCATATCCTCGACCGCCTTCAGCTCGGCCCCCCTGTCGATGATCCCGCAGCGCGACAAGCTGTCGAGGGCGGCAAAGGAAAGATTGGCCCTGACCGCCATGGGCAGCATCAGGCCTTCCGTTTTGCGGTCCTCCGGGATTAGCGCCATGCCGATCTTCTTCGCTTTCGCGTCCCGGGGCTTTGCAATACGTGCCGGTTTTCCATCGATCAATATCTCGCCGGTTACCCCCTTCAGGACGCCGAACAAAGCGAGCAGCAGTTCGCGCTGCCCCTGTCCGTCGAGGCCGCCCACCCCGATGACTTCGCCCGCGGCGGCGGACAGCGAGATGTCTCTCAGGCGCTGTCCCCAGGACAGGTTGCGCACCTCGAGAATCGGCGGGCTGTTGCTCGCCCGGTGCGCCGCCTTTGGTGGGAAGACGTGGCTGTATTCCCGCCCGATCATCATTTCGACGACTTCATTGTCGGCCTTGGTGCCGGCGAGATAAGTCGCGACGTTGCAGCCGTTGCGGAAGACCGTGCACTCGTCGGCGATCTCGGCGATCTCATGCATCCGGTGGGAGATGAAGAGGAGAGCGAGCCCCTCGGATCTGAGGCGCTTGAGCACGGCAAAAACCTTGGTCACGTCGGCGGCGGTCAGCGCCGAGGTGGCTTCGTCGAGTATCAGAATGCGCGGGCTTCGCGCCAGCGCCTTGGCGATCTCGACGATCTGACGGCGCGACAAGGGCAGGTCTCTCACCGGCGCCATGGGGTGGATGTCCTCGCCGCCGGCCCGCGCGAGCGCCTGTTCGGCGATCCGCCGCTGGGCCCGCCGGTCGATCAGCCCGAAGCGCTTTGGCGGATTGCTGATGACGATGTTGTCGGCGACCGACAGGTCCGGGATGAGCGACAGCTCCTGGAAGACCGAGACCACGCCGGCATTCATGGCGGCGGCCGGATCGGCAAAGCTGACCTCGCGTCCTTCGAGTGTCATTCGGCCCTTGTCGGGCGTGACCACGCCGGCCATGACCTTGATGAGTGTGGACTTGCCGGCGCCGTTCTCGCCGAGGACGGCATGAACGCGACCGCCATGGACGTTCAACGCCGCTTCTTCCAGCGCCTGGACGCCGCCATAGCGCTTGCACACGCCTTCCATGCGGAAGATCGGAATTGCGGCGTCCATCCTCCCCCTCACGACCGTGGCGCCGGGGGATATCCCCCGGCGCCAAGGGCACCAGTCTATTCGATACTACTGATTGGACTGGGTCTGGCCCATGATTTCCTGTGCGGTGAAGTTGATGCCGCAGGTCGGGAAGGCGTTGCCGACGAAGAAGTTGTCCGACTGATCGGCGTAGTAGTTCGTGCCGTTCTTGAAGTCGGGATCTTCGACGATGGCGAGCGGCAGCTTGACGGATTGGGGGACGACCTTTCCCTCAAGGGCGTCAATCGCGGTCTTAATGGCGACCGCCACCTGGGCCGGACCGGTGCCGGCCGAGGAGCACACGAGGCCCTCCTTCGAATGCGCACCGCAGAACTTACGGAATCCGTTCTCCGTCTCGCCGCCAAACGGCACGAAAGGATGTCCCGCATCGATCAAGGCCTGGACCACACCGGTGTCGCCGCCCTGGGCGGTGATGCCGTCGAAATGCTTCTGCACGGCGATCGCGTCGGCGGTCGCCTTCTGCGCGGTCGGGTCGTCCCACTTGCCGACCACTTCCACCACTTCCCATTTCTTGCCGGAACCGTCGAGCGCCTCGTGAATACCGTTATGGCGATCGGTATCCACCGATGTGCCGGCAACGCCGCGCACCTCGAGGATCTTGCCGCCGTTTGGAATGTGCTTGACGAGCCAATTGCCCCACAACACGCCCAGGCCCTTCTGGTCGACATCGACATCGATGGCGTCTTCGGTATCGAGAATGTTGTCGAAGGCGACGAGAATGATGCCGGCGTCCTTCGCGCGCTTGATCACCGGCGCGAATGCCTTGGGATTCTGTGCATTGACGACGATCGCGTCATAGCCGGAATCGATGAAGTTGTTGATCGCGGCGATCTGTGCGGCGACGTCCTCGCCGGTCGAGACGACCTTGAATTCCTTCAGCTTCGCCGCGACGGCGGGCTGGGCGGCATAGGCCTTGGCGGTCTTGATCATCTGGATGCGCCAGGTGTTGGCGATGAAGCCGTTGGCGAGCGCGATGCGGTAGGGGCCGGGTTTTGCCGAATATTTGAAGAACTTAGTTTGATCGGTCCACGGCACATAGCAATTCGGGTCGGCCGAGGGGCCCGAAACGATCTCAGGCCCGCCGGCCAGCGCCACCGTAGAAACACTGCAGAGAAGCGAAAGGGCGCCGGCCATGGCCAGGGCGCGCTTGCCGAAACTAGAGCGATTCATTTGGAGTCCTCCCATTGATGTTCTTTTGTTTCTGGTCGGTTTTTGCCGAGCCGCATCGAACAACGAGTGGTAAAGAGGATCGACGGTATACTAGTATATCTTAACGGATCGCCGTCGGCCCGTCATCTGGTTTGCGCGGCTGTCAGGCAACGCCGGCAGGCGGCCGGCACGCTTGTCCGAGGATGGGATGAAGGGCCGACGAATCCTCGGTATTCTGGTCGCGACAGGGCGCGGCGCGGTGAAAAAGGGGAGGCAAAACATGGCTTTGGTGGGAGACTCCTATGAATATTTCGATAAGCGCTTCTATGATCTGACGGTTCCGACGGCCGAGGTCGAGGAGCTGTTTTCCGGGGGCCGCTGGACGGAGGGGCCGGTCTGGTTCAACGACGGCGGCTTCCTGCTATGGAGCGATATTCCCAATAACCGGATGCTGCGCTGGGTCCCCGATCAGGGCGTGGGCCTGTTCCGGGCGAATTCCAATTTCGCCAATGGCAATACCCGCGACCGGCAAGGCCGGCTCGTCACCTGCGAGCATGGTGGCCGACGTGTCACCCGCACCGAGGCCGACGGGTCCATCACGGTCATCGCCGACCGCTATTTGGGAAAGCGTCTCAATTCTCCCAACGACGTGGTGGTGAGCGCCGATGGCTGCATCTGGTTCACCGACCCACCCTACGGGATCATGTCGGATTACGAAGGCCACAAATCGGCGATGGAGCAGAAGGGCTGCTTCGTCTTTCGTGTCGACCCGGCCACCGGCGATATTCGCGTGGTGGCCGACGATTTCGTGAAACCAAACGGCCTGGCGTTTTCGCCGGACGAAAAGGCCCTTTATATCGCCGATTCCGGTCTTTCCCACGATCCCGACGGCCCTCATCACATCCGCGCCTTCAATGTGGGGGCCAAGGGCAAGCTCTCCCGGGGTCGCGTTTTCTGCGAGGTAAGCCCCGGCGTGCCCGACGGGATTCGTTTCGATGTGCAGGGCAATCTCTGGACCAGCTGCCGCGATGGCGTCATCTGCTTTGCCCCCGACGGCACGGCGCTGGGCAAGGTCAGGATGCCGCAAATGGTCTCAAACCTGACCTTCGGCGGCCCCAAGCGGAATCGCCTTTTCATTACGGCGACGAAATCCGTCTATTCAGTCTTCCTCGCCGCCACTGGCGCGCAGGTGCCGTGACGCCGAGAAAGGTTCGCGATTACGCAACCGTCTGTTCTGAATGTCTTTGGTGCTGCAAGAGGAGGGCGTGGATGCCCGAGCCTCGGCCTTCGGCCGATCTCGGGCATGACAGGGAATGCTGGCGTGTCCGACCGACCTCTGACGCGATGCGAGCGGCTCAGCTAAGCGGTTGCCCGAAACCGCTTGTAGAGAAATCCGGTCAGCGATCCCAGCACGACCCAGAACAGCAGGCTGGTGATGACCGCCGCGACGACGAATTGATGAGCCAGCGATTCCGGTGCGGCGCTCTTGTATTCAACGGGCTGCGGTGCGCCGAAGACGTGGGGCAGCACCAATAGACCGACGCCGCCCAGCACCCAGGCCGCACGCTGGGTCAGGAACAGCATGGCGAGCCCGGCGCCAGTGGCTGCGGCCGTCGCCACCCACCAGATTTGGCGATCGAGCAGCGGGGCGGCAGCGGTTCCCGGAACTTCCGGCGGCAAGCCCAGACCCGGCGCCAAGGTAAATGTGGCAAACCCCGCCAAGCCCCAGTAGAGGCCCTTGCGCCAATCCACCTCGCGCCCGCTGAGCGCGTAAGCAGCCGCCAGGAGAAGTGCGAACCCGACATCCTTCAGAATGCCCGAAAGGACGGTCAGCGCTGTTCGCTGGAATCCCTCCTTCGGTTCCCAAGCCGCGGCATCGGCTTCGTGAGACATGCCGGCCATGGAAGTATCGACAGTCGTTGTCCCCTGCGGCTCATCGGTCGCTTTCTCGAAGACTTCCGCCTTGGCGATGATTGCGGCGGTCCCGTAGTGATAGGCCGCCGTCTCGAAGGCGCCGGCCACCAGACCGGCGATCGCCGCCACCACCACGATCTTGCCGAAAACCGTCATGATTCGATTGGATCAGTGGCAGGGAAATCCGCTTGAATGGCGGGTGTCGTGGGCCGCGTTGTGGATGGCCATGATCGGCGAGAAGCCCACGCCCCAGATCAGGAAAAGCCCCAACAGGGCAGCCATCATCGCTTGGGTGACGATGGAGGCGCGCGTGCCGGCCGCGGTGTTTGGTAGGGCGATGGCGCGGGTTTGCATGTCGATTTCTCCTTATGCGTTCAATGAAGGGACGGGGAGGGGTAATTCAGGCGCGCGTCGCGGGGCAGCCGAAGCCGAAAGGCGACGGCCCGCGAAGGCAGGCCATGCCGTCTTAGATCCGGTTGAGAAAAGACCTTGGACAACTCGATCGTCTCCATCGGGGCACCCCGCCCGAATCAAGCGTTACAAGCTCGCGATGGCTGGTCTCCTGGCTCGCGGGTCTTTGCCTGATGCCGACCTTCCCGGTCACCCGGTGGTCACTGATAGCAACAGGCTCGCCGCTTACAGTTGCGGGGGCAGCCACGGTTTAGGCCCCTGTTGGGTCGTCCGCACCGTGTTCCCAATTAATCCCCTGGAATTCATCCGTCGGGGAACCATCGCAACCAGACGATACGCGAGGGGCGAATCCCGATCAACCGGGATTTCTATCGCGAGGGCCTCATGCCTCGCGGGCGGGCGGCGGCCGGCTGGTATCGCGCTGCAACCCATCTGTCACCCGCAGGTCCGCCTTCGCCCAATGGACAATGTCGCGCAGCGGAAGCGTGGCTTCCTGGAAGTGGTCCGCTCTTGGAATTGCCGTCAAATCGTGCCGCGTATATGGTGCTTGGATTCGCAATGTCGCGATGCGGCCAAGGCCGATTTCAGGGGGGTCTCGCAATGGCTGTGGCTCGCAGATTTTTCCTTGCCACGATGGCGCTTCTGGTCTGCCCAACCAGCGCAATTCTCGGCGCCGGCGCCGGCCAGGCGGCCGAGGTGAAGATCGCGACCGAGGGGACATATCGGCCCTTCAGCTATTTCACCGCGGGCGGCGAGTTGACGGGCTTCGATGTCGAATTGACGCTGGCGATCTGCAAGGCGGCCGGGCTCGCCTGCGTCATGGTCACCATGGATAACGATGCGGTGCTGCCGGCGCTGAAGGACGGGAAGGTCGATGCCATCGCGACGGGCATGAGCGTCACCGAGAAACGCAAGAAGATCGTCGCCTTCACCGAGCGCACCCGCTCCTCGGGCAAGCAGTTCGTCTCCTGCACGCCGGACAAATTCACCGACGTGTCGCCCGCAGCCCTCAAGGGCCACATCATCGGTACGCAAACCGGCACGACCAACGCCGATTTCTTTCAGGCCGAATACGCCGGCTCCGATGTCCGCCTGTACAAATCCACGGACGAAGCTTTCCAGGATCTGACGGCCGGTCGCATCGAACTGGCGCTGTCGCAGCTTGCGGTAGGCTATGACTTCACCGTCTCGTCGGCGGGCGCCGGCTGCAAATTCGTCGGCCCCCGTGTCGAGAATCCAAAATACTTCGGCGAAGGGGTGGCCATCGCGCTGCGTCCGGCCGATGTCGACCTCAAAGCCGCCTTCGATGCCGGTCTACGCAAGGTCCTGGCCGACGGCACCTATAAGGCCATCAACGACAAGTACTTTCCCTTCTCGCTGTATTGAGCGGCGGGGCGTCCACAGCGGGTATCGCGCCTTTGTGGGAGGCTCTTGGCGTATTGCAATTTGGATCCGGCGGCTGGGGTGACGAACTCGCCCGCGGCCTGAGCATGACGCTCATGCTCGCGGGATTGGCGTTGCCTTTCGGGCTGCTGGGCGGGCTTCTGCTTGGCTTCGCCATCCATTCGCGCCATGGGCTGTTCAGCGAACCGGCAGCCGCCTTCACGGGCGTCTTTCGCGGCATTCCGGAACTTTTGACTCTTCTTCTTGTCTATTTCGGTGGCCAGCGGTTGTTGAATTCGGTCTCGGGCCTTTTTGGCCCGGGGGACCGGATGGAGTTCAACAGCTTCCTGGCGGGCGCGGCCACGCTGGCGCTCGTCTTCGCCGCCTACGCCAGCGAAGTATTCCTGGGCATTCTTCGCACCATGGACCGCTCCTCCCTCGATGCCGCCCGTGCGCTGGGCATCGGGCGCTGGCCGAGCCTGCGCTTCATCCTGCTGCCGGAGCTCTTCCGCCTTGGCCTGCCGGGGCTTTCCAATCTCTGGCTGTCGATCCTGAAACAATCGGCCCTGGTCTCGGCGATCTCCGGCGGCGAATTGATGCGGGCCGGATATCTCGCCGCGGCGAGCACCGGCCACCCGATCTTCTTTTACGGAATCGTCTGCCTGGTCTACATCGCCATTACAACGGCCTCGGAGGCGCTGATAGCCCGCCTGCACCGGCGCCTCAACCGGGGCCGGGCTCATGCGTGAGTCGGACCCCCCGGGAGACGCCCGTGGGCCCCGCCGATCCAATCGTGCGGTTGCGCTCCTGGTCAGCACGCTCGGCCTGTGGATTGTCCTTCAGGCCCTGCTCGGCACGGGCTATGGCCCTGACCTGGGCGAGCTTCTGGCAGCCTTACCGTTGCTTGGCAAGGGGCTGGCGCTGACCGCCTTTATCTCCTTCGTCAGCGTGCTGCTGGGCAGCGTGATCGCGACGTTGCTTCTGTTCGGCCTGACCATGCCCTGGCCGGCGCTGAAAAAAGCACTGGTCGCCTGGTGCACCCTCTTCCGCGGCACGCCGATGATCGCTCAACTCTACTTCGTCTATTACGGCGCCGGCGAAATCCACGGCTGGCTGGGTCAGATCCATCTCTGGTGGTTCTTCCGAGAGCCGCTGAACTGCGTGATGTTCACTTTCACCTTGAACACGGCGGCATATCAGGCCCGCATCCTGCATGGCGCCATCGTCAACCTGCCGCGCGAGCAGACCGACGCGGGGCTGGCCCTTGGGCTGCCCCGATATGTGATGCTGGCCCGCGTGCTGATTCCCCAGGCGCTGCTGACGGCGTTGCGGCCGCTGGGCAATGAGGTGACCAAGATGACGAAGGCCTCGGCGGTAGCCAGCCTGGTCACGGTGCTGGATTTGCTGGGCAGCGCCAAATATCTGTTCAGCATGACTTTCGATTTCGATTTCTACATTCTGGCCGCCGTTCTCTACGTGCTGCTGATCGGGGCGATCCGCCTGGGGCTCGATACGATCGAGCAGCAGCTCTCGCGCCATCTGGCGATGATCGGCTGACGGGGGAAAGCGGTTATGCGGCGAGTTGCTCGGCCCGCATGGCCAGCACGCGGGCGGCGGCGGCGAAGGCATCGAGCTGGCGCGTGAACGCTTCCTTGCCGCCCAGCAGGCCGCGCTGACGGGTGAAATAGGGCGAGGAGAAATGCCAGGTGTTGCCGCCGGGATTGACCTCGAGGATGAAAAGCTTGCCGGTGGCCGCTTCGCGCACGATGTCGCAGCCCTGCAGCGGGATGCGGGGAAAGGCGCGGTTGACCTGGCGGGCGAAGGCCATGACCTCTTCGTCGGCTATGAAGGCCCGCAGTTTCTCATAGGCAACCAGCTGCTTGCCCTCGGGATGCTTCGGCTCGATGATCGCCTTCTCGATGAGATCGTCGGGCGCATCCAGCGGCGGGCGCTCGATGGGGCTGGAAGAGCGGAAGCAATAGAGGGGCTCGCCCAGCAGGGTGAGCACGCGCCAGCTTTCCGCGCGCAGGCCGGTATCGACGAAGCTCTGGACCAGCAGGCAGGAATTCCGGAAGACATGTTCCGGCGGATATTGGGCGGGATCGAAGGCGGAAAGCCGCCTGGTGCGCTGCAATCGGACGATTCCGCCCTTTCCCATTTTTCCCAGATCGGCAGGCTTGAGGATGCAGAATTCGCCCCAGTCGGATTCCGTGTATTCACGGGCCCGCGTGAAATTCCCCGTGCGCGGCGTGTTCACCCCGGCGAGGCAGAATTGGACATACTGCTGGTATTTATGGATCGGCCGATTATGCAGCAGGATGCCGCGCGGCGGCTTGAATTGGCCCGTTTGCCCGAAGGAGACGATGAGCGTCGGCTTGCGCCAGACCTTATCGTCGATGACGCTGGCGGGCTGATCGACCGTTACGACAAAGGCGTCCACCCGCTGGCTTTCGCGCCGGACGTTCGCCGCGATTTCCTCGAAATCATTGGGGTCCATGGCCCGTGGATTGGCCACGAGGATGAGGTTCTTTTGCATAGCCGGCTTTCGGCGGAAGTTCGTCGAGGAGCCAGATTGCCGGTTGGCCGCCCTCGGCGCAAGGCGGGCCGCACGGGGTGAACCCAGGCGAGACTGCCTCTCGGCGGGCTCGATCGAGCCCGTCTTGCTGGTGGCATAGGCGGCCATGCCTAGCATGCGACCGTCCAGCAACCTGTCGTTGCCGATCAGGCCGCTGGCGCGGAATTTGGTGCCTGGTCTTGTCATGTCGTGGCCGCCGTGAGCGCGCTTGCGGTATCAAAAATTTCCTTCCCCTGGTACATAAAATCCGACTTCGCAAACTGGGCCCCAAGGTCCGCAACGGGCTGGTGCAACCCTTCGCTTGGGCAATGCCAATCATGGAGTTCCTTAGTTGCCGCTCGAGCATTTCGTTCTTCTGCCGCGAGGCGGCCTCGGCAATCGGATGCGAGCCATCGCCTCGGCCAAGCGTCTTTGCCAGATCGCCGGCGCGCGCTGCAGCATCGTCTGGGATTGGTCGGATTACGAGGCGCTTTTCGAACGCGATCCGGCGATCGAAGTGATTCCGGCGCTGTCCGCGGACCTGGCGCGCGATTACAGCGCCATGCGCACGCTGCTGAACAACGAGGGCGGATCGCCCGAGGTCAGGCGCATTCCTCTCGACGGCCCCGCCGGTATCGTTCTCGAAAGCAGCCATTGCTTCGTTGCGACGTCGGACGCAAAGCCGCTGAACGAGAGCGATTTGGTGCCCTGGTTGCCGCAGCCTTCCCAGAAAGTCCGGGACAGGGTCGCCGCGTTCCGCGCCGCCGCATTTCCCTCTGGGCTGATCGTCGGCATGCACATGCGACGCACTGACAACCGCGCCGCCGCGGCCATATCGCCCGACCGGCTTTTCTTCCGGGCGGCCGGGTCGGCCCGGCGCGAGGGCGCCACGGTCTTTCTCGCCACGGACAATCCTCGGGCCGAGGCGAAGCTGCGCCGACGCATTGGCGACGGCATGATTGCCTATCCCAAAGCCACCAGGATCGGCCCCCGCTGGCCGAGACCTTTCGACCTGGTCGAGACGGTGACCGACTATGTCGATTTGTTGCTGCTCGCCGCCTGCGACCACGTTGTCGGCTCCTGGGGCTCCTCCTATTCCTCGCTGGCCATAGGGCTCAACGGCTCACCCCGCTGCCGACGCTTGTTCACCCGATGGAAGCTTCCGATTTGGCGCTAGCCCGAGCCGGGGTTCGATCGAGCTGCGTTCGATCCAACTTACCATGACCGAATACGCGCCATGAGCGGCGCCCGCCGCGTCCGCCGCAGGCTTCGTTCGAGGCGTCGCGCATTCCTGAAAAACTTGAGTTGCGGCTTGACAATCTCGAGGGCATGAATTCCCAAGACCGCCGGGAGGCATTGTCGCCTTATTTTACCTTGCCTGCCTCGCCTGGGAGAGACATCCTGGCGTCCCGCAAGGTTGATACTGGCGATAGGAGCGTTGGCCGTGAGCGTCGAATTCCTGGTCACTTCGTTCATCGTCATCGTCTCACCCGGCACCGGCGTTCTCTACACATTGGCCGCAGGCCTCTCGCGTGGATCCCGCGCGAGTGTCGTGGCCGCGTTCGGGTGCACGATCGGCATTGTCCCGCACATAGTAGCCGCGATAATGGGACTGGCGGCACTCCTGCACGCCAGTGCGCTTGCCTTCCAGACCTTCAAATATTTGGGCGTCGCCTATCTTCTGTATATGGCTTGGAACACGCTGCGCGAGCGCGGCGCCCTGAAGGTGGAGGCGGAAGTCGGCACCCGTTCGGCAGTTCAGGTGACCGTGACGGCCATACTGATCAACATCCTCAATCCCAAGCTGTCGATTTTCTTTCTGGCATTTCTGCCGCAGTTCGTGAGCGTCGGCGAGTTGCATCCCCTTTCACACATGGTCGCGTTGAGCGTCGTTTTCATGCTGATGACCTTCGTGATCTTCGTCGGCTACGGGCTGTTCGCGGCTTCGATTCGTGACCACGTGATCTCGCGCCCGCGGGTATTGACGTGGATGCGCCGTACTTTCGCCGGGGCGTTCGTCGCGCTCGGCGCCAAGCTCGCGTTTGCCGGTCGTTGAAGGAGGCTTCCCCCGATCGGCGGCTACCGCAGTCGCCCTAAGCGGCCGAAATGGCGACACCAGACAGAGGGCAAGGACATGAGTGAGTGGCAAAAGAAAATTCAAAACATTCTCGATGAACATATCAAACGTGGCGTCGTGGGCGCGTCTCTGGCCATCAGCGTGCCCGGCAAGGAGATATTCCACTTTACAAGCGGGCTGAGCGAAAAATTCAAGAAAACGCCCATGCGGCCGGATCACCTGTTTCGGATTGCGAGTTGCACGAAGACCTTCATCGCAACGGGCCTTCATCTTCTGGTCGAAGACGGCAAGGTCGATCTCGACGAGCCGATCTCTCGGTGGTTTCCGGATATTTCCCAAGCCGGCGAGATGCCCGTACGAATACTTTTGAATCACCGCAGTGGCCTGCCCGATTTCGAAACATCGATGCCAATGATTTCCGACAAAGTGTGGACCGGCGCAGAAATCGTCGAATTCGCTTTCGCCCATGGTGTCCGGAAAGAGCCGTGGCATGGTATGGAGTACTCCAACACGGGCTATGTGCTCGCCGGCCTTATAATCGAGCGTGAAACCGGGAGCCCCTACTCAGACCATCTGAGGCGCCGGATATTTCAGCCATTGGCCATGAGCGACACCCGGGTCGGTACATATGAAAAATTTCCCCTCGCGCGCGAGGCGCGCGGCTATATGCATGCCGATGATGACGAGAAACCGCAATGGGACGTCAGTGGTGCGGGCGACCCGGTCGACGGAGTTTGGGATTCAACCGAGTGGTTCCCGCTGTCGGGCGCCAACGCCGCAGGCGATATAGTGTCGACCCCCCATGACGTCGTCATGTTTCTCAACGCTCTGTTTGGCGGGCGCATTCTCGGACCCAAGCAGTTGTCCGAGATGAAGGACAATATCAAGCCGGCGAGTTTTCCGGGATCGAACGTTGTTGCGAACGGACACGGGCTACTGGTGATGCGCTACGGCGATATCGACGTGAAAGGTCACCTCGGCCAAATTCCGGGCCATACCAGCATCATGGGCAGAGACGAGGCAACCGGCGTTACCGCGATGCTCATCCAGAACGCCGGCGCCGGCGATTTCGAATCCTTCTATCTGAAGGGAATCAACGAGCCTGTCGACAAAATCTTCCACGCCGCGCGACAGGCACTGAGTTGATGCAGGACATACGCCGCGCCGGACGTGGTCGCTGATCAACTCTTCAAGGATATCGCTGTAGCAACTTTTCAGCTATTGTCATGGTGAGCTTGCTCGCGCGTATCAAAACGAGCTCGGGACGCGGCTTCGATGAGCCAGCCGCGCCAGAGCGGCTCGTCGTTGCGCCGAGGGCCTTGTGGGCGATTGACAAAGAGTACCCG
>WNFT01004033.1_pt1 | contig 18125 bp, 14 predicted proteins | sample 5400191 | NCBI WGS metagenome assembly WNFT01 (sample SAMN13153359, study PRJNA577476) | soil metagenome | isolation source: 80 cm saprolite under Madrone tree | place: USA:California | collected 2016-06-14 | reverse complement strand
TGCATAGGGGGTTGACCCACGACGGAACTGAAGCGTTCGGCAAACGACGAGCGTGACATGCCGACTTCGAGCGCCAGGGCCTCCGCCGTCCATGTCTCGGTCGGACGCGCATGGAGCATTGAAAGTGCACGTCCAATCTGCGGATCTCGTAATCCTGCCAGCCATCCGCGCCTTTCTGCTGGCAAGCTCGCGACGAATTGGCTCACCGCCTCGACAAACAACAGTTCAGAGAGTTTGGCGATCACGGTGGTTGAGCCGAGATGTCCGGCGGCGATCTGGCTTGCAGCGAAGCGAAATGAGCTCTCTATCCAGGCCCCCGACGCCGTCGACCGGACGTTCAGCTTCAATACGGGCGGCAAGGCGGAGAGCAGCGGGCTGAAGGGCGTATCACAGCCGAGGAAACCACACAGCAGCTGCGTGGGGTCGCCACCGCCCCCGTGCACGATGCGTGCGAGTCCACCCTCCTTGGGTACCTGCATGACTTCCCGCGCGGGCACGGGTGTTGAAATCAGCTCGCTGCCGAAAGTATGGGCGCTATTGTGAGGCAGCAGGACGATTTCACCCGCACGTACCTCGATGGCGTCGCCACCGTCCGGGCGCAGTTGCATGCATCCCGCAGCAACGAAGTGGTAGGCAATGACATGACGAGGAGCTTCCAGAAAGGGCTTGCAATCGTTCGAGGCAATTTTGCCACTGACACACCAGGGCGTCGTGAATTCCGCCTCTAGGAAGACTCCGCCGGAAAGCCGAATCACGCGCAGAACATCTGAAAGCGCATCCACCAGTTGCCCGCCTTTGCGTCCGGAGCCTCAAGCATGAGATCAGGCGCAATAGTCATTCACGGTCCGGAGCGCGGCTTATATGGTAGCACCCCTGGAAATCAAGAATTGGAGCGAACGGAGTTCGCACCTACCGCAATTACCTAACACGACAGGAATTCACCATGAACGCAGCTGTTACCGATGTTGTCGCAGAGTCCGGAAATGCCGCCCGATACGCGCGCTGTTTGGCCGCTTCCAAGAAGGCGGAATGGGAGATCGATAAAGATCTGATGCGGGGCCGCACCTTCGACTTCTCGCACAAGTTTTTGCCGGACGGACTGTCGCTGGTCGATCGTATGGGCTCTCTTTCCGGGGATGAAGCGCGCCTCCTTAGCCAGATCCAGGGCCGAACCTACGCCTACGTCTTTGGACTGGTCGAGCGCTTCATCAGCGCCAAGATGCTCGAGCAGAGCCGTGCAAAGATCTTTGGCGACCAGCTCGCGCTCGAAGGGCTGGTTCGCTTCTCGAACGAGGAGATCAAGCACCAGGAGCTGTTCCGGCGCATGGAGGCGATGATGGCTCCGCATATGCCGGTCGGCTATCGACAGGTGGCGGATCCGAATGATGTGGCACATGCCGTGCTCGCCGCGAGCACCTGGTCGGTGCTTGCGTTGACCTGTCACATCGAGCTCTTCGTACAGTCGCACTACGCAGAGAGCATTGCGCCGCGCGAGGAGCTGTGCCCGCTCTTCCGGGACGTGTTCAAGTATCACTGGAGGGACGAGTGCCAGCACGTGATATTCGACGAGCTGGAGTGGAAAGCCGAGCACCAGAGGCTCTCGGCCGCCGAGCGCGATCAGGCGGTGGACGATCTGATCGCCCTCGTGGCCGCCGTGGACATTCTCCTACAGACCCAAGCAGCGTCGGACGCCGGCTATTTTTGTCGCAGCGTCGAACGCGACTTCAGCGCGGAGGCGGTGACCCAGATCGAAAGGTCGGTGCTGGGTGCTTACCGGTGGCAGTACATCATTTCGGGCGTGCGGCACCCGCATTTCAGTCGGCTGCTAACCAGCATGACGACTTTGGAGCAGATGTCCCGAATTACGACGTCGCTGGCGCCGATCATGGCCGGTTGATTGAGGCGGGGACGACCGGCGCTTGCGGGCGCCCCTGCAGGGGAGCAGTTTCGCCTGGCGCGGAATGCAAGTGTCTGGCATCCGGGGTGGCGGAGGGAGCACGGCGATGACTATACCGATGTGGATGTTGCTTGGATTTGCGGGCTGGACAGTCCTTCTGTTGTCCGCCACGGTGGGCGTTTATCGCTGGACCAGAATCTTGAGCGGACGCGCTTCGGTGAGCTCTTTTCGGGCCGACCAAATGGAAGGAGAGGATTGGTACCGGCGATCGATGCGAGCCCACGCGAACTGCATCGAAAACCTCCCAGTGTTCGGTGCGATTGTACTGGCGCTCGACGTCGGAGATGTGGGAGGCCCGGTCATCAATGTTCTGTCAATCCTCGTACTGATATCCCGCGTCCTGCAGTCGTTGGTCCATGTGAGTCATGTGCAGACCGATTCCTTCGTGGCGGTGCGGTTTTCAATGCTTTGCGTCCAGCTGATCAGCTTTGTGGCCCTCATCGTCCTGGTGGTCCGCCATGCCGTGCAGCCATGAGCGCCATGTCGCGCTTCCTTGACGTGGGTCTCAGCGTCGTTGAATAACCCAAGGAGTACCATCCCGTTTCGAGAGGCCCTGGTTATCTCCCCACACCCAATCTATCTCCGCCAGAGCGTGCGCCGTGATGAGCAGACTATACTAATGCAACAACCAATTGATCGCCGCAGAGGAGCTAGTCATGGACACGAACCGGCGACGCCAAGGGGGCCGCGGCCGACGCGTGGAGGGGACTCGAGTTCCCCAACTTCCGTGGACCGAAGTCCGCAATCCGTTCGCACCCATGGAGCTGCTGTCGGCGGATCAACTCGAGGCCATCCATCTCACTTCGCTGCGAATTCTCGAAAATCTCGGGATGGAGGTCATGTCGCCCCGTGCCCTGGCGGTGCTCGAGGCGGCGGGAGCCGAGGTCGATCTGGGCACTCGCATAGTGCGTCTTGACCGTGGTCTGGTGGAGCGCGCGCTGAGAACGGCCCCTGCCTCCTTCGCCCTCACCCCGCGCAACCCCGCGAAGCGGGTCACCCTGGGGGGCAATCACTTGAACTTCGGCTTGGTCGCCGGCCCCCCCAATGTCCACGATTTCGAGCGCGGCCGCAGGCCGGGCAATTACCGGGACTATTGCGACTTCATCCGGCTGGCCCAGTATTTCAACGCCATCCATCTCATCGGCAACCAAGTCTGCGCGCCCATCGAACTGCCCGCGAATTCGCGCCACCTCGATACCTACCGCGCGAACCTGCTGTATTCGGACCAGGTGTTTCACTGCAGCGCCATCGGCTCGGGACGGGCCGTGGACGGCATCCGGATGATGGCGATCGCGCGCGGCCTCGACTCCGAACAGATGGCCGCGAGCCCCGGAGTCATCACCATCATTTCGGTGAACAGCCCGCGCCGTTTCGACGAGGCGATGAGCGATGGCTTGATCGCCATGGCCCAGCACGGACAGGCGGTGGTGATCACCCCGTTCACGCTGATGGGCGCGATGGCGCCGGTATCGCTGGCGGCGGCGCTCGCCCAGCAGAATGCCGAAGCCCTGTTCGGCGTCGTGCTGGCCCAGGCGGTGCGTCCCGGCACGCCGGTCATGTACGGCGCCTTTACTTCGAACGTGGACATGCGTTCCGGAGCTCCGGCGTTCGGCACGCCCGAAAATGCCAAGGCCAATATCGCAAGCGGCCAGCTGGCGCGCCGCTACCGGCTGCCATACCGCACCTCGAATGCCAGCTCCTCCAACGCGGCCGATGCCCAGGGCGCCTACGAGACGGAAATGTCCCTGTGGGGCGCGATACTCGGCCACGGCAATCTCATCTATCACGCCGCCGGGTGGCAGGAAGGCGGACTTACCGCCTCATTCGAGAAATTGGTGCTGGATGTGGAAATGCTGCAGATGATGATCGAGTTCTTGAAGCCGATCGAAGTCAACGAGCAGGAACTCGGCTTCGACGCCATCGGGGGCGTACCGACCGGCGGCCATTTCTTCGGCGAACCGCACACCATGGAGCGCTACGAACACGCCTTCTATCGGCCGCTGGTGTCCAACTGGCAGAATTACGAAAACTGGCAGCTCGCCGGCGGGAAGGACGCCACGCAGCGAGCCACTGACATTTGGAAGCAGGCTCTGAAGGAGTATCAGGAGCCTGCGATCGATCCCGGCATTCGGGAAGCACTCGACACCTACGTCGCGAAGCGGCGCGAACAAATCGGAAGCGAAGAGCCTTGAGAACAATGCGCACTGAAGCCCAAGGGGGGTAGTCAGCCCCAATCGCGCAGGCGCGAAGCGGTGTCGTGCGCATCAGAACGGCGCGAGCCTCTCGACCGCGCGAATGGTCACCGGGCCCTCGTCGGACCGCGTCTTTTCGGCGCCCAATACTTCGGCCGACGCCTTGGCCATCACGATGGAAATCATTTGGTTCGGGTATAGGATCACCTCATTGTCCCCGGAGCCGTGCATGCTGGGCAGGTATTCCACCGTACCGCCGGCATTGACGTAGCGCAGGAAGTGAAAGCCCATCTTGTAGAGCCCGTCTTCGCTCGATCCGGTAAGCGGCGCGGACACCGTACCTGCCGACGCATCGGCGTTCTTGACGATGGCATCCCGCCCCGCCAATAGCTCCGTGGTCAACTCTCGATTGAGGATCTGCGCCCCGCCGTGCGCGCCGCGCGCTTCATAGAGCATCGCAATCTTGGCGAGATCGTCGAGCGTCGGATAGTAGCCGGCGTTGCACCAGACCAGTCCATCGCGGCCGCCGGCCTCGCGGGTCTTGACGACCGGCGCTTGATGGATGCCGATCGGCGTGAAGATTTCCGTTTCAACCATCTCGCCGAGGTCGGCCTGCGGTCCGCGCACGGACTTCAGGAACCCATCGATCGCAGCGCCGAGAATGTAGTAGTCCTGGTCGCGATAGCGCATCACCGTTCCTGGTTCCCAGGGATAGGGCCGCAGGTTCGCCGCGATCTGCCGAATCTTGTCGGCGTGGGACGGCGCCGTGTACCAGGCATCGTAGTCGCCGCCCAGGTAGCCGTCGAAAATGTCGTTGGGATGAGTCTTGGTCGTGCCGGTGCCGCCGAATCCGGTCGCCATGTCCGCCGCATCGAGAAAGCGCACGCGCCGCCACTTCGGATCGAGCCCCGGCACGTAGTCGCCGACCTTGAGCGTGAGCACCCAGGGTCCGTACACTTGCGCAAGATGCAACAGCGCCAGCGGCGCGAATACGCTCTTGGTCACCGAACGCACCCCGAAGCGCATCTCGAGCGGATAGGGATACGGTCCGTAGGGCGTCGCCGGATCCTGATAATACAGAGTACCGCTTCGAACCAGCGCCACCGCCACCTGCCACTTCGGATAGATGGGGCCGCCGAATCCTATTGCTTGATCAAGTACGGACCGGTCTGCTGAACGAACTGCACCATGAGACCGCTCACCTGGCCCGGACGATACAGGAACGTGGCGAGACCCTGATGCGCATGGTTCTCGGTGTCGTTGACCAGCATGATGGGAAATGCGGCCCGCGACCATTCGCCGTCGGCTTTTTCACGCCACACCCGCCCGAATTGCGGAATCACGCGCCAATAGCTCGCGGTCGCGCCGCCGCCTGTCTCGCGCACCATGTCGCCGCGCTGAACGGGCACCAGCACGTCGCCCACCGTGAAGAATTCCAGCTGCAGACCCGGGAAGGTCCGCGTGTCGCGGCCTTGAATCAGCGGTTTCTGCAGAACCGGCAAAGTCAGCATGCGCGCCGGGCGCAGCTTGAGCACCCCCGAAAACGCGGGCGCGGTCAGCGCGCCTTCGCCCGGAACGAATGCCGAATTCGCCACCGGCGCATCGAGCGCCCGGGCGGACTCGAAGACCTGTACGGGCAGCGGTTCCGCACTACCCGCCCGCGCGCCGGCGGCGCTCGCAACGCCGACGATCGCACTGAGCACCGCCGCATGCATTGTTCGCAAGACCATTGTTGAAGTCCCCCTGAAGATTCCGTCGGAATTGTTCGCCGGCTACCGCTTCCCGATTCGGCCCTCCGGTAGAGCAAGATGCATCCGTCTGGCACCCATTGATTCAGGAAGTCGAAGTCCGCGATGTTACCGGTTAACACCGGCCAACCCAACTTCCGTCCTTGCAGAAAACCAGGGCGTCGATGCGTGTATGTGCGCCCTTTCCGCCGTGCGCTACAATTCAACACGCGGATGTGGGTTGGTGTGAGCTCGACCCTGACGCCATCCAGAGCCCGCAGGAACGCGATAGCTGAAATAAAGCCGATCCATGGCCGGTCGACTATCCGTCAACCAATTGTTTTGGTTCTAAAGGGGGACAAACGATGCTCACCACTCGCTCAATTCGCCCCGCCCTCGTATGGACGGCGTGCGTCTTCGCTTTCAGTTACTCGGCCACTTCGCTCGCGGACGACATGGCGTCGTTCGCCACGGGAGGCTACGCCCGCGGCCTGCGAAGCGAGAAGCTGATGAACAAGATCGACACCAACGGCGACGGCATGATTTCGAAGGATGAATGGATCGCCTATCAGGAGAAGGTTTTCGCGATGCTGGACAAGAACAAGACCGGCACTCTCGACGCGAAGACATTCATCGACCCCAGCGGGGGTGAACTCGTGACCTTCGCCACCGGCGGCTACGCACGCGGCCTCCGCACCAAGGCGATGATGCACAAGATCGATACGGACGGAGACGGCACGATTTCCCACGACGAATACATCGCGTATCAAACCAAGATATTCGACATGATGGACACCAGCACGGCCCACAAGGGCATGGTCGGTCCGCAGGAAATGTTTGCAACGGGCGGCGCCAACCGCCGCTGACGGGGGTACGGCTACCGGGCGACGAACGATCGTTCGATGACGTAGTCGCCTGGTTCGCCCACGTGCGCGGAAATGCGGAAACCGCGCGCATTGAGAAGCGCGGATAGATCCGCCAGCATCGCCGGACTGCCGCAGATCATGACTCGGTCATGGGCGGGATCTAGCGGCGGCATGCCGGTGTCTTGAAATAGCTTGCCCGACTCGATGAGCTCCGTGACGCGCCCTTGATAGCGGAATCGCTCTCGCGTGACGGTCGGAAAGTACACCAGCTGGTTTCTGACTTGTTCGCCGAGATATTCATGGTGCGTCAGCTCCCACTCGATGAAATCCCGATAGGCGAGCTCGCTCCGATAACGCACGCCGTGGACCAATACGATCTTCTCGAAACGCTCATAAACCGCCGGATCCTTGATCAAGCTCATGAACGGCGCGAGCCCCGTGCCTGAACTCAAGAGGTACAGGCGCTTGCCCGGCTTCAAATCGTGCAATAGCAGCGTGCCCGTCGGCTTGCGGCTCACCAGAACTTCATCGCCGGGCTTGATGTTTTGGAGCCGCGAAGTCAACGGACCATCGGCGACCTTGATGCTCAAGAATTCCAGATACTCTTCGTGATTTGCGCTCGCGATGCTGTAGGCGCGCATCAGCGGTTTTCCGTCTATGGCCAAGCCCAGCATGATGAAATGCCCGTTCTCGAAGCGCAGACCCGGATCGCGCGTGGTCGTGAAGCTGAAAACCGTCTCATTCCAGTGATGAACCGTCAGGACGCGTTCGGTACCAATTGTTGCCATCGTAGTCTAGAAGCCGAGCGTCAGTTGCGATTGATCGGGTGTGGGCGGACGAAACAAGGATACGTCAAGTTCGTGCCGGTCGCGCGCGGAATCGAAGCCGCACTTGCGCCGCGCCAGCTCGAATCGCGTACGCAGCAGCTCGGCGTAGGGTCCGGTGCCGGTCATGCGCCGGCCGAATTCCGCGTCGTAATCCTTGCCGCCCTGCGTCTGGTTGATCAGCGACATCACGTGTTTGGCCCGGTCCGGGTAGTGCTCGGCCAGCCATTCGCGAAACAGGATCTTCACTTCATGGGGAAGCCGCAGCAAGACATAGCCGGCGGAGCCGGCGCCGGCCTGCTTGGCGGCCGCGAGAATGTCTTCCATCTCGTGATCGGTGATCGCGGGGATCACCGGCGCAACCAGCACGCCCACCGGAATCCCGGCTCGAGCCAGTTGCTGCACCACACGCAGGCGGGCTTGCGGCGAGGCCGTCCTTGGCTCGAGCGTGCGCTTGATGTCGCTGGTCAGGGAGGTGATGCTGACCATCACCGACACCAATCGGTCTCGGGCGAGGTCCGTCAGCAAATCGATGTCGCGCACGACCAGCGCGCTCTTGGTGACGATGGTGACCGGGTGCCGGCACCGGGCAAGCACGCCGAGTATGCCGCGGGTGATCTGCAGCCGCTTTTCCAGCGGTTGATACCCATCGGTGTTGATGCCCAGCGCGATGGGTTTGCAAACGTATTTCGGCCTCGCGAGCTCGGCCTCTAGAATCTTGACCGCGTCAGCCTTGTAGAACAGTTTCGTCTCGAAATCCAGGCCCGGAGAGAGGCCCAAATAAGCGTGGGTCGGGCGCGCGAAGCAGTACACGCAGCCGTGGCTGCAGCCGCGATAGGGATTGATCGATTGATCGAACCCGACATCGGGGGACTTGTTGGTGGTGATGACGCTGCGCGCGCGATCGGGCAGAACCGTTTCGCTGAGGTGTTCGACAATCTCGTCCTCGTACCACCCGTCATGGGTTTGTTCGCGCGTCGTTGCTTCGAACCGCACGGCGGGATTCGAGGCCGCGCCGCGGCCCTTGAACGGTTGGTGTCCAATGAAGCTTCGAGTCATGGCGAAACTTTACCCGTGGATCGAGCAGTCGTAAATCCAGTACTGCCGGGCGCTCAGTACTGTATATCGTCGATCTACGCGCGGCGGCGGGGCGTTTTTACGTCTTCGGGCCGTGAAAAACGGTTATGGTGCTGCTGGCAGCGTGGCTGTTGATGCGGCGGCGTGGCAGTGAACGAGGAAAACAGTGGATTCTCGATCAAGCAGCGGGGTTGCGGTGGATTACGACGACGCGTCTCTTCGGCTCTTTCATGCGCGGGTTGCCGTCGCCAGCTGCGGCGGCGTGTTCAGCGACGGATATGGGCTCGGTATCATCGGAATCTCGCTGAGCCGCGCCCCGCCGCAGCTCGGCCTGAACCCGGTCTGGATGGGATTGTTGGGCGGCGCATCTCTGTTCGGCCTCTTTGCCGGAGCGCTGTTCACGGGGCCCGCGGCGGACCGCTTCGGCCGACGGCCGATCTTTGCCTGCAACATGGCGGTGCTCGCGATGCTGTCTCTGCTGCAGGGTCTCACCGGCTCGGCGGCGCAGCTTTTGGCGCTGCGTCTGGCGATCGGCTTCCTGCTCGGCACGGACTATGTCGTGAGCAAGGCCCTATTGACTGAGTTCACTCCGCGGCGAGCCCGCGGGCGAATCCTGGGCCTGCTCTCCGTGGCCTGGGCCGGCGGCTACGCATGCGCCTACTTCGTGGGTTTCGCGCTGGGCGAAACCGGCCCGGAGGCCTGGCGCTGGATGCTGCTCACCGGCGCCCTGCCCTGCCTGCTGGTGCTGCCGCTCAGAATCACCATGCCCGAGTCGCCCCGATGGCTGATGAATCACGGCTACGCCGACGAGGCGGCCCGAGTGGTGCGCGACAATTTCGGCCGCGACGTGGCGCCTCCCTTGCGCACGCCCGCGCCGCCGGCGGCTCGCGGCCGCTGGCGGCAGCTGCTGTCGCCGGCATGGCGCCTGCGAACGCTCGTGGGGTGCGCATTCTTTACCTGTCAGGTCATTCCTTACTTTGCGGTGGGCACCTTCGTGTCCCAGGTCATGTCCGCGATGAACTTGAGGAGCGGCTACGTCGGCGGTCTCATTTACAACTTGTCGCTGCTGGGCGGCGCGGTGGCCGGACTGATCGTCGTCGACCGGCTCTCACGGCGGAGCTTCTTGATCGGCAGCTTCGGCATTGCGGCCGGCACCATGTTCATCCTGTCCGTGTGGAACAACATACCGCCGCTTGCGATGACCATTCTGTTCGCGGTATTCGCAGGTGTCCTATCGGCGGCCTCCAATCTGGTCTACGTCTATCTGCCCGAACTCTTTCCGACCGACCTGCGGGCTTCGGGCATCGGGCTGGCGATCGCGGCCAGCCGAACAGGTTCGGCGATCAGCACGTTTCTCCTTCCCATCATCGTCGCCGCATACGGCGTGCGCACGGCCCTCGGCGCATGTGTCGCGGTCCTCGCAATCGGCGCCGTGATTTGCCGGCAATGGGCACCGGAGACGCGCAATGTTCCTCTGGGAGCGCTGGACGCGTCACCGCACCCCGTGTAGGACGCCCGAGGACAAGCGCACGCGATCGATCATCTGTCCGCGATCAAACCGAACTGCTGCGCGATGAGAATCAACTGCAAGGCGCTGTTGGCGCCTAATTTCTGCTTGATCGACGACTGGTGATTGGCCGCAGTCTTGGGGCTGAGTCCCAGACGCTCACCGATTTCCTCGATGCCGTACCCCTGGACCAACATTCGCAGGACCTCGAGTTCCCTCGTCGACAAAGTGCCGGCGAGCTGGTCTGCAGCCGACGACTGCTTGGTCATCGCCTGCTCCACGTCCGGGCTGAGATACCGCCGGCCGGCCGCCACGGAACGCACGGCATCGATGAGAAGATCCGGCGCGCTGGCCTTGCTCAAATAGCCGCGGGCTCCCGCGCTGATTGCCCGGGTGGCATAGATACCGTCCTGGTACATGCTGAACATGAGCACGCATGCATCCGGCCTGCGCGCGATGATTCGCCTGAGAATCTCGATCCCACTCACTCCGGGCAATCCAATGTCCAGCACGATGACGTCGGGCTTGAGTTCGACGTCCATGCGCATGGCCTCTGCGGCCGTCGCCGCCTCGCCGATGACAATCAGGGAGTCATCGCGCTCCAACAGGCGGCGGTAGCCCTCGCGTACCACTGCGTGATCGTCGACCAGCAACACGCTGATCCTGCGGCATCCGGCCGTGTTCACGATGGCGCGCCCGCCATGGGGAGAGTGGCCTTGACCTGGAAGCCGGCGCCGCGCTCGCTCGCCAACGTGATCGATCCGCCCAGCGCGGACACGCGCTCGCGCATTCCGACCAGGCCAAGCCCGGGCCGCGGCGCGGTCAAGTCGGCTCCGGCGCCGTTGTCGGCGATGAGAATCTCGAGGCATTGCCTCGAGTCTACGGCTGGTCCGGCGGCAATTCGTATCTGCACGCTCGTCGCTTGGGCATGGCGTGCAATATTCGTGAGTGCCTCTTGCACGAGCCGATACAGCACCAGCCCGCGAGCTTCGTCCAAGGTGTCAAAACCGCCGGTGAGCGACATTTCGATCGTCGTCAGGGGCAGCCGTGAGCGCCAATCATCGACACAGTGCTCGATCGCCGCGGTGACACCCAAATCATCCAGACCCACGGGCCTCAGCTGACGAATGAGACCGGTCACCACGCCGTACACGCGGTCGATGTTGGCAATCATGGCACGGGCTATCTCGTGTACCGCCGGGTCCGCGGTCATGGATTCGCGCATCGACATTGCATCGAGCTTTATGGCAATCAGGTATTGACCCAGCTCATCGTGCAGATCGCGGGCAAGCGCCTTGCGTTCGTTCTCCTGCATGTCGACGTACTGCTGCGCCAGGCGCTTGTTCTCGGTGAGTGTCTCCGCCAGCCGTATTTCCGCCGCTCGGCGCAATCGAAGTTGTCGATTCGCCTCGAAATACCGGCGGGAGGAGAACCAGATCAGGCTGATCGCGACCACCAACAGCACTGCGGGGAGTTCGTCGAGTTGCAAACGCTCGAACGGGCGCGTCCAATTCAGCAGCGCTTCGCTGAGATTGTATTTTGCGCAGACGACCGCGGCGACGATCGCGACGACGACGATCAGCACGATATCGCGGCGCGCCGAAATCTTCCGGTCTGCATCCTCTCCGGCCATGATGTTCATGGTACTCCGCCCAATCGAAGAGTCATGTCGAATTTCCCGCACGGACTTCAAACGACGCCTCGATCGATGGGCCTTGCGCAAAATGAAGCGTGATCAGCACCCGGTCACCGGGCCGCAGAGATCGCTTCGGCTGCATGAGCATCAGGTGGTATCCGCCCTGCGCAAATCGCACCGGAATGAGCGGCTTGAGTTCGACCGATTCGACGCGCGTCATCTCATTCAGCCCGTTGCGGATGCGCGTTTGGTGAATGCCGACCTCCCCGTAGTCGGGGCTCGAGGCCCCGATCAGCACACGCGCCGCAGACCCGGTGTTGATCAGGGTCATATAGCCGCCGCCGGGAGCGTTGGCCGGCAGCCAACGAATCCAGGCGTCCTTGACCTGAATATCGATGGAGGGCTCACCGGGGTATGCGGCAGTGCCCGCGATCAGTCCCCCGAGTAGCACGAGTCCCATCAGCCACGAGGGCGCCATATCAGAACGCATAGCTCGCACCCACGCTGAAGGTGTAGCGCGGGAAGAGCTGGTAGCCCACCAGATCGCTGTACACCGGGACTTGAGCAAAGCCGTAGGCGTGCAGATTGCCTGCGACCTTGACGGTGAGGCCCGGACTCAAGTACGCCACGTACCCCGCCGTATCGTAGATGTCGGCGAGCGCGCCCTGATCAACGCTCTTGTGCAGCAAGTTCATCTGTAATTGCGGTACCCATTTCGGATTCTCCTCGTAGCGCACGCCGAAGCTCAACGTCGTGGAGTTGCCGGGGCGAAAGTCGTGGCCCGGCTGATTTTGCTTGGTTTTGACCGCGCTTTGAAATTGCACGCCGGCGAAAAAATCAAAATTCTGGGTGATGACTTGATAATAATACGCTCCGACGATGAGGTCGGTGCTGCCGGTGCCGGGCTGCAGGCTCGCGTCAAGAGGCGACCCTGCGGCAGGACCGCTGCTGAACTTGACATCCGTGCCGTACTGGCCCGTCGGCAGCTTCACGCCAAGTTGCAGACCTAAATTGTGCATTTCGAGCAACCCTTGATAGCTGCCGACGAGCTTGATGTCTCCCAAGCTCGAGCTTCGGGAGTCGCTCAATGGCGGTAGTGGTGCGGTGGAATCGTAGGTGCCGTAGGTCGTATGCGTTCGAATGACGTACGGTACGCGCAAATCGATATTCCAGTCGGCATTCGGGCTGTAATCGACGCCCAGCGTCAGATAGCGATTGAGCGTGTCGTGCTCGAGTTCAACGCCATTCGGCACGCCGGCAATCGCACGCGTGCCGCTTCGCAGCTGATCCTGGTGGATGTAGTCATATTCAACGCTCATGCGCCACCCGGGGACGGCGGAGTAGCCCATGGCCGCGTCGGCATTGAGTGTGCAGCCGCAAGATGCACAACCCCACGAAGTCACTGGAGCCACGGAAAGGCATACCACCGCTGCACTGAGACGGTTGATCGAGCAATTCACAAATTTCTCCCGCGCCCGCGGGCGCCTCGTACTGAATTAGAGCAACTGAAGCGCGCCGCAAACGGAAGCTGCGCCTTCAGCGGACAATTTCAATTCAAGCGAGGGAGGGGGGTCCGCGAGGCTGATGGGCGCGCGGAAGCTGTACGCCGAGCCGAAATGACTCGAAAGTGACAGCTATCTGGGAAGCGATCAGCCCCGCAAGTTCAAGGGAAATCGGGTGCGAAATGGGGCCTGTGGCCGGAGCACTGCCGAACGGACAGTGGTCAAAGTGAGTATGGGAGTCCGTGTGGTGGTGGTGCGCCGGCATCTGCATCGAGGATGCCGCGGGACACAGCTCCAGCAAAAACGGTGTCCCGCTCGCCGGCATGAAGCCGACGGGGACGTACGCGCGAAACAGCAGCATCCCCAGGAGGATGCTGGTCAATAAGTCTCGTCGCCGGCGACTAAATGGATGTTTCCGCATACGGAGTACCGATGAACCATGCCATAGTCTCCTTCCGACTGCGAGAGGGAAACACTGTAGGTATACGCCCCGCCACGCGGATCCCAGCGAGTCAGGTCAGGCGAACGCGGGGCCGCTCGTCGACGGACGAAACTTCTTCGCTGCCGCGATGCCGAGTGCAATGAACGCAATCAGCACGACTCCCTGTGCGATGGCGAACGGCGGCTCCGTTTGTGTGGGTGCCAGGGCGCGGAAGAATGGCACCTTTTGAAAGATCTGGACCACGGCGACGAACACGTTTAGGTACAGCGCCAACACCGCGGTGGCGACATAGATCCAGCGCCACGAGCCGGCAAGCTTGTACACGTACAGCGCCAGGAGAGCTACGGCTAAGACCACGAGCGAGATTGCACCGATGATTTCCGGGGGTCCGAAGCTCGCAAAATGAAACATGAACCCAGTCACGCTCGTGGCCACCGTGGTCAGCAGGAACATAGCCGTCAACAGAGGGAAGCGGTTCGCACCCAGCATGGCGAGCACCACCACGATCCCGGAGACGATACCGACCAGGCTCAAGAATACGTGAAACTGCGTGAAAGTCGCAGTAGACATCCCGAGAATCATGGCGAGTCCCCTCTGTCCGGCAGCCCCTGACACAACCCCGTTGCAAGACTACTCGCAGAGCGCGGCAACTGGAAGCCCCGGGGACGCTTGGCCGGAACTATTCATGACAACCAGAAAGCTCGAAGAAGGCGGGATTGGGCAGGCATTTTCCGGAGCGTGAAAAACAGGGCTCGGCGCATACGCCGAGCGGGTTCGCCGGGGGTCAGGACTTTCTCGAAGGGTCGCGGAGATATGGGAACTCCTTGGTCGAGCGGGGTCTGGCGATATGAAATCCCTGCGCGTAACCGACCCCCAAGCGGCCGAGCTCGGCCAGCACCTCCGGAGATTCCACCCGTTCCGCGATGGTTTGGATCCCCATGGTCTTACCGACCTGGCTGATCGCCTCCACCATGCTGCGATCGACTCGATCGCGTGTCACGTTTTCCACGAACTGCCCATCGATCTTGAGATAGTCGACCGGCAGGGTTTTCAAGTACATGAACGAGGACAGACCGCTGCCGAAATCATCCAGTGCGAAGTGGCAGCCGCGTGCCTTGAGTTCACGCATGAAATACACCACATTGCCCAAGTTGGCGATTGCGGCGGTCTCCGTGATCTCAAAGCACATCGCGCCCGCGGCCAGCTCGTTGCTGCTGAGTTCTGCGATCAGATACTCGAGAAAGCGTTCATCGTTGAGTGAAGTCCCCGAGAGGTTCACGGCAATCGTGAACGGCTTCACCCCCGCCCCGATGCGATGCACCAGCCGATCGAGTGCCTGGCGAACCACCCACCGGTCGATCGATGGCATGACGTTGTAGCGCTCCGCCGCCGGAATGAATTCCGCCGGCGTCACCAGGGCACCCGATTCGTCCCGCAAGCGCAGCATCAGCTCGAAGTGCTCGCGCTCGTGGTCGTGCGTGGTGGCACCGGGCACCATGGGCGGACCGATGGGCACGATGGGCTGGTAGAAGAGCTCGAACCGGCTTTCATCGCAGGCCCGCGCCAACTTCGAGACCCAATGCATTTCGCGATGCCGCTCGGGCACGTCGTCGGGCTTGTAGAGCTGAACGCGATTGCGGCCGAGATCCTTCGCCGAATAGCAGGCGACATCGGCGGCGCTCATGACATTGGCGACTGTCGGCGTATCGTTGGTGATTTCAACGATGCCGACGCTGACGCCCACTTCGAGCACGCCGTCCTGCCAGATGAATCGAAAATCGCGAATCGCCTGACGCAGGCTTTCCGCGATGCGCATCGCCTGGTCCAGCGAACAGCTCTGCAGCAGAATGCCGAACTCGTCCCCGCCCAAGCGCGCCAGGGTGTCGCCGCTGCGCACCCGCGATTGCAGCACGCCGGTGATCTGCTTCAGCAACTGATCGCCCGCCGGGTGCCCGCAGGTGTCGTTCACCAGTTTGAATTGGTCCAAATCGAGATACAGCAGTGCATGACGGCTGCCGGTGTCTTGTCTTGCGTTCTCAACGGCGGCGGTCAGGCGATTTTCGAATTCACGGCGGTTGATCAATCCCGTCAGGGCATCGTGGCTGGCCTGATAGTGCAGCGCGCGGTGCAGACGGCGCTCCTTGCTCACATCGTGGAACACCATGACCGCGCCGATGAGATTGCCGGCGCGATCGCGGATCGGCGCCGCAGAATCCTGGATGGCCAGCTCCTGGCCGCGGCGGTTCACGAGCACGGTGTGTTCCGAAAGGCCGAGCACACGTCCTTCGCGTAGACAGCGCATGATCGGGCTTTCGCTGGCGACCCTCGTTGCTTCATCGACGACGGTCAGCACGTCGCCGATGAGCTGCCCCTGCGCTTCGCGGTTTTCCCACCCGGTCAGGCTTTCGGCGACCGGGTTCATGTAGTCGATGCGCCCTTCGGAGTCGGTGGTGATGACCGCGTCGCCGATCGATTGCAAGGTGACCTGGGCACGCTCCTTGGCTTGAAAGATCGCGGTTTCCGCCTTCTTGCGTTCGGTGATATCGGTGAGCGTCCCCTCGTAGCCCGTGACGCGGCCGTGCGCTTCGCGCACCACCCGGCTCGACTCCATGACCACGAGCATGGTGCCGTCCTTGCGGCGGAAGATGTATTCCTCGTTGCGCAGCTCGCCTTCGCTCTCCACTCGCCGTACGAAGGTTTCGCGGTCGCTCGGGTACCAATACAGCGCGGCTGCGGGGACTTGATAGAGCTCCTCGGCCGAGGCGTAGCCCATCAGGTTCACGAATGCCGGATTGGCGACGAGAATACGGCCGTCGCATGACGTCTGGTACACGCCTTCCATCATGGTTTCGAACAGCCCGCGAAATTTCGCTTCGCTGTTGCGCAACGCATCTTCGGCGCCGCGCCGCTCGATGGCGATCCCGGCGATCTGCGCCATGCGCGACATCAGCTCATGATCCCTCGCCGATGGAATGCCCGGATGGCACCGGTAGACCGCAAAGGTACCCACCACCCCCCCGTCCGAGGCGACGATGGGCGTGGACCAGGCGGCTCTCAAGCCCGCATGCAGCGCCGCTTCGCGCCGAAATTCCCACAGCGCATCCGTCTCGATGTCGGCGACGGTGATTTGACGCGCCAAGTACACGGCGGCGGCGCAGGAACCGTAGCGGATGCCGACGGGCGCGCTGTCCATCGCCGCCACGAACTCGCGCGGCAAATTCGGCGCGACGCCGAAATTCAACGCCTGCCGCTCGGGATCCAGCAGGTTGATCGCGCAATAGCTCCCCGCCATGACGCGCTCGATCAGTTCGCAGATGGACCTGAGGGCCGAGCTCAACGGCGCATTGGCGGCGATCTTCTCGAATACCCGGCGCTCGCCCGCGGCGATTGCATCCGCTCGCTTGCGCTCGGTGATGTCGGTGATGCTGGCGCGAATCAGCCGGCGATTGGAGCTCGGTAAGCGCACGAACCGCACCTCGCAAGGCATGACCTGCCCCGAGGCATCGCAGTGCACCCATTCGAACACCGGCGCTTCTCCCGCCAGCGCGCCTTCTATGAAGCCGCGCGGCGGCCCGAAGGACGGCCTGCCGTCGGGTTGGTACACGGGACTGATCTTGTCCGGGCCGCTGGCAAGCAGGTCCTCACGCGGCATCTTGAAAAAGCGGCAGGCGTTGTCGTTGACATCGACGAACTTGCCCTGGTCGACATCGAATACCACGATCACTTCGGGGGCGTGCTCCACCAGCGTTCGGTAGCGCGCTTCGCTTTCGCGCATCGATTGCTCGGCGAGATGTCTTTCGGTGATGTCGCGGATGCTGACGATGTAGCCGTCGCGCCAATTGAGCTTGGCCTTGCTGACGGCGATCTCCACCGCGACGCGATTGCCGCCCTTCGTGCGACCCCAGGCCTGGTGTGCCGCGAGATCGACGTGGGTGTCGTCGATCTTGGTGGCGAGGCGCTCGAGAAAGTCGCTGGCGCCGCGCGCGATGTCCGGGAGCAGGAACTCGAGCGAGCGGCCGAGGATTTCCGCCTGGGCGTAGCCGAAAATGCGCTCGCCGGTGGGATTGAAGGTTTCGATGTGGCCGGCATCGTCGACCGTGACGATGGCGTCTTTGACGTTGTCCAGAATGGCCTGCAGGTGCGAGGCGGTCTGCTCGCGAATCTCGCGCGTGAGCGCCTGGGCCTCATCGGACATGAGCTGCATCGAGCGCACGATGCCGCGCCGTTCGCCGTCGATCCGATCGTAGTGGGCGCTGACCGTTTTGAGCAGCGTCTCGACATCCAGCTCGCCGTCCCGGCCTCGTGCCTCCGCGATCTGGCGCTCGAGCAGTTGGTTCAGGTTGGGGGCAGGCTCAGGCGCCTCGCTACGAACTGCGGCCGCGATATCGCGTGACA
>WNFT01001809.1_pt1 | contig 18128 bp, 15 predicted proteins | sample 5400191 | NCBI WGS metagenome assembly WNFT01 (sample SAMN13153359, study PRJNA577476) | soil metagenome | isolation source: 80 cm saprolite under Madrone tree | place: USA:California | collected 2016-06-14 | reverse complement strand
GCCGTGCCGTTCGCAAGCGCAATGGCGTGGCGGCAGCCGGTATGCTCGGCATAGTCCCGCTCGAAGGCGCGGGCCTCGTCCCCGGTCCAGTAGTTCACTCGCCCCGAGGCGAGCACTTGGGAGACCGCCTCGATTTCGTCAGCTGCGTAGAGGGGCCAGGGGGCGAACGGCGGGGCGCGCACCGGCACGCCACCTTCGACGGCCAGACGCTCCGCGCCCGCCGGAATGAGTCGGGCGCTCATGCGGCGAGGATCCTTGCGGGAGAGCCCGCGGCCCTGACGTTGTCCGATACGTGATCGAGCAGCGTCGATCCTGCGCCGATCACGACGTTGGCGCCCACTCGAATTCCCGGAATAAGCACAGATCCCGCACCGATGAAACTGCCGGCGCCCACTTGTACACCGCCGCACAAGCGAACGCCGGGGGCGATATGCGCACCGTCCCCGATCACGCAATCGTGGTCTATGGTGGCGGCGGTGTTCACGATCACATTTTCCCCTATCACGGCATCTGAGTTCACGATCGCGCCTGCCATCACCACGGTCCCCGCGCCCACCGCCGCCCCGCGCCCGATCCGGGCGTCCGGATGAATAGCGCTCGCGAACCTGAATCCTTTCGCACGCAGCCACGCGGCGATGCGCGCGCGTGCTCCATTGTCGCCGATCGACACGAGCACCCACGGCTGTCTCTTTTCAGGCATCGCGAGGATACTTTCGGTGGCGCCTGCGACTTTGTAGCCGAAAAAGGGCTTGCCGTGCAAGGTCCGATTGTCGTCGAGCAGGTGCGCGATCCGGTAGCGGCCGTCGTGCTCGATGACGTCGATCACGACTTTTGCGTGCCCGCTAGCTCCGATGAGGACGACCGCGGGTCGCTTAGCCATTTCGCGGCTCGCCGCGATTGCCGGTGAAGCGAGGCATGGTCGCGTGCCCCGGTCGGTTCACGCCTTCAGACCTCAGTACCTTGAGGATCGTAAGCCAGAGAATTTTCAGGTCGAGCCAGACGGATTGATGATCCACGTACCACACGTCCAGACGCAGGCGCTCGTCCCAGGACTGCGCATTGCGGCCGCTGACTTGCGCCCACCCCGTGATTCCGGGGCGCACTTCGTGCCGGCGGGCCTGCTCGGCTGAATAGAGCGGGAGGTATTCGAGAAGCAGCGGCCTGGGTCCGACGAAGCTCATGTCGCCGCGCAGAACGTTCCAGAGCTGCGGCAGCTCATCGAGACTGTAACGCCGCAGGAACCGGCCGACCGCCGTCAGCCGCTCCGCGTCGGTCAGCAACTCGCCCGCGGCACCGGCCGTCCCCGACATCGTCCGGAATTTGTACAACGTGAACGGTCGACCACCTTTACCGGGTCGGGTCTGGGTGAACAGGATTGGCCGGCCGGTGCTGGCAGCGGCGAGCGCCGCCACGACGGCAACAACCGGCGCGAAGGCGACGAGTCCGACGCAAGCCGCAAGGATGTCCAGACCGCGCTTGAGCATTCGCGCGATTATAGCTTCGCCGTTATGCCGGCGTAGAACTCGACCAAGGCCTGTGTGACCCGCTGGGCGGAGAAATCCCGCAGAGAGCGCGAGCGTCCGGCACCCCCGAGCTTGTGTCTGAGATCGGGCTCCAGGAGCAGCGTCTCCATGTGCGCACGCAGCGCGTCGGCATCGGCGGGCGGATGAAGCAGCCCGGTCTCCCCATCCAGGACCGCGTCGACGATCCCGTAGATGCGTGAGGCGATAACCGGCAACCCGGTTGCCGCCGCTTCCAGCGCCACCTGACCGAATCCTTCGCGGTAGCTCGGCAGGCAGAACACATCCGCCGCCGCCATGGTGTCCTCGGGCCGATCCGTATGGTCGCTCCAGCGCACCCGGTCCATGCAGGCGGCCAACAGCCCTTGCATTTGCCGCCTGAGGTCGTCCTCGTCCGGTCCGGCGACGAGCATGTACGCAGAAGGGTTTCGCACGGCGAGCGCGGCGAACGCCGCGGCGAGGTCGAGCACCCCCTTGTCCCGGCTCAGTCGGCCAAGGTACAGGAACAGGACCGCGTCCTCGGGCACACCGAGCGCGGTTCGCGCGCGGCCTCTCGCCGCCCGGTCGGGCCGAAAACGTTCGCCGTCCACCCCGCAGATCGAGCCCTCGGCAAGCACCACCGATTTCGAGGCTGCCCCCACCCGATTCGCGATCAGGAATTCGCGCTGCGATCGGCTGTCGACCAGCACGTGCGTGGCAAATCGTGCGATGAGGCTATCGATCGCGCGCAGCATCGCGCGCGTCGGGCCCTTGCGCGTCGCCCATACCTGGCCGGTAAAAGTATGAATCCGCAGCGGCACCCGAGCGAGCCACGCCGCCGCCATCGCTAGCAGTCCGGCTTTGGGCGTGACCGAATGAACCAGGGCGTAATGGTGTGCCCTGAATAGCCGCACGAGGCCTACCAGGGCTCTCAAATCGCGCAGAGGTGAAGTCCTGCGCTCGATCGGAACTCTGAAAAGCTGCGCGCTCAGGCCTTCGGCCGCGAACGAATCCGGATCCGCATTGGCGGCAATGCTCACGTCGAACCGTGCAGAAAGGGCGGCGATATGTGAGGAAAGGAAAGCGCGTATCGTCAGCGGAGAAGAAACGACGAAGCAGACTCGTTGTCTTGCGGACTTCACTGGCGGCTCTTCTCGCTCGGAGACATGCGCGATTTCAGCTGACCACTATTCGTTCCGCGCGGCTGAGCCGGGCGGAACGGCAAAGGTGGCCTGTCCCCGCAAACGCAGAAGAAGTAGGACAACCACAGAGCCGAGCAACCGATTCCAGAGCGCTGGAAGAACATCAAAGGGACATAGAACGAGAAACGTCAACGCAACGCGCACCCGCCGGGACCTTGGCGGCAGTAGCCGCTCAACCGCGTCGAGCGCGAAATGCCGGAGGCCGGAGTACTTCGTCGCTACGGAAGAAATATCTTCGCCCCTGCCGGCACGCACCGCGGCAAATCGGAAACGAAACGCGAGGCGTTCAAGGAACCCCTTGGTGAATAGTCCAGGGGCGAGTGGGGGCCCGCGCTCTCGCAGCCGATCGAGGATCGCCTCGACGTTTGCAGTGCCTTTCAAGGTTCTGAACAGATAGCTTCCGGAGTGAAGGCGGCCTGCGCCAAGCGGCACCGGCGAGTACACCGCCCCACGCCGGCTCGCGACAATCATTGCAGTCACCAGGTCGGCCAGACCCATATAAGCAGGGTCGAATTTGCCGACGGCCTCCAGCGTATCGCGATGATAGATAAGCGTGGGCCCGACAAACCAATTGCCGAGACGACATGCCAGCCTCGCACACCGCTCCGGGGAGACATAGGCGTCGCGCAGGGAGAGGACAGGCGAAACGTGAAGACGTATGAGTCGGTCGTCCTCGTCCACGAGCCATCCCATCGCAGACCACAGTCCCACGCCCGGGTGCCGTGCCAGGCATGACCTTGCGCGCGCGAACAGACCCGGCATCACGAAATCGTTTGCCGACAGGAAAAGGACATACTCGCTGCGCGCGATCTCGAGGCCTTTGTCCACTGCGCCGTACGTGCCCAGGTTGACGGGATTCTCTATAAGCCGCGCCTGCGGATGTCCGGAAATGAGGGAGCGGATGACGGGGACACTGTCGTCCGTGGACCGGTCGTCCACGACGACCAGCTCGTCGGGAGGGTCATCCTGTTCGAGTATCGAGCGGATGCAACGTGGAAGATAGCGAGAGTCGTTGCGATTCGGCACGATTACCGCGATTTTGGGAACCGCCATTACGGGGGCTCCGCCAGGCAGTCGATTTCCCCATTGTGAGAAGATAGCGTTTTCATTGCAAAGTATCCGCTGCGCGGCGCTCGCTTGCGGGCTTCGATTTTATCAGCTAAGCCTCGGCCTCTCTGCCAATTCGCCAGGAAAAATGCCGCCGTCCCGATACGCTTGCCAGGCCTGCGACACGGCAGGATTGCGCGCCATCGAAGGATTTCCGGATCTTCCGAGGGTGACATCCGACAGTAAGCCGTTCCCGAGTGGCGGCAGGCTCTTCGTATGCGAACGCTGCGGTACGGTTCAAAAAACAACCGACCCGGAATGGCTGCGGGAAATTGGCGAGATCTACCGCGACTACGAGATGTATCACCAATCCGCCGCCAACGATCAGGCGGTCTTCGATCCGGTGAGCGGGCGTCCGCGCGGCCGCTGTGAGGTGCTGGTGCAGCGTTTCCTCGATTCAGGCATTCTCCCGCACGGCGGAGCGCTGCTCGACGTTGGCGCCGGCAGCGGTGCTATGCTTGGAGCGTTTTCTGCGGCCACCGGCGACTGGAAGCTGTTCGGACTTGACTTGGATGACCGGAAAGAGCGGGCGCTCAGGGCGATACCACGGTTCGAGCGGCTTCTTACAATGCCGCCCGAGCAGTTATCCCAACAGTTTGATCTTGTCACCCTGGTCCACTCTCTGGAGCATTTTACCGATCCGCTTTCGATGCTGCGAAGACTGCGGGAAAGAGTCTCCCCGGGCGGCCGACTTTTCGTTCAAGTCAACAACGTAGACAAGACGCCGTTCGACCTGGTGGTCGCCGACCACCTTTGCCACTTCACCCCGCGTTCACTGGCCTATCTTGTGGCCCGTGCTGGCCTGGGTGTCGAAACAGTGCGTACAGATTGGATCAACAAGGAGATCTCGTTGCTTGCCGTCCCGGATCCTAAACTGCCGGAACCTGTGCAAGACGATCCTGGTGAGGCGATGTCCAGGATCGAAGGCGACGTCGCGTGGCTGCGAAGCATGCTCGGTCATGCCCGCGAATCTGCCCGTAGCGGCCGGTTTGGCATCTTCGGGACTTCGGTCGCCGCGACCTGGCTGGCAAGCGGGCTGGGCGATGTCGTGGAGTTCTTCGTCGACGAAGATCCCGCGAGAGACGGCCGTTCGCACCTTGGCCGGCCGATCCTCAGGCCGGCGCAGGTTTCTCCGGGGGCGGTGGTCTATCTTGCATTCGTGCGCGAAGTATCCAGCGCAATCAGCCGACGCCTGGCGGAGTTGCCTGTAAGATTCGCCGTGCCGCCGGCAAGGTCGGCGTACGACTGAATCCAACGGACCGAATGATAGAAACCGTCAGCAATTCCACGCCGTGGATAGTCCTGATCCTTGGGTATGGATTCTTGGCCCACGGAATAATTCTCTTCAACGATGGGCTGTATTGGGACGGCTGGTTGGTCGACCTGTGGCAGCAGTACAAGGACAGGAAATCCATGCGCCGATTTTACTGGGAAGTCGGCATGCCGAATCTCTACTTCGAGCACCGGATAGTGGGCCGACTTCCAAGGCGCCATCTGGCGTATCGGGTGATTTCGCTGGCCTCGATCCTGATCACGGCCGTCTGCGTTTTCCTGATCGGAGTGCACACGAATGCATTCAACCCGCTGCAGGCGACGGCAATCTCCCTGCTGCTGCTTTCGTATCCCGCGTATGCCGTTACATTCGATGGCGTAGTGACCCTTCAATATACCTTCAAGATTGCCATTTTCTATGCAGGCTGTCTCTTCGCAACGACGACCATTGGCCAACCAAACCTGGCCGGCAACATTGGCTTTTCCATCTCGTTGGTTCTCTTGTTCGCGTCTTTCACCGCCAATTCGACGCTGGTGTTTTTCTGGGGATTCCTTCTTCTCTACGTGTGGCTCGTACACACGAGATCCTCAGGCGGGTTCGGCATGCATGAATATGTGAAGGTCACGTTGCTGGCTGTGCTGCCGTTCGCATATTGGTTCATGAAGGAGAGGTGGTTCCCGCGTCACGGCTATTACAAGAATTACAACAGAATACGACTGGCACCGTTTTCCATTCTGCAAGTCGGGCTGCGAGCGCTCAGGTACGGGATCGATGTTCCCATGATCAAGCCGATCCTCGAGCTCGTGAGATCGAAAAACTCCTCGCTCATATTTTCATGCATCTTTCTGGGCTTGTTGACGTTCACTTTCTCCAAAGATCTCTCGGCAATGCCAGCGCTAACGGCATTGCAGGTTCTGGCGACCGGCTACGGGCTCATGCTTCTAGGGGCTTCACCCTTCATGCTTGTGGGACAGGGTTCTTGGGAAGGGGGATGGGGCTCGAAAAACTTCATGCTGTTCCACCTGCCCTATGCGCTCATTGTTTTCGGGTGGTTGCAGCTTTTCCCAAACTCGTTTGGAGTCGTATTGCTCCCACTTATTCTGTTCGCCAATGCGCTCTACATCGTTAAAATCCACCTTCTTTACATCGCCGCGTCGGTCAAGGACAAAGCCTTGATCCGGTGGCTCGCGGCAAATCCTCAGCTTAGCTCGGTGTCCGTGATCAAGATTCGCGATTCTCATTGGATCGATTACCCGTTTGACCGGAAGGCGACCATGTACTGGCCGGCGTACCTGTCCTGCATGATCAAGTCAATCTGGCCCGACAGCCGCATTCTTGCGATTCTGGACAACTGGAGTGCTTCCGACGGCCGGTCATTGACTGCCGGTGAAATCGAAGAAGCGCTGGAAAAAACGACGATAAGATACAGTTTTGCGCCCCAAGTCCAGCCGGGGTCTCAGTATCTGGTCACGATTCAGGCCCCCGGCCGCAGGTTCGACGCCCCCAAGTTTGTCAGGGATTCCGATGAACGCGGAGATGTACACCCATTGAAGCAGCCGGCTATGGTCAGAATGGCACTTGAATATCTGTATCTGAAATGCTTGTCGCCACAACGACTGAACGAATTGTTCGAAATGCACTTTTCATTCAGCGCCTCTAAGCTGTGAATCTCTAATCCGGCGCTTCGGATCTTGCTCGAGCGGTGATTTTGTGGGTGTCGGAGATCAAGGGTTTGGGGTGGGTCGTTTCGCCGCAACTATGATCGCGTAAGTGAAGGCGTCCCTTATCCCAAAGGAAAAGGTCTCCAGTTCAAAGTCGGATTCGCCCAGAAGCTTTTGAATTTGTCTTCGAGACCGCACCTTGCTCGGCTCGGGCGGGTGAAGCTGGACATTGCGGCGCAGTACTCGATTTAGAACAAAGTGAATTATCTTCAGGGCAATAACCGATAGTCCGTAGACGGGGGGCCAGAAAAGCAGCAAGCGCCCGCCGGGTTTGAGTGTCCTGTTGAATTCGGCAAGGGCTTGCCGTATTTGGTCTTCTTCAAAATGTTCCATCACGCCGAGGTTGTAAAGTCCGTCGAATCGGCGCCCAAGACGTGACAGGTGGAAAATGTCCATAACCAGACATTCGGCTTGCGCACCGTGACTGGCTAGATACTTGGCGACCGCGTTGGGCGAGATGTCGACAGCCGTCACCTTTGCGTAGCGTACAACGTCTGTATCGACTTCGCCGCCGCCGCAACCCGCGTGGACAAGTTCTGCGTGAGGGGCAAAGGTTCTCCTGATGAAGTGATTGAGAGTGGGTTTTATCAAGTAGTTTCGATAGAAACTGGCGACGATGTCATAGGTGGACTTTTCGACCTCTTGTCTATGACCATCCCAGTACTTGTCCCACATCTCGCGCATGATTTCGGGATCCGCGTCCTTTTTGGTCTTGCTATTTCCCCTCGATCTGTGGCGGGTCATCGCCAGCTTCCATGCGAGCCGAAAAAGGCGCAGCAGCCCGCGCACCATGTGGCTCGCCCTCATCTTGGAATGGCCGTAGGTACGTGCCGGCAAATCGACCGGCAATTCTCCGATTTTGAATCCAGTCATATGCAAGAGGGCGAGGCTTTCGAAAAAAAACTCGTAGTCACGACTCTCGATACGGTCAATCAATGTGGTCGGAATGCGATCCAGACGGTAGAGGCGAAGCCCGCCGCTGGCATCGTATGGCAGCTGTAGCAGCGCCTTGGTCAAGAAATGCCCCAAATGGGTCAGAAATCGCCGAAACAGATTCCATTCCCGCAAGCTGCTTTCGCGCTGGAACCTCGATCCCACAACGACATCGTGCGTGTCCTTGAGCTCGAGTAGTCTTGGAATGTCCTGGGGTTTGTGGGAAAAATCTGCATCCAGGCTGATGAACACGCTATAACCTTCGGACTTGGCGTGCCGAAGAGCCGAAAGATGGGCGCTTCCAATGCCTTCCTTGCGTTCTCGTTTTAACAATTTCAGATTGGGGTGGCTCGGCATCATCCCGGATACGATGTCGCCGGTACCGTCGGGCGAATTGTCGTCGACTACAAGAACGTCGACCGGCAAGCCGAGCTCGAATATCTGCTCGATAAGCGAGCGAATGTTATCGGACTCGTTGTAAGTCGGCGTGAAGACCAGAATCTCGGCGTGGTTCATGGTTTTTCGTCGGTCGGTTCTGCAAGCCACCGTATCGTCAATGATCGGATCTCGGGTGCTGCAATGATGGCAGCTGCAAACATCGCAATTGATGCCAACGCTATATTCGACACGCTTGACCAGTGGGATACAAATGTGGGCATCAGCCAGTACCAGAGAGTCCCAATCGTTGCCACGGCAAGGAGCGGTTGACCCACGTCGCGATGGTACCAGCGCCAAAGCTCCCCTCTCAGCAGACGCCGATGCATCAGATACACGACGACGAAAACAAAGAGGGCATTAAAAACCACCCATATAAGCGCGGCGCCGACGCCACCGTATCTGACCGACATGAAGTAAATCAGCGGTGCGAGCAGCAATACAGCAGCAGTGTTCACGGCAAGAGCGAGTTGCGTCCAGCCGTAAGCGAGCTGTAGTGCGTACGGGAGGCTCGCAACCCCGTTGAGCGCGGTTCCCACGGTCAGCAGGCTCAGGATCAGATGACTGTTTTCGGCGATCGAGCGATCCTGTGTCCATATGAGCAGCAGCTCGTACGAGAATAGCGCCAAGACGACCGCGAGGGGCAATATCAACACGGACATCAACTGGCAGCCCCGATGGTAGATACGCGCCAATTCCTGCGTATCGTTCTTCGCCACGAGTTGCGAGAAGCGCGGGAAAAATGCGGCGCAAATCGGACCTATCACATAGGAGAGCCCCCCCGCTGCACGCGAGGCGAGGCTGTAATAACCGAACGCATCGAGCGGAAGCACCTTCACCAGTATCATCTTGTCGAGCTGGGTCAGGATGACCGACATCACCGAAATCCCGGTCATGCCCGCCGCAAACCGCCATATATCGGCGAGCAATTGCCCGTTGAAGGCGGCGCGCGCGGGTGCCTCGGGCAAGGACCGCCACAGCAGCAGGCGAGTCAAAAGAGTGTCAACCAGGCTCAGCGCCATGTACCATGCGACAAATGCCTGGATCGTCGGCGAAACGAGCCAGACGATCAGAACGCCGCCGACGTTGTTCACTGTACCGGTAATCGAGGAGAGCAGGTTGAAGGCAACCTGTCTCTGAAGGCCCATGAGTCCGCCCCCGTAGAGCGCCCGCGGCCACTGGAACGCAATGGCAATGCCCATCATCGTGAGGGTTTGCGTAACGGTTTCGTTCGACAGTTGCTGCGGCTTTAGCCAGTAGGCCGCAATCACCGGCGCCAAGGCGGCGACGGCCACGCCGATTGCGATGCCGATGAGCCAGTAGATGATCTCCAGACTACGCAGCAGATCACGCATTGCCTGCGCCTTGCCGGACTGCATTGAATATTGCGCGAACTGGCGGTTGAGCGCCGTGCCCAGCCCGAGGTCGAGCAACGACAGTATCGCCATCAACGACAGGAAGAACCCGATCAGTCCGAAGGCCTCGATGCCGAGGAAATGGACGTAGGCCGGGAGCACCGCCAGCGACAGCAGCGCCGCCCACCCCTTCCCGGCAATGTTGGCAACAATGTTGCGCCTGACTATGGACATCGCTCAATCGAGGCGCGGGTCAACCGTGCCGGAAGGGGAGATGCGGACTCACAAACCCAAGGGGTTCGACAGGGACTGCGGTCGGCTCATGTGCATCCAGACGGCGAAAGCATCGTAGGGTGTCACTCGCCGTGTCACGAGGAGCTTGTCTCCGCGAAACGCCTGCACGTCCGCTCCCTCGCGCAGGACGAATCGCCTGAACGCCGCGTCGGACACTTTCACTTCGAAGTAAACTCGATAGACCTTGGAATATCCAAGCGGACTGAAGTCGAAGTCGAACCGAGTGAAACGGGTCGCTCCCGTCATATCGAACTGGATCTCCTCGCGTAGTTCGCGCCTGAGCGCATCCTCGGCAGTTTCACCGGAATCGACTGCCCCCCCGAAGCAACCCCAGTGTCCCGGGTAAAAAATCTCCGGCTTGCTGTCGCGCAGCTGCATGATGTAGCTACCGTCTTCGTGGACGAGCAGTGCGGCCACGGCGTCGTGGGGACGGGGCGAACGTCCGCCGGCGGGGACGAAAAGCTGCGGGCGAAAGCCGCGGCTTTCGACGAAAGCCGCTTCTTCTTGCGGATCTGGCGAATTCCCCATTTCCTTCGGAGCCGGCTATGCGCCTACTAGTTGGACGACGCGATCGAACGAGATTCCATGCGCCCGGAGAATCTCGTCATGCTTGCCGTAGAAATGGATGAACTTGTCCTGGAGCGAAAGGCAATCGATCCGGCAGCGCGCCCCGGACTCCCAGGCCAGCGCCTTGACTGCGTTTCCGAGTCCGCCATGCGGCACCATCTCTTCCATCACCACGACCTTCGGGAAACCGGCCAGTAGCGGGGCGATGCCTTCGCGATCGAGCGGCTTCAGCGTATGCACGGAGGCGACTGCGACGGAAATCCCGCGTTTCTCGAGCGCCGCAGCGGCGTCCATGCCGAGCTTGAGGACCGGCCCGTATCCGAGTATGCAGACATCGCGGCCCTCGCGCAGGAGCCGCACCTTGCCGAAGGCGAACGGTTTGGCGTTTTGCGTGATGAGAGGTTCGCCAGCCTTCCCCAGCCGGAGGTATACCGGGCCTTCCTCCTGAGCGACGCACCACTGCGTGGCAGCGCGGGTCTCTTCGGGATCGCATGGCGCGATGACGCGCATGTTGGGTATCGCTGAGGCGATCGCGACGTCCTCCATGGCGTGGTGCGTGCCCCCGAGCGTCGAATAGGTGACTCCCCCGCCTATGCCCACCACGGTCACCGGCAGATCCTGGTAGCAAAGGTCGTCCCGGATGAACTCGAAGGGTCGATAGAGGGCAAAGGTGGCGATCGTATAAGCGAAAGGCTTCAGGCCGCGCATGGACATCCCCGCGCACATGCCGATCATGATCTGCTCGGCGACGCCGGTATTGATGAAGCGCTCCGGGAATTCTTTCCGGAACTGGTCCATTGCGCCCGCAGGCGAAATGTCCGCCACCACGACGCACAGGCGCGCATCCTCTTGCGCGGCCTCGAGGAAGGTCTTTGCGAAGGTGTTCCTCACGCGCTCACCTCTCTGAGGTCCCGGATGGCGGCCGCGTACTCCTCTTTGCTGGGCGAGCGGTAATGCCAGATCGGAACATGCTCCATGAAGGCGACGCCGCGTCCCTTGACGGTCTTGCACAGCAGTGCGTACGGCCGTCCGCCCCGACGCGCGTTGACCGCCTGGTGCATGGCGGCACAATCGTGGCCGTTCACCTCCGCCGATTCCCATCCGAAGGATTCAAACTTCTCCCGCAAGGGATAAAACGCGGTGTGCGATTGGCTCATCTTTTCCAGACCGCCGATGTCGTTCAGGTCGACGAAGGCGAGCAGATTGTCCAGGTGCAGGTTCGCCGCCATCATCGCGCCTTCCCACGAAGAGCCTTCCTGGAGTTCGCCATCCGAGAGCACGGCGAATATTCGTTTGCCGGAACGGAGAATCTTTTCGGCGTGCGCCATTCCCACCGCGATGCCCATGCCGTGACCCAGCGACCCGGTTGAGGCTTCGATGCCGGGATTTCCGCGGTCCGGATGAGCGCCAAGGATTCCCTGGGGCGTGCAATAGCGGTCAAGCTCCTCCGACGACAGAATGCCCAGAGCTTCGAGGATGGCGTATTGGGTCATGCAGCCGTGCCCCTTGGACATCAGGAATGCGTCGCTGAAGCCTTTTCCGTCCGGCGCGGGACGCATCAGCCCACGGTAGATGACATCCGTAATCTCGACGCACGAGAAAGCCGGCGCGGCGTGCAACGCGGTCACTTTCTGAGAAATGTCCAGGATTCGGCGGCGATACTGCATGCATCGCCGGCGCGCGGCGGCAACGTCAAACCGTTCGGAGACGCTTTCCTCGTCGGGACGCATATTTCAGCCGCGCATCGTGTAGGCAGTGGGCCAATCGCGCAGCTGGTCGAGATATTTTCTGCCCCACTTCACCATCTCGCCCAGTCCTTCCTTCCAGCCGATCTCGGGCTCCCAGCCGACATCGTGCTTGATGGCGCTGGAATCGAGCCAGTAGCGGGAATCCTGCCCGAGCCGGTCGGGGGCCATTTCGCACAGTTGCTCGAAGGGCATTTCCAGGGCCTCCGCGCACAGCTCGACCACGCGCCGGATGCTGGTCGGTTGGGCTGGACCGGCATTGTAGATTTTTCCGAGAGGCGCTTTCTCCGCCACCAGGTGGATCGCGCGCGCCAGATCGCGCGCGTGGATGTAGGATTTCTCCGCCTTTCCTCCGCCCTGGAGCGGCAGCTTGGTGCCGGTCAGGCCGCACAGGATCGCCTTGGGTATCACGCGGTGCAGGAGTTGTCCGGGGCAGTAAGCGTTGGAGGGCCGGATCACGTTCATGGGGAACTTCAGGAACTTGTGCACCGACTCCAGGTACATGTCGAACGCAACCTTGGATGCGGCATACGGGCTGGTCGGCTTGATCGGCTCATCCTCTTTCGCCGCATGCAGTACCGAACCGTACATTTCCGAGGTGCCGATCTGGATGAAGCGCTCCGGCCAGCTCCGCTTCATCAGTTCCTCGCACAGTCGCGCGAGCGCCATCGAGTTGGTCTCGAAAAAGCGCCAGGAGTGCTTCCACGACACGGCGCCTTCCCCCTGCGCCGCGTAGTTGACTATCACCTCGGGTTTAATCTTGTCCAGCAAATCGAGCAACAGATCGATTTCGTACGTGAGATGGTACGCGTGATACTCGAAATTTCTCTCGCGTTCGATGCCGAGCGAAAAGGGCTCGGGGCGCAGAGGGTTCCGGCCGATGCTTATTACCCGCTTCGGCGCGGCGTGCCGCAGCAGGTAAAACGCGGTGTGGATGCCGAACGATCCGCCGCCGCCGAGAATAGCGTAGGTCTTGCCCACGGTCATTCGAGAATGGTCCAGTAATAGTCGCCAGTGTAGCCCGCTTCCGCGTAGAGCTTCAGCCAGCCTTCCGGGTAGTCGTGGAACTCCGCAGTCAGGATCCAGCTCAGGGCGATCTCCTTCTGCTCTGAGGTTCGGTAGCTGTCCACCTGTACGAAAGCTCGTCCGCCGCTCAGACGCTGGATTTCCCGCATCGCGACGACCGCGCGCGGCCGGTGCAAGTTGTGAATGGTGTTGATCGAGAGCACACAGTCGAAAGAGCGGTCGGGAAACGGCAGGCTCTCCGCCGAGCCCAGATGCAGACGTCCGATGACTTCCTTCTCGCAATGCATCAGCGCGTACCGCGAGATGTCCAAGCCGAACGCTTCCAGCCCCGGGCACTCCAGCATCAGGTCCTTGACCAGGAACCCTTTGCCGCAGCCGACGTCGAGCACGCGCATGCCGGGTTTCAAGCTGAAGTGCGCGATGATATCGCGCGCAACTGAGCGCCAACGGCCGTCGTAGCGGTAGCCGCCGTAGCCGTATTTGCGCTCCCCGTCCCAGTACTCCTCGCCGAACTCCTTCGACTTCGCAATCACGAACGGATCCTTGTCTTCGGCGCGCTTCTGGATGTTGCGCTTGGTGCGCGGCAACGACCTGAGCAGGTCCACTTCGGCCATCAGCTCTTCTCCAGCATCTCGCGATGCACGCGAGCTACCCCGTCTTCGAGCGGGATGAAGCGGATGTCCGGGAACGCCTTGATGGTGTTGGCCACGTCGTAGTGCCTGTGGGTAATCGGAGTGGCGCGCGGCGTCTTGACGATCTCGACGGTGTTGCCGAACTGTTTGGATACGGCTTCGGCAACCTCGCGGAAGGAATGCGAGGTTCCGGTGGCGGCGTTGAGGGTTCCCGTGCTGCGGTGGAGCAGGCAGCGCAGGGTGAGCGCGGCGACGTCGTCCACGTGGATGTGATCGCGCGTCTCCTCGCCGCCGCCGAACAGCGTGATCTTGCCGCCTTTCTGCGCCGCGCGGCGAAAGCGGTTGGGACCGTATGAGTTGTGGGTATCGTCCAGTCCATAGATCAGCGTCGAGCGCAGCACCAGCACAGGAACGCCGGCGAGGCTGCGCGCCATGATCTCGCGCGTATAGTGCATGGCGCCGTACAGGTCCTGTGGCGAAGCGGGCGTGTCCTCGCTGACGCGGCTGACCGCGCCGTCGTATACCGCGTCCGAGCTGAAATACACCATGTGCGCACAACCGGTTTTCGCGATCGCCGCACACGTGTTGTGCATCATGGCGAGATTTTTCATCAGCGTGGGGATATCGCGCCCTTTATCGGGGGTCAGTGCCGCCAGCATGACGACGGCGTCGGTGGCTTTCAGCGCCGCCGCGAGCTTGTCCGCGGCCGCAGCCTCCGCAAGGTTCAGGTCGACGGAAGACAGCGCGAGACTCGGGATGCGCCGGGCATCCAGCTCCTTGTGGATTGCAGCGCCAATGAAGCCCCGCGCGCCGAGCAGGACCACGCGCTCGGGGTTGTGCGCTGCCGGGCTCTGGCGGGTGATCACTTTTCCGTTCGGATTCCGCCAGGAGTGAACCCGAGCGTACGGTATTCGAGCCCCGCCGCGCGACAGGCCACGGCTTTCAGCACCGCATAGGGGTCGAGGACGAGTTTGCCGCGCAGTTTACGCGCAACTTGCACCGGGTCGAGTGTTCCGAACTGCGGCCAGGGTGTCATGATCGCGAGCGCATCCGCGCCTTCGCAGGCGTCCAGCTCGGAGCTCGCCGCATGGCAGCGCGGGTTCGAGATTGCCGTCGCGGGCACGACGGGGTCAAATACGCGCACGCGGAACGGCGCGAGATGCGCGAGAAGGGCAAGCGACGCCGAGTTCTTGGTCGAGTGGGTGTTCTGCTTGTAGGCAAGCCCGAGCACTGCGATCACGGGGTCTTCCAGTCGCGAGAGGACGGCCGCGTGGAGCGTTTGCAGAGCCCAGTCCCGGCGGTGCCGGCTGTTCGCGATCCAGGCGCGCACTACGCCCGCGTCGGTGCCGTGCGCGTCGGCGAGTTTGCAGACCGTCGCAAGGTCGCGTTCCAGGTTGCCTCCGGCGATTCCGAGCCCCGGGGCCAGATAGGCATGCTGCCCGATACGCCGGTCCAGTTTCAGCGCCGGCGCGATCTCGGACCAAGCGGCGCCCAGGTGCTCGCACAGCTCGGCCAGCGTATTGGCCACGCTGATGGACGACACGAGGCAGCAATTGATCGCGATCTTCGCGAGCTCGGCGCTCTCGTAGCGCATCGGCAGAATCGGGCACGCGAAGGCGGAGAGAAACTCCCTCAGCGCCGCCGGGAGCGTGGCGGATGGGTTCGCGCATCCGAGAATGATTCGTTCCGGGTGCATGGCACGCTCGACCGCCTCGCCGAACACGAGCGTCTCGACCTGGTAGAAGAGCCGTTCGTCCGGCAGCGCCAGCGCCCGCGTGAATCCGGGCGGCACCTGGCACAACACCACCACGACCGCGCCGCGCGCCAACGCCGCTGACACGCCTTCGATGAGCCGCCGTATTCCTGCGAGATCGCTGGCGCCCGAGCCATCGGTGGGAACGTCGGAGGCGATGTACACGAGATCGCAGCGCGACAGGTCGGCGATGTCCGCGGTGTAGTTCGCCCGGGACGCATGGCGGCGCAGCACGTCGGGCAGGCCGGGCTCGACCGCGGGCGGGTCGCCGCGCCGCAGAGCCTCGATCACGTCGCGGTCCGCGTCGTAGCCGACCACACTGAAGCCGTGGGCGAGGGCCGCCGCGGCGGAATTCACGCCGAGATGGGTCATGCCCGCAAAGCCGACCAGAACGTCGCTCATGCTCTGGCGAATTTCATCGCCTGTTCGCCGAGTCCTCGCAACAGTTTCTGCATCCACAGGTCACGCGAAACATCGCTTGGCTCTGGACGCGCGCACAACGACTTGAAGTGCGCGTACTCGGCAGACCAGGTCGGATCGTCCTGCGTGAGCGTAACCGTTTCCTCGGGCGGCCTCCCCGAAGGCAGGACTCGGGTGCGCAGGGTAAACGTGGTCGGCCCCCATTTGCACAGGGACCGGATGTGCGCGGAGCCGCGCTCGGCGAACAGGTCGCAAGTGAAGTGATTGCGCCAGGACAGCAGGGTCATCTCCAGTTGCAGCTGCGGCCGCGTGGAGCGCGAACCAATGACCAGATGATCCGGGGAACGGTTCTCGAAGCAACTGGCGAAATGCACCCGAAAATCGCTGCCCAGATCGCCGAACCAGAATGCCGCGGTATCGAGCAGATGCGAACCCAGGTCCGGCAGAACGCCAGCCCCCTGGTCGCGCCAAGCCGATTCGCGCACCAGGCGGGCCGTCCCGTTTCCGTAGAACATTCTGCAGTGGTACGGCTTCCCCAGCGCTCCGGAGGCGATGACCTCCCGCATGCGCAGGTAATGCGGCTCGAAACGATGGTTGTAAGCGGTGTAGCAAACGGCCTTGTGCTCGCGCGCAAGCCTTCCGAGGCGCTCGATGTCCTCATCGCGCGGCGCCCACAAGGGTTTTTCCACCAGGACGTGCTTGCCCCGTGAGAGCAGATATTCAAGCAGCTCCAGCTTCGGTTGGTCGGGGGTGCATACCAGCGCGGCGTCGTATTGGTCGGTAGGCACTTCCTGCAGCGTCCGGTACTGCGCTTCCTGGTTCGCTGGATCGACCGCAGCGACAAACTCGTCCTTTGCGACGGCGCGGCGCTTGGCTCCCTGGACTCCCAGACCGACGACGATGACCTTCAATTCGGGGCGCGCTCGTGATAGTTGGCTTCGCGCTCGATGCCGTCGATCTTGCGCATGACGTTCACCGGCGTGACCGGAACGTTTCCGTCGAGCTCGCATTCGCATGCCGCCGCCATGGAGCCGAGTATCGTGGCCACGGCGTCCGATCCCGTGGCGAGCTTTCCCAGGGTCGCGTAAGCGAGGAGCGCATCGCCCGCACCGATTGCGTCGACCACACGTTCGGCGAACGAATCGACCACGATGTAGGAATCGAGCGACTCGTGATCGGCGCTGCGGCAGGTCAGCACTCCGCGCTCGCCGAGCTTCAGGATGAGCGTCTTGCAGCGTGCGCTGTCATACAGCGCGGAGGCGAGCGGCCGCACGCCGGAATCCTGGTCGCCGAGGGCGAATCGCGCTTCCCGCTCGTTCGGGGTGATCAGGTCAAAATCCTTGAATTCGGTGATGTTTCCCCAGCGGCTCGCGACCTGGCTGTCGGCAACCTTGAACACCCCTTGCGGAATGGCCGATATCAGCTGGGGGATCGTTCGGCGATTGAATATCCCGTGGCGAAAGTCGCTGAATACGACCGCATCGCTCTTTTCGGCTCGAACCGTTGCGGCAAGACGCTCGAGGATCTCGTCCGAAATCGAGCGGTTGTCCAGCGTATCGAGTTTGAGCAGGCGGTAGCCCCCGGCGACGATCGCGTTCTTGCTGGTCGTTGGGCGCGTGTGGTCGATGATTGCGCGGCAGTCTATACCATGGCTTTTGAGCCCGTCCAGAACGAAGTCCTTGAAAGCGTCGTTGCCGAGGACCGTGGAAAATACGACTTGCGCACCTGCCGCGCGCAGATGTTCGGCAACGATGGCGGCCCCGCCGATGTAGTCGTCACGACGCTCGTACAACACGCTCATCGTCGGAGTCTTCGTATGTCCGCCTATCATCGCGGTTTGCGTGTGGCTGTCGACGATGGTATCGCCCACGACATGGACGCGAAAACGGTCGAGCTTTTCGAGCGCCGACCTCAGCGAATCGAAGGTGAGGCCCTGGCCTTCCATGAAGGTAAGCAGCTTTTCATTCCTGATCGACGGCGGCGCCAGATCGATCAGCTTTGTCGAGGAATAAACGATATCGCCCGGGGTGAAAATCAACTCGCCCCCGTACTCCTGCAGAGCGACGATCTCTTCCTGCGTTTTAGGCGGAACGCCGGTGGCGGTGTATTCGTAGCCCTTGGCGAAGAAATCCGGCTGCAGCAGCGCGATGTTCTGAATGGGTGTTG
>WNFT01002585.1_pt1 | contig 18129 bp, 21 predicted proteins | sample 5400191 | NCBI WGS metagenome assembly WNFT01 (sample SAMN13153359, study PRJNA577476) | soil metagenome | isolation source: 80 cm saprolite under Madrone tree | place: USA:California | collected 2016-06-14 | reverse complement strand
TTGACATATTTCAGCTTGATGTGCGCCATTTGTCCCACTCGTTACCCTCGGGGGGTACCTCCTCGCCATTCTTCAATACTAGGACTATCCGACCATCCCGGCCGATCTCTACCCGCTCCACGTCGGCGCCGGCCTTCCGCGCGCCGCGCAGCGCCCGGGTGAGGTCGGTCTCCTTGAACGTGGTTGGCCCGTGCCCCATGACATCGCCTATGCGCCGGCCGCCACAACCGCGACGCCCTCAAGCCGCACCCGCACGAGGTGTCGGCCGCCTTCACCGCCGTGCCTCGGATAGAACACCGGCGAGGTTGCCCCCATGATCAACTCGCCCAACATCACGCCGCCGGCCGACGCGGTCACCGTCACGACGTGGCCGGGTTGAACGAAATTCTTCATGGCTCACGCACATCCTTTCTGCGCCCGAAAGACCACGTTGCGCGGCGCGGCGCCGTTGATATCTTCCTCGATTGCTGCGATCGCGGTGTTCATCGAATTGCCACCTGCGACGTGAGGCGCTCGCGCAGCGCAGCGAAAGCAGCCGCCTTCTGCACAGTTTTCGTATCGGCCTCGCGAATCTCCCAAAGCTCGCGGCGAAGTTTCTGGTAGCTCGGATCGTCCGGCGTCGTGAACAGCGGCATGTCCAGATCGATCTTTTTCTTGGCAGCTTGTCGGCGAATGTTGACAATCAGGTCCGTCAAATTGATCACGGTGACTTGGTCAAGCCGGGGCGGGCGTCTCAGTCGCCCCTCGAGCGGCGGGCCAGACAAGAACGCTCGCAATTCTTCATCGGTGGCGCACACGAGTTGCATTTGATTAGCGCCTTGAATGAGCGCGAGGCCAAGCTGGAGCTCCGGATGAGCCTCAGCGCGCACGATCCCGTCGAGCACTGTGATGTTGTCTAAGCGAACGAGCGCAGCGATTATTGGCTGCGGAACATGAAATTGCCGGCCGAATTCAATGACCGCGCGTGCATAGACCGGGTCCGTGCTGACATAGCGATCACGCACGATCGCACGGGGAACCCCGAACGTCAGCGCCATGCCGCCGCGATTGATCATCCGATCAAAGACGCTTGCCGAGACGCCAGTGACGGCGAGCATCTGTTGTCGAGAAAGGAGTCGAGACAAAATCATACTCCAATGTATGTCGCACCATACATTATGATATGCGAAGGTAGTTAACAAGGCTAAAAATTTCTTCGCTTTATCAATAGCTTAGAGGAGCATCAAGTGGTGCCCCTGACCGACAACGACCACCGTACCGCCAATTCGATCGCGCGTCAGCTCGGCATCGGCTGCGTCATCGCCGAGGTTCTGCCCCGGCGACGAGGCCAAGAACACCAATCAGCTGCAGGCGGGCCAGGTGACGAAGGAGTTACACACGTATGCCATCGATCCGGTTCCGCCTGCCGCTTTGCCGAACGCACGGTCGGCGTTGCCGGCCGAACGAGAGGTGGCGATTCGGCCGCCGCTCGAGATCGAGCTGCTCCGGCCGCGCATGTTGGCCGCCCCAAGCTCAACGTCCCGTCGCACGAATTGTGGCTTCGTGAACTGCACCGGCGAGACAAATTGCAGGAATTCTTCGACGGCCAGACCCGCACGGCTCCGATCCTCGTGCCCTCGCCGCCGTGCTCGCCGCCTCGAAGGCATCGTCAGCAAGCTTCTCTGTTGAGGTCGAGCAGCCGGAACAGCCCCACAAGCGGGCCGTTGGACGCGTTCGATCCGTCCAAACGTCCAAAGCGGCATGGTTGTAAGACAAGTTGGCGTTTTCGATCCGTTCGGAAGATCTTCGTGGACGCTTCGAAATTCGTGAGTTGTGTCCGTTTCATGGGCATGAGGACGCTTGGACGCTTCGAAAGCGAAGAGATTGCTGCAAAGGGGTTTTTTGACCGGGGCAGTAGGCGGCCCACGCCGATGCACGGTGAGCGAGATGATGTGGAACGGCGCTAGCAGACCCGCCAGCTGTTTCTGCGTCAGGGGGAGCCCATGCTTCCACTCGGCCCACGGGCGCTCGGAGTCAGCGGTGAGCTTGCCCACGAGATCGGAAGAGCGGATAACATCGTCGTCGCCGAAGACGGACCGGATATCCCGCAGGAGTTCCACGCCGATGGCGCCATCCTGCTCCTCGCCCGAAAGCAGGCAGGCAGCCCGGCGCGCCTCCTTCGGCCAGGTCCCGCCTGCAAGGTCAGCGATCGCCAGGAGCGGACGCCAATTGTCGGCCGCGCGGTCGTTCAGGTCGGGCATCTTCGGATCTGCATCGCCCAGCTTGTCGAAGTTGTCGGCCGCCCAACGAGCTGCTTGACTGCGTAAGGCAGCGAAGTCCGCGTTGTCCCGGCGATGCAGGCGCTCGACGGTCGCTCCGAGAGGTTTGCGCTGGAGCCGCAGAACGACGGCGCGGTCCTCGAGGGTATCGGCCAGAGTGCTGATCGTGGCAATCGCCTTGGGCGCCCAAGTCGAGAACCGGCGCGGCTTATGATCGACGTTGCGGATCACGTTGGCGGCGGCTTTGGTATGGCCGGAGTTTAAGATCCCGCGCAGCTCCTCATGGTCCTTCACGAAGCTGTCAGCCTCGTCGATGAGAAGCGTCGGCCTCACATCTTCGATGTAACGAAACAGCGCGGGCGCGGTAATGTTGCTCGAAAGCTCGGAGCGCGGTGTCAGGAAGTACAGGACGATGAGAACACTGGTCTTACCGCAACGCTTCGTCGGCGACACCAGCACCATAAGCGGCGAGATGTCACCCGCGTCCATGGTCCACGCGTGCAGCACCCATAGCGGCAGGGCGATGTCGGCGCCTTTCGGTAGAACGACGTAGCGGCGGAAAACCTGTCGTAGCTCATTGAGGAGCGCCGCGCCATCAACGGGCTCGGCTGACGGCTCGACGTTCCAGTGCGGCAGCGCCGTATTGTCCTCCGTCACCGCCCGCCGGCCCTTGACCAGCTTGTCGAGCGCCGAGACTCGGATTTTAAGCCCGGCCGCAGCCGCGTCACGCCGCAGCTCATATTCCAGGGTGTCGAGCGACGCGAGCTCGCCAATGACAGGGCTGTCCGTTGTCAGTAACTTTGCTTCCCGGCCTTCCTGGCGCGCGAATGCGCGCTCAACGGCAGCTGTAACTTCGGCTGTACTCAACTTTCTATTGAATCCCATTTTCGTTCCCAAAAGTGCTTGAATGCGTTTTCATGATTGGGCGACGAGCCGTCGAGCGCTGGTCCGTTGGCGATCCACGTCCCCCCTTTCCGAGGCTCGCCGCCCCGCCTGGGTCGAAGGTCCGTCGACGCCTTGGCGAAGTCGGCCCCCGGCTCTAGCGTTGCGTTAAGCTCGACCGGCCGCCGGCTGCTGGAGCACGGAATGCATCTTCTCCGTAGAATGATGACTGCCTTATTGCTAGCACAAACTCACCGGGATGGCAACAAGAGTGCAGATTTTCTCGCCTTTAATTGGCGGGGGCGTGTAATTACAGCACACCTCGAATGAGAGGGCGGCAATGGCGAAGGAACGGCGCAAGCCGGGGCGGCCGAGAACGACGGGGCCAGGCACACAGGTAGTGCTGCGGTGCCATGAGGATTTCCTCGCGGCAGTGGATCGGTGGCGGGGGAGGCAGAACGGTGACAAGCTGACGAGAGCTAGAGCAATCATGCAGCTGGCATGGCTGGCGCTGCTGGATCGAGGAGCAAGGTAGAATTCGGTGACACCTGCCCCGGCGGCCATCGCCAGCTCAGCCAGCGTCTCCTCGGGCGCAATGATCACCGCCTGCCTCCGACGGCGGCGCTTCGTCGGTGGGCTCGTCGCGGATCTACTCTAGGCTCAAGGCAATTGCACTGAACTCGGGCCAGATCGGCAGCCCCAGCAGCAGGCCCATGAGGATCTTCACCATCCCCTAGCCTCGCGAAACCTGGGATCCGAGATTGTACGCTCGACGATGTGCTTGCATCGGCGCGCTCACGCAGAGCCACCGGGACTAGCCAAGCAGTTTGCTGCTGTTTGTCACCGACTACCGATGCGGATCCTTCTGCCGGCCGACCTGGCGGCGATCGGAGGGCGAATTTGCTACCGTTTCCATCACGTCGGGAGCGGTTTCTGCCCGCATTTCTGGCCCCAAAAGTGCAGTATTTCCAGGCTCACACAAGATACCTGAATGCAACGTTTCGCGTATCCAAAACTAAGTAGCAAACGACCGAAAAAATCAACCACGCGTATCTAGATGGGTGGTTAAATGAGATCCGTCGCTTAGTGCCAGAAGCGGTCATTGCCGCCATTCGCCGAATGAGGGGTTATGGAATAGGAGAGGCGCGATCTGGCCCTGTATGATCATTGAAAATCCGATACCCAAGTGCACTGCATATTTTTTCCGAGTGATAACTTTACATGAGCTTACATCATTCCGCCGCCGACTGGTAGGTTTCCATCGGCGGGCACGAACAGACGAGATGGCGGTCTCCGTAGACGTTGTCTACGCGGTTCACCGGGCACCAGTATTTATCGCGCAATAGACTCTTCATCGGGAAACAGGCCACGGCACGCCCATAGGGGCGCTTCCAGTTTTCATCGGTCAGATCGAAAACGGTGTGGGGCGCGTTTTTGAGAACGTTGTTTTCGCAATCCATCGCGGTTTTTTCGACCGCCGCAATCTCCGATCGAATTGAAATCATGGCGTCGCAGAAGCGGTCGAGTTCCGCCTTCGATTCGGCTTCTGTGGGCTCGATCATCATAGTGCCGGCCACCGGGAAGCTCATGGTCGGGGCGTGGAATCCGTAGTCGATCAGCCGCTTCGCGATGTCTTCGACGGAGATTCCGGCGGCATCCTTGAATGGACGCGTGTCGATGATGCACTCATGAGCAACGCGGCCGTGCGATCCCTTGTAAAGCAGCGCATAGTAGCCCTCGAGCCGCTTGGCGATGTAATTGGCGTTCAAGATAGCAGCTTGCGTCGCGGCGAGCAGTCCATCGCCGCCCATCATGACGATGTAGGCCCACGAAATTGGCAAGATGGCCGCCGAGCTGAATGGAGCGGCGCTGATGGCGCCTACTTGTGCGGGTTCGCTTGGCCATTCCGAATGACCGGGGAGGAAAGGGGCAAGATGCTTTTTCACGCCGATCGGTCCCATGCCCGGGCCGCCCCCGCCATGCGGGATGCAAAATGTTTTGTGGAGATTGAGATGGCCGATATCGGCGCCATATCTGCCCGGCTGCGCCAGGCCCACTTGCGCGTTGAGGTTAGCGCCGTCGAGATAGACCTGTGCCCCGTGGGCATGAGCGATGCTGCAAATCTCGCCAATGGCCGATTCGAACACGCCATGCGTGGATGGATACGTGACCATCACCGCGGCGAGACGGCTCGAGTATTGCTCCGCCTTCTTGCGCAAATCAGCGCGGTCGACATTGCCCTCGCGGTCACACGCGACCACAACGACGTCCATTCCGGCCATTTGCGCGGATGCCGGATTGGTGCCGTGGGCCGATGACGGGATCAGGCAGACGGTGCGCTGTGGCTCGCCACGGCTGACGTGATACGCGCGGATGACGAGCAGGCCGGCATATTCGCCCTGTGCGCCTGAATTTGGTTGCAGTGAGATCGCGTCATAGCCGGTGATCTCGCAAAGCTTCGCGGAAAGGTCCGCGATCAGCTCGGCATAGCCTTGAGCTTGGTCCGCCGGCGCGAAGGGATGGATGTTGGCGAACTCCGGCCAGGTAATCGGAATCATTTCGGCGGTTGCGTTAAGCTTCATCGTACAGGAGCCGAGCGGGATCATGCTGCGGTCCAGGGCGAGATCTCGGTCGGAAAGCCGCCGCATGTAGCGCAGCATTTCCGTTTCCGAGCGGTAGAGATGAAAGACGGGATGAGTGAGGAAGTCGCTGTGACGGGCGAGTTGCATGGGGATGAGCTCGCTTATTTGCGCGCTCAACTCTTCGAACGACGGAGTGGCGGTTGGGGTTTTGGCTTGAGACCCGAATGCGCGCCATACTGCCTCGACGACGGCCGGCGTGGTGGTTTCATCGCAACTGATGCCGATGCGGGCCTGCGGGCCGCTGCCGATCTTGCGCACGTTGATCGCGTTCGACGCGGCGTTCTTGAGAATTTCGGACTGGCGCGCCGCTACCTCGATCGTAATGGTATCGAAGAACGCAGCTTGCTGGATGCGCCAGCCGAGCGCCCGCAGTCCGTAGGCCAATATCCCAGCGGCGCGATGCACTTTGCGCGCGATATGCCTAAGACCGTCAGGGCCGTGATAGACCGCATACATCGCCGCGATCACCGCCGGAAGAACCTGTGCGGTGCAGATATTAGAGGTCGCCTTCTCGCGGCGGATGTGCTGCTCTCGCGTCTGCAGAGCGAGCCGGTAGGCCCGCTGACCGCGGGAATCAGCCGATACGCCGACGATGCGGCCGGGAAGCGCTCGCTTGTAGGCATCCTTGGTTGCAATAAAGGCAGCGTGCGGCCCCCCATAGCCCATCGGCATGCCAAAGCGTTGAGTCGATCCGATCGCGATGTCCGCACCCAATTCGCCGGGCGGAGTAAGCAGAGTCAGCGCAAGCGGATCGGTTGCCATGACACCGAGCGCGCCGGCCTCGTGCAACGCTGAAATGACAGTGCGGAAATCCCGGATCTGGCCTGAGGTACCAGGATATTGGAGCAGCGCGCCGAACACTGCGGCGGGCTCAAGGTCTTTCATCGGATCGCCAACCTTGATGGCCCAACCCAGTGGCTCGGCGCGTGTGCGCACTACCGCAATGGTTTGTGGATGACACTCGGCATCGACGAAAAACGCGTTCGCGCGCGATCTCACCACGCGGCGTGACATCGCCATGGCTTCCGCCGCGGCAGTCGCCTCATCGAGCAGCGATGCATTCGCGATCTCAAGCATGCACAGCTCTGAGATCATGGTTTGGAAATTCAATAAAGCTTCGAGCCGTCCTTGGCTGATCTCTGGTTGGTAGGGCGTATAGGCCGTGTACCAGGCGGGATTTTCAAGAATGTTGCGCTGGATCACCGGCGGCAGGATCGTTCCATAATACCCTTGACCGATCAGCGACGTGAAAACCTTATTCTTATCGGCGATGACGCGGAGCTTCTGCAGCGCTTCGGTTTCCGAAATTCCCCGCGGGAGCGCGAGCGGAGCTGTTTGCCGGATCTCACCGGGCACTGTCTGTGAAATCAGTTCACCGATATCTGACACTCCGACGGTTGAGAGCATTTCGCTCATGTCTCCGGGCGACGGCCCGATATGACGGCGCGAAAAATCGCTCGGGTCAAAATCGGCGGCGGAGGTCCTGTGAGTCATCGGTTTCACCTTTTCGAATCGACCTTCGGCTTGGTCGCAGCGAAATTTTTCACGCAATCATCGCCTGGTACGCCTTCTCATCGAGCAGACGGTCGAGCTGGGATGGATCGAAAATCTTGATCTTAAAGAACCAGCCCTTGGCCATCGGATCGCGATTCACGAGCGCGGGCTCATCAACGATAGCTTGATTGATCTCGGTGACTTCGCCGCTCACCGGCGCATAAACGTCCGAGGCAGCCTTGACAGATTCGACGACTGCCGCCGCTGCTCCCTTTTCCGGTCTCGTTCCAGGCGCCGGTAATTCAATGAAAACGAGGTCGCCGAGCTGCTTCTGCGCATAATCGGTGATCCCAACCGTGGCGATATCGCCTTCGACACGAAGCCATTCGTGGTCTTCCGTGAATTTTAACATCGCGATTGGCCTCCGCGATTCCAATTTCCGTTGCGTTTGTAGCGGTGCGGGACGAAAGGCAGGTCACAGACGCGCAGCGCAATGCGCTTGCCGCGCACCTCACCGAAAATCGGCGTACCCGTTGTTGTAAAATTTTTGTCGACGTAACCCATCGCGATTGGCGCCTGCGCACTTGGCGCAAACCCGCCGGATGTGACGATGCCGATCGTCCTTGCCGAAATCTCGTCCGCGTACAGCTTCGCACCGCCGCGCACGGGCACGCGATCCTCGACCTTCAGTCCGACACGGCGGCGTGGGCCGCCGTCGGCCAATTGGCGCAGAATGACCTCTGCGCCGGGAAAACCTCCCGCGCGCGACCCGCCGGCGCGACGCACCTTCTGAATCGCCCATTCAAGCGAGGCCATCACCGGTGTCGTTTCCGGATCGAGATCGGAACCGTAGAGACAAAGTCCGGCTTCGAGCCGCAAGCTGTCGCGCGCGCCAAGACCGATCGGCATCACAGAATTGTCCTCACATAGCGCGTGCGCCAAGACTTCGACGCGATTGGCCGCGATGCTGACCTCGAAACCGTCTTCGCCGGTATAGCCCGACCGCGAAACCTCGCAGGTTGCGCCGAGGATCCGGAGCCTGCGTATGTCCATGAAACGCATCGTGCGAATCGCGGGCGCGAGGCGCGCCAACGCTGCTTCCGCCAGCGGACCCTGCAGTGCAATTAGCGCGCGATCCGGCAGAGGATCGATTTTACAGGTTTGTCCCACATGTTGACGCAGGTGCGCTAAATCGGCGGTCTTGCAAGCGGCATTAACGATGAGCAGCAGATGATCGCCGCGGTTAGCCACTATTAGATCGTCAAGAACCCCGCCAACCGCATTCGTCAACAGCGCATAGCGCTGCCGCCCCTCTGAAATGCCGATAACGTCAACCGGGACCAGGGATTCCAGCGCGCGAGCGGCATCTTCCAGGCGTCCCGACATGGGATACATGGCGATCTGCCCCATATGGGAAACGTCGAAGAGGCCAGCGGCAACACGGGTGTGCAGATGCTCGGTCAAAATACCGGTGGGATACTGCACCGGCATTTCATAGCCGGCGAAAGTTACCAGCCGAGCGCCGCGTTCAACATGAAACCCATAGAGTGGTGTGCGTAGCAGCCGCGTCGCTTGAGGAGCTTCGCTCATAGGCGTCTCCGCTGGCTCGCGGACGACGCCAATCGAAAACAAATAAGAGAAGGATAAGACCACATTGGAGCACCTCATTGCAGCCATTTTGCCGCTGTTTCGGTGCCCCCTCTGTGTGTTTGCCTGAGAACGTTATCCCGTCGGCGGGCGCGAAGCGCGCCTCTTTCCAGAGTATGTCAATCATCGCGGTCCTTTTGCCTGAGAGTTTCCGGGGCGGTTGCTCCTTCGGCGTCGAAGACCGATCTCTCCCGCGATGATTTTTGTGTGTGTACTAATTTTCGCTTTTGAGCCCTGTTTTCCGAGGCACGCTTTTAGTCACTACGATCACGTGCCAAGTATCATCAAAATGGCGCGCCGATGCAACCGACGCGCCGGCAGCGATGCGCAGAATGGTGAGGTTTCTGCGACGCCGTATTTGTGGTCAAGGCCGAGCGCTGACCTTCGTGGGCGTTGCGGAAACCTTCGTTGCACTGAACCGCGGGCGACGAGTGGAACCTATGGATATTTGGTCAAGATAGCGGTGCTGCCGCGTTGAGGTGAAGCACGGAGTGAGTGGGTGGAGGGTCGGCGTGAGCAAGTGCGGGTGGCCGTCTGCAACCTGCGTGGTTGGCTTTGTGGTGATTTTGTTGGATCGAGAGAGCGAGGAAGCTGCAGCGGAGGACGGCTTGGGCAGAACATGGTCGTCGCCATCGGTGCGGCGGCATGGCTGGTTTTTGCTGGATAGAGGGATCACGAGATTTTCTTAGCTATAAGCCGTCGAGCCTACGGACGTGAGACGGGCGCGAGAGCGGACCACCGAAAACTTCGATGATGATCATGCGGCCTCCGCAACAAGGACACGGAGGCAGCTCGTGGTTGGAACCGGCCGGAGCATTGTCATCATCATTATCTGTATCGCGATGGGTCGGCGCTGAGGGCACATCGAGCACACGTCGACAGAGCGTGAGCTTGTCGGCGCGGTGGCCGTTGGCGAAGAGGGCATAATGTCGAATGCGATGGAAGCCGGTCGGCAGCACGTGGAGCAGGAAACGCCGCATGAACTCGCCGACATCGAGGCGCATGACTTTGCTCTTGTGATCACCGCTCTCGCGATAGTCATTCCAGCGGAAACTGACGTGGGTCTCGTCGAGATCGAGCAAGCGGCTGTTGGCGATCGCGACGCGATGGGTATGCGAAAAGCATTGGCCGAGAAAATAAAATCGATCGGACGCGGCTTACGAGCGGCACTGCCCGATCTGGACCGGCGGACACGGCACCGAGCCGTAGGAACAGAACACGCAGCAATCCCCTGGCTTCGGCTTGAGGCGCTCCCCGCAACTCTTGCAGTCGTAAAAGAAACGGCAGGCGTCCTCGGCATCCGCTCGGTTGCCTGATGCGCGCATCGTGGGCACGTGATTGTGGACTCCGCGATCATCTTAGTTCGGCTGCGGTGCCTTCGCGGGGCAACCACGCCGCCTGCGCACGAGCGCAAAGATCGCCAGAGCGACGGACGCGACGAATGCGGGGACAAGCACGTAATCGACCTTTGCAACGAAGGCGGTCAAGCCGAGTGCACCGAGCAAGACAGCAAGCACCGGCGTTACGCAACACAGCATCGACAGCACTGCGCCCGCCACGCCTGTCCCGATCAGCTTGGTATTCTGGTCCATTATCTCGGCTCTCACGGACATCGGAGGCGAGCAGATAGCTCGATCATTCTGATGGGTACCGCGTCACCTGACGCCGTCGGCCTGGTCGAGCGCCGACAATATCGGACACTCGTTCACCGGATGGCCCGGGACGGCGCAATCCGCAATGAGGCGGTCAAGCGCCTTGGAGATCGTTTTCATCGTGCGGATGCGATCTTCCAACTGCCGCTTCTAAAATGCCCGCGTCTCCGCGACGGCAGCCCTATCGCCGGATATATAGAACACTCCGTTGGGTTTCATGTGAAAATTGCCATACCCGGACTTGGTGTTCACATGCGCGAGCTCCCGCCCCTGTTCCACATAGAGTCCTACGGGCTTGAGGGCCGGATCGAACATGCCGGCGTTGGTGGCGAATAGCAGCCTGCCCGGCTCGCCTTCTAGAGAACGCGGCAGCGCGGAGAGATACGCATAAGGAGTCCCGTCCGAGCGTTTCCAATAGAATCTGATGGTGTGCTTACGCAGATCGATCTCGCAGATTGTGTACGCGTTGCGCTCATACTCCATTGAGCCGCACGGTTCGGTCTCGGCCAGGGCGGTGTTGTTATGGGCGGCAAGGCTTGTTGACACCGCCAGAAGGAAAGCAATCGTTCTCGTCTTGGGCATATCGCACCACTCCGCGTACGTAATGAGGGGCGAACGTGCAGCGGTGGTCAAGAAGGCAGACCAACCCGCGAGATTCAGGCAAGCGACATGATGTCACTTCGCGCCATCGCCATGGCTTTGGCCTCTTCGTGGCTCGCGCCCGATCCTCTGCCCTGCAACATAAGCCCCCGCTTCCGCGCAGGGGCCGAACGGCACCGCGCTTCATTGCGCGACTTTGATCTAGGCGGCGCGAAACCGATTTTGCCCGAGGGGAGAAGCGTGCGCTGTTCTCTCCTCAATCAGCAGGCCTTCCGCCTCGAGAAGGAGTTCGAGGCGGACCACCGCTTCCATCGCGCTCCACTCGTCCCGGGCTGCCTCGAAGCTTTGCAGTACGTCTCGCCAGGCGTGGTCAGGTCGATTCAGTGTCATCTTCTGAATAAATCCTACGGCCTCTGTTGTGCGGCGCAGTACTACTGGCGGGCTCGCGCGGATACGCAGCTCCGGATCAATTGGGAAGTCAGGCATGAACATCTAACCCCCGTGCCGCTGCCGAAGTTCCATCCGCGCTCGACCTTTGTTTGGGCTCAAGAAAGACCCCTTGCAGCAGCTTGCTCTTCGACTCCTCGGCGACCGCTTCCGCTAACAGCTTGTTGGTGCCGCCCTGCAAGCGGATCATCGCCGGAGATGGCTTCCGGCACACTTCATACGCAAGTGGCGGCTGCGTCATTGCGCGCTTGCCGACAGCCAGAGGAAGGCGGTGACCGCGCGATCTGCTCATGGGCAGCGGCAGCAGGTTGGACATCGAGAACATCAACTTGCTTGCTACCCTTCTCGACCATGCTCAGTACCAGGAATGAGCTTGGCATGGAGTTGGAAAACTGGGTCCGGCGCTCTGAGATCATGCGCCGTTCTTTCTCGGCGACCGCGGCGAGCACATGCAAGATCAGTGGATCGACATCGAGGCCCAACTCGACGGTGAAAGATGCTCGGATTTCATTTGCCCCCCTCCCCCTCCGCAGACGTCATTGCGGGCGTTTCATTATTCAACGGCGTGTCCTCCCGTTTTCCCTTATGACCTCGACGCCGTTGATCGTAGCTCTCTCCCTTCCGTCACCCGCTGGAACGAAGGTGAGGTCGGTTAGACGCCACGGTCGGTCATTAGTCACCGCCACCCACCCCGGCCCCAGTCCTCTTCCGCTTCCCGCTTCACTGCTGGCGCCATTGGGTTCTTGAACTTGAGCCACGTGCGCGAACGGCCAGAGATGTAGGGCGAGCCGAGGCGCTTCGAGACGATGCCCTCAAAACCGAGCTGACAAACATGGCGAAATACCACGTCGTACTCGCTGGCGTGGTCTATGTTTCCTCATGGCCGCTTGCGCCTGGGAGACCGACCTTGCAGGGGACGACGGCCAGCGCCGACTTTATCTCCGCTAAGCTGGAGCAAGAGCGACCTACTCGCACCGCGACCTTCGCTTGCAACCTCAGCCATCGATTTATAGGCGTCCATCTTCCCCGCAGGGAACGAGAGCTCAAAACTAAGTTCGCCTATCCTTTCGCCTAGCCGTCTGATGCCCTCGGCGTTGAAGTCTGCCTCAAAGTGGACGTTTGGCCGGAAGCTGAACGCTCTCAGCGTCTTTGGGTCGGTGTAGTCCCAAGTCCAAAGCCCATGAGCGAGTTTGTGGCGGGACGCTAAGAGGTTTGCGGCCTTGCTAACCAACTTGAGCAACCGCGCCTTTTCTTTCTTATCAGTAACGAAACGTTCAATCGTTTTTCGCCACGCACCGAGTCGCTTCTCAAACGACAGGTTTGTTGCCTCGGCGGATAGTGCCGCTCCGTTTTCGCGCGAAAGCGCGAGCGTGCTGGCCAAGATTTCATGTTCTAAGTGAGCCCATTGAGCAGTCACGTAACCAATGGCTGCCAATTCTTCTTCCTCTAGGTCGGGCTCAAGTCTGTGACGATTGTCTACGAGCGAAAGGCTAAAGCGAACTATTGCATCCTGCATGGACGCTTCCCTCCAGAGGTGCCGCCGACGCTGCTCGCCCGCGTCGACAAGATGATCGAGCGCCTAATCGACGCGCTCGCGGGCATCCGTGCCTTGGCCGAATACGCCGTAACGGAAGACGTTGACCTTGACGGGTTGCCGGGTGGGGTCAAGGCGCTGTCTGCCACTATCGTCGCCGCCATCGATCGCATCACAGCCTAACTGGGGAACACGGGCCTGCCCGGTGCGTTGCCACAGCGGCCCTTTTCGCCGGAACCCCGCCCAGCGGTGCGATGCGTGGCGGGGTTTTCCGTTACTCGCAGCCGGAACATGGCACCGCCGGGAAGCATTGCCTCAGTGGCCCCCCGGGTGACAGCTCCCCTGCCGCCCCCAAGGGGCCGGGACCCTCGTCACGGGCGCCTTCCGTGGCGGGGGTTTCCTTAGAGCGTCTTCCAACTGTAGTTCGCCTCCGCGTCCATCTCGTCGAGCATGTGGGCGCTCAGCTCGTCGGCAGTGCGCGCATATATTTGCATTTCCAACGAGTCAGAGAAGGGTTGTGCACCAGCTCGGGCCATAGGTCTTCGATCAACTCGCGCATCGGATCGGAGATGGCTTCGATGCGCTTGAATTTGAGAACTTCCTTGTGAATGCGCTCGATTTCGTCGGATGTTATGATCCTGCCGTCGAAGACGCGGGGTTGATAGACGCGGCGCTTTTTGTCCATTCGGTTATAACTTACGACCGGAATCCTAGGTTCATGGTCCTCAATGCAAAAGCAGGGGGAGTGCTTTGAAGACGGCCAACGAGCTTGTCATGGAAATCGGGGTGGTCGTGCAGCCGCCGCGGGGCGTTGCCATTGTGCTTACCGAGGAGCCCGGAGCGCTGCCAAATTGGGTTGCGGCTGCAGGAATCATGGAGGCCGCGCTCACGGATAAGTTTTCCGAAAAGGTGGCCGAGCTTATAAAGACGGACCCCCTTGTCGATTGGAACAAGGTGGACAAGGGCCAAAGCGGGTTTCGTCGGGTCGTCAAATTTTTGTCCGCAGCGGACTGACGGACCGCCGCCTTGTATTCTCCCCAAGCAAATCTCAACCGGCGACCGCACCATTGTGTGTACCGAAAACGAGAACGCACCGATCGTTGGACAAGGATGCGCCCCTCTCGCGCCCGGTCCAGCGGACCGGCAGCATCATGTCACATGCTCTCCTCGGTGGTCTTCATCACCACTACGTCCGAGTCTGAGTTTTCGGTACACACAGGGACCGCCTAACGCATGACTATGCGTTAATTGGTGGGTTCATCGTGGCGGTTGTGCTTGCCGCCCTGATTTGGTTTCTATGGATCGCACCGGACCTAGCCGTGTATTTCGCCACTGGCCTCATTCGACCACCGCTAATTTGAAGGCTCTTCAATCAACCGCCTTGCGTACGCTTCATGGCTCTTGGTTGACTAACAGAAGAAACATTCCGACAATTATCAACGCCGCAGAATAACACCGACATCATCACCACCGACGCCGGCTGCCTTGCATGAAGATGTCGGTAAGGTCGCTGGAGTCAGTCGACGTCACTACTTTAGCAACGTGCCCGAGGAAATCGCACCCGCCTTCGTCTTCATGGCTGCAATCGCGCAACTCGAGTGTTCGGCCGAGATTTGGTTCTTGCGCTTCGGGTAGAGGGGGCGGCGAGGCCGCCCCTCTTTTTTTCGCCGACCCCGAGTTTGTCTTTCCCGCCTGATGGCGCGGGAGCGAGCCAGCTTGGACCTTCCGCTATTTCAGCTTACTGATCAGCCGATTTGCAAAGAGCTTTCATTGCACCGCAACAAGCCTGAAATCTCTCGACGCCGTGCAATGGTTTCTGCCGTGTAGCGACCGTGCTTGAAAGCGTTCTTATCCCCCTTCGGTGCTCCTGGCGACATTCCGCCGTAAGCGAATGACTGGCGGGGCCAGCCGCGCTCATCGGCGGCGCGGCGTGGCGTGGCCGCTCGCGGCGCGCGCGCAGTAACCGCGCAAGGTTTCAGCGTCGGCTTTTTGGCCTCTGCCCCCGGCCCGTTTGAGCGGCGTAAGCATCCATCGCCGACTTGCGCTGGCCGGGCTTGGCGGATTTGGTGCCGGCATTCGGCGCCGCGGTGTCAGGCGCCGCCGGCTCGACCGCGGCCTGTTCGACATTGACCACGCCACGCGGCCATGTGAAGTCGTCCGCGCGGGCCGTAGGGGCGGCATCTTCACCCGCGCTCAGCCCAACGGTCACCCCTGCACTTTCGCCGGGTCCTCCTAGCAGCACGTGTTCCGAACCGACATTCGGGCCTGTAAGAGGGACCACCGGACCGGCGATTGGCCGGATCGATCCACCGGGTTTGCCTTTCCTCCCCCGGTGCTCCGGCTCGGCGGGTACTGTCAACGCCACCGGGATTCTTTGACTGTTAAGGCTGCGCTCGATTTCGCGCTCGACATAAAGGGCAAGCTTACGCGCGCCGTACTTCGTAAAATAGACGCCGTCGCTCGTACGTAATCGCCGAGTCTGTCCTAGATAGTCCGGTCCTTGTGACGAGAACTTCCCTTCTTCATCGACAAAGCCCTCCCAAATATCGACATAAGTAATCCCAGCCTTCTCGGCCCGGCTTCGGTAGAGTTCGTTGAGATAAGAAGAATCCTCGGTGGCTTTGGTGCCGCGCTGGGAGGGTAGACCAACCCAGATGACCGGAACGCCGGCACTCTTTACTGCCGCGATGGTGGCGTCAATGCGCTTGATGTAAGCAACCTCCCACTTTTCTGTCTGAAATTCCCACGGTCCGTAGCCCACCTGGCGCGCTTTTGCCGGTGTGGGGTGCGGATGCTGCTGCTCAACCGGCTGCCGCTCCAAGTCGGGCGGTGTTGGTGGGTTCGCTTGGGCTGGCTGTGCCGGTTGAACATTCGCCGCCGCGGGAGGCGGAGCCGTCTCGCGGATGCTCTGACGATCATTGTTTCCGATCATCATGACGATGAATTTGGGTTTCTCAGCGGCGATGATCTCGCGCGCCACCTGCGGCCATTCGCTATCACGGCGCTGTTCGTAACGGATGAGACCGGAATCGGTGCGATGCTTGCGCACGATGCCGATCTCGGCCTTCTCGGAAAAGGCATCTTCAAGCCCGTAGGCAAGCCAATCAGCGTTGGCATCGCCCATCACCACGACCTTGACCGGGGCATCCTTGCGCGGCGTGGCCGGCGGAGCGTGCGAGTAATCCGTGGGCTGCTCCTTCTCAACTTCTCTGGGCCGCTCCCTGTGCTGTTCCCTCAGGCGTGGGGAAGAGGGCATTTCCCGTTGGCGATAGCCCCAGTAGTCCCATTGGCGATCACCCCCAAAGCCGCCAGATGGATTGTACGGCTGTTGGCGCTGCTGCTGCCGCTCGCCCCATGAATCTCCGAAGCCGTTGTACGGCTGTTGGCGCTGCTGCTGCCGCCCGCCCCATGAATCTCCCCAGAACTGCGCATTGGCAGGAAGCGAAAGAGCGAGGCTCAGCAGACCCGCGGTTGCCGCCCGAACAATGAAAGGCGAGAACGACCCCGTTATCGATGCCATTGGAGCTCTCCTCGGGATAGAGCAGCCCGTGCTTCTCCCAACGTATATCCCCCCGTTCCGCTCCACAATCGCATTGACTGCGGCGCACGCAGTTCGGTCGGCCGCTGACCAAGACCGCAGAAGTTGCGGCCACAGGGCGCTGCATCCTGCGGCTCATCGAACCGACCTCGGGTGAGGTGTGGTTCAAGGGCGTAAACGTCACGGCTCTAAAAAAGGCGGATCTGCAAGCCAATGGAAGGGATTCTTGCAACGATGCTCGGCTTCGGCGCCTTGATATTTGCCGCGCTCGGAGTCGTCGTGCAGCTTAAGGATGCGCTCAATACCGTGTGGGAGGTCGAGCCTCCCAAGGCGAGCAGCGTGTGGGGTTTTGTTCGCACCTACATGGTCTCGCTCGCGGCTGTGCTCTCGCTCGGCTTTCTGTTGCTGATATCGCTGCTGCTGACGACCGCGCTGGCTGTGGGCGGCAGGTACTTCGCGCCTTACGTGCCAGAAGCCGCGATGCACGCTGTCGGCAGCCTCGTCTCCTTCGGCATGATCACGCTTCTGTTCGCCATGATGTTCAGAGATCGGCAAGTTCCTCATCGGTCTCTACATCGGCAAGCAAGGTCTCGAATCGACCTACGGCGCTGCGGCCTCCCTCGTCGTTCTGCTGATCTGGGTCTACTACTCATCGCAACTGGTGCTGATGGGCGCGGAATTCATCGTAATCGCCGACAATTCTTGAGGGGGCCCAATCATGAATTTTTCTCGGGGGGTCAAATGCAAGTTTTCAAAACTCCGAACAACCGAGATTAGGATGAGCTAATGAATTCGGGCTCTGCAACGAAACCACGATATGCTCCGCGCGCGTGCGCGCGCGCGTTATGGGGTCTAAGTGGATGGTTAGCTTGTCGTGCGCGCGTACTTCTGGCGAAAGTCCCGATAGCAACTCAAGCGGGCCGTGGGCCTCAGTGGCCCATCCAGCTCGCGGCAATCAGCGCCCCTCCTGCAGCAATGGTCGGAACAGGTATGCCGAAGCTTCGAGGCCGGACAGGCAATGAAGCCATAGCGATGCCAACTGCCCCAAGCCTCGAACGGGCCGCTGCCGGCCGGCGGACCCCTGGAAATTAGGCGCTCGATCGCTTCCGGAACAGCAGCCTCCTCCCGCTCGCGCTCCGGGAGGACCTTTCTTAATCGAGTCCGCGATCCTTTCATTTCCTCTCCACCCACTTAGGCCCCATAACGCGCGCGCGCGCGGGCGCGGAGCATATCGTGGTTGGAGTCAAGAGTCGCCGGGAGATGTCGCGCGTATTCTTGGCGCGCGGACATGGCCCACAGAGACTGGACTGTCTGGCTGGGCATATCGGACTCGAACTCAGAAATGTCGTCGCAAATTATCCCTTTGAAAGGTCGCATAGATTTGCGGGATCCAGCCGAATTCTGGCCACAGAGACTGTTCGCGTTTGAGCTGCGG
>WNFT01001806.1_pt1 | contig 18141 bp, 13 predicted proteins | sample 5400191 | NCBI WGS metagenome assembly WNFT01 (sample SAMN13153359, study PRJNA577476) | soil metagenome | isolation source: 80 cm saprolite under Madrone tree | place: USA:California | collected 2016-06-14 | reverse complement strand
CCTCCATTATGTTGTGGTGCAGCTTTACCTGGCGAGGCGATTCGACGAGGCGACTGAACAGTGCAGGAAGACCCTGGAGTTCGATCCGAGCTTTACCCCTGCACACCGGGTGCTAGCGGAAGTGTATGCCGCAAAAGGGATGTATCTTGAAACCTTAGCTGCATATGAAAGGTACGCGACACTTAGTGGAGGCAGCCCCGGGTCCACAGCCTTTGTGGGGTACGCGCTTGCGCTATCAGGTCAGCGCAGCCAGGCCGTCCGGGTGCTCGACCAACTCGGGGCGACGTCAAAGCAGAGGTATGTGCCCGCCCTTTCCTTCGCCGTCGTTTACGTCGGGCTAGGTGAGAACGAGCAGGCCTTCTTGTGGCTCGAAAAGGCATATGTCGAGCGCACCAATTCTCTTGCCTACCTTAAAGTGGACGCCACCTGGGACCCGCTGCGGTCTGACCCGCGTTTCGCCGACTTGGTGCGTCGCATCGGGCTCCCACCGTAAAGACCGCTCTGCGAAAACGACACAGACTTTTCCATAGAAGAGAATCCCAGTGAGAAGGCCACACGACTCATTCGGCCTTCTGTTGAGCCCCTTGTTCTTCTATCAAGCCCTGAGCATGCGCCTCACTTATTTTACAAGCTCGGGAAGAATTTGGGACAGAATGCCGTGGGAAGCACGGTTGCAATTCTTGTATGCCGTCTTTTTCACGTTTTCCGGCGTCGGATTCTTACTCGACCTGGCCAATCCGAGGCCCGGCCGGATCGCACACATCGTTTTCTTGGTTTTCGTGGGCAGCGTGATCGGTGTTGCCTACGGCTTTTGCTTCATGCGCGCGCCTAAGCTTCTACCGGTCCTTGTAGCTTCGCATGTGGTCCCGGCTGTCGTGCTTACCCCTCATCTGGGATCGCTCGCCGTGGACTGGGCTCAGGTCGCTAGCACCGCAGCCGGGGTTGATGTGAGTGTGCACATCTCCGGTTTCGACGTACCAGAAATTAGCGTCGTTGATGGAGTAGACTTCAACCGTGCTGAATGAGCTCATAGGGGGCCGGTACAAGGTGGAGCGGGAAGTTGGGCGCGGTGGCATGGGAGTTGTTTTGCGCGCCTATGACACGCGCTTGAATCGTCTCGTTGCCCTGAAGATGCTTCCGTCGAATTCTACTCACGACTCTGAGCTGCGCCATCGGCTTGCGGCCGAAGCCCGCGCAGCTTCCGCCCTGAGCCATCCAGGTATCGCCACTGTTTATGATTTTGTCGAGCAGGGCGAGGGGAGCTTTATTGTCTATGAGTACGTGGAAGGCCGCACATGGCGCAAAGAGCTGGCTCGGGCCCGCTTCACCACGGACGAAATCCTCGATGCTAGTGCCCAACTCGCCGACGCCTTGGCCGCGGCGCACAGTCACGGGATTGTCCATCGGGACCTCAAACCCGAAAACATTATGTCCGTGCCGGACGATTATTCCCGAGGGCGTGTCAAGATTCTCGACTTCGGTCTGGCGAAACACCTCCACGCACCGCTGTCGTTCGAAGAAGAGAACGCGGCGGAGACAGTTTCCATTGCTACGAGCCAGGGCCTGCTAGTCGGGACCGTGAACTATATGGCCCCGGAGCAACTGGAAGGGCAGCCGGTGGACGCGCGCACAGATATTTACGCTCTTGGCCTGGTCCTTTATGAAATGGCTACAGGCACCAATCCTTTCTTGGGCCGGACGCCCCCCTCGACGATCGCTAATATCCTGAAGCTTGAGGCACCGTCTCTGCGGCAATACACTCCGACGGCTCCTGCCGAACTCGATCGTATCCTGCTGAAGTGCGTGCACAAACGCCCCGAAGAGCGATACCAGTCGGCACGGGAATTGTTAGTGGACCTCCGGAATCTTCGCCGTGTGCCCGCCGGGTCGCCATGCACTTCGCAAGCCCCGGAGACCGAGTCGAGTCTTCTTCGTCGTTTTTTTTCGCTTGCCGGGGAAAGCCCGTACCGCCGGTGGGAGACTATGCACTTGGGCTTTATCATCTGGTTTGTGCTGCAAGGCTACCTTGGATCGAGGTTTTGGGCGGTTACTGCGTATAAATGGGGATGGATCCTATTTTTTCTCGAATTGGCGTGCATCGGTCCCCTAGTGATTCTGCTTGCCTTTCTTGTGTACACGGGGAACTTCGATCGAAGTAGCCTCCCGCGAGAGATAGGAAGGACGGCGCCCTGGATCCTCTGGTCTACTGTCGCACTTATTGCCGTCCCGGGGACCATGGCAGGCACCATCGTCGTTGCTCATCCCGGACTGGCATCCTTGCTGGGGATCGGTGTTCTCGGGAATATCGAGTATCTGGTGTTCAAACCGGGCATAGACCGCACTTTTCTAGATCTCAATAGAGGATGAAGGTTAGCCTGTCGACCTGAGCCCTTCGATATGGCCTTTTTCGATTTGGAAGGCTAATTTATGCTCACAAACGTGATCCTTCTGGACGAGTAGTCGACAATCCGGGGTTAGGTCGCCGGGCTCTACTTCATTGGCCGCGAACCTTTGATCAGGATGTCCACGAGTCTCCTCGCGCTTTGCTGCCAGTCCGGTCCGGTCGCCACGTTGGAGACGCCAATCAGTGCGCGAAGCAAGTCGAATGGCTCGAGGTCTTTGCGTATGTCGCCGCTCTTCATGGCAGCCTTCACAAGTGCTTCGATCGCTCCCGTAACCTGAACGCGGGAAGAATCGTACAGCCTCGAAGGACCGCCGACGACGCTATTTAGGGCCGATGCGATGATCTGCTTTGTCGCGATGTAGTCAACGAAAAGCATCATCCATGCCCGCAACGCCTCGATCGGCGGGAGGTTTGCGGATAGCTCCCGTTGTGCTGCCGCCAGCTTTTCCACCTCAGTGTGGTAAACGGCCTCGATCAGGGCATCGCGCGCCGGGAAATGGCGGTACAAGGTTCCCGGCCCCACACCCGCCTGTTTGGCGATGTCATCCAAGCTGGCATCCGCACCTGAGCGGGTGAATGCGGCCTTGGCTACTTCCAGAATGCGCTCGCGGTTCTGCTGCGCGTCACTGCGCGGCTTCCGCCCGGCAGGTTGGGAGTGTTTTTTAGGCATGGCAAAAATCCATGTAACCGGAGACAGCCTCCGAATATCTAATCATTCGGAGATACTCTCCGTTTTACCGAAATCATGACGGCCCGTCAATATCGATGGCGCGGGCACGGAACTCGAATTGGCCAGCGCAGGGAGGAAGAGAAATGGTGGACATATTTGGGGCAACCTCAACAACAGAAGATGTTTTGTCCGGAATTAATCTGCGCGGCAAGCGCATTCTTGTAACCGGTGTTTCGGCTGGACTGGGTATAGAGACGGCGCGCTCACTCGCCGCGCATGGCGCACATGTTGTGGGCGCGGCAAGGGATCTAAAGAAAGCCGAAGCGGCAACCGCACAGGTGCGAAAGGACGCTGAAGCCAATAGGGGAAGTTTCGAGCTCGTTGCGCTTGATCTTGCCACTCTGAAGAGCGTGCGAGCTTGTGCCGAAGGACTGCTCAAAAAGGGCGAACCCTTCGATGTGGTCATCGCCAACGCGGGCGTCATGGCAACACCGTTTAGCAATACAGCGGACCACTTCGAGACGCAGTTCGGCACCAATCACTTGGGCCACTTCGTTCTCGTGAACCGGATTGCATCGCTGATCCGCGCCGGAGGTCGGTTGATCAACCTGTCCTCGGCGGGTCACCGATACTCAAATGTTGATCTACAGGATCCCAACTTTGAGCGGACGCCTTACGACCCATGGATCGCCTATGGTCGGTCGAAGACCGCAAACATCCTCTTTTCCGTCGGTTTCGACAAGCGGCATCGCGGGCGTGGCGTACGCGCCGCCGCCGTGCATCCCGGAGGCATACAAACCGAGCTTGGACGCCACATCGGCGCCGAAGAAATTCAGAAACTGGTCGATCGAATCAGTGCGCAGCGTGCTGCGCAAGGCCAAGGGTCCTTCCAGTGGAAGACGATTCCACAAGGTGCTGCGACCTCGGTGTGGGCCGGCGTAGTTGCTCCTGCGGATGAAATCGGCGCTCGTTACTGCGAGAACTGCCACGTTGGCAACATCGTTCCAGATGACGCGGCCATCACCGTGGTCAGCGAAGGAGTTCGCGCCTACGCGGTCGACCCAACCAACGCCGAAGCCCTTTGGAAGAAGAGTGAAGAAATGGTTGGAGAGTCTTTTTAGACGTCGGATTTCAGCCCAGGAATAAGAAGTTGGCCACCGTCATGAAGTGAAGGAAAGGAGAAATTTGATGCGTGTATTCGTAACTGGTGCTACAGGTTTTGTCGGTTGCGCGGTCGTTCGGGAGCTAATAGATGCGGGACATAAGGTGCTCGGCCTGGCTCGTTCCGATGCCGCTGCTGCGTCCATTGCCGCCGCAGGAGCCGATGTACATCGCGGTTCGCTGGAAGACCCTGAAAGCTTGCGCAGCGGAGCGGCCGCTGCGGACGGGGTGATCCACACGGCGTTTATCCACGACTTCTCGAACTACGCGCCTGCCGCGGAGAAGGATAGACGCGCTATCGAGACACTGGGAGCGGCCCTTGCGGGTTCGGAGCGCCCGTTGGTCGTCACTTCCGGAACCCTGCTCCTTCAGCGCCGAGGCCCGCTTGCAACGGAAGAGGATGTGGCCATTCCTAGCTTTCCGCGCAAGTCAGAACAGGCGGTAGCGGTGGCCTCGCGTGGCGCACGCGTCTCGGTGCTGCGCCTTCCTCCATCGGTGCATGGGGACGGCGATCATGGTTTCGTTCCGGCTCTCATCAAGCTCGCGCGTGAAAAGGGGGATTCAGCGTACGTTGGTGACGGTCTAAACCGCTGGCCCGCCGTGCACCGGCTCGATGCTGCTCATCTCTACAGGCTCGTACTGGAGAAGGGTTCCGCAGGAGCGAGCTACCACGCCATTGGCGACGAGGGCGTCCCCTTCCAGGACATCGCTGGAGTGATTGGCCGCCGCCTGCACGTGCCGCTTGTCAGCAAGTCGCCCGATCAGGCCGCCGACCGCTTTGGTTGGCTGGCACATTTCGTTGGTGTCGACTGCCCGGCGTCAAGCAAGTTAACTGAGGAAAAGCTGAGATGGCAGCCGAAGCAGCCGGGGATTATTGCCGACCTTGAGCGAGGGACCTATTTCGCAACTGAACAGACCACGCACGCGGGGCATTCGCACCGTTAAGGATGTGGACTGTATCAAAACTCATGTCGCAAGATCATGCGGTACAAGAAACAACACTGAGCCGAAGCAAAGAAAGGAGTATCTATGGCAAACGAAACGGTTGGAACTGTGAAGGATAAGGATAGAGTCGCGGTCATCACTGGTGGAAGCCGCGGACTAGGACGCAACACAGCGGTGAATCTTGCAGGGCGGGGCGTCAAGATTATTTTCACTTATCGCGAGAACCAGAAAGAGGCCGACTCACTCATCCGCGAAGTCGAAGCGATGAAAAAGAAAGCGGCGGGATTTCGGCTCGATACCGGTGACATTACCGCGTTTGACGGATTCGTCGCGGAGGTCCGCAAGACGCTGCACGGTTGGGGACAGGATTGCTTCGACTACCTGGTGAACAACGCGGGTGGTTCGCTCCATGCGAACTTTGACCAAACCACCGAAGCGCAATTCGACGAGATCGTGAACGTCCATTTCAAAGGCGTGTATTTCCTGACGCAAAAGCTGCTTCCTCTGATTAAGGATGGCGGGCGTATCGTGAATATTTCGTCGGGACTGGCACGCTTTGCGCTACCGGGCACCTCGGCTTATGGGGCGACAAAAGGCGCGGTGGAGGTGCTGACGCGTTACTTGGCCAAAGAACTCGGACCGAGGGGCATCACGGCAAATGTCGTCGCTCCGGGTGCCATCCAGACGGATTTCAGCGGCGGTATGGTCCGTGACAATCCTGAGATTAACAAGCGCGTTGCCGAGATGACCGCGCTTGGCAGGGCGGGCGTACCGGACGATATCGGACCGATGATCGCAGTGCTCCTCTCGGACGAGAATCGTTGGGTGAACGGTCAGCGAATCGAAGTGTCCGGCGGCATGGCGCTGTGAACGGCACGCGCAAACGTGAGCCGCAACTCGGAACGATCTTTTTCGGGAATCTGTGGGTTGTTCCCGGGTGACTCTGAAGTAATGTGGCGCGTTCCTCGCGGCAATTGTGTTTACAGTTTGTGTACAAGAAGGCGGGTTTGAAGGGCCTGAAAATGGACCTAAGCAACGCAGAATCAACAACAGACTCTTAAGCTACAGGGCCCCAACATCGCTGAGGAACCGTTCACAAGTGTCTCATTGTACAGTGGCTTAGCGTATTTCGCAATTGTGCGGGATCTCCGCTTCGGTACAAGACAGCAACTTTTCCGATCCACTTACTGTGCACGATCTCCAAATCACAGTTCCGTCCCTCGTGGAATGAACAGTCCACGCAGCTTCAAGATGCGCTGGCTAAGCAGGAAAGTGCAATGTTTTGGCCTAGTTCCAATCAACAAACAGAACCACAACGCGGGGCGCTCGAAGATAAACTCCTAGAAGGACGAGCCCCACCGTTAGGGAATTGGGCTTAATAACGATGCCGAGATCGCTGCCACCTGAGCCTATAACTCAAAGCAAGCCCCGACCTGTTTCTGTATCGGCTCGAAATTCCGCTGAATCCGATCGATTCCCGATCGAGAGCACATCGCCGAGGCTGATCTGTTTGGTGTGCTTCGCCAGCACAGGCGTGAACACGCCTGAGACAATATTGCCAAGGCCGATCAGGGTGAAACCGCTTGTTCGGATCTGTCGCGTGTTTTCAACTCGATTGGCCAGTCGTGAAAGGCCTGGGCGAGGGCGGGTCCCCAAAGGAACCGTAGCGCTTCAGGGACGCGGGCCTGCCTACTGTCCCAAATATGGCCTTCATGCGCCTCCCGGTAATCCACCACCTCAGCCAATAAACTGGAGAATCCGACCGGAGAGTCACAGACAGCTTGTAAGGGTCTGATCGCGCTATAGATACTCTTCAAGAACCAAGCGATCAGGCCACGTCAACGTTTGTGTTTCAGAAAATGTTCAGCGACGACTTCGGGCTGTTCGACAATGCGCTTCTCCTCGGCACAGACCACCAGGCGGATGAATTGGGCCATGCTCCAGGCAAGTGGTGTCGCGCTGCCCGTTCCCGAGCCGAAAACAAATTTGGAAGGTGTCCCCTCAGCGCGATCCCAGACCTGCTCCGGGATCATTCCTCCCGCGTTAGCGAAATGCCGCATCGCTTCGAGGTAGGCCGTGGCGTCATGGCCACGAGCAATCTCATATTCACCGCGCTCGCCCGTGAAAATGGGCCAAAGCCGCCCGATGCCCTGGCCAAGCCAGGGCCCTCCGAAGGACGTGTCCCCATAGCCGTCGTGGTTATAGCGGCGGAAGCTGGGGCCATCAGGCGTCTCAACGCGAATCGTGGAATCGATGATTTCCAGAGAACGCGAGATTGTCTCGTCGTCAGGGCTACGGATGCCCAAGCGCACAAATTCGAGGAACCCCGCGTCGATCACATCACGTTCATCCCAGACGCCGCCGCCGTTGTGGACGTCGAGCTGGTAGCCGTCATTCGGGTCGGCATTGTTGTTGATGCGAATGTAATAGCCCCGTGAGGCGAGACGTCCGCCCAGGTGGCCGCTTGTTGTCACGAGCCACTTTTCCACGTTCCCTGCCCACTCATCAGCGACCCGGACGTAGCGTTCAGCCTCATTATTGGCACGGTTCTGACGAGCGATGTCCGCAGCGCACACTAGGCCCGCGATTTCGGTGGCAATGGTCGAAGGAGAATATCCGGAGACCTCCTCCCAGCGTTCCTGCTGCGTGGCCGGACCGTGGGCAACGATAAATTCTGCCGCTGGGCGAATGTGGTGCTCCCAGGTGCCGCGATCGGTTTTCGCCAACTGCCAGGCGAGGATCACGGGGTAGGAGACCTCATCCATCTGCAAGGCCGTCCAGTAGGGGCGACCGTCAAGCCAGCTATTCTGCGGGAAACTTCCATCGGGTTTCTGCTGCACGGTCAGCAAATAGTTGAGTGCGCGCTCGGCGGCGCCCCGGTCGCCAGCCGCCATCAACCCCGTCGCGACCTCGTAAAGATCGCGCGCCCAGATGAGATGATAGCCACCTACATTCGGTTTGTCTGAAGGGACCGCAAACCCCCATGGAATGCTCATCGAAGCAATCATCGCGCCAGGGTAGGTCTTGTCTTCGTGCGCCTTCAGGACCATAGCCGCGAGCTGGAACTGGGTCCGGTAGGGCTCGCTGACATGACGAAGACCGCCCAAATATTTCGTCCATCCTTGGACATATTCTGCGCTGACAGAAGCAAAATTGCGGCGGAGGCTGCTGCGAGCGTTTTCCAGGGCTTGCGATGGTATAGGACCAAATCCAAGAGCGAGCGTGAAATGTCTTGTGGAAGGAATTTTGGCGACTTGCACGACATTGCCATTCTCTACGCGGGCGTACTCCCAGTCGAGCCGGTGATGGAGAAGCAGATCAGTGTACCCGTCACTTGCGCCCGCGTACCCGCTAGACATTTGCGCGAACCCGGCGCTGCTGATCAGGGCGGTGGCGACATCTTCTTTCTGCGCGATAAGCGCTTGGTCCTGGCTGAACCCAGTGTCCCCATAGCCGGAGTTCTTCAGAGCCGGGTCGTAGAGAACGTATAGGGAGTCGCTTGGGGCCCCAGAAAATGTCACGTCTATCAGCAAAGTGTCGCGCTGGGGATCAGTGATGTATGTTTTTGTGAGAGCGAAATGGCCTTCCGGATCGCGGCTGGTCTGGCGAAAGGTCAACGCATTTTCGTTGATTCGCTCGATCGAGTGCAACAGGTCCCTCGAATCGATCCAGATCTTCTTCCCATCGCTCACGGCAAATTCCAGCGTCCGCACATCTGCCGTATCCAGCCGCGGATAGTACACCTCGGTCAGGATGCCGCCCTCCAACGTAAACCACACGTGGGAATGGGCCGAAGTTGCGGTGCCGACCGCCTCTTTGCTCCCGGGGGTCCAAGTGGGAAGCGTCCCCGGTGCACCAGGGGCGTTTTGTCCCCGAATGTTTGCCGCAAGCAACAGTCCCAGCAGTAGAAAGGCTGAAAGTAGGTATTTTCCGGCAGCCATCTTGTTCATCTTTCATTCGAAGATTGAGCAGCGACCAGTGAGCGAGAAGACGCGGAAAAGCAAGTCCGCCTCTTCAGGTTGCTGAAGTTAGAAGTTGACCCGAACTCAATTTGGCGGCAGCTATACGGCTAAACGCTTTTGATTTGGCCTACCACTCATCATTCAGTATTGCTCGTTCAACTACTTCCGACTTGCGGGGAAAGACTACGCCGTGAGTTCCCTCAAGCTTAAAAACCCGTTGACGTCATAATTCGCTCTGCCGACAAGGCGAGACCTTGGGGACAATCTCCCGACGCTCCAGCAAGGAACTCATGGCGAACGGAGATCTTTCCCACCGCCGTCCCAGGATCAGAATGTCAACCGGAAGGCGAATTGCAACTGTCGCTCTGAGAACTGCCGGGCCTGCGCGCCCTGCGTCGTCCCCATGGAAGAGCCGGTTCCCAAGTTTATCCCCGTGTTGAAACTGCCGTTCTGAAACTGCGGGTGGTTGAACAGATTAAACGCGTCGACGCGGAACTGTGCCGTGAAGCGCTCGGTCAGCTTGAAGTTCTTCAGGATCCCCATATCCCAGGTGTGAAGGCCAGGACCATACACGGAATTGCGACCGAGATTGCCCGGGCGCGTGAAGGTTGTTCCGCTTAGTGGTGGTAGAGTGAAATTTCCTGTGATCACACCTTGGCCGTTGACGATTTTCGCTGAGACACTCCCACTTACATCAGGACGATTGCCCGGATTGTCGCCGGTTCCTGTAACACTGAAGTCTATCGGTGTACCAGTTGACAGAGTCACGATGTTATTCCACTGCCAGCCACCAATGATGTAGTCAAGGGCGGTGGGAATCTTCGATGCGAACTGGCGGCCCTTTCCAAAAGGCAGCTCGTACAGTGAGGCGAACACAAAAAAATGACGGATATCCTGGTCTGAATTCCCATTATTGAAATTCAGCAGAGGATTGGCGTTGGCATCCAAAAAGATTCGACCACCGCCGCCCGTGGCGGAGAAAGCCCCATTAGAGTTGTCGATCGCGTGCTGCCACGTGTAGGCGGCCGTGAACTGCAACCCACGCGAGAGACGGCGCTCCACCTGGGTCTGCAACCCGTTGTAGTGGCCGCTGCCGATGAACGCATACTCGTTGACGGCGCCCAGGTTTGGCCAATGCCTCGTGCTCCCGCCGAGCGGGATATTATTGGCGTTGAACGCCGTGGCCAAGTGGTCCATCCGGGTACCTACATAGGCGACCTTCACGACCGTATTTCCGCCGAGTTGCCGTTGGAACCCGAAGTTCCACTGCTGGATGTTAGAATTCTTGCTATTTCGGGGGTAATAGATCACGTCTACGCCACTCGGATTGTTGATATTGACATTGTTTACGGAGGAAGGAAGAGCACCGGTCGCGAGCAACCAGTTGTTGTTCCCTTGCGGCCCCTGACCGCTCAGGGTGATCCGATAGCCGGTTGGATCTGCGCACGTGGTCGGGCAGGCAAGGAAAGTGGAAACACCGTTAAAATCCGGGTTATTGCTTAACTGATTGCCAACGCCGCCGCGGTCGAGAAAATAGAAGATACCGTAACCGCCGCGAACTACGGTTCTGCCGTTTCCCGTCAAGTCATAAGCAAATCCGATGCGCGGCGCCCAGTTATTCTTGTCGGTGTCGATCAAGCTCTTCGGCCATCCGGCAGTACCGGGGACCACAAGTCTGTTATTTACCGGATCAAAATTGGACTGGCGGTTGTTTACCTCATAGGGCCAAGTATAGAGATCGTAGCGCGCGCCAAGATTGAGCGTGAGACGATTGTTCACGCGCCAGTCATCTTGCGCGAAATAGCCGGTTTCCCAACTGCGCGTTTGGTAGAGACCTAGAAACTGGCCGATCTTATAGTCCGGAAATCCTGCCAGCACTTCGGAAACTTCGTAACCTGTGAACCGCCCGGTTCCAGGATAATTGACACCGCCGAGGATGAAGTAACCCTTCGCCAAGTTGCCTTGCACGAAATTCACCTGGCGCTTGCCGATGTTCGCCCCGTACTTGAAGGTGTGCCGGCCGTGGATATGAGACAGCGAATCATTGAACTGATAAAACTTTTGAGGAACGTTGTACGGGCCCCCGTCGCCTTGATACTCGATTTCGTTGTTGGTTCCGCCAATTAGGACCTGACCTCCCAGAAGCGGGACAGGATTGGCGCCCGGAATTCCGATGGCCGCCCCCAGTCTCTGGCCGATGTTCGGCGGGTTGTAGCCGTACGTGGTGCTCGTGTATCCAAAGCGAAATTCATTCAGGAGCCCTGAAGAAAATGTTCGTGTGTACCCTGCGGCAACGCCTCGTGGATGATTGGTGTTATTTCCGGACCCAAATCCCGAAGGGTTGTTCGGCCCCAGGCGATTCGTCACGGTAAAATTGTCTTGGCCATAGCTGTAGCGGAAAAAGACTTGATCCTTCTGCGTGGCGATGAAGTCCGCCCGGATATCGAAATCATCGAAATTCCGGACGCTCTGACGATCCCCTCTGAAGTTCTGCAGAATCACGCCCTGAGTAGACGGCCCCGGGAACCCTTGCAAGTACTTCAGCCCCACCGGGTTTGGGTTGCTGATGATGTTGGTTGCGGTCGTGCCGTTCCAGCCGAAAGGTTGGCACGTCGTAGGATCAAAGATGAACCCTTTGCCCACGAATGCCGGATTCGAAGCAGCGCAGGCCGGCGTGGAGGTCAGATTAGTCCCGAGCAACTCGCTGAAATCCCCAGTGCGCATCTTAGCGGTTGGAACCGTGGCAAGTTCGATGCCAACGGGCTCGTCTTGACGGCGTCCCTGGTAGTCGCCAAAGACAAATAGTTTGTTCTTCCAGATCGGCGCTCCCATCGTGCCTCCGAACTGGCCCAGGCGAAATGAGATCGGACCGGTCGTGCCAAACGGATGGGCCTCCCCATAGCCGCTGCGACGGAACAGAAAGGCCGACCCATGAATCTGATTGGTGCCCGACTTGATGCTGGTCTGCACGATTGCGCCTCCCCCGCGACCGAACTCGGCGGGGGCCACGCTAGTATTCACCCGGAATTCCTCGATGGCCTCGGCGGGGGGAAAGAAAATGATGGAATTCACGAGACCTTCGTTATTGTCGACACCATCCAGAATGAAGTTGCCAGCCTGAGGCCGTAGCCCGTTGGCAGAAAGCGAGGCGCCGCCGGTGTCGGAGTTCCGGAACGTCTCCGCAGCCGTGCCTGAGGTCCCGCCGGACGCGATATCGCCATACGCTCCCCGTGTGACCCCCGGGGTCAGCAGCGCCAACTGGGTAAAATTGCGACCATTCAGGGGGAGTTCCGTTATTTGGCGCCCTTGGATAACTTCGCCCGTGCTGGACGTAGATGTGTCCACCAACGTTACCTCGGCAGACACTTTCACCGAAGTTGTAACACTGCCCGGTTGCAGCTTGAGGTTGATCTCCTGCACTTGAGAAACTTCCAGAGCGAAGTCAGCAATGGCCGTGTTGAAGCCCTGCTTCTTAATCTCAAGGTGGTACTTTCCAGGAGGCAGGGCGGAAACAGTGTAGAGACCTGACTCATTGGTGGTCAGCGAAACCTCACGGCCGGTACTTGTGCTGGTCACGGTCACGCTGGCTCCTGCAATCACTCCACCCTGTGCGTCGGCGACCGTGCCCTGTAAACGAGCAGTATCGCTCTGCGCCCTTGCGGGAATAGCCAGAGCCATCGTCAGACTTAGGACAAAAAACGCACTCCAGATAGCTTTACGCATCACTTGCCTCTCCAAACCCTGGATTTTTCTTCTATTTGCCCCATGCATTGCACAGTCCCGAAAAAAAGGCTAATCGCCGCCCACACTGGGCAGTCAACGTCAAGCTCGAACTGGACGCCCCTTCTTGCCATTTTGCTTTGCAATCCCCAAATACCTTGCCGCTGTTTCCATTCGAAACTCACGCGGCACTTCAAGGCCAAACATAGGTCGTGGTATCGGCCTCTCCGCTCGCTGGCGTGGTTAGGGTCAAATTCGGATCCGCCTGCCAAATGACGTTCCCGCTGCCATCGCGTTTAATGTACTTGTATTGGATCGCTGTGCTTGCTGGCACGCTGACTGGCAAGAACCAAGCAGGATAGCTTGGGTTAAACATGGAGTAATAAACGTTGACGGCGTCCCAGTTATCCAACTCGTGAACACTCCCAACTACATAGACATTCTGGCCAGAGACGGTTTGAGCGTTGACGTGGAAGATTTCCATGACTTGCGGGCCGGTTAGCACGTCGTAGCGATACGCATTGCTGGTGTTCCCATTCGCCACCACGGTAACGTTGAGTGCCGCCGGTGTGATGCTGGGCACTGTTACCTTTATCTGTGTGGGACTCCAAGACTGAATGGTTACAGCCGTGGAGGAAAAGTTGACGGTGCCGGCAGTCGTACCAAACCCCTCGCCGTCAATTGTCACTGTATCCCCGGCTCTGCCCATGGTCGGACCTACCGCGCCGATTTCAGGTTGAGTGCTCGACACATTCGTGACCTGCCAGACAGCCACCTGAGTTGCTCCGAGGTTAAAAGCGGAAACCGACCCACCGGAGGCCACAGTAATGCTGAAGCCTCCCAGCAAGCCATTAAGGTAGTCGGCGTAGGTGCCTGCCGGAAGATTGGTGAAGAGTCCGGAGATCGAATAGGCGGTGTTCGCGCTGCGGTTTATTGCCACAAGAACGACGTTGTTAAAGAACTGGCGCTCACAAATGATGACGTCGTTATTCACCCACCGGACCGTTGTCGTCCCGTAGGCTATGGCATCGTTGGATTTACGCAACCAAGCGAGCTTCTTGATTAACTGAAAAGCAGTCGTCGTTTCACCCCATCCAATGTTTTGGCCGGTACGCACGTTATCGTAGCCCGGCATGGGCACCCGGCCTCCGTCACCGTTCACTCCTAGCAGATACTGCTCCGTGCCGTAGTAGATCACGGGAGTCCCGCGCGACGTAAGCAGAAACGCTAAGGCAGCGTGCTCGATTCCCCGGTTGGGCTGAAGACTGGCGATACGCTCTTTATCATGGCTATCCAAGAACGGCACCGCCTTGTTCACGTATGTATAGTCGCTTGACGTATAGCCAAGTGTGTTGGCAAGGTCATTCATGGTGTTAGAGAAGGTCCCGAAAGTCCCCGTCATGACGTTGCTGAGTTCAAAGTCAAGAATACCGATACCGGTACGGGCTTGGAACGTTTTGTAGTCGCCGTACTTCGAATCCGGCGTACTAATCCAGAACTCACCGAAGTCATAGACCGGCTTATAAGCATTTATGTAATCCTGCCAGATCTTCAGAAATGCTGGATCCTGATGGAGCACGGCATCACTTCTGATTCCATCGATGTTGTGGTCAAGCCACACCTTGATGGCGTTCTGGAAATAGCCAATGATGGCGCCGTTTTCATGTGAGTAGTCAGCCAGATTTGCAAGGTCTCGATATTGGTAATCCCATCGTGTGGTCTGAGTGTCAGCACGTGTGCCGTAGTGATGGAAATAACCCTGCGTGTCATTTGCGGAAGTACCCATTAAAGTTCCATTATTATAGAATCCACCTTGCTCGCTGCTGTCGTTCTGGTTGCTGTGATTGGTTACGAAGTCGATGATCACCTTGATCCCGTGCTGATGAGCGCTGGTGACCATGTTGTCGAATACTGCCCAGCTCCCCCAGTGGGCATCGGGAACAAAGTAGTCTCTCGCCCAATAGCCGTGGTAGCCGTTGTAATAGGTGCTGTTGCTGGTTTGGAAGTACGGTTGACGAAGATTATCATATGGGCAGGTGATCCAGATGGCTGTGATCCCCATGTCTTGGAGGTACTGCATTTTGTTTATGACGCCCTGCCAGTCACCGCCGAAGTAGTCATTTATGTTTGTTCCGGTCGAGTCATATGAATTTGCCTGGTTGTACGGATTGTTGTTGGAAGGATCTCCGTCATAGAAGCGATCAACCATGAGTTCATATATCGTGTCCGTTTCGTAATTACGTCTATTGGTGACACTCGTCGCCTGCCCGTATGACACCTTGCATGACGTGGCGAGCAGCGCCAGACACAAGATGAGAAACGCACTCCAGCTAGCTTTGCGCATCGCTTCCATTTCGGTTCTCCTTGACTCTTGCGTTGGACAATTTTTGAAAGAAGGTCACCCAAGCACACTTGCTGTTATCCATCTCCGGGAGGAAAACCCTCGTTTCCCCCGGCCTGCAAGCACAAGAATTCATCCCCTCGGCGGCAGGCACAAAATGTCCGAAGATCTCAAAATGTCTGTTGGAACCTCAGTACCCCACAAACTTATCCCGCGCATCAGGAGCCTGCCTGAATCTGCACCATCCCAATTTGGCATCAATTTGAGATTTTTCTGCGCACAATGCAAGTACTTGATGGCATGTTACCGTTACCGGCGTAAATCCTTTTATTGTACGAACCTTTGCAATTTGTTACCTTGCTGTCACACCACGTGACAGGGGCCTCGAATGAGTGAGAGGGAGCAGTATGTTCGGCAAATCGACACGCTGGTAGCCAGCAAAGAACTCCATGGCGCGGATTCGCTCTGCAAACTGCTTCGCTATTTGGCTAACCACGCGCTGGAGTTTCCTGAGGAACCTCTGAAGGAATATAAAATTGCAACAGAGGTCTTTGCACGTTCCTCTGACTTCGATCCGCAGTCGGATTCCATTATTCGCGTGCAGGCAGGCCGGTTACGTTCCAAACTGACGGAATATTATCAATCCGAGGGCTCGAACGATCCGATAATCGTGGAGCTGCCCAAAGGCTCATATGTTCCTTTGTTTCATCACCGTGGCAAGGGAGCTGCGAAGCTCCACCGAAGCGTTTCGTTCGAGGGGGACGAGCAGGAGGCCCGGCTAACGGCTAGGAAATTAGGGATAGCAGTCGTCGCGCTGTCAATTCTGCTGGTTCTCTCGATCACAGCGATTGTTCTCCTTATAACTTTCCGCAAATCATCCGACTCGGGTCTGGTCCGTAGCGAGCCACCCCCACCAGCTGCTTTCCAACTATTTTGGAAGCCCTTTGCCTCGGGCCCTGAGGAGCCCTGGGTCGTTTTCAGCAATGCCGCTTTTGTGGGACGGCCTGAAACCGGGCTTAGGTACTATGACCCAGCACGGGATTCCAAGGCTTCGGTTTGGGATCATTACACCGGAGTTGGCGAAGTCTTGGCCGTTCACTCTCTCGACCAGGCCTTTGGATTGCTTCACCGGGGTCTTCGAGTGAAGCGTGGAAGTCTTTTCACGCTCGACGACGTCCAGAACAATGATTTGATCTTCGTGGGCTCACCATCGGAGAACCTCACCCTGAAGGACATCCCAAGCACCAAGGAATTTGTTTTTCAACGGCTCGACTCAGGGCCGCACAAAGGTGATCTGGCGATTGTCAACGTACGTCCCGAAGTCGGCGAGTCGAAGGAGTATCTTGCCAGCCCCTCAACTTCTCCTTTTAGCTTCGAAGACTACGCGGTCGTCGCGCTGCTGCCGGGATTAAGCCCTTCCCGGTCGATCATGATACTCGCTGGAACGACGACGTTTGGCACTCAAGGTGCCGTTGACTACGCATGCCGCCAGAATTCGGCAGAGGAGTTACTTCTGCGGCTATCTGTTTCGAAGACGGGTGAATTGAAACCGTTCGAAGCATTGCTACGTGTGACGGTAACGCGCGGCGTGCCTGTTCAGATGGACCTTGTGGCGCTGCGCCGCAGGGCGTCATAGCGAGAATCAACCTCAACCCGCGGCCAGGTCGGAAAGCCTGGCCGATGGATTCCTGATATCCTTCAAGCCAGAACAGTCTTATCCTGAAGCGTTCGTGAGGGTAGATCGCGTGCTCGGAATCAGACGGTTAACTACTGTTCTCCTCTTCCTCACCGCAGGCTGTGGCGGGCCGTCGCCCGGAACTGCGGAATGGCTTCTAGTTCCTTGAGCGCCGACGTGAATGCGTTCGACAGGCTCCACATCGTCCGTGGCGCGAACTCCTTGTACTGGGGATCGAAGTAGCGACTGTGCACCACGCGGGCCAAGTACTTGGGCACATCTAGTTCTCCCTCGATGAAGGCCTGATAGATGACCAGTTTCGCGGCCTCGTCAGAGAGTTGGCTTATGCGCCAAGCTTCGACCTGCCGCCGCATCGGCTAAAAGTTGCGCTGCATGCGGTCCACTCCAACTGAGAGGATGTCCACGAGGCTCAGGTGTTTTGTGTGCTTGGCGAGCACGGGCGTAAAATCTCCGTGAAATGCCAAACCAAGCAGTGCCGAAAGTGGGGCCGTAATAATGTCTAAGTTGGCAGGGAGCACATGAACATCACCCCTGCTTAGCTCATTTGCGCGTTTTGTGTACAGCTTGTGTACAAGAAGGCGGGTTTGAAGGGCCTGAAAATGGACCTAAGCAACGCAGAATCAACAACAGACTCTTAAGCTACAGGCCCACATCGAGGAACAACCTTAAAATTCTAACAGGCGGACGAGTCCGGGCACAACACCAACATCTCCGCAAGACGCTTGGCGCGAAGAATTCTGCTCCTATTGCACAAAACCGACGTTGGGCGCGGGCGTGCTTCCCTCGGGTGACTCCTTGATAGTTCCAAACTGCGCTTCGTAACGCGCAAGATTCTCTCCCATCGCGCGCCAGATGCGTTTCGCGTGACCTGGGCTGAGGATCATGCTGTTCAGCAGTTTTCCTTGCGCGCCGTTTGGGAAAATGTAGATAAAGTTCATGGTGAATTCTTCCAGATTGTGGTGAATCATCACCAGGTTGCTGTATTGTCCCTGCAACTCTTTCTCGTCGGCTTTGATCTGCACCTGGCCCTGTACTGGCTGCTGTTGATCCATTTCGTGTCTCTCCCGGAATACCGTTGTGAACTTACCACAAGCCCGCGGTTCGCATGGGCGCGCTTCTCGCTTGCAGACCCGGCCCTCGCCATTAGCAAAAAGGGTCAGCAGTCCCATTGACAAGCAATGCTATTAAGTGTAGTTTAGTATAGTTATTTAGCATAGTTAACCTCAGACATGGCACGCACGG
>WNFT01005831.1_pt1 | contig 18155 bp, 16 predicted proteins | sample 5400191 | NCBI WGS metagenome assembly WNFT01 (sample SAMN13153359, study PRJNA577476) | soil metagenome | isolation source: 80 cm saprolite under Madrone tree | place: USA:California | collected 2016-06-14 | reverse complement strand
GCCTGCTCCGCTGGGGGAGCTGGTTTGCCGTCGGCAATGCGGCGCTCTTCGCCATCGTCGGCCTGCAGTATCTCTGGCACTACACGCCTGTCGCGCCAGTCGGCTGGATCTACGCCGTCCTCGCCTTCGTGGGCCATCTAAGTGCGCTCGCATACCTCCCGTTTCTCCTCCTTCTGGTCCCCGTCACAGCACTGATCCCGAAGCCGCGAGTGATCCTGCCGCTCGCCATCTTTTTGGCCGGCGCCGGTCTGAGCGTCCTCCTGCTCGACAGCCTGCTTTTCGCCGAGAACCGCTACCACCTCAGCGTCCTGACATTTACCTTGTTCGCGCCGCAGACGTGGGCCTTTCTCGCTTTTTACTTCGTGGTCTGCGTTGCCATCGAGGCAATGCTGGCCCGCTGGGTCTGGCAGCATACCGCGGTTCCCCCGGGCCGGCGGATCGGACGGTACGTGGCATTGACGCTCGGAGCCTGCTTCGTGTCGAGTCAACTCGTGCACGCATGGGGCGCGGCTCACGAGGACGTGACCGTGACCGCGCTGAACCGGTACCTCCCGCTGTACTACCCGCTCCAGAACCCAGGCCTCATGGCGCGGCTCGGCCTCGTGGATCGGTATCGAGCCCACGAGATGAGCCTGGCTGCCACCCTCAGCCGGCCACCTGCTGGGGCGCTGAACTACCCCCTGGCCCCTCTTCGGTGCGAGCCCCATCAGCCAATGCCGAACGTGCTGCTCGTCGTGGTCGACGCCATGCGGGCGGACGCCCTCACGCCGACCAGCGCGCCGAGGCTCGCTGGTTTCGCGTCCGATACGATCCGCTTCGACGGCCACTACAGCGGCGGCAACACGTCGCGGCCCGGCATGTTCTCCATCTTCTACGGCCTGCCTGCAACCTACTGGGACGCCTTTGCCGCCCAAGCCTGGCCGCCGCTGCTCATGGACCTCTTCCGACGGTACAAGTACGATCTCGGCCTGTTCATCGCTGCGCCCATCTACCGCGACGTCGGGCTTGACCGGACGGCCCTCGCCCGCCTGCCAAACCTCCGCGTCGAGCTGGGCTCGGCGCGCCCGGGACCGAGCGGGAGGGATTGGACGTTGACGGAGGAATGGCTCGAATGGATCGAAAGGCGCGGCACGGCGCACCCCTTCTTCGGATTCCTCTACTACGACGCGGTAGTGTCCATCGAGCCGCCCGACAATTACCCTCTGCCCATTCCCGCCGCGCCGGGAGCGTCAAAGCAGGCGCGGTTGAACGCGCTGTACCTGGGTGCCGTGCACTACGACGATTCCCTGATTGGCAAGGTCCTCGACGATCTGAAGCGCCGGAATCTGCTCGACCGGACGATCATCATCATCACCTCCGACCACGGCATGGAATTCGACGAGGACGGCCTGGGTTTCGCCGGCCACGGCACGTCTTACAGCGACCACCAGATCCGTGCGCCTCTGCTCATCCGCTGGCCGGGGCGGCCACCCGGGCGCGTCGTCCGCCGTACTTCCCACTATGATCTGGCTCCGACGCTGCTCACCCATCTCTTCGGCTGCTCCAACCCGCCCTCCGACTACGCAAGCGGCACCGACCTCTTCTCCAATGCGCAGTGGGAGTGGCTCATCACCGCCAGCTATCGTGACTTCGCCCTGGTCGACCCGGAGAGGGTGACCCTCGTCCTGCCGGCCGGCTACGAAATTCGCGACCGGACGTATCGCCTCGATATGCACCCGACCCTCCCTCGCGACGCCCTACGGTCCGCGGTGCAAGAGATGAGCAGGTTCTACCGCTAGAGATGAGCTTGCGGCGACACCTGCTCCGCTGGGCGAACTGATTCGCCGTAAACAACGTTAGTCCGCCGGCAAGGGAAAAAACCAGAACGCCTACCACGATGCATCGAGCTTGACCGGGAAGGTCTCGATGGGTCGATTGCGTTTTCTCGACCGAGGGCCCAGTTACATTTGACAGGCAACCGCGCGATGGTGTAACAGACCTGTTAGCCATGAAGCGCTCCCCCTGGATTGCTTGGATTCTCATCGCTTTGGTGATCGCCCTCGCCCCGATCGCGTGGGCGAGTCCCTCCGATCCTACCTGGATCAGTGGCGTCTATGACGATGCGGACTTTGACGACGTGGTTACCTACCTCACGTCGGGCTCGGTAACCATCCCCGCGTTACCCGTTGTAGACGTGGTCCCAGCCTTTGCCCTTACTCCTGTTCTTCCCGCTCCCTACGAGAAACCCGAGCTGTCTCTTCTCCTTTCGTCTCAGTCGCCCCGCGCTCCGCCACTCGCCTGATTTAACCTTCGCAACATTGCGGTATTCGCGTCAGACCGCTGATTCGGCTTCAAGGCCGACTCGCCCGCGGCAACGCGCGTCCTTCCTCAGCGGCTCAGGAGGAGAAAATATAAGACGGGGTAGACGGGGCCTCGTGACGCGGCGCCGCTTCGTCGTGCTCGAGCCGACGGGATGTGGTGAGAACGTCCCATCGGCTGACGGCGGAAGGTTAGAGTAGCGATCATGTGCGGCATCGCCGGCTTCGTCGGCCACAAGACCGTGCCCGAGGCGCGGGCCACCATCGATCGGATGACGGCGACTCTGGTGCGCCGCGGCCCCGACGACGAGGGCACGTACGTGGATCAGGCTGCGGCGCTCGGGGTCCGGCGGCTGGCCGTGATCGATCTCGACACGGGGCACCAGCCCGTGTCCAACGAGGACGGGACCGTCTGGGTCGTCCAGAACGGGGAGATCTACAACTTCCGTTCGCTACGCGACCGGCTCCGTGACCAGGGCCACGTCTTTCGCACGCAATCGGATACCGAGGTCATTGTCCACGCCTACGAGGCATACGGGGAACACTGCGTCGCCTACCTCGACGGGATGTTCGCGTTCGCCGTATGGGACACCCGGCAGCAGACGCTCCTCCTCGCCCGGGACCGCATGGGGGAAAAACCGCTCTACTATTACGCCGGTCCCGACGCATTCGTCTTCGGGTCCGAGCTCCGAGCACTCCTGCCGTATCCCGCCGTGCCGCGCCGGCTCGACCTTGCGAGCCTGGACCGCTATCTTGCCTTCGAGTACATCCCGACGCCGCACTCGATCCTGGCCGGCATCGAAAAGCTCCCCGCCGGCCACACGCTGACGATCAGCCGAGGCGGCAAGCCGCACGTGGCGCGGTACTGGGATCTCTCGTTTGCCGCCAGCCCGTCCCTGAGCGAGCCGGAGTGGCGGGACGCATTGCTGCGCCAGCTCGACGCGTCAGTGCGTAGTCAGTTGGTGAGCGACGTGCCGCTCGGACTCTTCCTGAGTGGCGGTGTGGACTCGAGCGCCATCGTCGCGCTGGCCAGTCGGGCGCTCTCGGGCCGACGCGTGCGCACGTTCAGTCTCGGCTTCGCCGAGCCGACCTACGACGAGCGGCCGTTCGCCCGGGCCGTTGCCAGCTACTGCGGTACAGAACATACGGAGGTGAACTTCTCGGCCGCCGATGCCGCTGAGCTGCTCGAGCGAGCGGGCGATCTTCTCGACGAACCGCTCGTGGACGGCTCGTTTCTGCCTCTCTACCGGTTGTCGCAAGCCGCGCGTCGCGAGGTGACGGTGGTGCTGAGCGGGGACGGGGGGGACGAGCTCTTCTGCGGCTATCCGACATTCCAGGCGGACCGGGCCGCGCGCCTGGTGCAACGACTGCCCGGAGCGGTGCTGCGAGCGGCGGCGCGTGGCATCGAACGCCTGAAGCCGTCGCCCCGCTACGGCAGTGTCGAATCACTGCTCAAGCGGTTCTTCCGGGCGCTTCCACACTCGCCGGAGATCCGCACCCAGCTCCTGCTTGGCGGGCTGACGGCGATCGAGCGCTCCGCACTGCTCTCGCCCACCATACGTGCGGCGTGCGAGGACGTCGATCCGTTGGAAGAGCTGACGACGAGCCTGGCCGGGCTGCCTGGTCTTGGACCGCTTGACGCGCTCATCTACCAGCACTGCCAGTCGTACCTCGCCGACCAGAACCTCGTCGCGGTGGACCGGGCAAGCATGGCGTGCGGCCTCGAGGTGCGGGCGCCATTCCTCGACCGTCCGCTCGTGGAGCTCGCGGGCCGCATGCCATCGACGCTCAAGCTGAAGGGGTGGCGGACGAAGCATATCCTCAAGCGCGCGCTGCGTGGCGTGGTCCCCGACGCGATCCTGCGCCGCCGCAAGCAGGGCTTTGGGGTGCCGCTCGGCTTGTGGATGCGGGGACCCTTGCGCGGCGTGCTCGAGGCGCGCCTGGACTCCGGGGAGGTCGCCCGGGTCGGGCTCTTCGATCCTCGCACGACGCGCCGGCTCGTCAATGAGCACGTCTCAGGCGTGCGGGACCATCAGAAGATCCTCTGGGGCCTGTTGATGTTCGACGCCTGGCGGGAGCGATACCTGCCGGGCGTGCGCTGGAATTGAGCCCGATTCCCACGAGCACGGAGGCGATTCGGGTCGCATCGCGATGAACAATGCCGACAAGATTTTGACCTTTTCCACGGACTCTGCCAAGATCGCCGGGTGAGCGAGACGACCACCCGGTCAGGCAAGGGGGAGGCCGCGCCTGATGGCTCTCTGGCTGACCGTGGCAGCCTCATTCCGCCTCTCGTTCAGGCCGTGCTCCTTCTCGGCGTCAGCGCCGCGCTCTTTGTCCTGAACCTCGGGTCGGTGGTGTTCGCCACGAACGATTCCGCGAGATTCCCGATGCTGGGACGGGACATCCTCGCGAATGGCAACTGGCTGCTGCCGCGCCTGGACGGGGTTCCGCACCTGAATAAGCCCCCACTGCACGCCTGGCTCGTTGCGCTGGCCTCGTGGCCTACCGGAGCGGTGACCCAATGGACTGCGTCTCTGCCCTCCGTGCTTGCCGCGCTCCTCGTCCTGCTCTTGACGTACTGGATTGGCTACCGGCTCTTCGACTCCGGGGTCGCCCTCGTAGCTGGGCTCACGGTAGTCACCACCTACGGCGTCTTTTCCCTCGCGCGCGAGACCGTGCCGGACATGGTCTTCTGCGCCGCCGTTACTGGCGCGCTCGTCGCGCACGCAACGATGGAGTTCAACGGTCGTCGGTCCGCCGTGGTGATCCTCTACATCCTGTCCGGAGTGGCCTTCTGGACCAAGGGCCCAGCCGGCCTCCTGCCGCTTGTCGTAGTCGGAATCTACTCGTGCGCCACGTACGGGTTCGGGGGGCTCCGGCACCTCAAATCGACACCAGGCACGGTCGTCCTGGCCCTCCTGATCTGCTCGTGGCTCGGACTGGTCTTGCTGGCTTCCCCCGACCAGTTCGTGCATGATGTGGTAGTCCGCGACCTCCTCCTTTGGTACCTTCCGTCCCAGCTACCCGGCCTGCAACAACTCTACGACCCGCCGTTACAAACTCTGACCATCCTGCTGCCTTGGGCCGTGCTGCTGCCGGGAGCCATCTGGCTTGCCATTCGTTCAACGGATGCGGAACACGCCCGACGCGTTCGGTGGCTTCTGTTCTGGTTGGGAACGATGTTCGCGCTCTTCGCTATCAGCCATGAACAGCGGATGCGGTACTACCTGCCGCTCTGCCCGCCGGCGGCTCTCCTGATCGGCGTCGGGTACTCAAGGCTGCGCTTGCCGCGTCGAGCCTTGGGCTTCGCGTGTCTCTGGCTCCTCGTGGCGGTGGGCGGACTCACCATGGACAGCTATGTCCGCGCCCAGTACAACGCGGCGACGGATCTTCGTGCCGTCTCTCTCGACCTCGCACGCGCGAAACACCTGTACGCCTTCGATGCTCCGGAGCTCGTCTTCTCCTTTTACCTCGGGCGGCCCGTAACCATTCTTCGGAGCTATCGCGACTTCGAGCAGCGCATACGGCGCGGAGGGGAGGGGGAATACCTCATCATCGCTGAGCGCGCTGTGCCGACGGTGTTGCCAGAGCCTCTCCGGTTGGTGTCGACGGCGCTTGTGAATGGACGTCGAATGTCCATCCTCGGCGATCCGGCGCCGCTGCGCAACTCTTCCAGGGAGACTACGCCGCTTGCGGCCGCGGCAGCACGCCCGCGGTGAGTGACCCGGCCCCGACCAGCACGGTTCGAGCCTGAGCTGACGGCCAGCTGCCGCGCCGTCACCGCTATCTCTCTATCCCCCTCGCCGGTGGAGGGCCAACCGACGGGAGGGGGGAGCTTCACTAGCGCGATGCGAAGTGTCTCGTGGAGGTTCTCGCCAACGTGACCCCTTGTTTTATTACGCGACGCGTCAGAGTGAAGCCTCTCTTAAAAGTGCTCGATACCAGGCAAGCATTGCTTAGGATATTTGCCCTGTAGACAACGCTTGCCCTTATCGCAGCGCCGACATATTTGAGGGATGCATCGGCCGGCTCAGCGAGGAGAGAGGAGGGCGAAATGGTTCACGTCACAAGGATCACCGTGCTGCTGCCTGTAGTGCTCGTGGCCGTCTCGGGCTGCGCCGCCACCAAGGACTGGGTCCGCGACCTCATGGGCAAGAAGGAAGTCGAGATCGGTCAGCGGATGGATGGGCTCGGCGAGGAGATCAAGACCACCCAGGCGAATCTCGACGAGACCAGTCAGGTGGCGCGCGGCGCCGGCGAACGCGCCGACGCTGCCATGACCCGGGCGGGGAGCGTGGACGGCCGCCTCACGAACCTCTGGTCGAACCGCTACAACCAGAAGGCCGCGGACTCCCTGGAGGTCTATTTCGGCTTCGACAGAGCCGACCTGTCGGACGGCGCGGAGACGGCTCTACTCGGCGTGGTCAAGGAGCTCCAGGCCAGCCCGACCCTGATCGTGAGGCTCGGCGGCTTCACCGACCCTACCGGCACGCGCGACTACAATTACGGCCTCGCCCAGCGACGTGTGGAGGCGGTCAGGCGCTTCCTCGTGGCCAAGGGCGTGGAGCTGTCCCGCGTGCAGGCCATCGGGATGGGCCCGCTCGAAGACCGCCGCGTCCCCGAGGAGAAGAAGCGCCGGGTCACCGTCACGTTGATGGCCGAGGTGCCGTCGCGCGCCGGAACTCTACGCGAAGTTCGACGCGGAGGCGGGGATTGACCCCCTCGCGCTCCGGTCAGCCTTCGAGCGCTATGTACAGGTCCCCGTGCTCCTCCTTGAGCCGATACTCCTTGAGCCCCTCCTGAGCGTCACCCAGGGGCCCTCCCGTCTTGAGGTCGAACTGCCACATGTGCTCCATACAGGTCAGGGTAGAGCCGTCGTGGATGCCCTGTTCGAGGGGGACGGCCTCGTGCGGGCACATGGCCTGGCAGGCCACGAAGGCATCGCCGGCGTTGACCATCAGGACGTCGATACCTTCCACTGAGAACTGCTTCATGCCGTTCGCCGGGACGTCGGCGCGCGCGCACACGCGCCTCCACGCGGCCGGACCTTTTCCCGCGCCCGGCCGGGGGGCCCGTCTTTCCGCAGCGCGCTCGATGTCCTCATCGCTCATCTTGTTCGCCCCAGGCGCGTCGGGAGTGTAGCGAAGCCGTTCGACGGGCCGGCCCCCCAGGATGTGTGAGGTCAGGATCTCCTCGAGGTCGGACTCCTGCACTCCGCCATACCAGACGTCGTCGGGGTAGATCACGATCATGGGGCCGTGCCCGCACTGGGAGAAGCAGCCAGCCTTGTTGACGCGCACGGCGCTTTGCTTGCCCGCCTGACGAGCTCCGTCCCGGAGGATCTTCACGAAACGCTCGGTGTCGCCCTGCGTCGGACAGGTCTCACCGCTCGTGCAGACGAACACGTGACACTCGTACTGGCCCATCGCCGCTCCTTTGGTTGAATGTGGTGTCGTGCCGGCGCGCGCCGTCAGCTGAACTTGTCGTACCGGATGTCGGAGGGCGCCAGCCGCGCTTCACGCAGGAGCAGGCGCAGGCTCGCGTCGACCATCGGGGGTGGCCCCGCCACATACGCCCGAACGTCGGTAAATCGGCCCTTCATCTTCTCGCCGGCCACCGCGTGCACGAAGCCGCGCTCGAACGCGAACCGCGGATAGGCGGCGGCCAGCGCGGCGGGGACCTCCTCGTCCGAGAGGGCCACCGTCACCGCGACCCGATCCGGATAGCGCACGCGAAAGGCCTCCAGCTCGTCGAGAAAGAATCCGTCCCGCGCGGTGCGCACGCCGAAGTACACGTGCCCGTCCCAGTCCCCGAAGTGGCCGCCCGCGCAGGCGAGGGAGAGGATCGACATCATGCCGGCAATGCCGCTTCCTCCCGCAATGCAGAGCACGTGCTTGCGCAGGGCGGGGCGGAAGGTGGCGTGGCCGAGGGGGGCGAAGAGCCCGACGCGTGTGCCCTCGACGCCCTCGTCGAAGAGCCATTCGCTGACCGCGCCGCCGGGCTTCTTCTTGACCACGAAGGACAGGCGTTCGGCAAGGCGGTCGAAGTTGACCATGGAATAGGCGCGGGCCCCCACTATTCCCGGCACGGTGAGGAGAGCGAACTGGCCCGCCTCGAAGTCGAGGACACCCTCGAGGTCGATGTCCAAGGCCGACACGTCGTGGGTGAGCCGACGTAGACCGCTCACGGTTCCGGCGAGCGCGCGTGGGGCGGGTGCGCCCGCGTCGCGCTCCTTCATCGGCACCGCGATCTCGAGCGCGCAATCTCCATGGACCACGCACTGGCACATGAGGAGCTCGGCCTCGCTCTTCAGGTAGCGGCCGCCGGGGGCGTCGGGCCACTCGCTCACGGGCCGGCCGCTGACGAGCCGCGCCTTGCAGGAGCCGCAGGTGCCCGTGGCGCACTCGTAGGGCAGCTCGAGACCGCTCCGCAGGCCGGCGTGAAGGATCTTCTCCCCGGGGTGGCACTCGAACTCGCGCGTCCCGTTCCTGGCGTTGACGACGATCGTCATGGCGCTCCGTGGAATCATGTTGCTCGAGCGGTGTCCACACTGTCGGGGGAGGGCGGAGAAAAGTCAAGCACTTCGGGGACGAGCAGCCCGCCGAACTTCCTCGGGGCCCGCGGCTCGCTCATCAGCGCGGCCGGCAGTTGGGGTATCATGCCGCCCATGTCGCAGCCGGATCCGGGCGCTTCCGCGTGACCGCCGCCTTCGTCCTGACGTTGGCCGTGCTGGGCTTTGCCGGCGCGTTCGCGTCGGGCCTTGTCGGCGTGGGCGGAGCCATCGTGATGATCCCGCTTCTCCTCTATGTGCCACCGCTCCTCGGCGTGGGCAGTCTCGACATCAAGACGGTGGCCGGCGTGACCATGGCCCAGGTGCTGACGGCCTCAGTGATGGGCGCGTGGACCCACGGGAGCGGCGCAATGCTCCACCGCCGCCTGGCGCTCTGGGGCGGCGTGGCCATGGCTCTGGGATCGCTGGCGGGAGCGGTGGGATCGCGCTTCGTCGGGGGACGCGTGCTACTCGTCGTCTTCGCCCTGATGGCGACGGCGGCGCTGCTGCTCATGTTCATCGCGCCTGTCGAGCCGGGACCGGAGGCGGGCGGGAAAACCATGCCGTTCAACAGGGCCGGGGCAGTCGGTATCCCGGGCGCCGTGGGTGTGATGTCCGGACTGGTAGGCGCCGGCGGGGCGTTCTTGCTGATGCCCGTCCTCATCGGTGTCATGCGGGTGCCGGTGCGACTCAGCATTGGCACCTCGCTCGCGATGGCCGGTGCCGGCGCTCTCCTGGGATTCGTGGGCAAGCTCGCGACGGGCCAGGTGCCGTTCATCGCGGCGGCCGCGGTCGTCGTGGGCTCGGTGCCGGGCGCCCGAATCGGCGCGCGTCTCAGCCGGCGCGCCCCCGTGAGCGTACTGCGATGGGTCCTCGGCGCTGTCATCGCCCTGGTAGCACTGCGCGTCTGGATAGACGTCCTGCAGTAGGGATCACGGGAGACCTGATTGCGCTACGGTTTCGTCATCGACCAGCGGAAGTGCATCGGCTGCCACGCTTGTACGGTGGCCTGCAAGGAAGAGAACCAGGTCCCGATCGGGGTGAACCGCACCTGGGTCAAGTACATCGAGAAGGGCACGTTTCCGGATACGCGGCGCTACTTCTCCGTCATGCGGTGCAACCACTGTGACAATGCGCCCTGCGTGACGATCTGCCCGACCGTCGCGCTCTACCGCCGGCCCGACGGCATCGTGGACTTCGACGGCGACCGTTGTATCGGGTGCAAGTCGTGCATGCAGGCCTGCCCGTACGACGCGCTCTACATCGATCCCGAAACGCAGACGGCGGCCAAGTGCCACTACTGCGCCCACCGGGTCGAGGTCGGGCTCGAGCCGGCCTGCGTCATCGTCTGCCCGGTCGAGGCCATCGTGCCGGGCGATCTGGACGATCCCAACTCGCGTATCGCGCGCCTCGTCGCCTCGCAGCAGGTGGCGGTGCGCAAGCCGGAGCGGGGAACGCAACCCAAGCTCTTCTATCTCGGCGCCGACGAGGCCGCGTTGACGCCGGCCATGCAGGAGCGCGGCGAGCGCTATCTCTTCGCGGAGGGGAGCCGCATCCCCGTGCCGGGCGGGCGCAACGTCGCCGGGTCCGCCCCGCCCGTCCCCGGCGGCGGCGTGGACCTGCTGCGCATGGCGCGGACGGTGTACGACGTGGCGCACGCCGAGCGGCCGTGGGGGTGGAAGGTCTCGACGTATCTGTGGACCAAGTCGGTGGCGGCGGGCGCGCTTCTCATTGCCGCGCTCGCGACGATCGGCGGGCTGTCCTCAGGGGGGCCCGTGGCGGGACTCGCGGCCCCGGTGATCAGCCTGGTCTTCCTCGCGCTGACGACGGCGCTCCTCGTCCTCGACCTCAAGCGTCCTGAACGCTTCCTCTATCTGCTCTTCATCGCTCTGGGCTGGCCGATGCTGCTCGTGGCCGCGGCGTCGGCCGGCTATAGCGCTTTCCTCTTCGGCCAGGCCGAGGGGCGCGAGTTCTGGCAGAGCGCGCTCGTGCTGCCGCACCTCATCGTGGCCGCCGTTACTGCCGGCTGCGCAAGCCTGCTGCTCGCCGCGCTAGCCGTCAGCGGGGACCCGAGCGTGGCCGAGAGCCTCGGCGTGGCCCTGTGGTTCTCGCTCGCCGCGAGCGCTGTCGTGCTCTTCGCGGAGATCTTCACGGCGCACTCGACCCAGGCGGCCGCCCGTGCCGCGCGGCTGATCGCGCGCGGGCCGTACCGCGCGCGCTTCTGGTGGGGCGTCGTGCTGGGCGGCACCGCGGTGCCGATTGTCCTGCTCCTGAACCCGTCGCTGCCGTGGACCTCCGGCGCGGCCGCCGTGCTGGCCCTCGGCGGCCTCTGGCTCTGGGAAGACATCTGGGTCCGCGCCGGCCAGGCGCTGCCGCTTTCCTGATGACAGACAAGATCGCGGAGCCGCTCCACCCGCACGCGCGCGACCTGGAGCCGCCGACGCCCGGGCTCCGGCGCTTTCCGCCTGTCGACCGGTGGGACGACTGGGAGGAGTACGACTCGAAGGCGTGGCCGAAGCGCGTGCCGCGCCGCTACGCGCTCATCCCGACCATCTGCTTCAATTGCGAGGCGGCGTGCGGGCTCCTCGCTTACGTCGACAAGCAGACGCTCACGATCCAGAAGTTCGAGGGCAATCCCGAGCACCCGGGCAGCCGCGGCCGCAACTGCGCCAAGGGTCCGGCCACGCTCAACCAGGTGCAGGACCCGGAGCGGATCCGCTACCCGCTCAAGCGCGCGGGCAAGCGCGGCGAAGGCAAGTGGGAGCGCGTCAGCTGGGACGAGGCGCTGGACGATATCGCCGGCCGCATCCGCAAGGCGCTGGTCGAGGGCAGACAGAAGGAGATCATGTATCACCTCGGCCGCCCGGGGCACGAGCTCGTCTACCTCCAGCGCGTGTTCCACGCCTGGGGCATCGACGGCCACAACAGCCACACCAATGTCTGCTCGGCCTCCGCGCGCGCGGGCTATGCCTTCTGGCACGGGATCGACCGGCCCTCGCCCGATCACAGCCGCGCGCGCTTCATCCTGCTCCTGTCCTCCCACCTCGAGGCGGGACACTACTTCAACCCGCACGCCCAGCGGATCATCGAAGGCAAGATGGCGGGCGCCAAGGTCTGCGTGGTGGACACGCGGCTTTCCAACACCGCGTCGATGGCGGACTACTGGCTCTCGCCGTGGCCGGGGACCGAGGCCGCTCTGCTGCTGGCCTTCGTGCACGTGCTGCTGCGCGAAGGCACCTGGGACCGGGAGTTCGTGCGCCGCTGGGTCAACTGGGAGGAGTACCTGCGGGAGGAGCGACCTGGCAGGCCCGTGGCCTTCGAGGAGTTCGAGCGGGCGCTGGGCGAGATCTACGCCGCGTACACGCCGGAGTTCGCGGAAGCGGAGACGGGCATTCCCGCGGCGCGCATCGAGGAGGTGGCGCGCGAGATCGGCCGCTCGGGCGGCGCGCTCTCGAGTCACGTCTGGCGCAACGCGGCCGCCGGCAACCTCCACGGCTGGGAAGTCGCGCGCGCCCTCGAGCTGGTCGTGGTGCTGATGGTCGCCGTTCCCGGCGGCACCGCGCCCGGCGCCTGGAACAAGACCGCGCCCGCGCCGCCCATGATGCCGCCTCCCGCCAAGGTGTGGAGCCAGCTCCTCCTGCCGCGCGAGTACCCGCTGGCGTTCTTCGAGATGAGCTTCCTCCTGCCGCACTTCCTCCGCGAGGGTCGCGGCAAGCTCGCCATGTACTTCACGCGCGTGTACAACCCCGTGTGGACCAACCCCGACGGCATGTCGTGGATCGAGATGCTGACGGACGAGGCCAAGGTCGAGCGGCACGCCTGCCTCACGCCCATCTGGAGCGAGACGGCGTGGTTCGCCGACTACGTGCTGCCGATGGGGCACGCCTCGGAGCGCCACGACCTCATGAGCCAGGAGACGCACGCGGCGCGCTGGATCGGCTTCCGCCAGCCTGTCCTGCGCGTGGCCCTCGAGCGGCAGGGGAAGACGTTCGATTTGACCTGGCAGGCCCACGAGGCCGCCGGGCTCGGGCAGGTGTGGGAAGAGGACGAGTTCTGGATCGAGCTGTCGTGGAAGATCGACCCCGACGGGGCGCTCGGCATCAGGAAGTACTTCGAGTCGCCGTATCGCGCGGGCGAGAAGATGAGGATCGAGGAGCTGTACCGGTGGATCTTCGAGCACAGCGTGCCCGGCTTGCCCGAGGCCGCGGCGCGGCAGCAGCTGACCCCGCTCGAGTACATGCGCAAGTACGGCGCGTTCCTGATCGAAGACCAGGTCTACCGCACTCACGAAGCGCCGCTCGCCCCGGCTCAGAGCGAGGGGGCTACGGTGGACCCGGTCACGCGCGTGGCGGTCAAGGGCGGGCGCGCCGTGGGCGTCGAAGTGGACGGGCAGCTCCGCGGGGGTTTCCCCACGCCCTCGCGCAAGCTCGAGTTCTATTCGAAGACGCTCAAGGACTGGAAGTGGCCGGAGCACGCGGTGCCGACGTACGTGAAAGGCCACGTGCACTGGTCCCAGATCGATCCGGCCCGCGGCGAGATGCTGCTCCTGCCCACGTTCAGGCTCCCGACCCTGATCCATTCGCGCTCGGGCAACGCCAAGTGGCTCTACGAGATCTCGCACTCCAACCCGCTGTGGCTCAGCCCAGGCGACGCGGCGCGGCTCGGCGTCGTGACGGGCGATCTCCTGAAAGTCGAGACGGAGATCGGCCACTTCGTGGACAGGGTCTGGGTGACCGAGTCGATCAGGCCGGGCGTCGTCGCGTGCTCGCATCACCTCGGCCGGTGGCGGCTCCAGGAGGCATCCGGGGGCGAGCGCTGGTCCACCGCTCTCGTGGACATGCAGCGCCTGGGCGAGGGGCAGTGGCGGCTCCGCCACATCCACGGCGTGAGGCCGTTCGCGAGCGCAGATCCGGATTCTTCACGTGTGTGGTGGGAGGATCCGGGTGTCCACCAGAACCTGACGTTCCCGGTGCACCCGGATCCGGTCAGCGGCCAGCACTGCTGGCACCAGAAAGTGCGGGTGGTCCGCCCCGGGCCGGACGATCGCTACGGCGACGTCGTGGTGGACACCAACCGCGCGCACGAGGTGTACCGGGAATGGCTCGCGCTGGCGCGGCCGGCGCCGGGACCCGGCGGGCTCAGGCGTCCTCTCTGGCTGCCGCGGGCTTTCCAGCCCGACGTCTCGACCTACCGTCTCGAGCCATGACGCGGTTGACCCGGAGACAAGTGCTCAAGTCGGCCGCCGCGGCCGGCATCCTCGCCGCGTGGCCGCACCAGCCGGTGCGCGCCCAGGGCTTCCTCGCGAATCTCGCCCCCGAGGAGCCCGTCGAGAAGACCCTGCTGCGCCTCTTCGGGGCCCGGACCATCCGCGACGGCGCGGCCCTCATGACCCTCGAGCTGCCACTCATCGCGGAGGACGGCGGCAACGTGGCCATGTCGGTCGAGGTCAAGTCGCCGATGACGCCGGAGAGCTACGTCAAGGCCATCTACATCTTGTCCGACAAGAACCCGCGACCGCTGAACGCGCGATTCAATCTCACGCCCGCGTGCGGTCAGGCATACATCGCGACGAGTCTCCGCCTGGCGGACACCGGCGACGTGCGCGCCGTGGCCGAGATGCAGGACGGCGCGCTCTTCGGGGTCAAGCGAAGCGTCCGCGTGGTCGTCGCGGGGTGCGCGGCATGATGGGCGAGGTGAAGCTCAGCGTGCCGGGTTCGATCGCGCGCGGGTCGGTCGCGCGGGCGAGGGCGCTCGTCATCCACCCGAACGAGCGCGTCGAGCGGAAGGGCGGCAGGTCGGTGGACAGGAATTACCGCTTCGTCAACCGTGTCGTCGTCAACTACCTCGGTCGCGACATCGCGGAGTTCGACACCGCGACCTCGATCGGGGAAAACCCGTCGTTCGGCTTCGCGTTCAGGGCGACCGAGGCCGGCACGCTCAAGGTCACCTTCTTCGATACCCACGGCTCGCGTTTCGAGGGTGCGGCTCCCGTGAAGCTCGCGTGACCGCCCTTCGCCGCGCCGGGGCGCACAAGCCCACCCGCTGAAGGCCGCTCGGCCGATTGCGCCCGGACCCGGCCCGGGGCTATAGTCACCGCGGAGCGCGCCATCGACATCCTCGAGACCGATCTCCTGATCCTCGGCGCCGGCGGCGCCGGGCTCTGCGCGGCCCTGCACGCCGCGGACCGCTCGCCACACCTGTCGGTGACCGTCGTCGTCAAGGGGCTGCTCGGCCGCGCCGGCTGCACGCGGATGGTCCAGGGCGGCTACAACGCCGTGCTCGCCCCGCCCGACTCGCTCGACGCGCACCTCCTCGACACCCTGGCGGGCGGCGGCTGGATCAACGACCAGGAGCTCGTCTGGACTCTCGTCAACGAGGCTCCCGGGCGAGTGCTCGAGCTCGAGAGCCGCTACGGCTGCTTCTTCGACCGGCACCCCGACGGCCGCATCCACCAGAAGCCCTTCGCCGGCCAGACGCACGATCGGACCATCCACAAGGGAGACCTGACCGGCATCGAGATCATGAACCGATTGACCGAGCAGGTGTGGACGCGCGGGTCCATTCGCGCCTTGGAGGAGCACCGGGCGGTGGAGCTATTGAACGACGGCGCCGGCCGCATCGGCGGCGCGCTCCTCCTCGACATCCGGCGGGGGACTTTCACCGCAGTGCGAAGCCGCGCCACCCTCCTCGCGATGGGCGGGGGGCCGACGATGTACCGCGTCATCGCCTGCTCGGCGGACAAGGCCGCCGACGGCATCGCGCTGGCATTGCGCGCCGGCGCCCCCGTCAAGGACATGGAGATGGTGCAGTTCCACCCCACGGGCCTGGTCGTGCCGAACTCGCTCATGACCGGCGCGCTGCTCGAAGAGGGGCTCCGGGGGGCGGGAGGCAGGCTGCTCAACGGCAAGGGCGAGCGCTTCATGTCGCGCCTCCACGCGCGACCTCGTCGCGCGCGCGTGCTTCAGCGAAGTGCAGGAGGGCCTCGGCAGCCCGCACGGCGGTGTCTGGATCGACGTGTCTCACCTGGGGGCGAAGTTCGTCGAGGCCAATTTCCGTGGCATGGTCAGGCGCTGCCGCGACTTCGGCCGCGACCTGGCGCGCGAGCCGGTCGAGGTGGGCCCGACCGCGCACTTCATGATGGGCGGCGTCGTCATCGACGCATCCTGCCGGACCGCCCTCGAGGGACTCTTCGCCGCCGGCGAGGACGCGGGCGGCATCCACGGCGCGAACCGGCTCGGGGGCAATGGCGTGGCCGATTCCACCGTGTTCGGCGGGATCGCGGGCGATGTCATGGCGGAGTGGGTGGTGGGACGGTCCGTGCCGCGAATGTCCACCGAGGTGGTCGAGGCGGCGGCGGCCCGCATCGTCGAGCCGCTCGAGCGCGGCGAAGGCGAGAATCTCTACGCGCTCCAGCAGAGTCTGCGCGACCTCATGTGGGAGCAGGTGGGTCTGGTGCGCCAGGCCTCGGGGCTCAAGGCGGCGCTCCGCGAGATCGAGGACATCGGCCAGCGCGCGTTGAGGGCGGCCGTGCCGGGCGGGGCGACCTACAATCTCGCGTGGCAGGACTGGCTCAACCTCCAGAACCAGTCCGCGGCCGCCTGGCTCATTGCCCGCAGCGCGCTCGAGCGCGACGAGAGCCGCGGCTCGCACTTCCGTCGAGATTGCCCGGACACGGGCGCCGAGCTGTACAACGTCCACGTCGCCTCCGGCGACTCGGCGGGACTGCGCGTCTGGCGGGAGGCGGTGCAGCTCTCCCGTCTCACTCCCGACAGCGTGGGCCAGCCGGCAGGGGTCGAGGTCGGCGATTGAGCGCGCGGCGCGCCGAACCCGTCCGTGACCGGAAATTGCTCACGCGCCGTATGGGCTCCGCCGAGGCGTGGCGGGACACCAAGGCGGGCATGTGGGCGTGGCTGCTCCAGCGCGTCGCGGCGGTCGGCCTCCTGGCGGTGATCGTCGTGCACCTCAAGAATCCGTTCGTGCGCCCCGTCCAGGCGGCGCTCCTGGCCCTCGTGCTCCTCCACGGGCTGCTCGGCGTCCGCGCCATCCTCCTCGACTTCGGTCTGCCGGCGCGCTGGCAGCGGCTGCTCTTCTTGCTCGCGCTCCTGGCCGGGGCGGCAGCCTTCGCGATCTTCTGGAGGTGGCGGTGGTACTGAAGGTCTTTCGCTGGGGCCCGGGCGCGCGCGAGCGCCTTCAGAAGTACTGGGTCAAGGCCCGCCAGGGCATGACGGTGCTCGACGCCCTCGTGGAGATCCAGCGCGGCGCCGACCCGACCCTCGCCTTCCGCTACGCCTGCCGCGTGGGCATGTGCGGCTCGTGCGGCATGGTGATCAACGGCCGCGAGCGCTGGGCTTGCCGGACCTTGCTCTCGGGGCTCGCGCGCGGTCCGGTGACCGTTCGGCCGCTGTACCACTTTCCCCTGATCCGCGACCTCGTCGTCGACATGGCGCCCATCAAGAGCAAGATGCTGGAGATGAAAGCGGTCTTCGTCCCCGGCCGCCGCACGACGGAGGGCGACAGCTTCGCCCTGATCGGCTCGCGCTCGCGGGAGCGGCGCGCGATCGACGCCTCGATCGAGTGCATCGGCTGCGGCATGTGCGTCTCGGCCTGCACCATGGTCAGTCACGACCCGCGCTTCCCCGGTCCCGCTGCGCTCAATCGCGTGTTCAACCTCCAGCGCGATAGCCGCGACGGGGCGCATGCCGATCGCGGCAAGGCCGTCCTCGCGGAGGACGTGTTGACGCGCTGTCACGGCCAGGCCAATTGCACCGCCGTCTGCCCCATGGAGATCTCGCCCACCGAGTCCATCCTGGCGCTCAGGCGGCGCGCCGTGCTCCGCCTCTTCGGCATCGGCCCCCGCTGACCGCGGCCGCGGCGGTGGGTAGTGTCTCGGTTTCCAGAATGGGACCCCAGAATGGGACCCCAGAATTGGACCATGGTGGGGCGCCTTCTATTGACCTCTCGCGGTCGACATGTTAGCGTTTTCTTTGGATAGCACCCGTCGCCTCCTGCTCCGGTGAGTGGGAGGCGATACGTCTGTGTAGGCTCGTCATTTCGGATACTTGGCGTGAGGGAGGCCCACCATGGCGGTTGACCAGATCAAGCGGCTCTACGAATCCATACCCGCCAAGCTCGACCGGGCCCGCAAGCGCTTCGGCCGGGCGCTTACGCTCGCAGAAAAAATCCTTGTCACGCACGCAGACAATTTCGACAAGCAGGAGTGGAGCCGTGGCAAGGCGCAGCTGCGGCTGCGGGTGGACCGCGTCTCGCTGCAGGACGCCACGGGACAGATGGCGCTGCTGCAGTTC
>WNFT01001803.1_pt1 | contig 18167 bp, 22 predicted proteins | sample 5400191 | NCBI WGS metagenome assembly WNFT01 (sample SAMN13153359, study PRJNA577476) | soil metagenome | isolation source: 80 cm saprolite under Madrone tree | place: USA:California | collected 2016-06-14 | reverse complement strand
TGCGGCAAAACGTCGACCGGATCGCCATTACTCAAGAGCAGATAACGCGCAGCGTCGACCGACTAACGGCCGGCCAGGAGCAGATGACGCGCGAGATCACCAAACTGCAGGCGGTCGAACAACAGATCCTTCACAAGAATTCAGAGCCTCCGCCGCGGCCGGCCCCAGCTTCGGCACGCAAACCCGTTCCGCGGTCGGCGCAGGCACCGAAGGTGCGTTGACGGCCAGATCGGGTCGGCGGGAGGCGCTGCGCGGCTAATGCTTACCGCTAAGCTTGGCAATGGTGAAAATAATGAGCGGTGGCGAACGATGGGAAACGCTATTTAATTTAGGCTCAGTTGCGATAGCAGCATTGGCCGCGTATCTGTGGTTTAGGGCATCACGAATTGAACTGCCTTCACATACGGGTGACAACTGGGAAAGACTGGACCGTGCACTGAAAAAACAGTCCCGAATGAATGCGCGTGCGGCCTTAGCCGCATCCATTACTGCCTCGTTTCAAGGACTCTCAATAATCGCCAAGCTATTGGCCATCGGGCCGCCATAATCAAACTGAGGAAGCGAAGCGAGCGCCTTGCTCGCCAGCCACGAGTGGGAAGGTGGTACACATTGCGACCTAGGGTATCAACCCTCGATTTCGTAAGAGCGCATTCGTTTTCAAAATAAGAACGCTACTCGCACCGTGTGAGATTCTGCCATTACTTACCAGTTCAACGGCCTCCAACCGAGCGTCGTCGGCTTGGTCGGTTCGTCAGAGCGGGGCATCATCGAGGCACCTTATCCCCGACTGCGACGTACCGGAACGGGCTTGGGACGGCGGCCCGCTCATCGGTTCGTCGAACCGGACCTTGACCGATGGCGCCGGCGGCTTCTTGCCGGGCGCGCCGCTGGGCTGCTTGCACATGTGGGAGCGGGATGACTGATCCGACTGCCGCGCGTATCGCGATTCCAGCCAGATAGCCGAACTGAACGGCCGTCCCGAGTACCACCATTGCCAAGACGATCGACCAGAAGTGGTCGGCGCGGGCAACTCCGATTATCATTGCAAATATCATGGCTAATGTAACCGCGGGCACAAGGATCAAAACTTTGTATCGCAGGCCGAGCGCAATGCCTGCCAGGAAGCATAGCGTGATGGTTAAGCTGATGGTCAGCAACGGGAGCCATGGTTGGAGATCGAGCCACATCGGAGAATCTCGCTATTCTCCCCCACGTTGATATGGGAGCGATATGCGACTTTTGTTAGTGGCCACGAGGTGTGGTGGTGACGAGCGGTATGGGGGCGGTGTCAACCTCAGCTATTCCCAACTTGTGCAGCGAGACCTTGACCGATGGCGCCGGCAGCTTCTTGACGGGCGTGCCGTTGGGCTGCTTGCACATGTGGGACCAGGATCACGTCTGGGAGCCCCGGCCCGGCAGAATGCGGAGCAAGGGCCGGGGCGACGTGAGGCACACTCGACAGCCCCACGCAGGAATCCAACGCCGGGCCATAGCGGCGCGTTCCTGGGCCGAGCTCGATCAGCCTTCGATCGCGTGATGCGGTGGCGCTCGACCCTGATGTTTTGGCCACCGACTCTCAAGGTCTCGCGTTGCGCCGTGGCGAGCCCTTCGCCGACCAGGTCGGCCAACATGTCGACGGTGAAGCCATCGGCGAGAAGCCGCGCTTTGGTGTAGCCGCGTGGACCGCCGGCGAGAATCTCTAGCGCCCGGCGTTGTTCGGCGCTGAGGCGGTTATCGCCAACAGCGGCCGTCGCCCGGCAAGCGCTCTCCGCTGAATCGCTCGCAGAATGTGTCCGTGTCCTCCGGCTTGGCAAAGCAGAACACCACCAGGTCAACGTCAGCGCGGCGCTCATCCGACGAGATCATCACCACCACGATCATCCCGCTGATGGCTTCACGAGATCGAGGGTTGAGGAAGACTACGTGCTGCTCGGTCCGGACGGCAAATACTGGTCGGCAATGGGAGGTCGCATCGGTACCGAGGCGGAGGCGCTCGCTCATTTGGCGCCTGCAATGGGCGCCATAAACGAGGCGAATTGGAGGCTGGCCCTATCGTGACGGACTGGCGTGGCCGCTTCAGGCTGGAGGCAGGGGAATGAAAGCCCGCGTCACAATCGAATACGAACTGGATTGGCCGGAGGGCCTGAGCTTGCAGGAACTGCGGGAGCGGGAGGAGCAAGCTTGGATGACGATGCTTCAAATGTCCGACCTCACCTTTGAGGTGGTGAAGTTCGAGTTGATTAGGGATTGAGGCTAATCCGCTTGCGTGTCCGCTTCAGGCCGGCGCGGGTCAAGGGCTCGGTGGAAGGCTCATCCCAAGGACTTCCCTCAAGCGATCGTAGCTGACGTCGCGTTCGATGTAGCCAATCTCAAGGTTAGCGAGATCGCCGCCCACGACCCAATCCGGGTGAAGGGAAGTCCATTCGCCTTGGCGAAGCTCGGCAATCCGGGTCCCGTCGTCGAGTTCAACGAAAGTCCCCTCGGGGCGTTTGCAGATATTCACGCTTTTTGGTGCTTGCATTTGTTCGATCCCCTTTTGGTGTCGGGACCACATGCGCCGATTACCCTGTGGGCTAGCCCCGCCTCACTGCAATCAACCTCTTCGCCTCTTGCCCGAACCTCTCTGAGGCTATCTTGATCGCCTCCTCAGCCGTTCCGGCCTCAATCTCTCCTAGCTAGCGATCTTGGACGAACTCCTCGTCCCGGCCCTTATGCCCGCAGTCCCAAAGGTCCGTATTCTCGTGCCGCGATCCCGGACATTCCTGGACTTGAGACCGCTCAAGTCCGTCGTGCTGCTCGCGCTGGGTCAGCCCACCTGACCCGAGCGGCACGCAAAGGACCGGGGTGAAAGTTGCTGACCATCCCCCATCCCGACTCAAGCGCGTTCGTCACCGGACATGTCAGGCGCCAGGTCACCCCCGAGGGGGCGTAATCAAGATCGACGGTACCGCCTACGCTGCGCTCCGCGATCGCTTCCATAACTATGGTGCCGAACCCGCGCCGCTCCGGCGGAGACACGGGCGGCCCATCGCGTTCGGTCCAGCTCATGGTCAACGTGTCACCATCGGTTCCCCAACCGATATCGACATGACCGTTATCCGTCGAGAGCGCCCCATATTTTCCGGCGTTGGTCGCAAGCTCGTGGAGTGTGAGACCGACGGCTTGGGCGGCTGCTGCGTTCAGACGCAGCTTCGGACCATGCACCGCGATCCGAGACCCGACAAGATCGGCAAAGAGGGCAAGTTGGGCGCGCACCAGATCCTCGACATCGACTCGCTGCCACTCGTTTCTAACCAGCAGATCCTGATTGGCCGCGAGCGCCTGAATTCGCTCGGTGAAGCGATCCATAAATTCTTCAGTCTCACGAGCCGCTGTCTGGCGAGCGATTGCCTGCACGAGACTGAGCATGTTCTTGGCCCGATGATTGACCTCACGCATCAGAAGGTGAATCTGCTGCTCGTGCGCTTTCCGCTCAGTCACATCCTGAGCCACGGCAATGAACAGGCGTCGTCCATCCGACTGGGTTCCCAGGCAAGAGTTGACAATGCTCCAAAGGCGCTCGCGGCCGTCTTTTGTGCGGATCATCCTTTCGACCCGCTGCACTTCAGGCTCTGTCGAAATGATCTGGCGGATATACTCAAGCACTTGGCCCGAGCCTTCGCCGCAAGCGCGAACCGTCCAGTCCTCCATGCAGTGCAGTTCCTCTCCCGAATAGCCGCTCTCTTCAAGCCAGGTTTTACTGAGGGCAAGGATTTGCTCGCGATCATCGAACAGCAGGACGGGCAGCGGCGAGTGGACGAGCGAAGACCTGAAGCGTTCCTCGCTCTTGCGCAATTCCTCCTCGGCATGTTTGCGCGATGTGATATCCTCAACCACGAGGACGAAATAGTCGATTGACCCGTCGCTCTTGCGCACGCTCCCGACGGTCAACCTGGTCCAGACGATCGTGCCGTCCTTGCGCAGATAGCGCTTGTCGAAGTTAGAGCCGTCGATCTTTCCGTCGTGCATACGTTCAAAATTAGCACGGCAGGCCGCGAGATCGTCCGGGTGGGTGATGCCCTGCAACGACTTGGTGATGAGTTCATCGAGCGAGTAGCCGAGAATGCGGCACAGCACCCCGTTGGCCCTGAGCCACCTGAAGTCGGGGCCGAGGTGTGCGATACCGACCGCGGCATTCTCGAATGTGGCCCGGCACCTCGCTTCGCTATCGGCGAGAGCGCGCCGCGCCTCGACCTGCTCAGTTACCACCTCTGTGAACAGCAGCGCGCCGCCGATCCGGCCGTCGGCGGTGCGCCAGGGCTTCATCGACCACCGGCACCAGTCGGTATGACCGTCCGGGCGCAGGAAAGAGTCCTCGTCAGCCGTCAGTTCCTCACCCGCCAGCACGCGGGCATGAACCTCCCGCCAGCGCGGCGGGATTTCGGGGAATGTCTCATAATGTGAGACGCCGATGACCGGGACGGTGTTCGGCACCTGATAATCGGAAACGAAACGGCGCGAGGCGGCCAGATAACGCATCTCGGTATCAAACATGGCGATGGCGGCCGGCGCATGTTCAACAAACAGTGCCAACTGGGCTTCACGCTCAGCAAGCAGCGCCTCCGTTCGCCTGCGCTCCGTGATGTTGCTGATGATCTCCGAGACACCGATCGCGCGGCCTTCGGCATCTCGTACGGGTGAGACGCTGATTGACGCGTTGAAGGTTCGTCCATCCTTGGTGAGGCGCACAGTGTCGTAGCGGTCGATGCGCTCGCTCCGAGCCGTGCGGGCAACGATCATGTCCTCCTCCGACTGCCGGTCGGCCGGAATCAGACGCCGCATCGGCTGCCCAATCATTTCGCTAGCCGGATAGCCGAACATGCGCTCGGCACCCTCGTTCCAGCTTGTGACGATACCGCAGAGCGTCTGGCTGATAATCGCATCGGTCGACGATGTCACGATGGCAGCAAGACGCGCTTGCGCCTCGTCGGCGCGCCGGCGCTCACCGATATCCCGAAGGATGACGGAAAAGCCGATAATCCTGGCCGACCCAACGAGAATCGGCGAGATTTTGGTCTCCACCGGAATAAGGCGGCCGTCCTTGTGCCGGCGCACCGTCTCTTTCAACACGGCGGTGCCGCACCTCATCGCGGCCGCATAGATTTTGGAAACTTCGGCCTCATAGACATCGGGACCGATCAGTTCGGTGATCGGACGCCCGCGCGCTTCGGTTTCGCTATAACCGAACAGGCGCTGGGCACCGGCATTCCAGGTCTGGACCGCGAGGTCGGTTCCGACGCTGATGATGGCATCGTCGGAGGCGGCAACGATTGCCGCGAGTTGGGCGTTGCAGCGCTTCGCTGTGTGCTGAACTTCAATCAACCGGAAGTGACGCACGGCGTTGCTGATCCCACGCCTCAGCATCTCGGCATCGAAGCGGCTCTTAACGAAATAGTCAAGGAAGCGGCGATTGCGAGATCGCATGATGGTCTCCATCGATTTGGCGATTCTTGAGCAGCCCTCTGATTGAGACTCCAAACATCAGGCGGACTGGCTTCTGCACGAAGGCCGAAATAGGGTCCTTAGCGATAGCTCAGAGAAGTCGGCGCCTGAATTGCCTGGGCAGAATTGACTGCTCTGCCCGAGGCCAATTCAATTGGCTGGCTGATGGGACAGCGCCGCCCTATCGGCGCCGCGCTTGCGGAAACGATTACTCTCATCACATCCTGTTTCAGCAAATAGATCGATACCGCCAAAAGAACCACATCCTTCATCAGGAACGGAACGTTGCCAGCCATTGCTGGAAATCCGCCGGCGGACGCAGCCCAGCCCTCAGGCATGAATGGGATAATGGTGACGGTCATGACGAACGTCACGACGGAGCCGAGCGCTCCCAGAATTCCCAATTCCTTATTCCAGAAGCCTAAGAACAAGAGCGCGCCGAATAACCATTCCGAAGCTCCCAAGAACCAGCTCGCTCCGCGAATGCCGAAGATCGGGTACATCCAAGATATGAGCGGGCCGTTGCTGATGTATGGAATCAAGACCTGCGCCTCGTAGGCGAACCATTTCTGGTAGCCAAAAAACAGGAAGATGATGACCATCGATGCCCGGAGCAGGTGGTAATCAAGGTCCTCTCTGAGGAGACCGGACTTGGCGAATGCATTGAGGAGAGTTCTCATCGCTGGCTCCATTGCGTTCAAGCAGCTTTCCAAATGGCGAGGCATTGCGTTTGGGGTCATCCCCGGGTTGGCCTGAGCGAATCTACTTCACGACCTCAGGCGCGAGCCCCGCAGCTTGTCGACCAGAGAGTGCGTGGCCACGCAGTAGTCGCAGCCGGCAACTGCGCTGACCGTCAGCTTAATCGTTTCCTGGTCCTGTTTGCTCAATGTGTCGCCGCGAGCACGGCATCGGGCTGCTGAAGGACTTCAGTGCAGCGGGCTCGAGGGCGCCGTCGGTGCCGTACCCATTCGGTACCTCGCCCACGCTCTTTCGTAGCTGGGCAAACATCTCGGCCTTGCGGCCGCTGGCGGCTTCGGGGGTAGGGGATGAAATGTGGGACATTGGTCGCACTCCTCGATTGAACCAACGCCACTTATTTACGGAGCGAGCGTGAGACTGATAAGGGCCGAATGGCTCAATATTATGCTCATTCGTCTCACCTAAGGTATGAGACGACGCGTCATCTTTGCGTATGAGATCTACCGCCCATGGATTGGCTGAGCCGCCTCCTCGACATGACGCCCGTCAGCGGTCATCTCGACATCCGCTGCCATTACGGCGCGCCGTGGCGTATCGACTTCGGTCCTTCAGAAGGGGAGATCCCGTATCATGTCGTGGTCGGCGGATCGGCGGTACTGGAAGCTCCTTGGGGCGGTGTGCGGCGCGTCACGGCCGGCGACATCCTCATGCTGCCCCACGGCGGCCCGTATTCTCTGCACGATGGCAGTGGGGCGCCGCCCGCCCCGGCGCGCTACCGCGAAAGCCTCAATCTCACCATCAGCGAGAACGCCGGCACCGGTGAACGTTTGGACATGCTGTGCGGCCGCTTCGCGCTCACACCCACCCACGACCGCCTGTTGCGCACCTATGTCGCGCCAATCCTGGTGGTCAGCGCGTCCGGCCGGAGCGCCTCCACGGCACGGCCCGGAACCGATTTGCAACTGGCGGGCCTGGTGAACCTGATGCGGAGCGAGTCGGCCGTCGACAACCTGGGTGGTCGAGCCATGCTGAATGCGCTGTCGACGGCCATGTTCGCGCTGATATGGCGCATCGCCAGCGAATCGCCCGAAACGCCGGCCGGATTGCTGGCGCTCGCTAGCCATTCTCGCTTGGCACCGGCATTGGCGGCCTTGTTTAACGAGCCGGACCGCCCCTGGTCCCTGCCAGAGCTGGCGCGGCTGTGCCACATGTCGCGGGCGACTATAGCGCGCCATTTCCAGCAAAAATTGGGGCGCACGGCCAACGACCTCCTGACGGATATCCGCGTAACTTTGGCGGCCAACAAACTGAGAAACTCGTCCGTGTCCATCACGGCGGTGGCGGAAGCGGTCGGATATCAGTCCGAGGCCGCCTTCCAGCGCGTCTTCAAGCGACGCATGGGCATGACCCCGGCGCAATGGCGCCGTGCGTCGGGTCAGGATCAGTCCTGGCCGCCCTCTTAATCGGCGCGCGGCCTTAGAGCAGAGTTCGCCGGAAGCCCATCGGATCCAACCCGAAAATCTTCGGAACGTCCGCTGAAGGAGCTGTTGTCGGTGAAGCCCAGATCGAGGGCGAGGCTCGTGATGGACACGCTCGGTGGCGAGAGCACCGGACAACTTGCAGCAAAATCTCGCCGCACTCGGTGAGTTCGGCGGGACCGAGATACTATAACCACGATGCCTGGGGTTCCGCTTTCAGTGGTTGCGGCCGCGATAACTACAAGGCGCGACTAGGATCGCAACGTAACTTTGGGGGAGGCTACAGTGACCGATGACGGGGTTGCAATTTGAGCCGAGCACTCGAATTGCTGGCTGGCACCTACCGGCCAATCTGCATTCGTGGAATAAATTACCACGGAAGGTAGGACTTCGGACGGAACAAAATTCGATTTACGAACTTTATTCAGGCGACGGAGCGCATAGGCCTCTGGTCCGATTACGACCCTTCCGAAGGCATATCTGCAAATTCGCAGCAGTTTCAAAAAATCCGCAGTTAAGGCGCCAGGATAGTGCGCGCAATCTGTGCATGTGGTCTCGACTGTTGACGAATGAGAGGGTTCGCATGGCAACACGACTATCGCGAGTTCATCTTGCCGTAAGTGCGGCAATTGCGAGCGGCGTGATTGTGATAGCAGTGTTCGCAGAGTCGCTCTCCGGTAGCCGCGCGCAATCTACGTCTTGCTATCCACCCAAATATACGGCCTCTGGCGATCTGATCCTGCCGGAGAACTTCCATGAATGGGTGTACGTCGGATCGCCACTCACGCCAAATGCGCTCAATAACGGTGAAGCCCATTTTCCGGAGTTTCACAACGTTTACATCGAGCCGTGCTCCTACGCGACATACAAGAAGACCAACGTATTTCCAGAAGGGACAATCTTTTTCAAGGAACTGCAACTAACGCTGCCGGGGCAGAACCCCGACGGTTCGCGAACCGAGCCTTCAGGCAGGGGCTATTTTCCCGGACCTTGGAATGGTGCCGATGTAACCGTGAACGATTCCAAGCGCTATCCCGATACGGGCGCATGGGGGTACTACAATTTCAATCATCATGAGCCAAAAGCTCCAACTGCGAAATTGAGAGCGAAGACGGAATGCGCGTATTGCCATATGGCCAGCGCCAAGAAAGATGAGGTTTGGACGCAGTTCTATCCCCTGTTGGACAAGTGACTCCACAAACTCGGCATAGTCTGGTCTGCAGTAAGAACAGGGCCATGAAGACCGTCAACATTGTAGGTATCGGCATAGCGGGAATATCGATTGCGATCGCCGCCGCCGCGCATGGCCAGCTGAACACGGCTGCGTCGAACAACGGATCGGAAGCGCGGAACGTGGTCGACGCTAATGGCAATTTGCACGTCCCGGACACCTATCGCACCGCCTACCAGTCGTTGGGAAGCTGGGCGGTGGCGGATGAGCATGGTCAGGGCTCCAAAGATCTCCATATCGTCTACGCATCACCCGGAACCATCACCGCCTATCGCGGGAACGGACGCTTTCCTGATGGAGCGATTCTGGTGAAAGAAGTGTTTCACGCAGCGACGGGAAAAATGACGACAGGCACTGTTAGCCGTGCCGAAATGCTGAAGGGTTGGTTCGTCATGATGAAAGACAGCACGGGCCGCTACGCGGGCAACAAGCTGTGGGGTGACGGCTGGGGCTGGTCGTGGTTTGATGCTGCCAACCCGTCAAAGACAACGTCGACCGACTACAAGACAGATTGTCAACCGTGCCACGTGCCGGCACGAGCGTCCGATTGGGTTTATGTCGCCGGATACCCGCCGCTGAGGCGATAGAGCCGCCGATCAACTCCGCCATTACCGCAGTCAATCCGTCAGCATACCGCGTGTGACAGTCCGATCGAATTCCTGCGACCAGCAGGATGCTGATTAGTCCGCCTACGCATCATCGAAGGAAGCTCGGCGACGTCCGGAATTGATGCTGTTGACGGCTCCTCCACCGGCGCGAGAGCGCCATGGATGTGGGCGCTGTTAGGCGCCAATGATTCGGAGGAGCCAGATCATGCGAACAATTACGACTATCGGTCTCGATATCGCGAAGTCGGTTTTTCAAGTCCATGGCGTTGGTGCGAATGGCGATGTTGTTCTTCGCCGTCAATTGAAAAGCGCCGACCGCCGTCCCGGCGGGTCCGCTTACTGAGGTAGATCTGCCGTGCCGACGAAGTGAGTGGCACGGCTCATTTTGACCCAATCCAGTCATGGCCCTTTCGGACGCGTAAGCATCCGTGGTCCCCAAATTCAACTCTCCTGAAGATCCGCTCCTCGATCTCCTGCATGGTCAGATCAGGCTCCCTGGCGATAAGCGCCAACACCCAGGCTGCATGTGGCTCCAGAGGCGAGCGGGATTTGCCGCCGCGTGGTCGCGGGCTAACACTGCCGGTTTCATCGTGCAGCTCAGCCCAACGGATCGCTGATGACGCAATTACCCGGTAAATCTGGGCGGCGTGACGTCGCGGCTGCGAAGATCATTTGAAGAAGGCTTCCGTCCGGCTCAACCGCATCTACCCTACCGATCTGAGCGATGACTCTCTGCTGCCGATACGACCGGTTGAACCGATGACGAGATCCGTGGTTTCTTTGCCTCTTGGTGTTGGCTTGACGTGTGGGTAGTGCCGACGCGATGCGGCGAGTTGCTTCCGATGTAACGCTTAGCCTTAACGCAGGGTTCTACCGGAGCCCGCCCTTTCTCGAAACTCCTAGGGGTCTCCACACTCGCTAGGCGGGCGTTGGTACGGTGTCGACCGTAGCGGTTTAGCTATCTGCCTCGGGCGCCATAACTCCTATGTTCGAGCTCGCCCGGAAAGAGCACCCGAAGCCCAGCGACAAGCTTGTCGTCAAGGAGGCGGAATGAAACGCCGATACGGAACCGATGTCGAAATTTACGATTGGTGCTGTCGACGAGCACCGCTTGGCCCGATTTCGGGGCGGATTGAAAAGTATGATAAATTTGATAGCCATCTACGCATGCTGACGTCACCGCCTATGAGTCGTGGGTACGCGATCCCGCTCCGCCTGATCGTGGGCTTTGGCTTTATGGAGCACGGCTACGCGAAGATTGCGCGCAGACCGGAGAAGTACGCATCGATCCTGCATGCGCTGGGCGTGCCTGCTTCCGACCTGTTGGCTTGGGTGGCAATTCTCGTCGAGTTGTTCGGCGGTCTGGCTGTGTTTCTAGGCGCGTTCATCCCGCTGGCGAGCATACCGATGGCGATCGTGCTGCTCGTGGCAATCCTTACGGTCCATGTGCCGAAAGGCTTCAGCTCGATCAAGCTGCTGTCCGTCGATGCCGTTGGAGCGTATTTCGGTCAGCCCGGCTTCGAGACGGCCCTGCTCTATCTGGCCGCGCTCGTTGCCCTTGTCCTTGGCGGTTCCGGTCCGCTGGCGTTGGACCGATTTCTGCTGCATCCGCGAAGGCACCAATGATGCGGTACACGCGGGATTCCGGCGAGCCAAACGGAAACGCAGTCTTTCTTTGTCGAGCGCGTCGATAAGCCGACTGACAACAAAACCCCACGGTGCTTCGTTACTGCGGCCGACGCTGGTGCTCTACCACGCTCCTAATAGGATCAGTTCCTTCGTTGCACCGGTTGTTACCGGCTGACGCGGCGCACTAGCCGAGTCGTTCGCGGCGTTGTTCGTTGCTTGCGCCTAAGCGCCGATTAATTCGGGGGAAACCCGGTTTCTGGCTAGCAGTGGTCCCAGCCTGAAACTGTGCAGGGCCAACCGCGAACGAGAACGGTCAGCAATTGGAGTCCCGAGTGGCCAACTCACTGTGATGCTGAAGCGCGTTCCGCCACTAGGCAGCTACTTCGGTTCCTACCCGCGGATTGGCCGTTCCCGCAGCAGGCTCATCAGTTGGTATCGCAGGGCGGATGGAAGGCCACGCCGAGATGGATATGTCGGTTCCGACTGAAGGTTCATTGTGGCATCGGATCATGTCTGAGAGGGGGTTGACCTCAATCAGCCACTACTTCGTCATGGACTGGGCATCCGTTTGGATGGACATCGTCGGCGGTCTCCTCGTTGCTGGTGCAATTGCCGCCTGGGTACCGCCCGAATTCTGGCGAGCCTTTTTCCTGACCGATCACCCTGTATTGGCAACGCTATGGGGACCGATCGTCGGACCATTAGTCGCGATCATTTCCTTCGTGTGCTCAGTCGGAAATATCCCACTCGCGGCGGCTTTGTGGAACGGAGGAATCAGCTTCGGCGGCGCGCTCGCGTTCATCCTGGCTGATCTGATCGTGTTGCCCGTGCTGAACATTTACCGCAAGTACTACGGGTTGAAGATGGCGATTTTCCTCCTCCTTACGTTCTATGCGGCGATGGCGATCTCCGCGCTCATGGTGGAGGTGCTGTTCGGATTCGCAGGCCTAATGCCGCGCGAACGTTATGCCCAGGTGGTCGAGCCATCCATTACGTGGAACTACACCACGTGGCTCAATATTGCATTCCTTGCTTTGGCCGTCGTCCTTGTCTGGCGCTTCTCCCGAACAGGTGGCATGCACATGCTGCGCATGATGAACGCATCGGGCCACAGTGAGCCGCATCACGCGCATTGATAATCGCGTCGAAGCGCCGTGCGGCCTTTGAGACGCTTCGTTTGATGGTGACGATGGCAGGTCGGATGATGCACCTGGCTACTGGCGTCCGATTTCCGGAAATGGCCCAACTCTGCACGGCATCCGCCGGTCACGGAAGCTTTCGGGGGATAAGCTGTCGCATTCGTTGAGTTGCAAATCTCGGTTCTCGGGCGCTCGCGCAGCGCGATCGCCATGGCAGTCGCGACCCCGACCGCACCCACGCCGATGACTCCGACCTTCATGCTACGCTCCTCTTGGGCTAGCCAGCGACACGCCTAGTAGTGGTCTGCCGTTCCCCTGATCTTGCCTCTGAACACGCTCAGGCTGATCACCGTGTAAATCAGCATGAGCGGGAAGATGAAAAGCCCCTCTCCCCAGAACATGAAGGCGAGACTGGAGTGAGGGGCCGCGGCATCCGCGATGGTGATCGCGAACGGGATCATGTAGGGCCAGAACGAGATCGCGAGCGTCCCGAATGCCGCTACGAAAATGAGGGCCACCATGACGAAGGGCGGTCCGTCCTGACGACGGCGAACGCTTGCAGCGAGCACGATCGCGGCAAGCGCGCCGACGACGGGGAAAACGAACAAATACGGCCGCTCCAGCCATCGCTTCATGACAGCAAGATTTTCGGCCAGGGCATAGGCGAACACGGCAACCAGGAAGACGAGCAGCCCAAGCGAAAGATGGGGGATGAGGCGGTAGGCTTCGTCACGGACCTCGCCTTCACATTTCCTGACGAGCCAGCAGGCGCCGAGAAGCGCGTAGCCGACACACAGGCCGATGCCGCAGAGCACCGCAAAGGGGCTGAGCCAGCCGAATTCGCCGCCGGCGTAGCGACCGTCGGGAAGCGGCAGGCCCTCTACCAGGGCGCCGACCATCAGGCCTTGCATGAATGCCGCCACGAGCGAGCCTCCCGCAAAGCTCGCGTTCCAGATCCAGCGCATCCGCTCGGTCTTGCGCCGAAACTCGAACGCCACGCCGCGCAGGATCAGCCCCGCCAGCATCAACAGAACCGGCAGATAGAAGGCTGACATCAGCGTTGAGTAGACAATCGGAAACGCTCCCCAGAGGATCACGCCCGAGACCACGAGCCAGGTCTCGTTGCCGTCCCAGATCGGCGCCACCGCGCTTATCATGGCGTGCCGTTGCGGCTCGCCCCGCGCCACGCCGAAAAGCATGCCGACGCCGAGATCGAAGCCGTCGAGCAGGACGTAGAGGAGGATGCTAATAGCGAGGACCGCTATCCAGAACATGGCCATGGCTATTCTCCGGCCGGAGCGTGAAGACCATCCACCGTATGGGGCTCGACGACCGACATGGGCCGGTTGGGGATAGCGGCCGTGGGGGGCAGAACGAGATGCCCGACTGGTCCTGTGCGCAGCAGGCGGTGGATGTAGAAACTGCCGAAGGCAAAGATGAAGATGTAGATCGCGCAATAGACGAGGAGCGAGACCATCGCCGTGCGAGCTGTCAGGAACGGCGTCACGGCATCCGCGGTCCGCAGCACGCCGTAAATGGTCCAGGGCTGGCGACCCACCTCGGCCGTGAACCAGCCGGTCAAGATCGCGATGAACGGCAGGGGAAAGCTAAGAAACGTCGCCCACAGCAGCGATCGATTTTCCTCGATACGGCGCTTGGCGATCAAGTACGACCCGGCCCAGGCGAGCACCAGCATGATCAGCCAGCAGCCGACCGTGATCCGGAAGGCAAAGAATGGGATGAGCACAGGAGGCCGATCCTGGGGTGGAAAGTTGGTCAGGCCCACCTCCTTGGAGGTGAAGCTCATGCTGGCGATCAGGCTGCCCAGGACGGGGATCGAGAGCGCGTATTTGTTGCTCTCCGTTGCCGGATCGGGGATTCCCATCAGGACCTCTGCGGCTGGCTGCTCGTCGTGCCAACGGGCTTCGATGGCGGCGAATTTGGCCGGCTGATACTCATGGATGTAGTCGCCGTTGAGATGCCCGAAGTAGAGCTGCACCGGCAGGAGTATTGCCGCAAGGTACAGACCCATGCTCAGCATGATCCTCGCCTCTTGGTGCGATCTCGGCTCCGGTCTTCGCTCAAACGCCACAACCGCCAAAGCCCGCGGCACCTGCCGTCACCACTCCGGCAAAACCCGCGAATCCCACCACACCGGCACCCGTCGTCAACAAGGTCAATCTCAACACGGCAACGGCAACGGAACTCGATACGCTCCCGCAAATTGGCCCCGCGCGCGCCAAGGCCATTGTCGAGGCCCGAGCCAAAGGCAAGTTCAAGAACTGGGACGATTTCGTTGCCCGCAAGGTCGTCCCGTCGAACGCTGAGGCAGCCATCAAGGACTTGGTCAGCTTCTGACCGGCATGCCTACGTTCGAATTGGACAACGGTCTCGGCGGCCCCGCCGGAATCCGGCGGGGCGACCTTACCTAGCTAGCGGCCAGCTCGGAATAACGCATGGTGAAAGCTGTACGACTGCTGCGCGCGGCCCGTTTGTTGCTACCTCGGGAGTGCGCGCGGTGTAGCGCACCCCCGCGACCGCGCGCGCCCCGGCGCTCCATTACACCACCGGCACAGAGCGCCGGGGTCCGGCTCATACCCTAGGGTGCCTCCCTTCGGCTTTTTGACGCGCGGCATGATCAGCCGCTAGCCATCGCGGCCGGAAGCCACTAACGGTAGGGGCACGTGGCGGGAACTGCTACACCCACCGCTGCGCAGTGGCCTCGGCGCTCCTCATCGCCCCTCATCATCCACGAAGGGCGCCGGGGTTTCGTCCTGCACACACCGCAAATATCACCCGGAATTCCTCGTACCGGCTTCGCGCCCACGCCCCAACTTACAGCTCTGCCAATTCAGTTGGGCCGTGATGCCGATGGCCGTAAATTCGGTCCACTCAACGGCAATCAAGGGGCGGCCTTCGGGTCACCTTTTCGTTCGCGGAATAACTCTTCCCGCACCTAGCAAGCCCGTACAGCGGCCTAGCCCCGGAGGGCGGCCAGCTCGGAATAACGCATGGCAATCAGGCTAGCGCGTCTGCGGGCTGGGCTTGCGCACCGGGACCACTGCCGACGAGGGCGGAGATGCTGGGGTCTTGTCAGTGCCCTGCTGGGGCGCCTGCAGCTTGGTGATATCAGCGGCGAGCTTATCGACGCTTTGCCGCACCACAGCGAGATCCCGCGATATCGCTACGATCTGGTCGGGAGAAGCACCTGTTGGCGCGGCCGGCGGTGCCAACCAGGCGAGGCGGGGGGACCAACTCGCGATCGTCTCTCTGGCTGCGCCACCGTAAGATTGCCAAGCCAAGGTGGCAGTAACACCGATGAAAAAAAACATTAGGAAGCGGGCGAAGGACCGCGCTCTCGTGATCCGGTTCAATTCGCTTGGGTGAAGAGGCGGCTCGTCCGGGCTGGGATTCATCAGCATCCTCCTCTGCCGTCTGATGCATACGGGCATCATCGTGTGACTTGAGCAAGACGGGAGTACAGCGGTTACGGGGCGGGACTTGGCGAGCTGGCAACGGAAGCCAGCCTGCGCCTCGCGATTTAACGAGCGGCCCTGCGCCGCGGCACATCCACGCTCTGCGCCTCCAGCCTGCTAATATCATTGCCGAGCTTGTCGAGGCTTTGCCGCGCTGCTACGAGATTCGCTCTGATCCGCTCGTAAGAAGCGCTAGCGGTCGGTGGTGCCAACCAGCCAAGGTATGGGGACCAACTAGCGATCATCTTTCTCGCAGCGCCGCCATAGGACTGCCAAACTACACCGGCGGCAAAGCCAACGACAAAAATCATCAAGACGCGGACGAAGGGGAATGAGACCAGCTTACCGAGCCCCAACTGGACTCTCGCAATCAGGTTCTGGACGAGTGTGCGAAGAGACGGCTTGTTCGATCGCTCGGTGCGGCCTTTGGAGGATTCGGATGCTGAGGAAGTCGGATTGGGATTCATTGGCGCCCCTCCATCTGCCGGCCATGCCAAGGCGCCCCGGTCCCGTGCTGAGGGAATTAAGTAACGGGACCGGGGGCTCTGCAAGACCACGGTCCCCCTTCCCCATACCGAAGAGGACCGAGGTCCCGCGTGCGGCGCCCCACCCCATCTAGGTCCGCGCGCGTAAGACAAGACACAGGGCCGATCAGGCATTCCGTGGGCGGAAAAGAGGCCAACGGCCAGATATCGCCCGTGTGTTGCAATTCAGACACGGCCTTCAATAGCCGCCGTGGCGTGTAACCTTTTGCATTGTCATGACTTTATGCCTTGCGGGCCACTGACTCCATGTTGGGCCTTATGCACAGAGGAAGCGCTCGCCAGGCTACGATTTTTCCTCGATCATCGTGGGATCGTCATCACCGGTGCCGGTCTTGTTGACGCGCCTCGACACCGGCCACATGCGAAGGCGATCCTCGGCGGCTGGCTTTAGAAGCTCTGTGCCGGCCTCGCCGATCAGCCATCGCCGGATATCAGCCTTGTCGAGCACTACCGGCATGCGGTATCGCGGCTGACCGCATCGACGAGGCGTTGGCGTGTCAGTGCGCCGCCACCCACACCTCTGCCGGTGCCGGGTGTCGGTCGCGCCCGATGGCGGCTCGAACTCCAGTGCCGCAGAGGCGAAAGTGCAGAATTCGAAGTGGAGGCTTGCGATGCACAGGGGCGTCTCGCACTGCCTGCCGGGCCGGCGCACCGATCTATTCGAGCAGCGCGGGCTCGCATGTCGAGCGGGGGTGCTCAGCTACACTGCACAGCAGCCTGATTCACCTCGCTTTTGGCGAGCTTCGTCAGCTCGGCATCGGCCTCTTTTTCCTCTTCGAGGCTCTCATGCAGAAGCCGCTGGTCATCGCGCAGGTCCAGCTGACCGGCCAAACTGGCAACGACGCCATACGCAGCGATCTCGTAATGCTCGACTTTTTGTGCTGAAGCAATCAACGCCGCGTCGCGAAGGTCGTCGCCCTTCACCATTGCAATCATCTTTTCGGTTTCATTTATCAGCGCCTGCATGGCTTGGTCCGTGTGGGCCCGCGAGTTAGCGCCATGCTTCTTGAGTATCGATTCGAGTCGTTGTTTCTGAGCCTGCGTTTGCTCTCGATGATGCTTCAAGGCGTTCTTGAGGGAAGAATGTGACGCTGCCTTCGCCATCCGCTGCAAGGCATCTACGAGCTATCCTTCGAGGCTCGTAAGTTCCTGCAGCTCAGTGATGTAGAGGTCTTTGAAGCTAGTGATCTGCATGTTCGGTCCTTTCATTCACCTTCCCGATCGCGATTCATTCACCTTCCCGATCGCGATGCTAATTGCTGGGCTTTTTCCCGAGTTTCATTTGAGCGGTTCCGTCCTCAGCACAGCTCAGCCTCATCGGGATGTCGTGGCTTCCGGCTTTTGAGAATTTCCACCGTGGTGGAAAAGGACGTGACGGACCTTCTCTTGACGATGGCGCTGGCGGCTTCTTGCTGGGCGTGCTGTTAGGCTGCTTGGGCATGACGGACCAGGATCAAATCTTATGCCCCCGGCCCTTGGGCCTGACCGCGGAGCAAGGGCCGGGGCAGCGTGGGGTCCCCGTGTAGGCAGTCCCACGCATGGATCCAACGCCGGCCGCAGTGGTCGCGTTCCGAGTTGTGGCAGCTGGGCAATTGGGCAGGCAGTTGGGCGAGCAGGCAGGCAAAGCCCCGGCCCTTCCGAAGCTCCGACCTGCAGGACTACGGCCACGAGACTGCGGTCGACCTAGCCGGATGACGGTTCAGGGTTGCGGTCGGTTTTAGGCGCAGCGGAAAGCCATCCCTAGGACAGCTGCCAACACCGCATCCGCGTGCTCGTCAGCAATAGGGCTGCTCTTGCCTATGGTGCGCATCGTCCGAACAAACAGGGCAATTGCTTCTTCCTCCGTTAAATCGGGCGGCAGGCAGACTACTCCCTTCAGTT
>WNFT01001799.1_pt1 | contig 18176 bp, 16 predicted proteins | sample 5400191 | NCBI WGS metagenome assembly WNFT01 (sample SAMN13153359, study PRJNA577476) | soil metagenome | isolation source: 80 cm saprolite under Madrone tree | place: USA:California | collected 2016-06-14 | reverse complement strand
GAGCGACTATGTTGGCCGCCCCTTTCGCTTCGCTCTCGAAAACGCTCTGCGCTCCAAATAATCCAAACGCCAAAACCGTGATGTTCGGGTCCGCTCCCGCGGGCATGGACGCCGAAGCAAGCAACACGATCGGCGCAAGGAACCCTCCGATCACAATTTTTATGAGCTTGGTGAAGACCATGGCCGTTGTCCTCCGCTCGCCGGTTGCGAAGTGTACCAAATCCGGAGAGCAGTAGTCACTCGTGCTGTGGTGCGCCGGCGCTCAGCTTGATAAGGGTGGACGCCGCGATCGTTCCCGGCCGCCGCGAACTGCCGCCGGTTGCCGTTGACACGGCGCTGAAGGCCTCAAAATCCGTTACCGTGGAGTAGGCAACCGGCTCCGCCGAAGATCCTGAGCAGTTGTCGAGTAAACCGAATATGGAAGGGCGTTGTTCGGTGATAACGTCCTTTATGTTTCACGAACAAAAGGACGCCCGTGCCGTGTCGCGCCGGTCGTCGATCGGCTTCCAGCAAGACCGAGCCTCTCACGCAGCCGCCGGAACACATCCTCGTCCGTTTGCAAATGTGGGCTCCGGCCGTCCCGTTCCGCCTGAATGACGATCGACTCGACGATCTCGCGTCCATCCGCATTCTTGACGGCCTCCATCGGCGTCCGGTTTCCCAGAATTGGGATTGGCTGATCCACCCAATGCTCCCAGTGGGCCACCATCATGGCGGAGATTTTTTCGCGCACTTCGGGATGTTCGGCCAGCTGGTTGCGTTCCTCGGAGGCAGCGCCGCCGCTCACGCCGCCGCCCGCCCGCAGGTCGGCAAGCATTTTCTCGGGCGATTGGATTTCATTCGCACGATAACGAACGCACGCGCCGAGTGCCATCTCGATCTTCTTGCGTATGGCGTCGGCGCGCGCCCCCGAGTTGACCTCTGCAATGAGACGCGTACCGTCGATCTCGATCCAGCCGAGCACGGTATTGTCCCATTCAGCATGCTTCTTATTGCCGCGCTTCTTCCAGGAGAAACGAACGCCCGTCAGTTTGTCCTCAGCATCGCGTGTGGCATCCGCCAGCAGGTCTTCGTCGGGCTCGTCCAGAGCGAGATGCTTCAGCGCATCAAACGCGGTCTGTGGCGGGACATTGAGGTCGAATACGAGCTTCTGCAGCGAAAGCGGTTCGCCATCGGTGTTCTGCAAGATAGGCAGCTGTGGATTGAAGAGACGATCGGCAATTTCGTGAAATAATTCGAGCAACTCGAAATCCCAGTCCCGCAGGACTTGATGAGTGATCGCTGGGTAGGCTAACGCAATCTGAGCCCGCAGTTCGATGATCGGCGCTTTCTCCATCGGCGGAATGGCAAAGCCATTGCACGCTTCGAGCATGGTCAGCCGGTCTACCGACGCCAGCTGCCCGAACAACAAATCACCGGGCTGCATCGCTTGCGATGCGTTGCGCTCGGTAACTGCGTGCTCCTCCCGCGTCATGACATCGCGCAAGATCATTCCAGCTCCGGGATCGCAGGCCAGTACTTCGAAGAACGTAAACGGGGCCGTCAGGAGGGATTCGAGATAGCGCCGGAGAAGCGGGTCGAGCCGACGCCCTTTGGCGCCCAGATACGCCTCGGTGGGGGGCACGTCGTGCAGAGACTTATTCACAACTTCGGTGGCGAGAGGATCGGGCGTCCAGCTGTGGAAGAACCACGGCATGAACAGCTGCATGAGCGGCGTATCGGGATCGTACTCAAGATCATCATCGGCCGTGAACGCGCCCCAGGCCTCATGCACCGCCAACGGACCGTAGGCCTCGGTGATAAAGCGCAGCATATCGCTCGGATAACCATTGAGCAGTGCACGTAGCCGGCGCCAGGTAAGGTCGGCGGGCGCGGTGACCGGGACAGCCCCTGCGTTGAGACAACAGTGCTTGTATTTCTTGCCGCTGCCGCAATAGCAGGGGTCGTTGCGACCAAGTTTCATTTACCAGTCTCGCGAATTGAGTTCACGGATTTACGGTATTTTGACCTGAGATATGCCCTTTGTAGCCAATTGTAAAAGACGGGTGTGGACAGCTCATTGAGTGGGGCGCCACAATTGGGGGCATGATCTAACCGGCCGAGGACGACTTCTGGCCCTTAAGCGAAGAGTCCCTCGGCGCCAAAAGCATGTTGGGGCCGAGCAACCCGGTCTCTTCCAGGCGGTCCAAATCCAGTAGAACGCTTGTCGGCTGCAAACCAGCTATCCTGCCGCTTGGAAGGCTGTTAATGATCGTTCGTCACGACCAAGCAAGCTGGCAATAAGGGTATAACGACGGGTTTGCCGGCAAGCCGTCGCGGCCCATCAAGGTGCCCGACGAACTCGCCTGCGCAAGCGGTTTCATTGAAGGGAGGGCCGCACTCGAAACGAAAGGCGGTGCGTCGCGCGTCAAGCGTCCGCGCTTGCGCACCAGCAAACATAAACGCCGCGCCTAGCCGAGTTCTCGCCTATGTAGTTGTGGCGATGCATGTCAGGAGGATTACGAACGCTGGCCGGCTGGCGCTGACCTGATTGGATGAAACGTCGGGGCGCTCGTCAGGGATACGGCGATGACGGAACCTCGTCTGCGTACGGAGCAACGCCGCGCTCTCGCCCTGCTCGCGGCCGCGGGCCGCAATGGTGTGCCGCAACCGCTTCTTGCTGTCCATAGCTTCCGCGCCAGCATGCTCGCCGGTCTGGTCAATCAAGGGCTTGCGACCCTGACATCTTCGAAAGTCCGGGTCGGCGGTAAGATGATCGAGCTCGGCAGGGTCCGGATCAAGGCCGCTGGGCGGAGGCTCTCGCGGCCGAAGACTGAGCGGCGTGAGCCTGCGAAGGGCCGAGAAACGGCCCATGGCGAGCCAGCAGAGTGGAGCGGGGCCGGGGTTCACGCGGGCGTGCGCCGAGTCCGCCCAATCTCCAACTCCGGGAGAATGTGCCACGTTCCTGGTCGGTTGGGAGTAGGGTTAATGCAGCTGATGGCACCATCTGAAGATAGGCGCCCGAGACCAGGCATCATGGCGCTGACTGTGCAGGGGGCCGGCGGTAAGCTGATCGCGGTCGCCAAGGCGCACGGAGGCTGGACTGGAGGCTCTCGCGGCTGAGGATTGAGCCTTGACTTGTAGTGCATTGCACAAAACCAATAGCTATGTGGCTTTCTGCAATCGATGGCGGGAGATTCAGGATCGGCTCAATGAGCTGAATCCTGACGACGCTGCCAAATACCAGGAAAGGAAAGGCTTCTTTTCGATTTTCTTCGTCTCGGCTTCTGTCTCGGCGTCGATTTTCTTCCATTCGTCTTTCAGCCTCGACCAGAACGAGGCATGTGGCGCCTTGGTGCATTCACCGGTGATCTGCGGGGTCATTTTCTCGATGCCCTTGATACCGATCATGGCCGCCTCCAGCTTGCCGCCTTTCGCGTAGGCCATGGCCCAGTAGACGACGGTCGGCTTGAACTGATCCTCGACCGACAGGAATTCGGCGCAGGTCCACTGCGTGACAGGCTTCTGGAATTCAGCGGCAGGCGTGCTCGTTGCCGCAGCGGTCATAATGAGTGATAGAGGGGCCAGTCCACCGATCTGCTAGCATAACCGCCTCCACAATTTGCGGCTCGACCAGCAAACAACTGCAGCCAAAAAAAGTTCAGGAAGTTCGCAAATTTGCCGGGCGGGGGCCTACTCGGTCGTAGCAAAGGATTGTTGGTCGCTGACGCGAGGTGCATGTTGGATTCCGCTCGCCCGTCTCGCCATTTCCGCCCCGCAGCTGCTCTCCTCCCACCTTTCTCTAGTCTAGTCACACATGATGGCCTGCTGCCGTCAATCCAACCGAAGGAGGGGAGGTACCGATGAGGTTCCGGTATTGCCGCCGGCCCCTGGCTTGGCAGGCCTATGGCGACGCGGCCAGAGAGATGATCGCGACTTGGCTGGTTGGCGCCGATGGCTGCCGTTGCGCAGACCCTTCCGGACATGATTGTGCCGGCCACCTCTTCTCCCAATCCGCAAGATCTCAAAGCGGTGTCGCTTGATCTCGCCGCGTTGCGCCAAAGGGTCGACCAGCTCGCGGCCCAGGTTGCCGCCGGCCAGGAGCAGATGACGCGCGACTTCACCACCAAGCTGTATGCGGCCGGGCAGGATATCCTTAACAAGGTTTCGGCGCATCCGCCGCAGCCGGCCGCAGCCCCGGCCCGCAAGCCTGTGCCGTCGCCATCGCAGGCGGCGCCGTTGCGTTAATCCTCGGAACGAGTCGGCCCGGGACCCCGGTATTATTCAGTTCGTCAAACCCGATCCCTCGAAGCGGCCAATCCTGCCCTGTTGAGGTCTTTGCCGATTTGGCATGCGCAGTGATAGCGCGACCGTTCCGACCGAGACTGCGCATAGATCAACCAACCGGGCAGGCCGGTCCGGGGGAGGTACCCAACCTGCAGCTAGCCGGCAAAGCCGCACGGGCGAGGCGATCCAAGGGTGGCTCGGTCATCGCTCGATCCCGAGCACGGCCGTCTATACGGCGCTGGCGCCGAACCGGTTCAAGGATTTCTGGCGGGAGTGAGCGCAATTGGTGCCTGTGGCGGTCGTGGAACAGGCTTGGGCACCTGGGCGGGAGCTGGCTGCGGCGGAGGATCTGAGTTCTTGTAAAGGACGTACCGTTCGACCGCCTGAAATTTGGCGATCTCGTGCGTCATCTGTTCCAAGCCAGCTGCGAGCTGATCGATGCTGCGCGTGGTCTGCTCTTGACTGGTGGCGATGCTGTTTCCGATGCTAATGGCGAGCCCATCGATACTTCGCCGCACCGCGTCGAGATCAAGCGACATACCGTTGAGCTGCTGCTGATCGGGAGTAGAAGCGGCTGGCGCGATTAGCTGTCGGGCCGTGTCGCCATAGGTCTGCCAAGCCAAAGTGGCCGCGACGCCAACGGAAAACACGATCGGGTAGTAGGCGAAAGCGAGTGACGCTCGCTTGCCGAGCGGTGACCGGCTGGTCGGGAGCTGGTCATTTTTGACCTTGGCCGGGTGACCGCCAGCTGTCTCGACTGACGGCTTGACGAGCAATGCGGTGGAGAATTCTGGTTGGGTGTGGTTCGGCACGGCGCTCATGTGCACCTCGCTCTCATTTTCTCAACAGCGCAGTCCCGGTCCCTTACATCTACCCGCCCGCCCGATTCGCCTCGTGGCTCCATCGAAATAGTCGCTGGCCACAGCATGTGGGGATGCTGGAGCGAGCTCCGGCTGATCGCCATTGCCTTTGCGTCAACCGTGATGACGAAACACTGCGAGGTTATTGTCTGTCGGCTTCTCGACAACTCCATAAAGATGCCACGCCCCGTCCCCGCAATTCTTCTTTCGCGTCGCCTGATTGCTACGTCGGGAACCGGACGTACTTTCCGACATTGGTGTGGTGTACTGGCGGGCATTGATGGTTTAGAGCCTTCTGCAATGACCGACATTTTTCGATTGCTCGCCAGTGACTTTCGAGTACGCGCCGAAGACATCTTCGCTCGAGCCGAGAGAGTGCGCGACGCGGACATTCGGGAGAAGATGCGCGGGATTGCTGTGGGCTACGAGAAAATGGCGCAGCGGGTCGAACAACACGCCCGCGACGTAGACGCCGCGTACCGTGGCTCGTACGCGGCGCGGTGCCGTCGCCGCGCGGCTAACCCTATTCCCAGATGGCTGGGAACGTGGCGTCACTTTCGACGTTTTGTGCAGTTGCGCGCGACCTCCCTTGGATCCGACGCGTGAACCCCGGTCCCCTGTGCCGCCGCAACTGGGGCCGGGGTTTCGATCCTCGCCCCTTCGCGCCGCGGCCTGCGCATACTCTAAGGCACTACCCTTCGGCGATTTGGCGCGCGGCGTGATCGGCGTCTCGCCCTCGCGGCCGGAAGTCGCCAGCGCTGTGGGCCGTGGCGGGAACTGCTACACGCGATTGATGGCTTGCCGGATTCCCGCGCAGGGACAAGTATGCTCCACGACACCGCCATCTCCGAGGGGGCTGCGACGGCGCATGGAAGGGAGCGGCACACAACTTAACACCGAATTGTGAACTGAAAGCAGCTTATAGGTTGGCCGGCGACCATGTGCGGCGAGGGCGATTCCGAACTGGAAAGAACGAAGCGATCGCTTGCCTGGGAGAACGGTACCGCGGGTCGGGTCCCTACCAGAACGTCAAGAGGGGAAGTGATCGGACGTCAGCGCAGGGAGTCCAAATGGCGGCACCCCCTCGAAGAGGTCTCAACCCGATGCGACGCCGCGCGCTAGAACTCCTTGCTAGCCGTCCGAGCGGCATCACCAAGAAGCTGCTTATGCTCGGCCACGGGTTTGATGGCGACATGATCGCCGGTCTTGTCCGCACCGGGCTTGCTACAGCAGAGCGTGAGACCACGAAGGCCGGCGGCAAGACGATCGAGAACGTTCGCATCAGGATCGCGGACGCCGGCCGGAAGGCGATCGAAAGCTATTAGCCCTATTAGGAAGACGCTGACACGGCCAATCAACGCATGTGGCGGCCTGAGGGTGGCGGCTGGCGGGCGAGGCCATATGAGGTCGCGGTCGGCGGCGCTCGGTCGGCGGCTTCCGGTGGCAGTGACTTATCTCCGTTGCAGATGATCGTGCAGTTCGTCGCGCCCGATCCCTCAATGCGGCCGATCCTGCCCGGCGCAACCCCGCTCTTGAGCTTGAGATTGCTGATCGGATTGTGGACGACGCGCGCACCGGCCTCCGCGATCTGCGCAATATTGCGCGGCGATAGCCAAACGCCATGCACGACGCCTAACCGGTCGTTCATCAGTCCCGCGTGCGCGAGCACGTCAAAGAGCGAGACTGATGGGTCAGAGCCCATGTGTGCCGCGGCCGCCTGGACGCGCGTTTCGTAGACATGGGTCAGGACCGGCAGTCCGTGCTCGCGCGACAGCGCCGCGATGCCTTCGAGCAGTTAGGCCGAGCACCGCTGGGGCGCAGACGGGGCGAGCGCCCAGGTCTGAAGTTTGGTAGGGGTCTTTCCCAACCGCCTAATCTGACTGGACACAAAGTCGAGTTCATCGCGGGCGCTGCGGTCCTGCCCGGCGAGGCGTTTTCGGATCGAATCCGGAAGATTCTTTGGAATGAACGGTGCGATGTCGAGCGCAGCGCGATCCCGCGCGGCGATCGCGAAAACGACGCGGATACCGGCCTCCTCATAGGCCGATAACACGGTGTCGACATACGCCTCGTCCGGCGGCACGACGGTCAAGAAATCCTGGATCGTCGTGATCCCGTTGCGCAGGGACTCCGCAGCGCCGATCAGCGTACGTACGCGGACCTCCTCATGCGACCGTCGGCCATAGCTCGCGGGGTTGGAGTGCAGCATCCAGATGTCGAAGGGCATTTCCTCGAACAGACCCTTTGCCATCACGTCATGCGAATGATAGTGCGCATTGACGAAACCGGGGGCCACGAGCTTGCCGGCAGCGTCGACAACTTCAACCCCATCGTCGGCCGCGATTTGCGGCGCGATCCGTTCGATGATCCCGTCGCGGATCAGAAGGTCGGCGGCTGCGGGCTGGTGGATGTCGCCATCATGGTCATATATCCGTCCGCCGCGGATCAAGTAGCGCGCGGCGTGGGTCTCCCCTGTCATGTCAGCTCCTGTTGGCGGCAAAAGTCAGACGACGCCAGACCTGGATAAGCAAAGTTCGCCTAGTTTGGTGGCGTTCCTTGAAGAGGGCGGCCACCGTGATCTGCCGCTCCGCGGAGGGCTCTATGCCGAACTGTGGGCACGCCAGTCAGGCGGGTTCATGGCGAAGTAAACGGCCCAAATAAAGGAGCCTGCGGCTCTCGGTTCGCTCCGATTATTGCCGCCGGCGGCGAATGCACCCCGTAACACTTGCGTGAAGCCTGGGGAGGCCTGGCCGGCGATTGTGAGGCGCTTGATCTGGCCGATCGGAAGGCGAAGGGGGGAATGTGAGGATGCACCCGCGGTCGCGCCCGATGACGAACAGAATCAACTCCACGTCGCGGCGCCCGATGGGCGGCTCTGCCAACCGGTCTCTGTCACATACCGGACCGGTCTCCGGCACGTCGAAACGGAAATTGGAAAATGGTGAGCAGAGACTGACGCCCGAAAGCCACTGGCCCGGGACCAAAAGCCTCAAAATTGCAGGCCAGAGACTCGGGCACATCAGCCTAACCCGCCGGAATGTCCTTGATCCCCTCCTGTCGGATTGATCCCAGCCCGCGTCACCGGCACGTGAACCAAACCGTGCGCCTCAAGAAAACGTCGAATTCGTTCTTCGGCAGCACAGTCAGCATTCGGACCGACCATCACTTCAACTATGCTCTTCCTGAGCAACGGCTGTAGGATTTCAACACGCTAGCATGATGGCTACGCACCCGGCGCGACGCTCGTGGGATTACGGACCTGTGCAGTGTTGCAGGGCGGACACGCCTCTTGGATCCTTGTCGAACGTGTCGAGAAGCCGACCGACAACAAAACCTCGTGGTGCTTCGTGATCACGGCTGACGCAAGGGCGATGGCGATCAGCCGTAAGTGGCCCCGGCGCGCTACGATCCCGCGCTGTGGCCAGCGATCATTTCGAGAATGCCACGGCCTGGGCTGGGGGGCTTTAGGACGACAGGCCGAAACAGGCCCCCGGTCCCCAAGAGGCATCGCGAAGGGGACCGGGGTCGCGTGCGGAGCCATAAATGCGCTGAGGGGACCGCACGCGTAAACCACAACGCATCGGCGATCGGGCATTCCGTGGGCCGAAAAGTGACCCTCAATTGGAATATTTCTGGAGTGTTGCAATCCGGGCATTGGGGCTGAAAGTGATCTACCCTGGGCCCGGGATCACCTGTCCCAGTTCTCGCTGCGCTCCTGCTGCACCGCGACGCTGGCAGGATTGCGAACCTTGATCGAGACCGGCACGGGTCTTTCGTCGGAGGGGTACTGTCCTCGCCCCCGGCAACCGAGCTTGCGCACTTCCTGCTCGGCGCGGTCGAAAGCTTTCAGAAAAGTTTCATAGGGTTCTTCCGACATGATGCCGCCAATCCGCAGTGGCGCCTTGCCGAGGACCTTGCCGTCGGCCACGACAATGAAGCCCCCCTGCTGCGCGCGCAGTTCCTGCAAGGCGTGCCAAATTTCGTCGTCGCTTGTACCCACCACGACGAGGCGACCGATGAATAGAGGTCCAAGTCTTTGCAGATCTGCTCGGCGCGCGGCATCTTGATCTCGCCGAGTCCGACCGCAACGCCGAGCGCGGTGGTGCCGTTGAGACGCCCGTGGAGTCGTGCACCTCGCAGGCCACGTGGTGGCCACGGCTCTCAGCATCGCGCACCAAGTCGATTTTAATAAGCGGTGTCTTGGTCTGCACGTAATGCACGTCCGCAGGATCGGAAATACCGGCATCGCACATCGCTGCCTTCACCCCCTCGGCCACGTTTTCCACCATGGCGGGGCGGCCAATGTCCTCGGGCAGCAGCGCGGGGCTCATGGCGGTGCCGATTGCCATGCGGGAATGCGAAGCTGGCCCCGCCCTGGCGTCGCGGGCGAAGACGGTCGCATGCGGCGTAAGCACGCCGTCGCAGGCGCCGGACCATATCATGGGAATTTTCCGGATGTCGGCTTCGCTGCGATGACCGAGCTCGGCCAGCACACCACGAAAGGCCTGATCGGCGAGAATGCGAGTGAAATCATTGACGCCACCATTGCCTTCGGTCTTGCCTATCACCGCAATCACCTCATCGGCCGCGAACGTGCCGGCCTTGATCAACGCCGCCATGCCGGAAGCGTCCATCACGGTTTTCAACTCCACCTTGGCAACCACAACAGCCATCAGCTTGCACTCTCCTCAGATTTGTTTAGGCACAAGATATCAGGTGCCGCGGAGCAGCGTCGCTGCGAAGACGCGAGGTGCCGTCAACGCGGCACTTCGCGCTCTCCGTGCTCCGCGAGCAGCGCCGCGAGCCGCTTTCGCATGATCAATCCCGGCCGGTCCGACGGCATGTGCATCTCGATCTTGCGTTCGACATCGACCACGGCATCAGGGTCCGTCGATTCCAGGATGTCGCGATCCTCCGAAATGATCGCCGCGTCCCAGTCGATCAGCTCCTTGGTCGAACAATCCTCCTCGCGATCGTTGCGGAACAGGATCTGCACCAGTTGGATGCTGCCGTCGTCGATGGGCGTCGCGGAATTGAAGATGATGTGGCGTAGCCCGGACGGATATTCGATGTCGAGCGTACGACAGAACGGCATGAACCACGCGTTGCGCATGTGCCGCGTGGTGACGGGGTCTGAAGTACCGGTCACCCGGTAGGCTTCCGGCGGGTTATTGATCGGCACGATGGTCTCGGCGCGGAAACCGTAATCGGTCTCGACGAGCTCGTATTTCTCCGGCTTCGGCCGGCCTTCCTGCCCGAAGGTAGCGCGGTGAACGAACGAAAAATGCGCGTTGTCGAACGAGTTCTCCATCATGCGCAGCGCGCCGCAGTTCCACCTGTCGTCGAACTGGTGGATGCGGCGGTATTTGGCGTCGCGGTCCTCGGGCATGTCAGGGATCGGCAGCAGCGGTTCGTCGAGCGCGATCCAGGCATAGCCGTAGCGCTCCTCGCAGCGGAACGACAGCACGCGCGCGTTCGGGAGCGGCTGGTCGGCGGGGAACTGCGGAATGTGCACCAACGCGCCAGTGCGGTCGTATTCCCAGCCATGATAGCCGCAGATGATGTGGCCATCGCGGCACCAGCCTTTGGAGAGCTTGGCGGTACGGTGGCAGCAGCGGTCGCGCAGCGCCGCCGGCTCGCCGTCGCCGTCGAGGAATAGTATGATGTTCTCGCCCAAGAGCGTGAAGGGTTTCGGCCCGTCCTCAAGCTCGCGGATCGGCAGGGTCGCGTACCAGAATCGCCGCAGAACTTTTTGTTTCGTGCACAGCATGGAATTTTCCTTGGGTGGTTTCCGTGTTGATGCCTTTGAATGCCGGCGGTGGCGCAGCTTTTTGAGTTCAATGCCCGTAAATGCATGGCATCGCCCGGCAGGCCAGCGAAAATCCCACCGGCGGATCAGCATCGAGGCTTGCCAGGTCACATGTCGGTTCCGATTTCGCTTTCGTGCCATTGCCCAAGTGTGAGCCGGGACAGTCCCACCATGATGACGAACAGACCGACGCCCGCAACCGTGATCAGGAACAGCGCAGCGAACATGCGCGGGATGTCGAGCTGGAATCCGCTTTGGAGAATCTCATAGGCGAGCCCCGAGCCGCGTCCTCCCGTGCCGGCGACGAATTCGCCCACGACGGCGCCGATCAGGGCAAGCCCGCTCGAAATGCGCAGGCCACCGAAGAAATAGGGAAGTGCGCTCGGGATTCGCAGCCGCACCAGCGTCTGCAGGCGTCCCGCCCGGTTCATGCGGAACAGGTTGATCAGTCCGGGATCGACGCTGCGCAGGCCTAGCGTCGTGTTGGAAATGATCGGGAAGATGGCGACCACCGTAGCGCACAGGGTGAGCGCAGCCTGGGTATTCTTGACGAAGATGATGATTAGCGGTGCGATGGCGACGATCGGCGTCACCTGCAGCAGCACCGCATAGGGAAACAGGCTCTTCTCAATCAGGCGGCTCTGCACGAACAGAAACGCGATCAGGGTGCCCAGCACGATGGCAGCGACAAACGCCTGCACCGCCACCCGCAACGTCATGCCCAGCGCCGACAGCAGCGTCGGCCAGTCGGTTAAAAGCTTCGCCCCTATGTCGGTCGGCTTGGGCAGGAGAAACACCGGCACGTTCCAGGCGCGGCATGCCACTTCCCAGAAGAGCAGCAGAGCGATCCCGACCAGCGCCGGCGCGATGATCGATACCGCGGTCTCGGATCGGGCAAGGCGACGCATGTTGTTCACGCCTCCGATGCCTGCGCTAACAGGGCCGACAGCGTCCTGCAGTATTCTGCGAAGCGCGCGGAGTTGCGGAAGCTCTCCGAACGGGGCTGCGGTTCATCGATCGCGAGCGTTGCGAAGATTCGACCCGGCGCGCTGGCCATCACGATGACGCGCGAGGACAAGAAGACCGCTTCGTAGATCGAGTGGGTGACGAAAACTGTGGTGAGCTTGCGTTCGAAGCACAGTTTGACGAGGTCATCGTCCAGCCGATTGCGGGTGAATTCGTCGAGCGCGCCGAACGGCTCGTCCATCAGCAGAAGATCGGGATCGATCACCAGGCTCCGAGCGATCGAGGCGCGCATCTTCATGCCGCCAGACAGCTGGCGCGGGAAGTGGCGGGCGAAGTCGCCTAGCCCGACCCGAGCGAGTGCCGCCGTCGAGCGCGCATTCGCGATGGCCTTCGGCACGCCGGCGAGATCGAGCGGCAGGCGTACATTCGCCGCGACCCGCGCCCATGGCATCAGGGTCGGGTCCTGAAACACGAAGGCGACCCGGCGACCCAGCGACACCACGTCGTCATAACCGGCGCGCCACCACAGCAAGCGGCCGTCGGACGGCTCAAGGAGGTTCGACATCAGCTTGAGCAGAGTGGTCTTGCCGCAGCCGGACGGGCCAATCAGAGTGACGAACTCGCCGTGGGCGATCGTGAGCGCGATCGGCGCAAGGGCGCGCGTTCCGTCGGGAAAAATCTTCTCCGCCGACAGCACTTCGACGGCGGGCACCGTTGCGGCGATCGGCGATCGCTGATCGGGCAGCGCCAACAAGGGTCGCCTCGCAGGGGCTTGTCACATTGACAATTTGAGGCCCTTGACGAAGCGATCCGTAAAGCCCGCCCGCCAGTCGACCTCGGGCTTGAGCAGTCCGGAGGAGACGGTGAGATCGTAGGTCGCCTTCCAGCGCGCCTCCGTCATGATGCCGATTCCCATGGTCGCCGCATCGCCGCCCTCGAGCACCTTGAGGGCCTTGAGCTGCTCGACCCCAAACGCAATTTGTTCGTCGCTCATTCTGGGATTGTCGATCTTGATCAGCGCATTGGCAGGCGCCGGATCGTGCAGATAGCTCCGCCAGCCTTCGAGCGAGGCCTTGACGAAACGCGCGACGGCGTCGGGGTGCTTGTCGACGAACGGCTTCGTCGTCACCATGGTGGCGCCGTACGGCGGATAGCCGTCCGCAGCGAAAAGGAAGAACTTCACCGGCACGCCCGCCTGTTTGGCGGCGAACGGCTCGGAGGTCGGATAGGACTGTTGCACCGTGTTCTTGTCGGCGATGAACGGCTGCAGGTTGAACGTATAGGGCCTCGTCTGTTCCTCGGTGTATTTGTACTTCGCCTTCAGCCATGGCCACCATGACGCGCGGCCAGGCGTTGCCACCAGAATGGTTTTGTCCTTGAGGTCAGCGAGGCTCGCAACCTCCATATGGGTCATCATGCCTTGCAGGTCGAACTGGAACGATGTTGCAATTGTGATAACCGGCAGGCCTTGCTCCAGCGACTTCAGCACCTGCAGATCGTAACCCATCATGATGTCGGTTTCGCCCGCGAGCAGCAGCTGCATGCCGTTGACTTGCGGGCCGCCCATCTTGAGGGTGACGTCGAGGCCGGCCTTCTCGTAGAGGCCGGTCGCCTTGGCTTGGTAAAACCCGCCATGCTCAGCCTGGGCGAACCAGCTGGTGAGAAACGTCACCTTGTCGGCCGCAAGGGCGGCGCCGGACCACAGGACGAGGCAAGCCGCGGCGACGGACGCGACGTACAGCGGGTGGAGCGGACGAAATCGACGAGAGAGAATGATCGCTGGCATGGGGACCTCCTGGCCTTTGCACCAATTGAGCAAGGGCAATGCCAATGGGAGGATGCCTGCGTCGTTCCTGGCAGCCGACAACGTGAACCCGGAATCCGCGAATGCGAACGCGGATAATATGGATAGGAGAAGAGCTATGGATTCCGGGCTCGCCGCTGCGTGGCGCCCGGGGATACAAAATCACGACGCGACCTGCCCAATTTTCAAGCAACCGCACCAATTCGAAGGCAAGCATGCCCGCCCGCCGCCGTCCGGGATATTCCGAGCCGGTATCCGGGCGCGATGCGCCACCATATCATAACGTTAGCTTGCGGATCAGGCGGGGCTGCAGCTCACCCGCTGCTGCGGGGATGGCGTTAGACGCCATCAAAATCCACGGTTCATCGGCCAAGTCTTCGAACCTCACGCGACGCCGCCGGCAGGCCAAAGGGTCGGATGAGGCTGGTTCATGCGCACGTGGCGGACTTCATTGCCATGCGGTAAATCATCGTGATCTTATCTGGCTGCCGGAACCACGACCTCACGCCTAATGCGGTTATCGCTCTGCCGCTTTATCTCTACCAGTGTCGGAATGCCATCCTGGTCCAGAAACACATGGTCAATTGACCATTGTGAGGCTCCAAGCTCGCCGGTGGAAATCGGCAGCTCCCGTCGCACCAGAGCCCATCGCCGCGGGTTCTGCGGGTTGACTTGATCCCCCGGCCGACGCGATCGCCGTGCAACGCGCGCTCTCGGGCAAAGACAAGCTACGCGGCTTCAAGGCCTTTCGCCAATTCCTGGGTGTCGCAGGAAAGTAAGTTGGAGACCGGACTGGGTGGCTGGGGCGCCAGGATTCGAACCTGGGAATGGCGGAATCAAAAATCCGCAAAAGGCCTTTGATATGCAAAGGCTTTCCGGTCTCATGTTGCATCTGTGTCGCATAGGCAATGAGCACCCCCAATCCTCGCTATGATCCCGTCGGCCCCATTCGTTTGCCGATGACCGCAGCACCCTTGTAACCGGACCCGTTCCGGTCCGGGCGGGTGTAGTCAGCCATGGGGCCAATTGCAGTCAATCAAGCAGTCAATTTGCATCGCAGCTGCGGGTTGAAGGGTCAGTTCGCCTTGATGGCCGCCGCTCTGATGATCGGCCACCACTTCTTGAGACCTTGTAGTCGCGCCACGGAAATCTCCTGCCCGAGATCGGCCAGCCGCACGCACGCATCGCCTGGGTCGGCGAGCGCACCATTCGGCTTGGCGATAGCGTTTTTTGGAGTGCAATATCCTAAGATCTATTTCGGCGCCGGCGGCATTGCAGACGAATGGTGGTCGACAATTAGCCAACGGTCGCCGCTCTGGACGTAAGTGAAACTGTAGCGCGCAGGCAGGGCCTTGGCTTCCCCATTCTGGACATAGGAAAACGTGTAATAGCCGGTGTTGACTGCCGTAGCGCCGTACACGCGGATCAATTGATCGCCGAAGGCAACCTTGAGGCCGGGAAGAACCTTGAAGGCGGTCACGAAATAATCGCGCAATGCCGCCCGATCGGCGCGCACCGTCGGCGACAGTGTCCCCCAGAGCACGGCGTCACTGCCATAGAGCGGCAGGACCTTGTCGGGATCGTCCTCGCCCAGCGCCCGCGCCCACGTCGAGGCTGCCGCCGCGACATCCTCCTTTGGGCCAGCCGATGCGACGGGGGTCAGTGAAAGGAGAGCGAAGGTCAGCGCGAATCCTACGCTTACGGCGTGCAGAGACGTTTGCATGAGTGTTTCCCCTTTACGACTGCGTCCGTGGCATACTGGCAGTAGCGCGTTGGCGTTCAAGTACGAAAAACGCACTTGCCCGCCGGGGCGGGCGGGAGGATCATTGCCCATGCTCACCTACTCACAATTCTGCCCGGTAGCCAAAGCGGCCGAAGTGTTCGGCGATCGTTGGACGCCGATCATCATGCGGGAACTATGCTTCGGTACTCGGGGCTTCGGGGAACTGCTCGATGCCGCACCGCTGATATCGCGGACAGTCCTGGCGCAGCGCCTAAAACAGCTCGCGCAGGCTGGTGTGATCTACATTGAGGCAAAACCCAAGGGCAAAGGTCACTTCTATCGACTGACTCCAGCCGGAGAGGATTTCCGGCTGGTCGTCGAGCTGATGAGCGTCTGGGGTCAGCGCTGGGGACAAGGGTTGATTGGCCCCGATGACCTCGATCCCAAAATGCTGGTCTGGGGAATGCGCCGGCAGATCGATCCTGCAGAGATACCCGCCCAAGGTTTCGTCATCCGCTTTGATTTCCGCGGCATCCCCAAATCCAATCGAAGCCCGCGTTACTGGTGGCTCGTATTGAGACGCGAAGATATCGAGGTTTGCCTCAAAGCGCCCGCCAGACCCGTCGATGTCGTCATCGCGGCTGACCTCGCGGCTTTTACCAGGGTATGGCTCGGATATGCGGGACTTGCAGCCGCGCTTGAGAGCGGAAAAATCTCCCTGCAAGGCTCGCCGCGGGCAATCACAGCAGCGCGCCGCTTGCTCGCTCTTCCTGACGAACCAAAGCTCAAGAGTTTCAGATTTTCAGCTTTCCAATCCTCCAGCGCTGTCGCCGCACAATAGTCGCTTATCGGCAGTCGGGCGCTGCGGGACGTGTCCGGCCTCATCCAACGCCCACGCAAGTGCCGCTTGAAAGGTGGCCGTCGGAATGTCTCGTATGGGTCAGACTCGGCCCCGCCGACTATCGGCTGGCGCTGTTGTTGCGCGGCCGGTGTTCCTCAGTAACCAGACGCATTTCGGTCCTGTCGAATCGTGGCAGCCATGGGCCATGAGCCGACATCCAATAGTCAGTCGAGCCCCAAGGTCGCTCCGAACTCATCGTCATTCATGCGCGCCAAATCATATCTGGGATAGACGTCTCTCGCTTGGCTAAAGAAGAACTCCTCGAAGGCCTTGAGAGCACGAGGACGCAACGGATCAATAACGCGACCAAACGCGATCTTCACAAAAAACCGCTCCGCGCCTGAAACGGGTACAAGCTCGAAGTGGTTTGGGAATATCCGCGTCCAATACGAAATGAGGTGATACTGCGTGAGGGCTACATCCGCATAACCGCGGGCGACCATCTCAGGAAAATCGCGATGCACGATGCCCAGCCGACCTGGAAAGTGCGGCACCTCGGCGGCGAAAAGTGCGTCGGCTGCGGACTTTCCGATCAGTTCATCGACGGCAGCGCGGTATCTGGCGCGAGAGCCTGCTTCCTCCACCGAATCCGGTAGCGCGATCCGCGCACCCGTGCGTACCACATCGGTGAGGCCATGAATCCCGAGTGGATTGCCTTTGCGGATAAGCAGCGCGAGCCCGCGATTCTTTGCGAAGAAGCGCACTTGCGGCTCGATCACCCCAAGCTTACGCAATTGTCGTAAAGGGTCGGGCCCGGCCATCACGATATCGGGGTAGAAACCCGACTTACGGCTCACGTCGAGCGTGAGGTTGCCGAGCGCGATCCCTCCGGCACGGATCATTTGCACGACGACGGGCTGGGGTAGGGTCACCACCACTATATTGGCCAGATCGAGATCGGCGTATTGCGGCTGGGACTTGGCCCACGACGGAAATGCGCCGACGATATCGTCGCTGAGCAACGCCATCAGGTGATTGCCTTCGGTAAAGATCGCCAAGCTCGGTGGCGTTCCTATCCGGCCGACAATGTCAGGCACGGTATCTGTGTGACCGGCAAATGATCGAATGCCGGGCTGCAGCCTCGTCACGACTGGCCATACAAGCGGCCCCGGCGGTGTCTGGCTGACCGCATTTTGCGCAATGGCCGTTGCCGATTGTGCCTTGCCGGTTGCTACAGTTACAGCACTCAATGTGCCGCCGAGAAACGCGCGCCGCTTCATCATGTCGGACCTCGTGCAGGGGCCAAGTCTGCAGGATTTTAGCATGTGGCCAGGATATCGGCATTATGTCCGGTGTGGGTCAAAAACGGCCGCCGAGATTCGTGACCGGCACGGCGGAACTTGCTTCGATAGCTGACGCGGGCGGGCACGGAACCCGATTCCGGGTGGCGAGCACCAGGGGAAAGGCCGCAGGACCCCAGCAAGCGGCCGTGCCGGGCGCGGGCCGTGGCGCGAGCTATGGGCCATGTGTGGACGGCTCCGGGTTGGCAAGGGTTTTCTTCACGCGTGCAGCAGTGGTCGGAGCAGCCATGTGTGCTGTTCGCCTTTCCAACCGTCACGTCGCGCCGGGACGCGATCTCATTCACGCCGCGAGTGCGACGGGTTCCTTGTAGCGCTCGCCCCTGGTCATCATTGCCCAAGCCATTCGGGTCATCTTGTTGGCAAGCGCGATGGCAGCAACCTTGGTGGGCCGCCGCGCTAACAACGCCGTAAGCCACGGCCGATGCTTGGTACCGTGGAGCTTCGCATAGCGGATCACGGCGAGCGCACCGGCTGTGAACAAGCTGCGCAGATAACGATCGCCTTGTTTGCTGATGCTGCCGAGCTTGTCTTTGCCCCCACTCGAGT
>WNFT01003221.1_pt1 | contig 18184 bp, 20 predicted proteins | sample 5400191 | NCBI WGS metagenome assembly WNFT01 (sample SAMN13153359, study PRJNA577476) | soil metagenome | isolation source: 80 cm saprolite under Madrone tree | place: USA:California | collected 2016-06-14 | reverse complement strand
CGAGAAAGTGACGGCGGAGCGGTTGAGCACGCGCGAGCGCCAGGTGCTGGCGCTGCTCGCGCTGGGACACAGCTCCAAGGAGATCGGCCTGAAGCTGTCCGTCAGCCCGAGGACGGTGGACGAGTACCGCGCGCGCCTCAAAGACCGGCTGGGACTGGTGCGGCGACCGGAGCTGGTGCGGTTCGCGCTGCGCACGGGGATCATCGCCGAGCCGAGCGCCTAGTTCCAGCCCTCCTCTTTCACTTCCGCGAGAACCGACTCCAGCGGGTTGTTGCAACGTCTACGTGATTGGTATGTGGCGTCGACGCAACGCAGGTGGGATCTACCCCACCAGCACCGGCTCGAACTCCGTCGGCGGGCGGAGCTCGGGTGTTCGGGGCTGCCGGTATACGTAGCGTTTCCCCGCGTAGTTCCTGAGCACGACCGCATCGTCGCTGATCGACTCCACATATTCCGGAAGCAGCGGGATCTTTCCACCACCACCAGGCGCGTCGATCACGAAGTGCGGCACGGCGAGCCCCGAGGTCCAGCCGCGCAGCGCTCGGATGATCTCGAGGCCCTTCTCGACGGTCGTACGGAAATGCTCCGCCCCGGCCACTTGGTCGCACATGTAGATGTAGTACGGCCGCACCCGTGCAGCGAGCAGCTTCTGCATCAACCGCTTCATCACCTCGGGATCGTCGTTCACGCCCTTCAAGAGCACCGTCTGGCAGCCGAGCGGTACTCCGGCGTCGGCGAGACGGCCGAGCGCCGCCACCGCCGCGGGGGTGAGCTCGTCGGGGTGGTTGAAGTGGGTGTTGATGTAGAGCGGATGGTATTGCTTCAGTATCCCGCACAGCTCCGGGGTGATCCGCTCGGGGAGATGACACGGCACCCGGCTGCCGATCCGGATGACCTCGAGGTGCGGGATGGCCCGCAGGCGCTTGCAGAGCTCGTCGATGCGCCGATCGGAAAGGAGCAACGGATCGCCGCCCGACATGATCACGTCGCGGATCTCGACGTGCTCCTCCAGGTAGCGAAACGCCGACTCGAGCCGGGCCATAGGAATCTTCTCGGGGTCACCCACCTTGCGCCGCCGCGTGCAGAAGCGGCAATACGCGGCGCACACCGGGGACACGAGGAACAGCGCCCGATCGGGATAGCGATGGGTGATATTCGGCACGGGGGAGTGCGCGTCTTCGGCCAACGAGTCCACCAGGCCGTCGTGCACCTCGAGCTCCTGGAGGTCCGGCACGTACTGCCGCCAGATGGGGTCGCCCGGCGACTTGATGAGGTCCACCATCGCGGGGGAGATCCGGAACTCGAAATTCTCCGCCGCCTGTCGCAGGCGCTCGAGGTCGGGGAAGTGTTCGGCGCCGAACCTGGCGACGAGGGCTTCGAGCGAGGCGATGCCCTGCTTACGCAGTAGCTGTTGCCAGGTCTCCATGCGTCAGGTCCTTGAGATAGATCACCAGGTCGTCGCCGGGGGCGTAGTAGCCCGGGAGCCGGGCCGCCTGGGTGTAGCCGCGCCGCTCGTAGAAGGCGCGTGTGGGCGCGTAGTCGACGCGCGACGAGGTCTCAACGACGACCAGTCGTCCGTCGTCGGTCGTCAGCTTGTCCTCCACCGCCCGCAATAGCTGGGTGCCGACTCCCTCGCCCTGTCGGGCCGGATCCACGACGATCCAGTAGAGATCGAAGGTTCCGACGGTACCAGGGGTGGGGCCCCAGCAGGCGTACCCCACGAGGTCGTCGCCCGCGTATGCGCCGAGAAACCGATAGTCGTCGTCACCCGCGAGGGCGTCGTCGAGCAGCTCCACGGCGATGGCAACCTCGTCCGGCCGGAACAGGCCGGTGGCCGCCGTGAGCCGCTCAAGCGGTGCGCGTTGCGCGCGGTCGACGCGACGGAGCGAGCAGCTCACGCGCGGCCTTGGCGCCCTGCGCCTCGCGCAGCGCGACCTCGGCGATCCGCCGCACCAGCTCGGCGTAGTCCCAGCCGGTGACTTTCGCCATGCGGGAAAGACCGGCGTCGTCGTTCAGGTCCGGATTGGGGTTGACCTCGAGCACCCAGGGCCGGCTTTGGTCGTCGAGGCGGAGGTCGATGCGGCCGTAGCCCTTTCCCTGCATGGTCCGCCAGGCGAGCTCGGCCACCCTGACCAGGCGATCGGCGAGCTTCTGCGGGACGGCGGCCGGGCACACAGGCACCGAGCCGAGGTCGTCGGCGGAGCCGATCTCCCACTTCCCGGCGTAGGTGAGGATGGGCCAGGCGCCTTCGGGCATCCTGCTGAAGTCGATCTCCGCGATCGGCAGCACGCGGCTCCCCACGAAGCCGACGTTGAACTCGCGACCGCCGACGTACTCCTGAACGAGCACTTCGTCGAACTGCTCCGTCATGGCCGCGACGCGCGTGCGCAGGGCCTTGCGGTCGCTCACGACGGACCCACGGTCGAGCCCCGCGCTCGCGTCCTCGGACGCCGGCTTCACGATGGCGGGCAGCGGGAAGTCGTCCTCGATCTTGCCCTGCGCGACGGTCCAGCGGGGGATGGGGAGCCCGGCCTGCTGGAGCAAGGCGTTCGCTATGGGCTTGCGGCGGCACGCCGCGAGGGTCCAGAGGCTGGCGCCGGTGACGGGAACTCCCGCGAATTCGAGCGTGCCCACGACGTGCTCTTCCCACTCGCTCTTCCCGTGGACGCCTTCGCACAGGTTGAACGCGAGGTCGGCCCGGCGCGCCACCTGGAACCAGCGCATGTCGTGGCGGACCGGCACCTTGCGGATCTCGTGGCCCATCGACGCGAAGATCGCGCCGATCTCGTCCACGGCTTTCATCACGCCCCGGATGTCCTCCGGCGTCCAGTCTTCGGCCCCGGGGTCGAACAGGATGGCGACTCTCACGCGCCCACCACCGCGGTCCGTGTCTCCACCATCAGCTCCCGTCCCGTCAGCCGCCGCCAGGCGATGCGGACCACTTCCTGGATGAGCTCGTCATAGCCGAAGCCCGCGGCGCGCGCCGCCTTGGGGAAGCAGGAGTTCATGGCCGGATCGGGGATGATGCCCGGTAGCGGGTTGAGCTCGAGGACGTTCGGCACGCCGAAGCGGTCCACCCGGAGGTCCACGCGACACCAGTCGCGGCAGCCGAGGGCGTGGTAGGCGTCGAGCGCGGTGCGCTCGATCTCGCGGTACAGCGTCGCCGGCACGCGCGCCGGGCACTCGAAGATCGCGAGCGGTGCTTCAGGGCGGTCCCACACCCACTTCGCTTCGTAGCCGTACACCGGGGGTGCGCCCGCGGGAAGCGCCGAGAAATCGAATCCGATCACCGGCAGGCAATACGCCTCCAGGCCGTTCCCGAGGATCGCGACGGTGAACTCGGGGCCCGGCAGGTAGGTCTCGACCAGCACGGGCTCGGCGTAGCGGTCGAGCAGGAACCGGGCCCGCTCGCGCAGCGCGGCGACGTTCGCGCACAGGTTGGTGGCGAACACGCCCTTCCCCGACCCCTCGGCGACCGGCTTGACGAACACCGGGTAGGGCAGCGCCATGCGCTCGACCTGCTCCGCCGCATCGAGGCAGGTGAACGGCGCCGTGGGCACGCCGCGGTACGCGAGCGTCTCCTTGGTCCGGCCCTTGTGGAGCGACAACGCCAACGTGAGCGGGTCCGAGCCCGTGTAGGGGATGTTCAGGTACTCGCAGATCGCGGGGACGAGGGCTTCACGACTCTGGCCGTGGAGTCCCTCGGCCATGTTGAAGACGATATCCGGGCTGGCGAGGACGACGTTCTGCGGAAAGAACTGATCGGCTTCGAGGCGGATCACATCGCCGAAGAGACCGAGAGCCTGCTCCACCGCAGCGATGGTGGATGGGTCGTCCCACTCTGCGAACGCGTCGCCGGAACCGTCGGATTGAGCGTCGGGCGCGGGATCGGGTTTTTCGTTGTATGCGAGACCGATGCGCATTTGGTCTCGGGTGACCTCCCACAAAAAAGGCCGCTCGTGCGGTCTGTGGATCGAAACGCGTTGTCGAGTAGACAATAAGGAACACCGGAGCGATGCGCAATAGGCAACTCGGAAATTTTTTCGTCGTCGACGCGCGTCAAACTTTGTGATACGCGACGCGCGCGGCGTCGAGTTTGTCGTCGGCGAGATAAATCTCGAAATCGGAGAACAACGCCGGCGCCTCGCGCTCGAGGACGCGAAGACACGCGATCGCCATCCGCCGGATCTCGAGCTCCGCGCCCTCGCTGGTGCGCAGCTCGAGCATGGTCCGCCATGCGCGCGCGTTGGCCGACACGACGATCTTCACCTCGGTGGCGTTGGGAAGGACGCTGCGCGCCGCCTCGCGCGCCACCTTGCGCCGGTGCACCTTGTCCGCGATCCACGCATAGCGTTGCATCAGCGCCTCGACGGCCCGCACGTACGCCGCCTGGGCGTCCGCCACCTCTCGCTCCCACTCCGATTCGAGTGCCGGGTCGCCCAGCATCGCGGGCGGCACGACGAAGGCGGCGTGCGATTCGTCGACGTAACGCTGTGACAGCTGGGAATAGCCGAACCCCGCACGGTGTCGCACCAGCTCGTGCGAGCAGGAGCGCGAGATGCCTTCGATCAGGAGCACGTAGACGGCATGCTCCAGCACCGAGCCGTGGCCCTGCTTCTTGATGTTCTCGAGGTACTCGGCCGTGGACCGGTGAGCGGGGTTGTGCTGGCTCATGTAGCAGAGCCGGCCGGCGAATTCGGCGAGCCGCTCCCCGGCGGAGGCGGTGCCCTGCCACTGCACCGGGAGGTGCTCGGGCTCGAGGAACTCAGGTCGGGCGATGAGCGTGACGCGCGGAGCGCGGAAGACTTCCATAGGTGCCGGGTGTCAGGGGCTCGGGGTCGCCAGGTCGAGCTTCGGGATCGCCCAGCCGGCTGTCCGCTCCACCTCGCGCAGCCGGGCGGCAATGTCATGGGGAATCGGCGCCGCCTCCGGCCCGACCTTGAGATCGGCGAGGGGCGCCCAATCCGCCGAGGGGATTATAACACCCGGGTTGAGCGTACAGCGCGGGTCGTACGCCTGTTTCAGCCCGCGGAACAGCGCGGTCACCTCCGGGCCGTAGAACCGCTCCAACAGCCCGGCGCGCAGCCGCCCCACGCCGTGCTCGCCGCTCGGCGTCCCGCCCAGCCGCAGCAGCAGCTCGGCCGCGTCGGCATACAGCGCCGCGAGCGCATCGCGCCAGCCGGAAACGGTCAGGTCGGGCAGCGCATTCACGTGCACGTGGCCGTCGCCCGCGTGTCCGAAGATCGCGACAGGAATACCGCACCCCTCCGACGCCACGCGGATCCCGCCGATGTAGTCGGCCAGACGCTCGAGCGGCACGCACCCGTCCTCGACCACCTGCAACGAGCGTCGGTTCTCCGGAAGGCGGGCCAGGGCAGGGCTCGCCAGGCGGCGCACCGCCCACAGCGTCTCGAGGCCCGCGCGGTCGACCGCCGTGGCGACGTGCACGGTGCTGGCGCGTAGGCCCCGCACCGCGTCGCCGACCACGCCCCGCGCCGCCGCCTGAGTCTCACGCTCGAACTCGATCAGCAGCAGTCCCTCGAGCCCCTCGGGCACGTCGGCGGCGGGGGGGGCGCCCGCCTCCCGCACCACATCGAGCAGCGTCCGGTCCAGAAGCTCGACCGCCGACGGATTCAGGGCGACGAGGTAGGGGACGGCCTCCGCGAGCTGCCGCAGGTCCGCGAACCCGAGAGCCGCGCCCGCGACGTCGGCGGGGATCGGCTCGAGCCGCCACTCCACCGCGGTAATGAACGCCAGCGTTCCCTCCGACCCGACGAGGAGATCGAGCTCATCCCCCGAGTCGGCGAAATGATTCAGCGCGTAGCCGGCCGAGTTCTTTCGGGTTTTCGGGAAGTGGGCCTCGATGAGGTGCTGCTGGTCGGCCGACAGCGCGAACCGCTCCCCGGCCCCCGCTCCCCGAACGACCCGGCGGGCGTCGCCTGCGGCGTCGATGATCTCGATCGCCTCGATCCAGCTCCGGGCGCTGCCGCACCGCACCGAGCGCGGCCCGGCCGCGTTGGTCGCCGCCATGCCGCCGGACGTCGCGAACGCGCCGGAGGACGGGTCGGGGGGGAGTCGCAGGCCAAACGGCCGCGCGGCCGCCGCCAGCTCGGCCCACGTCACCGAGGCGCCGGCCCACAATCTCCGCCGAGCCCAGTCGGGCGCGGTCCAATGAAACCCCTGACTCAGATCCACCACGGCTCCGCGCCCCACGCTCCCACCCGCCATCCCGCTTCCCGCACCACGCGGCACGAGCGGCGTGCCCGTTGCGCCCGCCCACCTCACGACCTCCTGCAGTTCCTCCACGCCTCGCGGCACGGCGACCGCCGTCGGGACGATGCGATAGATCCCTGCGCCCTCGGAGTAGGCGGCGCGGATGCGGGGATCGGTGAGTAGGGGCGGAGTCGGTTTCAAGGGTATGCGCAGTGCGCGGTTGTTCTTCAAAAGCTACCGCACACCGCACCACTCACGCTTGACACCATTGGAGCCCCGGGTGATGCTTGACGCCGATATGACCGCCGACGCTCACCGAGCCCAGCTGATCCACATCGAGACCGACCGTCGTCTCGGTCACGAATGGGACGAGTGGGACGGGCGGCCGCTCCCCGGGAACGGGGACTTCTCCGCACCGCCCGGACTCTTCTTCGGCTTCGCCACGTTGACGATCGGCATCGGCATGGCCGTAGGGGCGGCCCTCATCTTCCTGCTTGGCCCGCGGCTCGGCGCCCTCTGGTCCATGCTGCCCCGGACGCTGTGGCTCGCCCTGGGGGCGGCGACGGTGGCGACCTGGCTGTGGTTCGGGGTTTTGCTCCTTTCCTTCTATGGAGGGGTGCTCGCCCTCCCTGAGAGCTGGCTCGAGCGGGGGCCGTATCTCCGCCTGATGAGCCTCACGTCCTACGTCTCGCGTGGGTTCGGCAGGCGGGACTGGGTGGAGCACGCCGCCATCGACGTGTACAACGCGCTTGCGGAGCGGCGCCGGCGTAAGGTCGGGAAGGGCGAGCTGCTGGTCCTCATCCCCCGTTGCCTGTCTAAGCAAGCGCTGGACGGCGTGCTGGCCATCGCCGGGCGGTACGAGGTGCCCGTCTTCGTGGCGACCCGGGGGCAGCTGGCGCGGCGGGTCATCCGCGAGCGCCGGCCTCGCGCGGTCGTCGCGGTGGCTTGCGAGCGGGACATGATGACGGGCCTGCGCGACGTGGCGGGCCGCCTGCCGGTGCTGGGGCTCACCATGCGTCTCCCGAACGGCCCGTGCCGCGACGCCATGCTCGATCTCGACGTGATGGAGCAGTGGGTGAAACGCCTGGTCGAGGCGTAGCACGCCGGGCGCTACCGGGCAGCCTTCGGTACCCCGAATCTCTCCTTCAGCTTGTCCACGAACCGCTGCGCAATCTTGTAGCCCTCGTGCTCCTTCGGCACGATCACCTCGAGCTCGCGCTCGACGCGTGACGGGTCGTAACGGGGCCGGTACACCGGCTCGACGGTGAGGCGGGTTTGACCCGGGACCCACGGGTCGGCCCAGAAACGAATCTTCACGGTGGCGCCGAGATTCGTGATCTCGCGCTCGTGATGGCGGCTGCGATGGGCCTGCGTTTCGTACCACGCGGTCTCGACGTAGCCGTCTCGCACGTTGGAATGTGCGACCTCGAGGCTCTCGGCCGGCACGAGGCTGTCGAGCGCGGCGGTGACCCGCTCCGGTCGCGCATCGAGCGTGACGAGAAGGGCGCTCGGGTCGGGGCGGAAATCGGGACGGGTGGTGATGGGGGTGCAGGCGGCCACGACAACACAAAGGTGGAACGCGGAACGCGGAACGCGGAACATAAGGGTGGGCGTCCCTGCGCGCGACCTTCCCCTGCTGTTCCGCGTTCCGACTTCCACGTTCCGCATTAGTGTTTGTGAGGCGGCGTTCCGGGCGCGTGCGTGTGCCCGGCGGGCTTGCCCGTGTCGGCGGGCGCTGCGTGCTCGTGCTCCTCGGCCTCGCCCGCCTCGTGGTGATGCCCCGCTTCCCGGTTCTCCATCTCCCGCTGCATGGCGGCGTTGGGAATGCCCGCCGCGTGCTCGAATATCAGCTTCCCGCCGAGCACCGAGGTCCAGACGATGGTCACGAACCCCGCGCCGCTCAACACCCTGAGCCCCGCCTCCTCGGCGCCCGTCAGCTTGGAGCGACGAAACAGCTTCCACGCGAGCACCGCGGTGAAAATACCCATGGTGACGAGTGCCAGCGTCTCGTGTGTCTCCATCAGCTCGTGAATCGCCTCGCCGTGCTCGATGGCATCTTCCGCCTTGAGGCCGGCGAGCACCGCTACCCAGCCGCCGATGACGCCGGCCCACAGGGTCCACAGCGCCGCGGATTTGAGCGAGTCGCGCTTCGTGAGCCAGGCGGCAATGTCGAACAGCACGGTGACGAACAGCAGCGCCGCCGGAAGGTCGTTCACCGCCGCGTGAAAGCGGGGCCAGTCGTAGCCGAGCATGCGGACCTTGGGGGTGAGGGTGGGGTGGGTTCGCGTCAGACGCCGAGGGCGAGGACCCTGGGCGGATCGACGGAATAGTCGTAGAAGCCCTTGCCGCTCTTCCGGCCATTCATCCCGGCGAGGACCATACGCTTGAGGAGCGGCGGCGGGGCGTAGCGCTGCTCTCGGTACTCGGTAAACATGATCTCGGCGATCTTGTAGGTCGTATCCAGGCCGACGAAGTCGAGCAGCGTGAGAGGCCCCATTGGATACCCGCATCCGAGCTGCATCGCCTTGTCGATATCCGGTACGCTCCCCACGCCGCGCTCGACCGCCCGGATCGCGTCGAGCAGGTACGGGACGAGCAGCAAATTGACGATGAAGCCGGAGTTGTCCTTCGCCGCCACGGGCTCTTTGCCGAGCGATTTGGCGAACCCGAACGCGCGTTGAAATGTCTCTGCCGAGGTCGTCACGGTCCGCACGACCTCGACGAGCGGCATCAGCGGCACGGGATTGAAGAAATGGAGCCCCACGAAGCGGTCACCTCGCTTCGTGGCCGCCGCCATCGCCGCGATCGTGAGGCTCGACGTGTTCGAGGCGAAGATGGTGGCGGGACCGCACAGGCCGTCGAGCTCCGTCCACAAGGCGTTCTTGAGCTCCAGGTCCTCCGTCACGGCTTCGACCACGATGTCGCTCGCCTCGAGGTCGGCCGTGGTGGTGGTGAAACGCAGGCGTTTGAGGATCGAGTCGCGGTCCGCGACCGTGAGCTTCCCCTTCTCCACGAACTTGGCGAGCGATTTCTCGATCCCGGCCCGCGCCTTGTCCCACACCTGCTGGGACACGTCCCGCACGGTCGTGTCGTAACCCGCGGCGGCCGCCACTTGCGCGATCCCGCTTCCCATCAGCCCCGAGCCCAGCACGCCAACCCGTTTGATGTCGGTCATGTCTCGCTCAGTTGATTTCGAACGTCTTGCGGATCTCGTCCGCGATGCGAACGAACGGGCTCAGTTTCTGGCCTGGCAGGGCATGCTCGGCCTTGATCTCTCCGCGCTCGAGCCGGTCCAACACCTGCTCCAGCCCGATCTGGACGTGCTCCTGCTGCACACGGTGGCTGCGAAGGATCGCCGCGGCGGCCGGACCGAGGATCAGGAGCGGCAGGAACGGGAAAGGCGCGAGCAGTCCCATAGCCCAAAGGGCGCCAGTCGCCGCGGTCCCCAAGCCCAGGAGCGTTCCCGCGCCCCCGAGGCGTTGCCGGCGGCCATTACGCACGTCCGCGACCAGCTGGACGTGGCAGAAGCCGCTCTCGAGCGGCGTCACCTGGCCGGCGACCTCGGCCGCCCGCGCGAGAGCGAAGCGGCGGCCCCCCGCTCCGAGCGCCCGTTGAATCGACGCGAACGCGCCGACCTTCGGCTCCCAGGTGGTGCGGTCGGGGTAGCGTCGCTTCACCTGGAGCAGCTCCTCCTGCTGCATCCAGGCGCCGAGCGCGCGATCGACCGCGAGGGGCTCACCGGCGACCACGCGCTGGGCGGAGAGCCGTCCGGGGCCCACCAGCCATGCCAGCAAGCCGCCGCGTGCCTCGGCGGGAGGGCGGGTCCGCTCTTCGAGCAACGCCTGGCGCAGGTAGCGCGAGGGGATCCCGACGTCCTGGCCGAGCGCGAGCAATTCCGGCTCGGTGAGCCCCTCGCCGATGTCCTGCTCGCCGGCCTGCAGCTCCGCGGCGCGCTGGATGATGCGCTCCAGCGCGTCGCGACGAATGAGCTCGCCCGCCATCGCTACGCCTCGGCCTTCGTCTTTTCCGGTGCAGCCGGGAGCCTCTCGCCCGACGCCTTCTCGGGGAGCGCCGGCGTCGCGACCCGCTTGCCCACGCTTTCGAGGAATCCCCGGAACAGCTCGAGCGGCAGGGGGAAGATGGTGGTCGAGTTGTTCTCGGAAGCGATTTCGGTCACCGTCTGAAGGAACCGCAGCTGGATGGCCGCGGGCTCGGCACCGATGATGTGCGCGGCCTGGGCGAGCTTCTCCGAGGCCTGCAGCTCGCCCTCCGCGTTGATGATCTTGGCGCGGCGCTCCCGCTCCGCCTCGGCCTGCCGCGCCATGGCGCGCTTCATCTCAGGCGGCAGGTCCACGTCCTTCACCTCGACCGCCGACACCTCGACCCCCCACTCCTCGGTGCGCTTGTCGATGATGTTCTTCAGGATGGCGTTGATCTTCTCCCGGTTCATGAGCAGCTCGTCCATCTCCGTTTCGCCCAGCACGGAGCGGAGCGTGGTCTGGGCGAGCTGGCTCGTGGCGTAGAGATAGTTCTCCACGCCGATCACCGCCTTCACGGGATCCTTCACGCGCATGTACAGGACGGCGTTGACCTTGATGGAGATGTTGTCGCGCGTGATGACATCCTGCGGCGGGATGTCCAGTGCCACCACGCGGAGCGACACCTGCTGCGTCTTCGCGAACAGGGGCGGAACGTAGATCAGCCCGGGGCCCTTCGCGCCCCACGAGCGACCGAGAAAGAAGTAGACCGCCCGCTCGTACTCCCGCAGTACCTTGAGGCCACCGAACAAGTACAGGGCCAGGATACCGAGGACCGCCGTTACCACCGCGTCCATTGCGCTCCTCCTCAGGCCGGAAAGGCCTCCACGATCACCGCCGCGCCTTGGCCGCCCCCGATGCAGGCGGAGCCAAGTCCGAACCGCTGCTTCGAGCGGCGCAAGGCGTGGAGCAAATGAATCGTCACGCGGGTCCCGGTGGCGGCGAGCGGGTGGCCGATGGCAATCGCGCCGCCGTGCACATTGGTCTTGGCGCGGTCGAGGCCGAGCTCCCTCTCGACTGCGAGATACTGCGGCGCGAACGCCTCGTTCACTTCCACCAGATCCATCTGCTCGAGCTTCATCCCGGCCTTCTGGAGCGCCTTGCGCGCCGCGGGCGCCGGGCCGATCCCCATGTATTTGGGCTCGACCCCGACCACCGCCGACGCTACGAGGCGGCCGAGCGGCTTCAGGCCGTGTGCTTTGGCGTAGTCCGCGCCCGCGATGACCGTCGCGGCGGCGCCGTCCACGATCCCGGAGGCGTTGCCCGCGGTGACGAGCCCGTCCTTCCTGAAATAGGGCTTGAGGGAGAGCAGCACCTCGAGCGTCGTGTTGGGTCGCATGTGCTCGTCGGCGCGATATTCAGTCGGCTCGCCTTTCTTCCCCTTCACCGCTACCGGCACCACCTCGTCCTGGAACACACACGCGTCCCAGGCCTGCTTGGCGCGCTGTTGAGAGGCGAGGGCGACCTCGTCCACTTCTTTCCGGGTCAGCTTGTACTTGTCCGCGAGGCCCTCGGCGGTCTCGGCCATCGACAGGCCGCACTGCGGGTCTTTGAGCGCCTCCCACAGGAGGTCTTCGAGCGGGGCCGAGGGCCCGAGCCGCAGGCCCCAGCGTGCGCCGCGCACCACGTGGGGCGCCTGGCTCATCGATTCCGTACCGCCGGCGAGCACCGCCTGCGCCTCACCCAGGAGAATGAGCTGAGCGCCCTGGGTGATCGCTTCGAACCCCGAGCCACACAGCCGGTTCACGGTGACGGCCGGGACCTCGATCGGGAGGCCCGCCTTGAGCCCGATGTGGCGGGCGCAGTAGATCGCGTCGGCGGACGTCTGGAGGGCGTTGCCGAACACACTGTGCCCCACCTCGGCGGGCGGGACGCCCGAGCGCTCGAGCGCGTGTTTCGCGGCGACGGCGCCCAGCTCGATCGCCGAGAGGTCCTTCAGCGCGCCGCCGAACGTACCGAAGCCGGTCCGGACGCCTGAAAGGAAGACGACATCTGTATTGGAACCCTGGGTCTTCATTTGGGGGGAAGCTCCACGTGAGACGAGAGGAATATCGGGGGGATGGAGGGGGGGGCGGTAGGGCGCGTGGTCCCAATCTCGTTGAAGTGGACGTTATTCCGGTCGAGGACTCGCGCCTGAAGGCGCGGCTCGGCCCCTGCCGCTCAAGCGGCTACGTCAGGCCCGTTTACGGGTGCCGTTCCAACCGGGGTGCAAGGGTACGCCAGCATGTCCGTCAACAACGTTGGAACGGCACGGGTGGACGCCGAGCCGCGAGTTCACTTGCGCACACGACGGCGCAGCCACGTCCAGGTGACGTACGCCGGCACCCCCGTGGCCACGATCCCGAGACCGATCAGCCCCTGCACCGGCCGCGCGACGATGGTATTGATGACGATCCCCGCCGCCGCGGCGATGAACAGCGCGGGGGTGACGGGATAACCGGGGACGCGGAACGGCCGCGGTGCGTCCGGGCGGCGCCGGCGCAGCACGAAGACACTGGCCGCGGCGAGGGCTGCGAAGATCCAGCTCGCGAACACCACGTACGTGAACAGCTGCTCGAACGTACCGCTCAGGGCGAGCAGCATCGCCCATACCGCACTGACTGCGACCGCGAAGGCCGGGGTCCCGAACCGGGGATGAACGCCCGCAAGCGATCGGAAGAACACCCCGTCACGCGCCATCGCGAAGTACATGCGTGGGCCCGTAAGCGCCATCCCGTTGGCGGCGCTGACGATCGATACGAGAATGACCAGCGTGACGAGCCTCGCGGCGCCGGAGCCGAACAGGGTGCGCACCGCGTCGGCGGCCACGCGGTCCGTCGCCGCCACCCCGGCAGCCCCGAGCGCCGCTACGTAGCCGGCGTTGGCCGTCAGATAGATCGCCACGAGCGCCGCCGTCCCGAACACGATCCCGCGCGCGAAAGTGCGCTGCGGGTCCTGGGCCTCTCCCGCGGAGTTGGTGACGTTCTGCCATCCCTCGTACGCCCACAGCACCCCGAGTAGCGCCACGCCGGCAGCCGAGAGTGACGCGAGCGAGAGCGGTGTCGTGAATGTACGGGCGTCGGAGCGATGAAAGCCGTCGCCCAGCGCGATGCCAGCCATGGCGAGGGCGATGAGCGCGCCGACCTTGAGCCCCGTGCTCCAGTTTTGCACGCTGGCCGCTTGGCGGACGCCGCGGATGTTCACGGCGGCCACGGCGGCGACCATGGCGACCCCGGCCAGCTTGTGCGCCGCCGGCGCGAGCGGGACGAGCTCACCCAGGTAGTTGGCGAACGCCACCGCGAGCGTCGCGGTCCCGCCGGTGTTGATCGCCAGGAACAGGGTCCAGCCGACCAGGAAGGCGGGGAGGGAGCCGAATGCTTCGCGCACGTAGACGTAGCTGCCACCGGCATCGGGCAGCATGGCGCCGAGCTCACCGAACGTGAGCGCGCCGAGCAGTGCCAGGACGCTCCCCAGGAGCCAGACGAGCAGCGCCACACCCAGGTCTCCGCCGGATTGGCGCAGCACTGCCCCCGGCACCGTGAAGATCCCCGAGCCGATCGTCGTCCCGACGACGATGAGGACCAGGTCGCGTAGCGTGAGCACGCGGGCGAGCTCCCGCGGGGCCGCCGGCGCGGACACCGTCAGAGCTGCGCGGCGACGGCCGCCGCGACGTCGCGGGTTCCGGCCGTCCCGCCCAGGTCTGAGAGGATGTCGCCGTACAGGTTGTTGGTGACGATGACCTGGAAGCGCTCGGGCTCGCGCACCAGCTCCATGGCGAGGGCGTCCACGTAGCGGTGCTCGGCGCCGATCCCGCGGAACTCGGCGGCGACGCGCTGGAAGGTCTCCTGCCAGATCTTGTGGGCGGGTACGGCGTTCGCTTTGTCGCTCATCGTGACGCGCGTCTTGCCGTGATCCTGCGCCCACTCGAAGGCGGCGCGGATGATGCGGTCCACGCCCTTCGCCGTGTTGACTTCTTCGGCGACGTACTCGTCGCCGCCGATGCGCCCCCGGCCGAGATACACCCCTTCGGTGTTCTCACGGAAGATCACGAAGTCGATACGCCGGCCGTCGCCCCGCAGGGGAGTGAGGTCGGGGTGGAGGAGGGTCACGGGACGAAAATTGACGTAGAGATCGAGGCGGAACCGGAGTCCCAACAGGATGTCCCGCGCGTGCTCGTTGCCCGGTACCCGCGGGTCTCCGATCGCTCCCAGCAGGATGGCGTCCGCGTCGTCGCGCAGATGGTCGAACGCGCGGTCTGGGAGCGTTTCCTTGGTTTTGAGGTAGTGAGTCTCACTCGAACCCCGTCGCGCGGCCACAGCTCACACAATAGCGCCACCCCACATCCATCTCACCGCCGCACGCCGGACAGCGCAGCTCTCCCGAAGGCGGCTGCCCGCACTGGGGGCAGAAGTTCACCTTGCGGCTGCCCGGGAGTGTTTCGCCGCAGTAGGGACACTGGCGCGGCGTCTCGCTCTGCTCGGCGAGCTCGAACGCCGCGCCTGCGAGCGGCGGCTTTTCGGTGTGATCGTCCTCCCGATCGGCGGCCCCGGCCGATTCGAGCGGCGGGGGCGGCGGCGGTGCGTAGGCCCGGTCGCCCCGCAGGAACCGCTCGGCGGCCAGGCGGTTGAGGCTCAACACCGCGTCGGGGAACTGGCGGAACAGCCCGGTGTCGGGATTCGACTCGCCCGCTTCCCGCTGCAGCGCGTCCCGCACCTCGGCCGGCTCGAGCGCCGCGTAGCCCCGCTCGCCCGCGAGCAGCCGCAGCACCGCCATCTCGTAGTCCTGATGCGTGGCCACCTTGAGGATCGAGCGGTTCGAGCGATAGGGCACCAGCCGCTCGTACACCTCGGCGGCGGGGAACGGCACGGCCAGCCGACCGGGAGCGTCGTCCGCCAGCACACTCACCAACCGCTCGAACAGCCGGTCCAAGTCGTCCGTCATTTCACGACGACCACGCCTTTCATGAACGGATGCGGCGTGCAGTGGTACGTGTACGTGCCCGGCTTGTCGAAGCGGTGGACATAGCTGCCGTTCGGCGGGATGACCGGGGAGCCCGGTTCGGCGGCGCCGTCGAACGTGACCGTGTGCTCCACGGGATCGCGGTTGGTCCAACGCACCGCCTGCCCGGCGGAGATGGTGACGGTCTCGCCCGCGAACTTAACGGAAGCCATGTCGACCTGCGCCGCGATCGCGGCGCCGGCCGGCGCGCCGAGCGTGACGGGTTTGGGGGAGCCATGGAACCAGGGACTGAACCGCTTCAAGTGGAGCGGGATCGTGAACTCGAAGCCGTAGAGCATCTTGCTAAATCCGATCGAGTTGCCTTCCAAGGTGCTCGTCGTGGCGTTGCTCGCTTGAAACGAGAAGGTGTGCGGCGAGCCCGGGATCAGGACATTGAGCGCCACACTCCACGCCGCGCGCACCGTCGGGCTCACGAACGAGCCGACGTCGGCGCTCACCGCGATATAATCGGTGAGCCTCGCCGTGGCGCCTCCCGCAAACGCCGCGCGGGCCGTATCGATCCCGAACGCCTTCGTCATGCCCCGGGCCGCCCCGGACAACGTCAACCGCCCGATGTTGTAATCGACGCTCAGCTCCCCGTCCGCGGAATGCGCCGCGAAGTTGTAGGCGGGATTCAGCGAAACGGCGAATCCCTCCCTGCCTTCGGCGCCGATGACGCGCCACCGGGCGTACACCTCCGTTTCGTTGGGCCGGTAGGGGTTCTGCACCACCAAGGAGTTCGTGCCGTAGTGCGTCCCGATCGCGAGATCGTGACCCAGCCCGACTGCGAACGTGAAGGTGGGAAAGTTCGTGACCTTGTGCGCGCCTGCGGCATCCGCCACGTAGAAGCGGTGCACGAAGTTGAACTGCACCACGCCCGGGTCGGGGACCCAGGTACCGCCCAGGTTCGGCGGCCGGTACAAGAGCGATTGCGCGCGAAGCGGTGCGGCGGCCGCGAGCGCAACCAGAGCCAACGAAACGCGCTTCATAACGTGAGCCTCCCTGGCTATGGACGTTCGATTAGACTGGTCTCCATCCCGCACTCCGCACTTCATTTACCGCCAGTCGCGCACCCATTTGTCGTACAGTACCGGCACGACGCCTCCCTGCTGAAGCACCTCGATGCCCGAGGGGTCGCGGTAGGCCTTCCGGTAGAAGGTGTGCGTCACGCCCGAGTTGATGATGAGCTTGGCGCACATCACGCAAGGCGAGGCGCTCACGAACACGACCTTGTCGCGCACGCTGCCCGGAGCCTTCACGAGCGCGTTCATTTCCGAATGAATGCAGCCACAGCTCCCCGGCACCGCCGAGTCGCACTTGTTCGGCAAGCCCCGCGCGTTGCCGTTGTAGCCGATCGCCAGCACGTTCTCGAGGACCTGGTCCGTCACGACGGTCCCCACCTGCAGCCGCACACAAGTGGAGCGCTTGGCCAGCTCCTCGGCCATGCGCATGTACACCTCGTACAGGGGTATGCGGTCGACCGGCGGCGCGGCAGCGCCGTCGGGCAGCACGTTGAGGAAATGCGTGTTGGCCGGTACCCCGTCCTTAAAGACGCTCATGCAGCTCCTGATCGGGATCGTAGTCCGGATAGCGTCCGCGGGCGCGCTCCTGGGCGAGCCAGGTGTCGAACCCCGACGGTACCAGGCCGTTGGAGCGCTCCTGGCGCTCCGCGGCCTGGGTGGCGAGGGCGTCGGCGTATTCGTTCTTCGCGTGCCCCGCGTGGCCCTCGATCCATCGCCACTCGACTTGGTGCGCCGACGCGGCCTGGACCAGTTTCTTCCACAGCTCCTGGTTCTCGAGCACCCCGCCCTTGCGCTTCCAGCCGCGTGCTTCCCACCCCGCTACCCACTCGCTCATCCCTTTGACGAGGTATTGCGAGTCGGACACGTACACGACGCGGGCGTGCTTCCACTGGCGGCGGATCCATTCCAAAGTAGCAATGGCCCCGGCCAGAGCCATCTTGTTGTTGGTCGTCTGCGGGGAGGATTCATAGAAGTCCCACCGCGCCACGCTGTCGCCCGCGGGCGCCTCGATCAGCGCCGCATTCCCGCCGGGGCTCGGTTTCGAGCCGTCGTTACCCAGGCAGCTCTCATCGGCGTGGACCAGGACGCGGGGCCCTCCCTGGGGCGCGCCGGCCATGTCAGGGCTGGATGACCACCGGAATGTCGGTGTGGCGCAGGATCTCTTCCGCGTGGGACACGACCACGGCGCTGGGCCGACCGTCGACGTGGCTCATGTGCGCCCCGGCGAACAGGGCGTCGCAGCGGATCCGCTTGATGACCCGCGCCACGACTTCCCCCGGTGTTCCCGACTCCACGTGCGTGACGAACGCCACGCGCTGCATCGACAGCGTCGCCTCGGCCACGCCCACGACCTTGAGCCCGGCCTCGCGATCGTCGCTCGCATGGATGAGGTGCACCGTGCTCCCGGCCACGCTCGCGAACTGCATCGCCACTTCGAGGGCCCGGCGGCTCGTGTCGCGCCCGTCGAAGGCGACCGCGATCGACTGCATCGCCGAGGGCAGGCCGCCGCACACGATCACGCAACGCTCGGCGATGCGGATGAGCGAGATCACGGTCGGGCCGAGTGCGCCGCCCTGGGTGGTGGTCCCGCGGCGCCCGACGAGCACCGCGTCCGCGGTCTTGGCCAGCTCGGCGAGCTCGACGTCCGCGTCGCCGCTCAGCTCGGTCACCGCCACGTTCAGGCCCGCGGCCACCACCCGCTCGCGCGCCCGGTCGAGCATCGCGGGGCCGTCGGCCTTGTGGCCGTGGGGCTCGCGCACATGGGCCGCGATGATCGTGCTCCCGAACCGCTTCCCGAGCAGGACCGCCTGCTCGAACGCCGCATCGGCCCGCGGGCTGCCGTCGAGTCCCACCAGCAGGCGCGTGAACACGGCTACGGCAACACCGCGAACGACTCGAGCTCGCGCAGCGGGAACGCCAGCACCTCACCCGTCA
>WNFT01001798.1_pt1 | contig 18186 bp, 18 predicted proteins | sample 5400191 | NCBI WGS metagenome assembly WNFT01 (sample SAMN13153359, study PRJNA577476) | soil metagenome | isolation source: 80 cm saprolite under Madrone tree | place: USA:California | collected 2016-06-14 | reverse complement strand
CCGACTCAGGCCGGCGCGATTCCGGAATCGGTCCTGGTAAGCGCGATCGACAGCGGCATTCGGATTTTGCGGCTCTTAAGAGCGAGCAGAACTTAGTTGTTATCTCAACAGTTTCACCATCGACGACGCGTTTTCGTGTACCCGCCGTGTACCTCACTTCGGCGGATGTGGTGTTTTTGGCGTTTTTCGCGTTTAATGGAATCAATAAGTTACGTGCTATCAGTCGGGGTCAGAATTCCGATTCCCCCCGCCGGCACCAATGTCTCAATTCGCGGCTGCTTCGATTTCGCGCCGCTTCCAACTCTAACAACACTGCTTTCTTGCTACTAGAGCATTAGACTGAAGACATGAGAGATCGCCCCGATTCCGCCAGCGTTTTCCGCGAGCATTCGGTGATCGTTTTTGTCAATTCCGCAGCTGGGGGAGGCCGGGCACGCGCTTGTCTGCCACGAATTCAGGAAGTATTCAAATCGCTCCGAATGCAAGCACAATTCGTGATGACGAACAGCGCAAGCGAACTTGAGTCTTGCGCGCAGGCTGCCATTTCGCAGGGAGAGCAATTGCTCTTCGCGATGGGCGGGGACGGAACGTTCCAGTCTCTTGTGAACGCTTCGTTCGGAGCCGACGTGGTCCTCGGTATCCTCCCGATTGGAGGGGGAAACGACTTTGCCTCCGCGCTGGGATTGCCGAGTGAACCCCTTGAAGCTGCGGAAGCTGTGCTATGCGGTCAGCCACGCTACGTGGATCTGGTGAGAGTCCGCACGGCCGATGGAAGAACCCGCTTGTACGCAGGAGGAGGAGGAATTGGACTCGACGCGGAGGCCGCTCGGCACGCCGGTGGCGCATACCGCCATCTACCCGGCCGGTTTCGCTACATTGCAGCCGCGCTCCACGCGCTGGCTGGATATGTACCTTTAGGCATACGCATCGATTTTCCGGAAAGCAATATCCCTCCGTTTGAGGCCAAGGCGCTGCTCGCGGCTGTGCTGAATTCACCCACCTACGGCGCCGGAGTAAGACTCGCTCCCGGTGCGGCCATCGACGACGGCTTGCTCCATGTGGTCCTCATCGAAGAGCTCAGCAAGCTCGGTGTGCTCACTCTGCTCCCGCGTCTCATGGGGAGCGGCGAGCTTCGCACTTCCCGCGTGAAGCGCTGGCGCGCTCAACGCGTGAAATTGACCACAAATCGCCTGTGTCTTTTTCACGGTGATGGAGAAATTCTGGGACCAACTCCCTTGGAGATAGAAGGCGTGCCCAAAGCAGTGCGGGTGCTGGCGCCAGTTTTGCCGTAGGGACCCTACTTTCGACGTGTGGGTTGCGCTATGGCGCATCTTTGTGAAATACCTTGCGGCGGATATCCGGCCCGAATTCCTTCAATTCGTTGTTCATCCCGTCGTACAGAATCAGAAAAACAAAAGTGGTGGCAGTTCGCGAAACCGTCCGGTGTGGCTGTTGTGCCCTGGCTGATGAAACAGAGACTATGAGTGCAATGAAGAACGAAAGAAAGAAAGAAATAAGGCATTCCATTTTGTCGCCGCATTAACAAGTCCGGCTATCTCCTGCGTTCTGGCAACAAATGGGGTAGCACAGTTCCCAGAATGTAAGGCTGGAATCCTATTTTGCAGTCAACTTTTCTTCCGGTCGATCTTAAGATTCAGATCGATTTCCTTGCGGCTGTCAAAGCTCGAAATCGTGCGCGTCGGAGACTTGGCGCCGTCTTTTTCCGCGTGCACTTCATAATCTGCATTGGGGTCGAGCCCGCTGAAGCGGTAGCTGCCCGCGTCATCCGTGTAATTGCTCCGGACGGTATTCGTCCGCGTGTTTTTTAGGAAGACAACACTTCCCGAGATCGGCGATTCGGATTTATCCATGACTACGCCGCGGACGGTGCGGAGCTGTGCTTCGCGTTTCTTATCTTGCGCTTCAGCGGCAGCGGCGAAGAGCGCCACTATCGTGAATAAACAGAATATGCGCCATGGCGTCTTCATTTCTTGCCTCCCAAGGCCGGCTCCAGGCGGAATGCAATGCCCTGTTCATTCCCGCCGCTTTTCGCGTCGATGGTGCGCGTCTGTTCCGTAAAGCCTTTCGCTCGGACAACCATCTCATAGGCCGAGCCTTGTGGTACACGCACCGCGAATTCCCCTCGAGAGTTGGTGTAGCTCTCCCATCGGAATTTCTTGTCACCGGCCCGGCGGATGAGAAGCTGTACGCCCGGGGCGGAAAGAGCTTTGTCGTTGAATACGGTTCCGCGAATCAGGAAATCATCCGCATGGCTGTATTTTTTCTTCGCAGGTTTTTTTGTTGACGTAGCAGGCGCGGGAACCGAGGGCGGCGGTTGCGGCGAGGCAGGTTCCTGCGCTTGGGCAATTGACACAGCACACGGAGCGAGAAGCGCAGCTGTGCAGAGAACGATGATCCACTGCCGAGGTCGCATCACACTGCTCCTAAAAGACTTAGATGGCGGAATGGGCACTGGAGGATGCCAGGGCAGGGAGGTGGTGCCCGTTACTCCTCGTCTTCTTCTTCCTCTTCTTCGTCATCATCGTCGTCAATAAGGTCGCCATTTTCGCCGACCTTGCCCTCTTCCTCCTCGTCGTCCTCTTCGTCCTCGTCATCGGCGATGAGGTTCAAGTGGACGGGATGCGTCTGCGAGACCTCGAGTTCAGACTCACACTCAGGACAACTCAGGATCTCGCCTTCTTCGACTTCGTCTTCGTCCACATCGATTTCGGCGGAACATTCTGGACAACGGATCACGGCGTCATCCTCCCTAGAGTTGTTCGCAAAGTGGCGGTACGAGGCCGTCCTCCGCCACTGTGCAGCGTATTATATACCGCGGTATATGAAGTCAACTCCCGAGCGCGGTGCGGCTGCTTGGAACAGCACTGCGCCGTATTCTGCAAGGACCTCCCGTATGGCTTCTTCCAGAGAGTACCCCGAAAGACCGGTGGTCGGAATAGGCGGCGTGATCATTGATCGTGGCCGCGCCCTCTTGATCCGCCGCGGGAGCGAGCCTTTGCGCGGCGAGTGGTCCATTCCGGGCGGCACGCTGGAGCTTGGCGAAACGCTGGAGCAAGGAGTCGCTCGCGAGCTTCTGGAAGAAACGGGCATGGGGGTTCGCGTGCTCGAATTGATTGAGGTATTCGATAGAATTTACGGAGACGATGGCGCCATCGCTGAGCGGGCTCAGCAAAATCCACGTTTTCACTACGTTATTGTGGACTATCTGTGCGAACGTATCGCCGGTGAGCCCTGCGCCGGGAGCGACGTCACGGATGTGGCGTTCGCCGGCGAAGACCAACTCGGCAACTATCATCTGACAGAAACTGCCACACGCATCTTGAAAAAGGCGTTTGCTATGGATCGTGCGCGTCGCGGCACAAGCTGATGTCGCGCGACTAAGGAGCTTTGAGGATTTCAATGCTGCCGTTGGAATCGGTGAGCAGAAGCTGGCAGCCGCCGGAACCAATTGTTCCATTCAGGGTGTCGCCACCTATTGTGCCTGTCGCCGTAACGGGCAGCTCGGAAGACACTCTCCCGAAAGAAGTACGCGCCGTGACATTGTAGCCGCCTCCCTCCGGGACGCGCACGCGAATGGACGAGAAAGAGGTCTTGAGCGAAATATCGTGACAGCCACTGGCGGGACGCATGGCCGTCACAGAGATTGCCCCATTCTGATTGTCCACTGCGATGCGTCCACCAATGGATTCCAGCGTTACACCGGCAAAGGAAGTATTGACGATTGCGTCGCCCTTCACGCTTCGCGCAGTGACGGAACCGTTCGTATTCTCTACTGTCAGATTGCCGCCGATCCTCTCCGCTAGGACGCTCCCGAAACTCGTCTTCGCATACGTATCGCCGCCGATGTCGGTAAGCGTAATTCCGCCATTGCCGGTGACCGCACGAATCCCCTTCGGAATGTTTGCAGCTTCGATGGCGCCAAACGAAGACTTGAGTGACACGTTGCCGCGCGCGTCTCGCACGCTAATTTTTCCGTTGGAGGTCTCGGCTTCCAGGGCGCCGCTGACGGCATCCAATTCGATGTTGCCGAAGGAATCTCGAATCGTCACGCTATTCCCCGTCAGCGAACTGCCTTTCACACGGCCATTGTTTGTGGTGCAACCCACGCGGCCTTTGACATCAGAAAAAATGACGTTGCCGAAACTATTGGTAATGTCCGTGGCGCCGCCAATGCCGGAGACGTCGACGTTGCCATTGTTATCGCGGACCGCAAGGTCTCCACGGATGTTGCGCGCCTCCACGCTCCCGAACGAAGTCGTAATGCTCGCCGAAGCTGCATTGTTGAGAGTGACAGCCCCATTGCCCCCGGTGATCGTCGCCGCTCCCTGAATGTCCTTTATCGTAATGCTGCCGAAGCGGTTGCGCACTTCGATGGTGCCCTTGACGTCGGCTACCTGCACCGAGCCGTTGTTGTCATTCACGGAAGCGTTTCCGTTCGCGCCGTTCAGCTCGATGCTGCCGAAGGAATTGTTCAGGCGCACCGCGCCGGCATCGCGAACCGTGATGGAGCCGTGGCTGTTTTCAAGGTCGGCCGTGCCGTGGATTCGGGTGGCATCGATACTGCCGAAACTGTTCCGTACGGTAAGCGGCGCATCGGAGGGCATGCCGATGTCGTAGCTTACGGACCAGGACGAGTGCTTGCTGAGGTGAAACCATTTCTTCTCTTCGTCCGGATAGATGGTCTTGATGCGCACGCCATCGCTGGATTGCAGCACTTCAATCTGAATTTTCTGTGCGAACGCTTCGGCTTCCTCATGCGAACTGGCCTGCGCGCGAATTGTTGCGGAGATTTTGACCTCGCGGCCGGATTCGCCATGAAGCCGGACCTCGCCGAATTTGTGCTCGACGCGGACGGACTGGCCGGCGCCCAGCGTCACGGTCTTCTGAAAATCTCTCGAGACTTGCTCCTGCGCGGAGTTCTCGGCAAGCACGGGCTTGTCAGCCACGAGAAGCAGCGCAGAGAGAATTCCCGTGACCGCTGCGAGACGCAGAAGTCCGTTCCGCGATGTGGGTGCGGCGGGGTTCATTGCTTTCTAGCCTCGAAAACTTCTTCGAGTGTCTGCTGCTTTTCCTGATACATGGCCAGCAACTGGTGGCGAAGTTGGGCGTTGGAAGGATTCAGCCCGGCCTGCGCCCGCAAATCGGCGATGGCGCTGTCCAGCACCACCAGTTTCTCGTGATAGTTCGCAAGCAGGGGCGTTGCCGGATTCTCGAGTTGCGGCTTGGTTTCCTCTGCGAGTTTGTCGATCGCCTGGACATACACAACTTCGGCGCGCTCCACATTCTCGAGAGCCGCGCTCTTCAGAAGTGATTTGTCGCTTTCCACGATGCGATCGGACCAGTGTAAATAGATCCAGCCGGCGGAAATCGTCAGTACCAGAACAAAGGCGCCTGCCACGGCAGTTTGCCAGCCCAACGAAATTCTTGGGAAAAAGGAAAGCCAGCTCCAGCGCTCGGCGCGCTGCGTCTTCCGCACGGCTTCTTCGGCGAGAGCGCGTTCGATGCGTGGCCAGAAAGCAGGGCTGTCCGTATAGTCCCGCATCTCCTGCACTGCAAGGGAGAGCGATTTCCAAGCCTTCAGCTCTTCAGCGCAGACCGGGCAATTGGCAGAATGCGCTTCCAATGCCGCCCATTCGCCGGGTGCACCGTCTTCGAAAATGCGATCGCGATCTTTGCAAGTTTCATTCATCATCGTTCACCGTGCCTCCGCGGCGCTGCTGCGCGGGGGCTCCAGGATCATACGAAGATTTTTCTTCGCCTGGAAAAGTGTGTTCTTCGAAGCGGTCTCGGTAATTTCCAGCATCCCCGCGATTTCCGCATGGCGGAAGCCCTCCACCTCGTACAAGAGAAAAACATCACGCTGATGTTTAGTCAGAGACGCAAGCGCGCGCTCCAGCGCCATGCGCAGCGATGGATGCGCAACCGGCGCGCGCGGCTCCGGCTGCGGCGTTTCACTAGACTCGTCGTTGGCAACTTCTTTCTTGCGCAGGCGGCTGCGGCGCGCGTCGTAGCAGGTGTTGATCAGAATCCGGTAAGTCCAGGTGATAAAACTCGATTGGCCGCGAAAACTCGCGATGCTTCTCTGCACTTTTAGGAAAGTCTCCTGCACCGCATCTTCGGCATCCACGGGATTCGCCAGAAGATTGCGCGCGAGATTTTTCATCCGCGCGCCGTGCAGGGAAAAAAGTCGCTCGTACGCGTGCAAATTTCCCGCGCGGCACCCGGCGGCCAGCGCGGCATCCTCGGTGATTGCATCCACGACGGCCGGGTTAGGGCCACCGGCGTAGTGCTCGGAAGGTTCCACTCGCGTCTCCCGTTGGCGCGGCACGGAAGCGATTCTAGCCTTCCAAGGCAGCGCAAGTCCCATAGTTCCCATCCCTGGCTCCTGGCATATAGACGACGGGACATGCCGGAATGTCAGGGGGACAGACCACGCGCCAACTTGCTTATTCTGCGTGGTTTATTGAGCAGACTTGGCGAGAGGGGGGAGCAGGATCGACGTCAAAGTAGATTTTCTTATGCAAAAGGCTGTTTTCGTAACCGACCACGGGCGAGCCGTGTTTCAGGGTCGTCCTCGGAGATCAGCAGGCGCAAGTTGCGAGCATTCCTTTCGCGCTTGCCGGAATTCCTTTGCGACACGCATCGCTTATCGGACTAGGCGTGGCTCGAAATTCTCCACGAACGCATATGCGAACAACGCACCCAAGAGAAACAACGCAAGCAAGATTTCCGCCAGGTTCCATATCCGGAGCAACAGAGCAATCTTCAACACTGGCGGCTTCTCCGGTTCGAGCTTTACCGAAAGAATAGATCGTGCGTTTACCGCGAATGCGATTGCCAAAGTCCCCAGGATGAGAATAGGGCTATCGAAAAAGTGCAAGCCAGGAGCGTCATACCGCAGGGCCGACATCGCAACGAAATAAATTGGTACCACCAACAGAAGAACTCCAACGACAGCCGAAACATCGTTTGAAGAACGAAGAAAGGCTCTCATGTCAGTAACTCCTTCGGACAGGTCCCACTAGACTAACCCGCGATAGCATCCGGCAACGCGCCGCGTGTGCGTTCGCGATTGCTGAATTCCTTCACGGCCGCTTCGAGATCGGCGGCGGTGAAATCAGGCCAGCGTTTCTGCGTGAAGACCAATTCGGCGAAAGCGCATTCCCACAAAAGAAAGTCCGAGAGCCGCTGCTCTCCGCCGGTTCGAATCAGCAAATCCACTTCCGTCGAGCCGCCGCGATGAACTTCCGCCAATACGTTGCTGAATGACTCAGGCGAAAGTTCGGTGACTTTGTAGAATCGGCACGCGGCGTGATAGATCGCTTCGCGTGCGGAATAGTCCACCGCCAGCCTAAGATGCAAAAGGGTGCCGCATGCCGTGACCGCTTCGGAATCTGCAATCGCTTGTCGCAGCGTGGCCGGCAACCGGTCGCGGCGCCCGATGATGCTCAGCCGCACTCCTTCGTCGATGCAGTGAGTTGTTTCAGCTAAAAGATATTCATGGAGCAGCCGCAGAATCGCATTCACTTCCGCCGCGGGGCGCTTCCAATTCGCCGACGAAAGCGCGAAGAGCGTCAGGGTGTGAATGCCCAGCCGAGGCGCGGCTTCGATCACGCGGCGGGCCGCTTCTGCTCCAGCGCGATGGCCCGCTGAGCGCGGCAAGCCTCGCGAAGTGGCCCAGCGGCCGTTTCCGTCCGAGATGATGGCGACGTGGAGGCGCTGGCTATGATCAATGGCTGGTTGTACCGCCGGAATCTTTCGAACGTTTAGCTGTTGCATGAGCATGTTCTTTCTCCGCCGCGGAAGACAAGCCGCAAACCACTTTGCTTTACAAAGTATAGTCTCAAAATTTTTTGACGCTCAACCCTCACGGGTGGCGCGAATAAGTGCTTCCATATGATTGAGATAGCGCTCAAGCGCCTTGCGGCCCGCGGCCACCAGGCGGTACTCCGTCTTCGGCAAGCGCCCGTCAAAAGACTTGGTACAAACAATGTAATCAGCTTCTTCCAACTTGCGTGCATGAACGCTCAGGTTGCCGTCGGTAGTTTTCAACAGCGCTTTGAGTTCATTAAATGTGAGCGAGCGATTGACGGCCAGCGCGCTGACAATTCCCAACCGGATGCGCTCGTGGATGAGCCGATCCAGGTCTGAAGGCACGGCCTCCCGTGCTGGATTGCGAATAGCCTCCAGAGACACATCGCGTCCTCGTGACCGGTGCGCATTCTCTCGGCGTGCTGTGGCTGACTTACTCATTCGAATTCCTGCTAGCCTCCGTAGTGGCGCGCGATCCACCAACCGAACCCAATTTGCACGATGCCGAAGCCTGTGGCCATCAATGGATCTCCCCAGCTCGCCGGCCCGATGAGAGCCGCGGCGCCAAGCAGCATCAGGCATAAGCCCATCACCGGCACGATTCGAACGGAAAAGGCTCCGCCGGTTACAATCGCGGTTCCGTAAAGCAACAGCCACACACCCGGCAAAGCGGTTAGCAAGCCCGCCTGGAAGAGAGCGAAAGTCAAAAGGCCTCCGACGACAATGGGCGGAGCAAAACTCAGAACGAATTTCCGACCGGGGCCGGAGAATAGCGCGGCGTTGGCGCGATGCGCTTTGGTGACGGCCGTGGGAGCCGCAATGGCCACTGCGACGAACGCCTCGATCAACCAAACGGTCAGCCAGGCACGCGGCGTAACCTGCCGTGAGGCGATGAGCGCCGCAGCCAGCGCAGTAATTCCCATGGCCACGCCGCCCCAGCCCGGCACAGCAGTGAATTCCGCAGCGCTTTCCATCGTCTCGCGGATATAACGGAGATGATCCGCGGCGCGAGCATCGATGGGAATGGGTTCGCGGCTTGGAGAACGAAGCGGGCCTGGAGTCGCCATAGATGGAAGGCTACCAGCAGATTCTGAATCTGTCAAGTACTTTGTGCCATAAAGTATGAAGGAGAAACTACTTCTTGCGCGGGTAGCAACCCCGGAGCGCGTTCCATCGGATCGTAAATATATCGATGAACATCTGGACGCTGTCGCGCAGCATGCTCACTTTCGTCGCAGCCGAGTGTCCCCAGCGCACGGGAATCTCCACTGTGCGCAATCCATGGTGCCGCGCCAGGTACAACAACTCGGGATCAAAACCGAAGCGTTCGATGCGCTGCTGCTCGAAGATGATGCCGCACTTTTCACGGCGGAACACTTTGAAGCCGCACTGCGTATCGACAAACGGCAGCCACAATATGACTCGAACAATCTTGTTGAAAATGATGCCAGCAAATTCGCGGAAAGGGGATTCGTGCACGCTGATCAGACTGCGGTCCATGGCGCGAGAGCCGATGGCCACATCGTAGTTTTCCAGAGCCTCTATGAGCTTCCAGGCTTCTTCGATCGGTGCGGAAAGGTCCGCGTCCGTGAAAAGAGCAATTCTACCCCGCGCTTCCTGCATGCCGTGACGGACGCTATAGCCTTTGCCTCGGTTCACCCCATTCGAAACCACGCGTAGCGTCGGAATCTTGATACGAAAATATTCCGCCACTGCGGCAGTGCCATCCTTCGAACCGTCGTCCACGACCAGGACTTCCGCCGTGCCGCAGTAACTTTGCAAATAGCCGGCAATACGATCCAGCGTGGCCGGTAGACGCAACTCCTCATTGTAGGAAGGGATAATTATAGAAAGGTCGGGGCTACTAGAGCTCATCTCGAAGGTGGATCCTGCCAACCATGGTAGCCAACGAGCGGGACAAATCGGCACCCCTCGAGTGCAGTATTGCGAAATGATTTGCCACGCTTCTCAATGAGCTGCAGCTCCTGATGCTCAGCGTCGCCGACAGGCACAATCATTCGACCGCCATCAGCTAGCTGGGCGAGAAGCGGCTGGGGAATCGCGGGAGCCGCGGCAGCGACGAGGACTGCTTCAAACGGCGCGAGGTCCGGCATACCTAACGTGCCGTCGCCGCAATGCACGTGGACGTTTGCATAACCAAGCCGCTCCAGGCACGCCGACGCCGAAAGCGCCAACTCGGGCCTTCGCTCCACGCCAAACACTTCTCCGGCCAGGCGCGAGAGGATAGCGGCCTGGTAGCCGCAGCCCGTGCCGATTTCGAGCACGCGGTCGCTGGGCCTTACATGCAGTGCTGCCGTCATCAGAGCGACGATATACGGTTGAGAAATAGTCTGGCCGTCGCCGATGGGCAAGGGCACATCATCGTAAGACTTTTCGCGAAACTCTCGCGGAACAAATTCGTGACGAGGAACGAATCTCATCGCTGCGAGGACCGCAACGTCGGTGATGCCGCGCCGCCGCAACTGCGTCTGAATCATATTCGAAATCTGCGAGGAGAATTCTTCGCTTTCAGGCATGGGTTACCGCCGCTGCGTGTTTTTCCCAGGCGCCCGTTGTCAAGATCTCTTCGATTCGTGCGAGCGTGAAATCGCATTCTTCCTCGCGATTGTAAAAGTGGGGAGAAACGCGCACGCCGGCCTTTGGCCGGTAGTCGACGAGGATCTCCCGCGCAAGGAGTTCGCGGCACACCTCGAACGCATGGGGGCATTCGATGGAAACAGTTCCTGCGCGCTCCGCGGGATTTTCCGGAGTGTTGACCCGCCAGCCCCGCGACTTTGCGCCTTCGATCAATCGCGTGGTCATTCGAATCGATTTTTCGCGGATTGCGGTGATGCCAATTTTGTTGAGAATATCCAGTCCGGGCCGGCAGGCGTAGAGCGCCGGAATATGCGGTGTGCCGTTCAAATAACGAAAGGAGTCTTCGCGTGGATCAATCGCGCCGGTTTCGAAAGCAAACGGTCGCCGATGGGCGATCCATCCGGTCACCGAGGGCCGCAATTTCGCGCGCAAATCTTCGCGCACATAGAGGTAGGCAACGCCGGGCCCCCCACAAAGCCACTTCAAAACCCCGCCCACCGCAAAATCCACACCCAGCCTTCGAACGTCCAGAGGAATGGTTCCCGTCGCCTGAAACGCATCGAGGATCACATGCGCGCCGACGCGGTGCGCCCGCTCGATAATCGCGCGCGTATCAACGATAAACGAGCTGCGGAACAGGACCTGCGAAATGGGCACGAGTAGCGTGGTTTCATCGATCGCGCTAAGCAATTTGTCCATGTCGATTCGAATTTGATCCGGCGTGGGAACTAGTTCGACACGCGCGCCGTGCCGCCGCTGCTCATGGTAGAAATACTGAATCGAAGGAAACTCCAGCTCCACCATCACAATTTTGTTGCGCGGATCGCGGAAATCGAAACACGACGAAATCACGGCCTGGGTGAGCGTGACGTTCTGATGAAGTGAAATTTCGCCCGGCCCGGCGCCAATCAGCGGCGCGATCTTGTCGCCCACGCTGACGGCCATCTCCCACCAGCCCTCTTCCCATGCGCGGACGCCGCGCTCCGCCCAGGAATCCGCGTACGCGCGCATCTCATGGTAGACCCCGCGGGGCATCGCGCCGAGCGAATTGCTGATCATGTATGTGGTACGGTCAAGAATCGGAAATTCGCCGCGCCACTTGAGCAGTTCATCCATCGCGCGAAACTCCACGGACTGACATGCGGGGTCGGGCCCTTCTCCAAACAAAGTAGCACACTGTGACAAAAGCCAGCCAGGGTATGCCGGCCAACAAGGTGATGCGAAATCCTGGAACCCACCAGGTCGAGACCAGCACAGCCAGGACGCCGGCCAAACCCACGAGGGATGCCCACGGCCCAGGCGGGCCCAGCCGAAGATAGGAGCTGGCGTGCTTCTTGTGGAACCGGCGAAACGCAAGGTGCGTCAGCAGCGTCATCAGCCACGCGAACAGTGCCCCAAACGTGCTGAGCCCCACCATGAAAACGAAAAGCGAGTCTTTAAACCGTTCCGACAGAACCAGCGCCGCAAGCATTCCTCCCGCGGAAGTCAACACCGCAACCACCGGCATGCCTTTTTTGCTCAATCGTCCAAGAATCACCGGAAGATAACCGCCGCGTGCCAGTGAGAACGCCAACCGCGCTCCGAAGTATAAGTTGGCCACCGCGCTGGAGAGCGCTGCCGTTAGCACGACGAAATTCATGATGTGACTCGCAGCGGGGATTCCCACGGTCTGGAAAACGCGAACGAAGGGACTCTCCCCGAGTCCGATCTGCGTCCACGGGACAATACCGACAACTAGCGCGAGTCCGGCGACATAGAAGACCACCAGCACGAACAGTGTTTTTCGCAGAGCCTTCGGCACTGCCACTTTCGGGTCCGCCGCTTCACCCGCCGTGCTTCCGACAACTTCGATTCCGAAGAAACTGAATAGGCCCAAAATGACTCCCAGCCCTACTCCCTTCCACCCATTCGGAAGGAAACCGCCGTGCGCCGTGAAGCTTGCGAAACCGAGCCTCGGAAATCCCACGCCCGTAAGCAGCGCCGTCCCCAGAATCAGAAAGGCAACGATGGTTACAACTTTGATCATCGAGAACCAGTATTCAAAGGTTCCAAGATTTCCGACGCTCGTGGCGTTAACGTAGAGAATCATAAGCGAGAATAAGCCGATCCAGATCCAGGGTGGGGTGCCTGGAAACCAAAACTTGCAGTAAATGGCCGCAGCTACAACTTCGCTACCCACCACCACCATCATGCAGAACCAATACGTCAGCCGAACCGCGAATCCCGCCCACGGATGGAGGTACATTTCCGCGTAGAGTCCAAAGGATCCTGCGGCGGGATGTGCCGCGGCCATCTCCGCCAGCGCCCACATCATCGTCAGCGCGATGCACGCTCCGCCAACAAAACTCAGAACCACCGCCGGACCTGCGAGTTTCACGGAAATCGCGCTTCCGAGGAACAAGCCCGTACCGATCGTGCTGCCGATTCCGATCATGGCGAGTTGCGCCGGCGTCAGATTGCGATGAAGACCTCCCTCCTGCTCGACCGTCGTAGTGGGTGAGGATGTAATGCTTGCGGGAGGATGCTCGATGGACGTTTCGCTCATCGCGCGGAATGCTAACAGAAAGTCGGCCCACCATGTTGGCCTGAACGAAAGGACAGTGAAAAACGCGGCACCACTGTCCTGCAGTACTATCGCGGGTATTCCCAGCGCTCTCTAGACTTCCAAGAGTGGCGGAAGCCTGAATGAATACCGCCGCGGAGGCAGTCATGAAAGCGGTCCTGGCACTCATCATCATCTACGTTGGCACATTTTTCCTCGTGATTCAGGGGGCATCGCAGAACCCCGTGCAAGCATCGCCACAGAGCAATTCCTCAGCAGCGCCATCAAATTCCATGGACGCAACGAAGGAAACGGACATCCGTTCACTAATGGAGCTCGTGGGGACGCGGGACATGGTGCAGGACGGCGCGAGCAACGCCATCGAACAGTCCCGGGAAAAGCTTCTCGCTACCGTGCCCAATAACGACAAGGGCCAGGCATTTGTAAACGCGTTCGCTGCCAACTACCAGAAAAAATTCGATGCAGGCCAGGTGACCGAACAATTGGTCAGCGTCTACGACAAGCATTTCACCCATGAGGAAATCAAGGGTTTACTGCAGTTTTACGGTTCGCCGTTAGGACAAAAAGTTGCCGCGGAGATGCCCAAGATCAGCCGCGAAATCCAGTCGGCCACACGCGCGGCCGGCGACAAAGCGGCCAAGGAAGCGCTGGCGGAATTGAAACGGCAGAATCCGGAAGTGGGCCAATCCGCGCGGCTCGGACTTGGACAGGGCCGCTGGCAGCAGCGCCGGGGGCAACAACCACCTCAACAGACCGCACAACAGCAAAATCCGCAATAGAGCCAAGCGTATCCCCGAGAAGCGCCGCTTGACTATTTGAAGCGCTTCTTTATCTTTATGTCGATGCCAAACGTGCCGTTCTGGTCACGCAATCCCACAATCGAAACGTTCCGGTCGACGTTGTATTCCACTTGAATCACCTGCTGCTGTGTCGAGCTCACATTCGAAACATAAGTGATGGTGAGGTTCCGGGCGATCTGTTGCTCCACGGTGATGCGCGCCGCGGCGTTCTGCTCCGATCCCGTCGAGCCCACTCCCGCGAGGCCCGGATCAACGCGGAAGCGCGTAATCCCAAACAAGCGCTCGAGCCGCCCACCCAATTGGCTGGAGATCGCCTCCGAGAGAATCGCAGAAGCGCCCGCAGTTCCGCTTTGGGATGTGCCACCGCTGCGCGCTGTGGCCTCGGAGCTGGTTTGGCCCAGCGCCAACAGCGTGATGATGTCGTTTGCGGGAAGCGGCGGGTCGGAGCGATACGCCAGCGTCAGCTTGCTGGCCGGCCCGTTGAAATTCAGCGTGATTTCGTATTGTTGGATCGTCGTCGTCGCTTCCACGTTCAAAACTGGATCGAGCCGGAAAGGGTTCGCGAAATTCAAGTCGCCCCGCGAAACGCGGTAACGATTTCCCGCGAAATACAACTCACCGGAAAGAATGTGGATGTGCCCAAGCAGAATCGGGTGCTCCCAGGTTCCGCGCACTCGCAGATTCGCTTCGGCCTGCAGCACTGCTCCAGGCCATTCCATCCGCGCGTCCGGCGCGGATACGGCTTCGACGTCGAATTGCAAATTGCGTAGAAACGGTGAACTGGTGGACGGCCCGATGATGCCTTCTTTCGCGGAGACCAGCATTCCCGCAACTTCCAGGCCTTGAGTAAGGGTCACGCGCTCGATCATCACGCGCCCGGAAAGAACGCCTCCCATTGGCGTGCCCGTCAGCCGCAGTGAGCCTCCTACTAGCCAGCTCATCCCCACCGGATACCGAATGCGCACCCGATCGGAGCGCAAGCTAACGTCGTAGCGCAGCGGACTCTCCGCATAGTTTACGCTGCCCGTAAGGTGCAGCGTGCCGCCTCCCGCTTCCGCGCTTACATCCTCGAAATACAGCCGGGTCGCATCGAACACCAAATCGCCCTTGATGGTGCTCAGCCCCGTGGGAAAATCCACCGCGCGGGCGGATGCATTTTCGATGTGAACGCGGCCCGTGATGCGCGGCCGGTCTAGCGTGCCTTCGACGGACGCGTTGATCTGCGCCGGGCCGCGCGCATCAAGGCCCGGCACAAATCCGCTGATGAGCCGCAGATCCAATCCACCGTTGAGGCGCAACCCCACGGTTCGGCGCCCCGCAAACAAGATCGAACCCGAGATTTGGAGATTGGTGTCCGCACCTCGCAGCGTTGCCGGATCGATCTCCAGGCTTTCTTTTGCCGATCGAAAGTGGACCGGCCCCACGTTTTCCAGCCGGACGGTTGCGTACGTCAGCACCAGGCGAGAGAAACTGGCATCCACCACGATGCTTTCCGGCTGTTTCACTGAGCCCGTCAGGGAAATGTCACCATCCGCATCTGCGTGGCCTCCGGATTTTCCCAGGTGTAACGCGGTTTGCAGGAAAGGATCCAGGTTGATGTTCTTGATCGAAATCTTTCCGCTCAAGGGATAGGGATCGGCGAGCCCGATGGTGCCGCCGCCGGAAATCTCTCCAGTAGTCATCGCCGAACCCAGCTGGAGATGCGCCGTCCGTCCGTCAGACGTGAGGTTGCCGTCAAAACTACCGATAACCTCTTGGCCGACTCGAAGATCCACGACGCGAAAGGTCCCCTCGCCGAGCGGCGCCATCACCGGGCCATTGGCTCTCAGCTTGAAACTGACTTGCCCTCCTACCGGGAGGCGCGCCGACTGAAGTTTCTCGAAATTCTCAAGAGGCAGCGCTGCGCCCACGAGTTCGGCGGAGATGGTCTTGTCCGCATACCGATAGCCCGCCGAACCGGTAATGATCCCTGCGCCACGTCCGCTTTCTTTCCCAGGAGGGAAGAAGCGCAACTCCGCATTGGCAATGCGCGCTTCCTCTTGTGAAACGCTCAGTTGTCCGCGCAAACGATTAAATGCGAGCCCGTAAACATTTCCCTCCGCGAGGTCAAACAGCCCCGCGACGCTAGGCTCTTCGCGTGTACCGCGCCCATGAAATTGACCCGTCAACAGGCCGCTTGCCGGGTACGACCAGCCGGCGAGCTGTTCGATTCCTTCGACAGGGACTTTTTCGAAATTGACATCTGCCGACCACTCATTCTTCGGCAAAAAGTTCCAGTCCTTCAGGGAAAGAGTTCCTTCGACGTCGGTTCCCATCTCGCCGCTGCGGGCATGCCCGTGCGCCAACGATAACTGGGTTGGAGAATAGATGAGCTCCCCGTCGAGGGAATCCAGGAACACTCCGTCGTAGCGCACGCGCTCGCCACGCACGTGCCCCTGAAACGTGGGTCCGCCGGAAGGTCCAAGGATTTTGCCATCCCATCGGACGCTGCCCGAGATCGGTCTCGCCGCCTCAGGAGAACCCGGCTTGGCGCCGGCGAGCGCATCAATGAAATCTTTGTACGTTTCCAGTGCGCCTGCTTCGAATTTCAGATTGATTGCAGAATTGCGCGGCGCCAGCACTCCATCGATGTTTCCCCGCGAGGAAGGAGTTTCGAATTCGCCTGATGCGATCGTAAGGAGATTCGGGTCGTATCGGTAACGGAATTTCCAGGCAGCGTTTACCGGTTGATGGCGGCTCGCGGGTTGCTCCGGTTCCTCCCATACGGTCGTCACGCCAATTTCAAAATGCCGGAACGGGCCGCTCCAGGTTTCGACCGTGTCCGCGGTCATCAGGGCATCCCAATGCAATTCGTCGATCGGGAAGCCAGGGTGCTCGATGGCCTGCAAGACTCCGGCCAGCCGGACGTTTTGCACATGCGTGTCCGCGCGGAATTGCAGCCCGTCGAAGCGCATGGTAATGCGCCCGGTCACGCTCCCGCCAAACGCTCCGGCGAAAAAGTCCGGTACTTCCAAGCCTAGGTTGTCGATCTGGTAGCTTCCGCGGCTGGTGAGTCCCGTGGCATGAAAGTTGTCGTAAGGCAGAGCGATGTTCTGCCCGGAATAACTGCCGCTTCCTTTGAACTGGCCGCCGGCGAATTGGCCTTCTCCGCGCAGGTCCACCCGCCCCGTCGGCACCATTGGCTCGCGCAGAGTATCGCGAAAATCGAGAAGGTCAATCCAGCCGCGGTAGCGAAACGTCCATTGCGGCTTCACGAAACTGTTCATTTCAGCTTGCGCATCGAGATGCGAGCGCCCCGCGCTGAGCGCCCCTTGTTCGAGCGCAAACCCATCGCGCCAGAGCGTAAATTTCGCGGTGAGACTGACGGGCAACGGCAGATAGCGCTTCGATGTGAATTGCACGGAGTGCCATTCCAGGTTGCCGAGATACAAAGGATTTTCCGGTGTGCCTCCCGCCTCCAGCGCAAGCCGTAGGCTGCCGCCTTTCACGGCCAGCGGGGTCTTCACGTCGTTGTACAGGATCCAGCCGTCCTCCAGCAGCAAACTCCGGATGCGCAATTCGAAAAGCGTCTCGCGTGTCGGTTTATTCGACAAAGCGGGGCGCGGGGGCGCCGGCACGTTGGTCATGCCATTCTTATCGACGCGCACGTGCACGTGCGGTTTCTGAATCCGAAGTTCGTTCACCGAAACTCTGCGCGCCCAGACCGAATCGATCCGCAGCCCCGCCTGAACCTCCTCCGCGGAAAAAAACGGCTCCGCCCCCGCGGGCTCCTTCCCGTGAATCACCAGGCCTTTCAACGTCGCGCGCATCGCCAGCCACTGAATGGACAACGAGCGCAACTCAACTCTCCCGCCTGTCATAACTGTCAGCCGATGCGTAATCAGCCTGGTCAACAAAGGATTCCCGGCGCCGCTGCCGAAAAACGCAATGACGGAAAGGATCCCTAGAACCGCCAGTACCCACGGCGTATGAATTATCCAGCCCCAGATCGGGTGGCGTGTATTGCGCTTCATTTCGCCCCCTCTTCGAGGAGTCTCTCGATGTGAAGGCGAACTCGGCTTTCCTTCAGCCACCGATCGGTTTGCTCGTTGATCCCTTGTTGAATCAGCGCTTCCTGGATCGAGTCGCGCGCGGCGTCCAGCGATGGAGGTTCCTGCCCGCGAGACTTGGCCACCGGCAAGACCGCCGTCTGATAGAAGTCTTCAATCTCCTTGGGATCAATCTGCACACTGGGCCGAAAACGCGAATCAAGGTAATTGCTCAAGTAAAGTTGAGAGCCCACGATTCGCCGGATTTCAGAATCATCCAGGCCGCTTTGCTTCTTTCTCGCTTCGTACTCCTCGGCCGACGCAAACGATTTCTGAAGCCTGCTCAGGCCGCGGTCAATGTCGG
>WNFT01004859.1_pt1 | contig 18188 bp, 16 predicted proteins | sample 5400191 | NCBI WGS metagenome assembly WNFT01 (sample SAMN13153359, study PRJNA577476) | soil metagenome | isolation source: 80 cm saprolite under Madrone tree | place: USA:California | collected 2016-06-14 | reverse complement strand
GTATTGAACGACCGTGGAGCTATTTCACGTCAGCCCAGGCCTTGCCGTCTTTGTAGTGCAGGGTAAGTTCTTCGATCTCGATGAGATTAAGATCGTGCCACTCGATACTGTTGCCCTTGCCGTCAACGATCTTCAGGTCCCAGTGAACGTGCTTCTCGCGATCGTTGAAGGTGATCTTGACGCTCTCGCCATCCGGCAGAGTACCTTTGCCAAGTACGTCTTCTTCCCAATCGTCTGTGCTGACTGGCGATACGTAAACTTCGTGAATTTCGACGCCGGTCTGATTATGCAGAATAAAATCCTGTTTTCCCGCGCGCGCGAATGCCGTAGCCGTTAGAAAGATCGCGATCACGCCAAGGGCGAGCGCGACTTTGAATTTCGAAAACGTTTCTCTCATTCGTTCAACTGTTCCTTCCGGATTTTGATAAGTCGGGAAAGCTATTCCAGAAACTAACATGCACTCTGTCAGCGGTCAAACCCGCCGTGACGTCAAGAAATTTGAAGGAATCTTAGTGTTGGTATTGTCTTTCGATCGCTTCGATCTTTCTCACCCGTTTGCGATGACGGTCTTCGGTGAGGTCGGTGGAGAGCCAGGCGCGAACAATTTCGCGCATCTCAGCGCTGGAGATCGTTTTGCTCCCGAGCGTAAGCACGTTAGCGTCGTTGTGTTCGCGCGAGTTGCGCGCGACATCGACGGAGTAACAGGCGGCAGCGCGCACGCCCGGCACTTTGTTAGCGGTCATCGCGGAACCGACGCCGGCGCCGTCGATCATTATCCCGGCCTCAGCCGAACCATCTGCAACCGCGCGCGCAACTGCGTGCGCAAAGTCAGGGTAGTCAACGGCGCTTTCTGAGTTTGTGCCGAAGTCATGAACACGATGGCCAAGTTCGTTGAGGAGGGCTTTGAGTTCCTCCTTCATCGCATAGCCCCCGTGATCGGCGCCGACTGCGATCGTTTTTTGCTGCTTCGAACCGCTGCGGGGAATCCGACGAACGATCTCGATGCCGCGCTCGTTAACAATATCCGCCGCGAGCGGGGTTAGCTTCGCGTTCTCCGCGATGCGCAATACTGCGCCCTGTTCAAGGCCGCGAACGTCGTCTTCGGTGATGACGAGCTTCGCTGATTCATCTCGAGTGACGGTGGAACGTGGCGACGCTGGCGAAGTTAATGAAGTTGGAATATTAGAAGTCGAAGCTTCTGATTCGGCCGGCATTGCCTTAGTCAAAACGTCGCGCACGAGGGCGCGAACTCGATCTCTGGTTGCGTCATCAGCCATGGATTCGAAATGTCATTTCTTCCATCCCCTCTCCCTTTGGGAGAGGGTTAGGGTGAGGGTTTAGCGTTATGCGGATAGCTGTAGCCCCTCGCCCCAGCCCTCTCCCAAAGGGAGAGGGAGAGAATCTTTTCGGTCGAACTAGGCGAGCGATTCGTCACGCAGATCCAACAAACGCCCCGCATACGCCGTCACTTTGCCATCCCGCAAAGTAAAATCCACGCGCCCAACATAAATGCCACTGCGGCCAACCTGAAAGATGATTGTGTCTTTGCCTGACGGAGTTTTTTGTAGCACCGGCTTTTCCATGAACGTGTGGGTGTGACCGCTGGCGATAAAGTCTACATCGTCAACTTGCGCGGCGAGTTGTGTATCGCCAAACTGGTTGGCTCTGGGCGTGGGATAATAACCAAGATGCGACATGCCGAGCACCAGCGCACATCGTTCCTGCTCCCGCAAAAGCTTGACGACGCCGCGCGTCATGCGAACCGGATCGAGATATTTCAGCGGCTTGAAATTGTCGGGCGTAATTAAACTATTCGGACTGATTCCGAGGCCAAACAGACCAATGCGAACTCCGCCGACTGCCTTAACCACATGAGTCTTGACGCGATTCTCAAGCGCGCTGCCACGCACATCATAGTTGGTCGAAACGATGTCGAAGTTAGCGAACTGAAGCGCCTTGGCCAGCGATTCGACGCCATTATCAAACTCGTGATTGCCAATGGTGCCGGCATCGTAACCAATCATCGACATCGCTTTGTATTCAACTTCGCCTTTGTAAAAGTTGAAGTACGGCGTGCCTTGCAAGACGTCGCCGGCGTCAATCAAAAGCGTGTTTGGATTCTCTTTGCGCACTCGCTTGACCAGAGTCGCGCGCCGCGCCACGCCACCCTTGCCCGCGTAAGTCTGATCGTTTTCCAGAATTGGATCGATTTGAGAATGCGTGTCGTTCGTATGCAGAATTGTGATTAAGGTTTCACCAAGCGCTGGTTGAAGCAATGGCGCGGAAATAGAAAGAGCCGAATTGCGCCAGCGAAACGGCGAGATTGAGCGCGTCAGCGGAACGGAAAGGCCCGCAGCGACAGCAGTCCTTAAAAAATCTCTGCGCGTGCTCATTTCAGTGGCGCCTCCCCACTCAGCACTGAATTGGCCCGATCCAGGATAAAGCGTTCATCCAGCCTTGGCTTGATTTCGCGCGCGGCGGCGGTTTCAGATTTCACGTAGTCCATAACGGCATCGCGGAGCGTAATGCCCAATGGTTTGGTGTTCCTTCCCTCGCGCAAGACAGTGTACCTTTCGCCGCCAACACTAACGAGGTAGTCGATCGTGACTATTGTATAAGTCGCTTTAGGATCGATCTCTTTTTCACGGCCTGTCTCGTCGCGAAGCATAGCTGTTTCAAGTTGGGAACTTTTGTCGGCTTTGGTTATGTAGGTCAGACGCGCGCCCGATTGCGCTTCGTGAGTTGAAACAACTACGCCGAGCAGTTTGAGTAGCTGCTCACCGGTTAAATCGAGCGTTACCAGAGCATTCTCAAAGGGCAGCAGCTCAAAAATGTCGCGCGGGCGCAACTCGCCTTCACCGATCGAAGGGCGACGCAATCCGCCGCCATTCATGACCGCCAAATCAATCGGCTTTCCGAGTTTGGCCCTCGCCTGCGAGCGCATGCCGTCAGCCACGAAATTACCCAGAGAGCCGCCCCCCATGCCTCCCTTTTTCAGCTCGCCTTTTAGTCTTCCGATCACGGTATCGAGAGCGCGCACTTTCGGAGTGTAAGCGGCCAGCATCTGATCGACCGCCGGGTCGTCCGGAATCGATGAATCGATCGGGGTTTCAGTGACGCGCGCTTTGACGTCGCGCGGGGCAGTGATCGTCGATGGGGTTGGCGACGCGGCCGGCGCTGGTTGCTGCGCGCTTGCTGGATCGACGGCTGAGAAGCTGAGGAGCAGCAACCACAACACGTACCCCAGCGATCGCACAATCTTCAGCACAGACTTAGATATCATTAGTTCACGATTCCAAAAACGTGGAAGGCAAATATAACAGGTCAACCGGCGCAAACTAATTGACCTGCGCGGAGAGCTTCAATAGTATCTCCCAGCATTGGCGCAGGCGCAAAGTGCATACATTTCGACAGCGCCAAGAATTTGTTATCGCCCTCTCCTTTTGGGAGAGGGATGGGGTGAGGGTTTACTGAAATAGACCAAGAAACTACTCCTTCAGTTTTCAGGATCCGTGCTTAGAACTAGCGAAAAGATTATTTGTTGATTTCGCAGCTAGGCCCTCACCCCGACCCTCTCCCAAAGGGAGAGGGAGACTACGCTTTCTAAGAGGAGAAAAACATTGGCGACATCACAGGCTAAAATCATGTCAGAGTTTACCAATCCAAACGTGGAAGTATTAATCTCAGCCGAGCAGATTAAAGAAAAGATTCGCGAAATGGGCGCCGACATCGCGCGTGATTACGCGGGGCGCAATCCACTGCTGATCGGCGTATTGAAGGGCGCCTGCACTTTCCTAAGCGACTTGATACGCGCGACTGACATTCCGCTGGGAATCGAGTTCATCGCGATTTCAAGTTACGGCGCAGAGATGAGAACCTCTGGCGAAGTGCGCATTCTGAAAGACCTGGATGTGGCGGTCGCGGGCCGTCACATTCTGGTGGTCGAAGACATCGTCGACACCGGGCTGACACTTTCATATCTGCTGGCTAATTTGGAATCACGCGGCGCTGCCAGCGTGAAGTTGGTTGCCCTGCTCGATAAATATGAACGCCGAGAGAAGGATGTTCCGATCGATTATCTCGGATTCAAAATTCCCGACAAGTTTGTCGTCGGCTACGGTCTGGATTTCGCTGAGCGCTATCGCAATCTGCCGTTCATTGGTGTGCTGAAAGATCCAACTCAGTGATCAGGGCCGTTCCCACCACGCAAGCAAGTTGTACCCACAGATTGTTAGTGGCCTACTTGAAGGCGGCACGCCGCGCCGATGCGTGGTTTCTCTCTTTGCGTCTTACGTATTTCCTTTCTTCGCGACTTTGCGAGAAACTAAACTTCCGGTTCCCGCCAAGCCGCAAAGGAAAGAAAGACGAAAGGCGCAAAGAAAGAGCGAAATCTAGCGACGTTCCGTCTCGTTCTCGCTATGCAGTAGCGTCTTCTTCTTGGTGAATTTACCCACAGTGGTTTTATCGTGAGCGTAGAACGAGACTTTGTAGTAGTTCTTGCCAACATTCCCGCCGCCGGTACCGCAAATAATCGTTCCGTTAGCTTTAGCGAGCCCGCCTGTATGCTCACTAAGATAATCATGATTTTCGATCGTCGTCTCGATACGACAATTGGCAGGCAGTTTGATTCCCATTTTTTCTAACTCGGCGCGAGGGCTCTTCAAAAACGCGAGCGCCTCTTGGGGCGTGGACTCCCAGAAGTGAAGATAGAATGGCTCGTCGCGGATAATTTTGGAAATGGCTGAGAAGTCAACAATCTTTCTAGGCATACATTTTCCTCCAGGGAAGGACATGGATAAAGCGAAACGATAATATCTGGCCGTCGTTCGGAAGGCCAGCCGTGAATCTGATGACTTCTCAACGAGTTCTTGGGTGGCCCTTTGATGGAACCACGCAACGTGATTTTCTTCCGCTCGCAGAAACCACGCAAGCTTCGATGCGCAGTGGAAGCGAGTCCGCTACCGCCGCGGGTTAAGGCGCACTGGTCACGCTGACCTACCTACCCGGCGCTGACGGACCAGAGACACCAACCCGATTACGGCAAGGGCGGCGCCTACGAGGAGAAAGGCGCGTCGCCCTGAACTGCCCATCGCGATGAAGACGACGCCAAGAACAATGAACACGAGCCCTGAGCACCACGGTTTTTCATTTCACTCTCCCTCAACTAATTTTAGGGCGCCGACCATATCAACGCCATCTCGCCAAGCGCATGGAAAGCGGGACGTCCTTACCACCAGCGGCGGCGAGCTGAGTAGTAAGCAGCGTGCCGCCAGACAATTTAAAGTCAGAGGTAATGGCGCGCTCCCTTGAGTCAAGATTGTAAAATCTGTTGGTGCGGACACTGTAAATGTAAGTGAACCAATGCCAGGGTTGATGGCCGCCGGAGCTGAATGTGTTAAAGACAAAGATGCGACCATCGGCCGTCCATTCAGCATGGGCCACACCTTCGCCGTGATTGTGGTCGCGTGATTGAAATGACTTGCGTCGCAAGAGCCTCCCCGACGCGGAGCGAATATCTACCCGACTTTCGTACGCTTCGTACCCCTTGGCGCCGACAGGAATGATTACCGCGCGAGTTGTTTTATTAGGCGAGTCGAATGACTTCGTTTGCGCGAACGCGCCAGCGACGATCAACAAAATCCACAAAACTGAGAGGGTTTTGATTAACATCGTGTCAAGCGCCGAACGGTTGAGTTACGCGGCGGCGCGATTTCATTCAAGCATCGCCGGACCAGTCATGATGCGAAACAACGCTCCCGCCGCTCGCGTCCAACGATTGTTGGGTGCGCCCCATTTTGAATAAAGCCAACTCAACACAGCATCAGCGTGGATGGTCGCGTCGACGACCCGCGGAGCGGCGGCAAAGTGAAGCCCTATGATTTCTTTCTGGCTTTCGAAAGTAATGCAGCCACAATAGACGCGATTGCTCCAATAATAGCCACCAGAGTTCCGTAGTTCGTGGCGCTTTCACCGATTGTACGTTTGTCTGAGTTGTCCTTTACTGAAGCCGCTTGTGTTCTGTGGAACACAAAATCGCCAGCGATAATGACATCACCACTTATAGTTGTCTTGTACCACTCGAAATGAGATGTTTCATGACTGACTTCATACGTTAGTTCATTGCCGTTAATCTTATATGTTCCAGTTGCAATTTGACCATGACTAAAAACAAGGAAGACTCCATCCGGCTTTAGTTCGATGTAATGCTGAGGATCGCTATCATTAACAAATCTTCCATCCGTTGTTCGTGATGAGCAGTTCGCTAAGGAAAGCGCAAAGAGTATCACCAGAAATTTTGAGGCAATGTCTTTCATTTCTCGCATCCCACGGATCGAGTAAAAAGTAACTAATTAGCACCCAACGGTTGAGTTGACGCGGCGGCGCGAATCAAGCACCCTTCGCCGCACCAAGTTAGTTACGAAACACGCTCCCGCCGCTCGCGTCCAACGATTTGTTGTGCGTCGGTCGTTCGAACAAAGCCAGTTGCGATGTCGGCTTCCAGTTGTCGGATGGCAGATTGCGCCCAAAGATAACGATCCTTGTCACGTAATGAATCTACTTGCGGAACCTTCGCCCGAACTGCATCACGGTAGCGACAATAGCCGGTCCACTTTTGGTCGAACGTTCCCAAGTTGTCAAGATTGCCGAAAGCACCCAACTCACCGCACACGCGGACATCGTAAACAGTAAACTCATTCGGCCAAAGAATGGATAGTATTGCGGTAGCCATTGGCAACATGAAACCCCAATCGGCAAGCAAAATACTTAGGCGTGCTCGGTCATCATGAGCATCATGGAGCGAGCGAGTTAGGTCGCGGACGATTGGTTCCAAAGCGTTACGTTTTTTAGGATCCTTGTCGCGCAAGCGGTTCGCGATTCTTGATTTGGCTCGGTTCGCCTTCCAGATAACGATCGAGAAAAAATCAAATGCGCCAATTGATTGCCCTGTGAGCAAACGGTCACGCACGTCTTCAAGCAGGTACCTTTCAAGGTCGTAGTAGCGCAATGGATCAGTCATCGTTGAAGAGATTGAGAGACGCATAACATGTAGTCGACACCAAAAGTGTCCCAAGACACTGGGACATTTACGGGGTCTAAATCTGTAGTCTCACGCTTTCAGCGTGAATGTGACCACATCGTCATGTGCGAGCCCCTTCGCTACCGCTCAGCGTATTGACATTACATCGGCGCCCACGAGTCTCGATCACCTATCACCCATCACTCACTACATCGCCAAGTGCGAACTGGGATCGATCCAATCCGATTGCCCTGTAGAGAAGCGCACCGCCGCTTAACGGGCGGCGATTTGCCGCAGCGCACTCTTTAGGTAATGGTCAAGGTGTTGACGACGCGTTTGAACTGTTTTCCTATGTGTGACGCAAATGCTGACGAGGCTGCGCTCACGCTGCCGATTTCCCCGCCACTGTTGAAATCATGAGATCCGTGTAAGGTCATGTTCTCCGGCGGTTTTCCTTTCAGAAAAAACAGGGTAATCCACAGCATCGCGGTATTCTGTTCCTGCGTGCCGCAACTCACCCGCTTGACACTGGAATAGTTGGCGACCTGCTTCTCTTTTTCCAACACTTTGCCACCCTCAATTTGCCAACGACCAGCAACATCTTCCACGTTATTGAGACATTCGCGAACTAGCGTATAGGTAAGACTCATGAGAGTTCTCCTTCGTTTGGTCTAGCGTTGAGAATCGACCACCAGCGACTGGTAAGCCGGTGGCGTTAAAGCGAATAATCCGTCAGCGCTAAGCTTTGGGTGCGCTGGCCGGATTCCCTTGGGATCGGGCTACTCTAAGCCCTGTAACTTGCGGTACAAGTTGCTGGCGCGCTTTATATACCAATGACCTCAGTTTTGCAACCATTTTCGTCACCATTTTCGTCGCCGTTGGCAAATATTTTGCAGGGTTGCAGAGCTTTGCACACGAAGAATGTCGAGGTTCTTATTCACACCCGGCTTCAGGTGTCTGTCGGGAAAATTAGTCTTTGTACCTTCTCCGTGTCCTCCGTGCCTTCTTAGAAACATGTCAAAAAAGTCCCTATTTTTGACCTGTTTCATTTCGCTATCTGCGCGTCGTAGACGAACAAAGCTACTCCGTGGTGCTTCTTTTCTAAAGCAATTTCAACACGGAGACACAGAGACCACGGAGCTTACACGGAAAAACCGCGTAGCGGTGAAATGTCTATAGAAGGGTAGGCACAATTGAGATGTAGTTGCTCCTTTAGGAGCGCAACCGACTATCGTTCGCCCATAAATGGGCTCTCCGAGATCGATCGGTTCGAGCTTTTCTATAAACATTGCATCCCTACGGGATTTCCCGACAGACTCCTAAAGCCAGGTGTGAATGAGACCGGATCGATCCCGAAGAATTCGACAGCCTTCGGTGTCCGAACGACTTTTTGTGCAAAGCTAGTTTGCACAGCGGACCTGTCAGCTTACAACGGACGGCGACAGGCGTCATTGAGGTGTGACGCTTATTTCAATCGGTGAACGCAAACCGTTGGCAAACTCATCGACATACTTTTTCCATGCGTCTGCTGAAGTAATCCTTCCGGCACGGTCCCAGACGAAGCCAGCCCAGTAGGAAACCGGTTTTGCAGTTCCTGCCTTCAGGACGATTAGATTATTCTGCTTGTCTTCGGCCTGCTTGTCGAACTGTTGCGGGTCGAAGACTGCTGCCACGCCTTGCATGCCTTGGTTCTTTTCCATCGGCTCCCAGATTGCGAGCCATCCGTTCGTCGCATTCAATTCAGGCTGTTCGTCTTTTACTTTCTTAAGGCCGATCGCGACCGACAGCGGTGCGTTACCCTGAACATTGTAGAAGCTTTGGAAGTGGTCCAACTGGCTGCCCGCGTCCAAGGAGATGCGCAACACTTCCGAGACCTTCGTTCCATTGACATCGAATGGTTCATAAACCAGCTCGAACATGACGCGGATAGGTCCGTTCGTCAGCACGCGTGAATCGACGAAGTTTGACGGCACGTAGAGTTGATTGCTCGCCCAGATGCCGCTGCCACCACAGCCGCGAGTTGCGCCTGCGGAATAGTCATCCATCCCTTCGCCCATGTCGGCGTGATAGTTATCGACCATGTACCAGTCGTTGATGACCAGCTTCGATATCCGCTTCGACCAAATGTCGATGGCACTGCTGGTGAGCGGCTCGCCTTTCCAGGTGATCAGCGCCTTGCCGTAGGTGCGATGCGCGATCAGATCGTTCTCCCAGGCAAAATCATCGAAACGCTCGCGCACAAAGCGACCGTAGGCTTTAAAATCGTCTTTGGTGTATTCGTGTTTCTTGCCGGCGCTTACGATAAACGTCCGGGTTTCGTTGGGCTTGAAATCGGCCTGAAAAATCACAATGTCGGGCTTGTGCAGTTCGTCATAGTCCGTATCCACCGCCTGAGCAAGCACTTCCTTGCCGGACGAATCGCGCACATGAACTTTGTTCAAATCTTTTTCGCCGAGCGCCGCGAGAACTTTTGCCGAAAGTTCAATGGTCTGGCTGCTCCTGGCAATCGGGATTTTGTTTATCGCCTTGACGGTAAGCTGAGTCTGCGCGGAACACCAGACGGACAGCACCAAACTTGTGAGCAGCAAAGAGCATGTTCGAACAAGGTGCTGAAAGATCGTCTCTCTAACCCAGTCGTTCGCGCCGAAAAAGCGTTGCGCTTTTTCTCTAGCCCAGGCGTTCACGCCTGGGCTGGATTGAGCGAGGTGAGTTTTTGAGCCCCATTTATGGGGCTTCTCGACATGGCTGGGGAGCAGCGTGGCTAAAGCCGTGGACAAAGCCTCCTGAAGGAGGCTGGCGGGAAATCCCGTAGGGATGCAATGTTTATAGAAAAGCTCGAACCCATTGATCTCGGAGAGCCCATTTATGGGCGAACGATAGTCGGTTGCGCTCCTAAAGGAGCATCTACATCTCAATTGTGCCTACCCTTCTATAGACATTCACCGCTACGCGGTTTTTCCGACGGACTCCTTCTGAAAGAGGCTGGCGAATCTGTGCGTCCTCGAGTCTCTCGCACGGATCATTTCATTTACCCACGACGACGATCACGAACGAACCGGGTTTCATTGTGCGCGTCGGTCGTCCGCCGGGCTGGGCTGGAGGCCCCTCGGAGTATTCAGCCGCGGGTAGGAATATTTTTTTCGTCTTTGGATCGAAGGCCATCGTCTTCGCGCTCGGTTGCGTCTTGACGGCGCCGGCATCCTCGTAAACGTCCGCCGACTTCTCGCGGTAGATGCTCAGGTTTCCATCTCCACACGAGAAAAAGATCAGATGCGCGTCGGGATCAAAACCAGCGTAGTCCACGCCAGCCCCAATCGGAAAGCTGTTAATGACCTTTCCGGTCGCGGCATCCATAACTACCATTTTCGGTTCGTTCCGGCAGCCGATGAATAGGCGGTTAGTCTTGGCGTCATAAGCGAGACCGGTTGGCGTCTTCGCCACGCCGATGGGAAAGCGTTGCTTTACTTCCAGCGACTTCGGATCGAAAGCGATCACTTCGGCAGTATCTTCGCTGTTGACGTAGATAAGTCCATCCTTGCCGATGATTGCCTGTTCGCCGTCACCTTTCGCTGCCACGGTTCCCACGACTTCTCCACTGGACGCATCGATCGCCGTGATGTCATGCGAACCATGATTATTCGTAAACACGCGCTTGGTGCGGTCATCGTAGTAGATGCCATCCGGACCTCTGCCCACATCGATCTTCTTAATCAATTGCAGCGTGGTCGTGTCGAACATCGAGACTTTGTGCTCGCGGCCGTTGCTGGTGAAGCCGTGCTTGAAAGCGGCAGCGATCGCGGCTCCATGAACGCCTGGCGTATCGGCGATCGTGCCGATGATTTTGCCATTGTCGGCGTCGAGGACTTCGACTTGAGTACCGTGCGAGACGTAGAGCCGGCGCGCCGAGCTGTCGATGGAAATGTAATCAAAACCACCGACGCCTCCAATCGAGTAGTGGCCGACAACTTTGTAGCCGGTGCCGCTTTGAACCAACAAACCGCCGAACAAGACGACGGCCAGCATTGTTTTAGTCATTAGCATTTCTTAGTTTCTCCTTTAATTTCAGATGGAACGCTTACTATCCTGAGACGTTTCCGGGCCGCGATGGTTACAAATCGGCAGAGGTAGTTTAGCTAACTACTTCGCGCGTGGATCCATACTGACGACAAGTGCTCGAGTGTAGCTCTTCCCATTGACGGTTAACCTCACCGTATATGCACCCGGAAGCACCGCCGGCGCGCGACCACCGAAGAAGTTAGCGGTGACGGCTGCGGCAGCGCCTCCTCCACTTCCCGGGCCGGTTCGTTGAGGCGGCGTCGGACGCAGATCCCAAATCCACCTATGCATGCCCGCTTGATTTGAAAGCGGCTTGGGAGCACGAACCCATGAGGTTGGGATGTTGAGCGCGTCAGGGTTAATCGTTGGCGGTTTGTCGTCGCTCGAGTAGCGCCGTATCACTTCACCAGAGGGATCGAGAATCTCCAGCGTGACTGGCCCGGTCGCATTCGATCTTAAATAGTAATCTATCATTGCGCCGTAAGGAGGATTTTCGGCGAGCGCTTCATCGCGCGGCATGGGCGTGCCGTTGTCGGTGCCGGCGGGCATATTGATCGCATCCGTCGGGTTCCATGCGTCGCCACGATCAAATCGTTTTCGTGAATCGCCAGGTCGCGCATTGAAGTTGCCGGCAGATTGAGCTGCAGCGATTGCCAGTGATCGCCATCATCGAATGAAACGAAGACAGCGCGTTCGGTGCCGGCGAATAACAAACTTTTTCGTCTTGGATCTTCTTTCACGGTCTGCACATAGATACCTTTCGGCAGCCCATTCGTGATTTCGATCCAGGCCTTCCCCGCGTCACGCGTACGATAGATGTGTGGCTCGTAATCTTCGAGTTGATGTCGCTCGACTGCGGCGTAAGCTTCATTCACGTCGGAGTGCGATGCGTCCATCATCGCGACTTTGCTCCATGAAGTCAGCGCGGGTGGCGTGACGTTCTGCCAGGTTTTGCCGTCATCATTCGTCAAATGAATCAAGCCGTCGTCAGTTCCTACCCAAATCACGGACGCGCGCAGAGGCGAAGGCGCAATCGTGTAAATCACTCCGCGGCGTTTGTCTTGCGGCGCGTCAGCAGTGGCGGCTTGGTTGAGGTTCGGCGGCACGCCGGGATCTTCGCGCGTCAAGTCCTGACTGATCTGCGTCCAGCTTTCACCGCCGTTCGTGGTCTTATAGAGAAATTGATTTGCGAAATAGAGCGCGTGCGGGTCGGCAGGCGAGAAAACCAGTGGCTGGGTCCAGTCGTGACGATATTGATTTGGCTGTCCGCGAGTTTCAGGCGAAACGTTCCTGGTTTCACCAGTGACCACGTTGCATCGCGTAACCGTGCCGCCGAAAAGAATCTCAGGATGCAGCGGATCAGGCGCCGTGTATCCCGATTCGCCGCCGGCACACGCGCCGGTCCAGTCATGCATGGAAATCTCTGAGTGGCCGCTCCGCGAAGGAACACTGATCGCTCCGCTGTCCTGCTGTGGTCCCGTTACCCAATAAGGGAAGCGATAATCCGGCGCGACGTGATAAAGCTGCACGGTCGATTGGTTGTACCAGGAACTCCAGGTCTCGGCGCCGTCCACGGTCACAATCGCGCCCTGATCGCTGCCGACGATCATGCGGTTTGGATCGTCGGGATAAATCCAGACCTGATGATAATCGTCGCCGCCGGGCGCGCCTTTGATCGCCGTCCACTTCTGACCGCCATCGGTCGATCGATAGACGGACGTGTTCGACACGTAAACAGTGTCCGCATTCTTTGGATCGGCGGTGATTTTCTCGAAGTACCAGCCGCGATCCCACAATCTCTTATCGCTGGAAAGCCGGGTCCAGGTTGCGCCCGCATCTTCCGAGCGAAAGATGCCGCCCTCCTTCGCATCGACGGCGGCATAAATCCGATTGTGACTAAGCGGGGAGACTGAGATACCAATCCTTCCGCGGCCTTCGGTGGGAATCCCCTGATCGATTTCGTTCCATGTCGTGCCGCCATCAGTTGATTTGAAGATGCCACCACCGGGCCCATTCGCCGGAGCGTAGATGAACCACGGCGGACGACGCACGTTCCACAGCGTTGCGTAAACAATCTGCGAGTTGCTTGGATCGAAGTTGAGATCGATGGCGCCAACATTTTCATCCTTGAACAAAACTTTCTGCCAGGTCGCGCCACCGTCGCGTGAACGATAGACGCCGCGATCCGGATTCGCTGCATAGGCATGACCAAGCGCCGCGACAAACACGATGTTCGGATTCTTCGGATCGACGATGACGCGGCCAATCTGGCGCGTGTTCTCAAGACCGATATGCTGCCAGGTCTTTCCCGCATCGTTTGTCTTGTACATGCCATCGCCAAACTGGATCGAGTCGCGCATGTCTGCTTCGCCGGTGCCGACGTAAACCACATTCGGATTCGATGGCGCGACGCCGATTGCTCCAATTGATCCGACGTTCGCCGAATCGAATACCGGATTCCACGTCCGTCCCGCATTGTTCGTCTTCCAAACGCCGCCACCGACCGATCCGTAATAGAAGGTTTCCGGCTGCCCCGGCACACCGCTGACAGCATTGATACGCCCGCCGCGAAACGGGCCAATCAATCGCCAGCGCAAACCGGAATAAAGATTTGAATCATACTGTTGCGCGTTTGCGACCGGCGTTAGAAATAAAAAGCCAATGACCAGCGCAATTGAAAGAGATGCTAGTTTGCACACGAGCATTCGCGAAGTTTTGGGCATCGATAAGCTCTCCATAGAATTCGGTTTGGTTAGATCAATACTCACTCCGGAACCGCCGGTACATGAACCATGCAAACACACCAGGAATCAGAAAAATAACGAGCATCACAAAGTTGATGCCTTCGATTTGCTCTTCGTAGATTGTTCCCAGGATATCGTGGAGACCGGTTTGGTGCCGAAGGACGCTCCTTACATAGTGCGCTTCACGCAGACCGATCCAGACGAACCAAAGAATCGTAAAGACGAGACAAACAATAGAAATCGTTTTTCTGGTGGACGGGCTCATTTGCTGAAAATTAACTAGCCGGCAAATAGTAAATCGGAAATCGCTTATAGTAAAAGGGGCGGGAAAGTAGACTTCTTGCCGATACATCTAAGAGCGTGACGAAGGCTCCAGAACGTGACAGGAAATTCCGGATGGATGAGTAGCGCATTCGTAAGAGTGTAATACGATCCTTTCCTGCGAGCGTGCTTGAAATCTCCGATGAAAACCAGAATGCGCGATAGTTGAAGTTGATTCTCCATTTCGGCGAACAAGCATATCCAACTTGGTACTAGACTACAGGTGTGGCCTAAGTAGCCCACGAGCTAAAGATATTATCAGCGCTTGAGTGGCTACTAAAAGACGTAACCGCAAAGAAGCACAAAGGAGTCTACAGATTATTGACCACGCTGCGGATTCCTTCCTTTGTCATCTTTGCGGCGCTTTGCGAATCTCTTTGCGTCCTTTGCGGTTTCATTCTTGTCGAGGATCGCCGATAAAAAACAGAACCGCAAAGAAGCGCAAAGGACTCTACAGATTATTAACCACCCTGCGAATTCCTTCCTTGAGTCTCAGTACGTTGAAGTTCATCAGAAGACCGAGCCTACAGTTCGCCAATTTCAGGTAGGTTAGTACCTGCGCTAGATGGATGTCATTGAGGCACTCGACTGATTTGACTTCGATAATCAACTTCTTCTCGACCATGAGATCGATTCGATAACCGCACTCCAACTTAACGTCGTGATAAACGAGGGGAAGCGGCTTTTGCGGCTCCACGAAGAGTCCGGAGTTGACGAGTTCGTAGTCCAGGCAGGCGGCATAGGCAGACTCCAGAAGTCCCGGACCCAGGGCGGAATGAACCCGCAAGGCACATCCGATTACGATATTCGAGGCTTCGTTTTCTGTCATCTTTGCGGCCCTTTGCGAATCTCTTTGCGTCCTTTGCGGTTCATTCTTGTTGAGGATCGCCGATAAAAAGCATAACCGCAAAGAACGCAAAGATGAACCGCAAAGAAGCGCAAAGATTCAGCGAAAGCTAATCACTCAACTGCCTATTTCTCAGAATCCTTCTTCTCATCCTTCGTTTCTTTCTTTGGCAGCTCCGGCGCGGTGAAATCCGGCAGTGGGTCGCCCCAGATATAATGATTGAACCAGGCGAGATTATGCTGCATCACGGCGCGCATCGATTTTGGTTTCGTGATGCCGTGACCGAAACCTTTGTAGACTACCATCTCGACTTTGATGCCGCGATCTTCCAAACCCTGGCGTAGCTCGTAAGCATTGGCAATCGGGACGCGGCGATCGAGTTCGCCGTGCTGGATCAGCGTCGGCGTCTTCGCGGTTTTGAGGTATGACATGGGGGAAGTCTTTTCGTAGATCGCCGGATCTTCCGCTGGGTTATTGCCGAGATAATTGATCGTGAAAGGCGTAATGTCGGTGTTGTAGTAATAAGTGGACCAGTTTGAGATTCCCGCGCCAACTGAAATCGCAACGAAACGATCGGTTGAAGTCGTCAGAAATGCTGAGATATAACCACCCTGGCTCCAACCCATGCATGCGACTTTGCTTTTATCAACCCAACCTTTGCTAATCAGATAATCAACACCGGACAAAACATCCCACGCGTCGCCCACGCCGAGGTTGCGCATGTTGAGTTTGCGAAACTTCTCGCCGTAGCCCGTGCTGCCGCGATAATTCACTTTGAGAATCATGGCGCCTCGCGCTGCCCAAATATCCGATGGATAATAGCGAGCGTCCGGAGTTAGGAGCAGCGGGCGATCGATTCCAGTTGGTCCACCATGAATGATGCAGAGCAGTGGATATTTCTTCGTCGCGTCGAAATCAGCCGGCTTGATGAGAATTCCTTCGATGGTGGTTCCATCCTGACTAGGCCACGAAATTACTTCGCGCGTGCCGAGCGTGAAGCCTCGCGCTTGCTCGGTTAAGTCGGTCAGTTTGTGCGGCGCGAAGTTTCGCATGTCAGCGACGAATACTTCGTTCATGCTGGTCGGCGAACCGGCCACAAATGCCATCCGATCGGCCGAACGCGTTAGTGAGAACGCGCCGGCCATCAAATTGTCAGGGGCCGAGATGCGCGTGATTTTTCCACTGGCAGGATCGACACGGAACAGATGCGAGGGCGTTTTCTGTTGTGCGACGAAATAGATCCCATCGGCTTTCCACTCGATCAAACCCGGACTCTCATCAAAGCTGTCCGTAATCGATCGGGGCTTGCCACCCTCGACAGACACAACGGCAAGCCGCGAGTTGCTCGCGAAGTAGAGCTTGTCTCCCATGGCCGACGAAAAGACAATCTGCTTGCCGTCTGGCGAGAATCGAGGATTGTTATCGGGCCCTGGCTGATCGACGACCTTCTTAACTGAATCGTCACTCAGTTTCAATAGATAAATATCCGAAGTGGCGCCTTGAATAAGATCAGGATTGACTGTTGCGCTGAAGGCGATCGTAGAACCGTCCGGCGACCATGAAAACGAATCGACGCTGAAATCTTTTTTCTGCGTGCGCTGCTTTCCAACTACGGGCGTCTTGATCGCCTCAGCCACCTCGAACGTCCAGAGATGAACGTAACTGTAACCCTCGCGCACCACGTCATAATCACCGAAGTATTCTTTGCGATCCTTGAGCGGTTGCGGCGGCGGTTCGGTGGCCGTATATGCGATGGTCGTCCCGTCTTCAGACCACGCGAAATTATTGATGGCGGTTTCAGATTTACTTAGCTGTTGCGCTTCGCCGCCTTGCGGATTGATCAGAAAAATCTGGTTCTTGTCTTCAACGCGATTGCTCAAGAAGGCGAGCCATTGTCCATCAGGCGACCATTTCGGATTCGTCGATGACTTCTCGCCGCGCGTCAATTGAAAGCTCTTGCCGCTATCGCTTGCGACCAGCCAGATCTGAATGATGAAAGCGTCTTGCTTAAAATCACCGTAGCTCGTTGTATAAGCGATCCACTTGCCATCCGGCGAGATCTGCGCGCCGCCTACGGATTTGACTGTCAGTAGGTCATCGACGGCCGGCACGTGACGAGGATGGTTAGCCTGAAACGCAATAGCGAGAGCAGCGAAAGCAAGGAGGGTTAGCGCAGCAGTTAATCGTCTAATCATCGATCGATCCCTTTCACGAGGTAGTTTGGACTTCAGTCTGTGATTCATTAATGCAACGCTCACAGACTAAAGGAACGCCTGATCAAGCCCTGTTGACGCGTAGCGTCAGCGTGAGTTTAGCCCGGGGTTTCAACGCCGGGTAGGATCCACGAAACATTTGCGTCGCGACGCCTGAAAAACAGTTTGAGAATATTGGGAAATCAGTCGTCGCTACGCGACGAGAACAACTTACCACGCGCTCCCCGGCGTTGAAACGCCGGGCTAGAGTCACGCCAACGCTACGCGTCGAGGATACCTGATCAGAGTCCCCTAAAGTCTATTCTACTTACACGACGCCCTCAGGTTTCTCCGGCGCAGGTTCGCCGAGTTTACGAGCGTCTGAGAGCGCTTTCTTTCGCGCCCGACGAATATAAGCGCGCAGCTCTGGCCGCTCCAAATCTTCCGAAGCCTTCATCGTGATGTGACGAATCACTTTTCCCGAGCCCTGAAGAATGCCCTTCGGATCATCTAGCGAAGCACCATCATTAAATCCCAGATTTACATGGTTAGAGTAAACCGCGATGTGAAAAATGCCATCGCGCAAACGGTCACTCGTCCCATAGCCAATGGCAACGGTGCTGTACGCATCGTAAATATTTTCATAACACGGCGCCATCTCTTCGAGCACGAGCGCCCGAAGTTCCAGGGCCAGCTCCTGAATCTCAGGATCAAACGGCTTAAGGAATTTAGTTAGTGATGGCGGCGGTCGATGGGCCATGTGATCTCGTTTAGGGGCGGACTAGTCCCCGCCAGGCAGATTCGATTAACGGCTCTCAGGCAGGCGGTAGCCCATCGCTAAACGAGTAAATGAAGCGTTTAGGCCTGGACCGAAAAATTACAAAACTTGAAAGTCAATCGTCTGAGTAGCATTTGTTCCGGCGATACTGTCTGTGATCGTCACTCGCAAGTCGTATTTGCCTGGCGTGAGAGTGTCCAGCGAAAGTTCTTCACCAAAAGGAATTCTATCC
>WNFT01001796.1_pt1 | contig 18196 bp, 18 predicted proteins | sample 5400191 | NCBI WGS metagenome assembly WNFT01 (sample SAMN13153359, study PRJNA577476) | soil metagenome | isolation source: 80 cm saprolite under Madrone tree | place: USA:California | collected 2016-06-14 | reverse complement strand
CTTCCTTTCCTCCGCCCCAGCCACGATGGCAGCCGCGAGCGGATGCTCGCTGCCGCGCTCGAGGGTGGCCGCCAAACGCAGGAGGTCGGACTCCGTTTGCCCCGGCGCAGTCACGAGCGAGACCAGACGGGGCTTGCCTTCGGTGAGCGTGCCCGTCTTGTCCACGACGAGCGTGTCGACCCTTTCCAGGATCTCGAGCGCCTCGGCGTTTTTGATGAGGACGCCGGCCATGGCGCCGCGCCCCGTGGCGACCATGATCGACATCGGCGTGGCCAGCCCGAGGGCGCACGGACATGCAATGATGAGCACCGCCACCGCATTCACGAGAGCGTAGGCCATCCGCGGCTCGGGTCCGAGCAGGCCCCAGACGGCGGCAGAGATCACGGCGACCGCAACGACCGCCGGCACGAAGGAGGCGGAGACTGTGTCAGCGAGCCGCTGGATCGGCGCCCGGCTCCGCTGGGCGTCGTTCACCATGCGCACGATCTGGGCGAGTAGCGTGTCGCGACCGACCCGCTCGGCTCGCATCACGAAGCCGCCGGCCCCGTTCACGGTGCCTCCCGTGACACGGCTCCCGGGCGCCTTCTCCACCGGGATCGGCTCGCCGGTCACCATCGACTCGTCGACGGGGCTGGTGCCCTCCAGGACGACCCCGTCGACCGGCACGCGCTCTCCGGGACGCACTCGGAGGCGATCGCCCGGCCGGACCTCGTCGAGCGAGACGTCTTCCTCGCCGCCGTCGTCGCGGACGCGTCGGGCCGTCTTGGGGGTCAGGCCGAGAAGCGCCTTGATGGCGCTGCTCGTCTGGCTCCTGGCCCGCAACTCGATCACCTGCCCCAGGAGCACGAGCGTGGTGATGATCGCGGCCGCCTCGAAGTAGAGCTCGACCTCGCCCCCGTGCGTGCGGAAAGATTCAGGGAAAATGCCCGGCGCCAGCGCCGCGACGACGCTGTAGACGTACGCCGTGCCAGTGCCCAGCGCGATCAGCGTGAACATGTTCAGGCTGCGGTTGACGATCGACGCCCACCCACGTACGAAGAACGGCCAGCCACCCCAGAGGACGACCGGCGTCGCCAGGACGAGCTGCAGCCAGGTGATGAGCCGGCTCGACAGCCCGTGTCGGAGCGGCTGGCCGGGAAGCATGTCGCCCATCACGAACGCGAGCAGCGGTACGCTGAGCGCCACGCTGACCCAGAACCGCCGGGTCATGTCTCTGAGCTCGGCGTTCTCTTCGTCGCCCGTCACCGTTCGGGGCTCCAGGGCCATGCCGCAAATCGGACAGAAGCCCGGAGCGTCGCGTACGATCTGGGGATGCATCGGGCAGACGTACTCGGTCCGCGGAGCCTGCGCGGGGCCAGCGACTGGCTCCAGCGCCATGCCGCACTTCGGACAGGAGCCGGGTCGCGGTTGCCGGACCTCCGGATGCATGGGACAGGTGTACATGCGCCCCGGGGTCATTTCTCGAGTATCACCTGCACCGCCTCGGCAACTTCCTTGCCGGCCTCGTGCTTGGTGCTAAGGCTCACCACCCAGCCCGGTTTGAGGTCGCTGAGAGTCAACCGCTGCTCGACGAACCCCGTCGTCCCGGGCGCCGTGGCCCGCGCGAACTTGACGATCTTCGTCGTCACGTCCCGCATCTTACCCTTCGCCGTTGTCTGAAGCCTCAGCGTGTTGGCCGAGGCGTCGATCGCTTGCACAGTTCCCGAGATCGGCGCCTCGTCCAGGACGGCGGCGCCGGCGCCCACGAGACCGCAGATGACGAACGCCACGATCACGAACAATGCTTTGGTCACATCATCCTCCTTGTCCGGCTGTCCGACCCTCACCGGGCCCCCCGCCTCTGCCGCTCGTCCGCCACGGGACAGCGACAGGACGTAGAACACCAGATCCCACGCCTGGTCAGGCTCGAGCGAGTCGGCGTACGAGGGCATCGGGGTGCCGGCCAGTCCCGTCACCAGCGTCCGGTAGATGTCCTCCTGCTGGCCGCCGTTCTTGAACCGCTCCGGTCTGGTGAGGTCTGTGGCCGCAATCGGCAGATCGCGATTGTCTTTCAGGGTCGGGGCCGACGGCCCGTCGCCGCGCCCACGCTCGCCGTGACAGGCCAGGCACTCGGCGTCGGCGTAGAGCTGCTTGCCGCGGCTGAGGCGCTCGGGGATGACGGGCGGCGCAGCCGGCACAGCAACAGTCTTAATCTTCCGCCGCTCCCAGAAGCCGCGGTTGAGGCTCTTGACGTACTCGATCATCTCGAGGCGCTGCGCCTCTGGCATGTAGCGAAAGCTCGGCATGATGCGGTGACCCCGGAGACCGATCGTCATGGCGCCGGCCGTGCTGCGTACCCCCTCCGTGACGGTGCGGAACAGGTCCGCCGTCGTCGGCAATTGCCCAGTGGGGGTTGACCGGAACTTGAACGCCGCACTCGTGAAGTCGCGGGGCTGCGGAGCCCGCCGAGGCGACAGCATCGGGCCTTCGCGCGTAGCGGTTCCGCCGGATCTCGTCCAGTAGCGTCGGCTCCCGCTGCAAGAGTGACAGCCGTACCCCTAACGAGAAACTCTTCGCTTCTTTTCGACGCCTCCTGCGGTCTGAGTGGCGAACAGAAGGACGGCGGCGGTGATCGCCGACGAGAAAACCTCGTCAGCCGGGTGATCACCGCCGCCCCTATCGGCTACGTGCCGACCGGTGTGCCCGGTGGTCCCCCACGAAGACGACCAATTGCGACCCAGACAAACACGATCAGGCTCGCGAGAAGGGCCAAGCCGAGTAACGCCGCAAGCCCGCCTATCAAGGCGGTCCCGATGCCGCAGCCTTGCATGACCATGTCTGACATGACGAGGCTCTCCCTCCCGCTACCCGTTGGTGCTCAGGGAGAGCACCCGATTGATTTGAGCCGTCACGGTCGCGACATCGCCGCGGTCACGGACCGTAGCATCAAGCGGGAACACAAACTCCGTGCACCCGTAGGCTGTCTTGCCGTCGGGGAGTGGTACCGGCGCCAGGGTATGGGTGAACACGCGGACTCGGTCCTTCTCGACCTTTAGACCGAGCACGCTCAGCCTGGTCCCCTTGGGAAGGGTGAAGCCCCCTGGGCCCGCCTTGACCGAGCCATCAGGAGCGACGGTGACCTCCGCATAGTCCCGCACGTGGAAACGCGGAGACTTCGTGTTGGCCTGGATCACGCGGAGCTTCTTCGCTGACGCGCGTTCGGCCTGAAGTACGAGAACGGCCCCGGGCTTGAACACGTAGCCCTCAAGCGCCGGATTCGCCGCTTCCATGTGAGACGGTCGTAGATGTTCCTGCAGGCCTCGGCGAATTGCATCGTCATCTCCGGAGTACGCGAGACCCGGCAGAAGCCAGACGCTCAATCCGAACGCCATCACCAATGACATCAATCGCTTCAGCATGATCAGATTTCTCCTAGCTGGAGGGCAGTGCCCCAGCAGGGGCGCGCGAGCCGGACCCCAGCCGAACCGAACTGTTAGTGGCCGAATCTACGGGTTATAGCGGACTACGCAGCGGAGAGCGGAGACTTCGGAGGGGGTTCGTGCGTGCAGAGCCCGATCGTGACCGGAACCGGCTCAGGTTGAGGTACCAGGGCGGCTACCGCTTCTGGAGTCATGGCCGGCACCGGCGCTGGACACGCTATGGGAGTGCAGATCAAGTGGCAACTCGCCGCCGCCGCTGCGCAGTCCCCAAAGGCAATCGCCATCGGTCCAAACAGCACCCAGACAGCCAAGAGCACTAGACTCAGGATACGGCGACCGTTCATGACTTCACCAGTAGATCTCCACGTGTGAGACGCGGTCTTGGCTGTCAAGGATTCGCCGTCGCTCCGAAGAGAGAGTGGCCGCATACTGACGCGTCATCATCTCCCCTCGCCCGTTCGCCCATATGGCCCGGCCGCCCATCCCTAGCTTCCCGATCGCGCTCGGGTGGCTTCCGCGCGCAGGAAGAAGCTGCCCTCGGTGACAATCTGCTCGCCCGATTTGAGCCCTTTGAGGACTTCGACGCGGTCGCCCAGTGTCGCGCCCAGCTTCACCCGCCGCTCTTCGAACTGCCCCTCGCCTTCGGAGGACGGGATGTAGACGACCGACTGGTCGCCGACGGTCTGGACCGCTTGCTGTGGGATGACGACTCTCTGGCGGTTGCCGCCCTCCTCGAAGCTCACGGTCACGTACATGCCAAGGCGCAGGTCACCGGTCCGGTTGGGCACCTCCACGCGGACCTTCGCCGTCCGCGTCGCCGGGTCGACCCGGGGATCGATGTAGGCGACGCGACCGCGCAGGACATTCTGGGCCGCCGCCGGGACCGTGACCGTCGCCGGCGTTCCGATCCGTACGCTGCCGAAGTCCTTCTCATAGAGATCCCCGATGACCCAGACCGTGCGCAGATCGGCAACGACAAAGAGATCCTGTCCCGCACTGACGACCTGGCCGGGGTTCACCGTGCGGGTGATGACGACCCCCTCGACCGGCGAGGGGACGACGACGTCCGAGACGACCTGGGACGCCTCCTGGAGCGCGGCGACGCGCTTCGGTGAAAGGCCGAGGAGCAGCAGCCGCTGCCGGCTGGCCGCGACCTCGGTCTCGTGCCCAAGGTGGATCGCCGTCACCTCCTCGAGCTCTTGCCGGCTGGCCGCGCCGATCGCCTCCAGCTTCTGAGTCCGCTCAACCTTCCGGTGGTCGGCCTCGAGCATCGCCTGCATCGAGAGGTACTTCATCTGCGCCTCGGCGAGCTCGTTGCTGAAGATCACCGCCAGCGGGTCTCCCCGACGCACTCGTGATCCGAGCTCCGCGGACACCCTCGTCACGATCCCCCCGACCAGCGCGCTGACCCGCGTGTCCCGGTACGCATCGGAGGCCACGGTGGCCGGCACTGTGATGCGCTCGACGCCGGCCTGGCTCTCCACCGCCGCCGTCCTGATGCCGGCTCGGGTGACGGCGTCCGGCGTCAGCGTCACCTGCGCCGGCTCGTCCACGACTGGGCTCGTCTCCGCCGACGCGGTCGACGAGGGCCCGGGGGTCCCAGCGCGCGCCGCCGATTGGCCCACCGGCGTCGCTCCTCTCGGACTCGAGGCCTTCCGGTCGTTCCATACGACCCCTCCGATCAGGCCAGCGCCGACGAGCGCCACGGCTAAGACGGCCCGACCCAGGTAGGCGCGAGCTCGGTCGCGTCCTGCCGGCCTGTTCATGTCGAACATAGGTCCTTCCCTCACTGAATCCGTCCGGTCGCCCGCAGCACGTCGACGGCGGCGTCCCACCGTTGCTTCAGCACCTCCGTGTACCCCATCTCCAGCTCGATGAGCCGGCGCTCCTCGGCGATGACGTCGAGCAGAGACCCGCGACCGAGCGTGTAGCTCTGCCGGATGACGCCGAGATTCCGGCGGGCGGTGTCGAGCACCTGCGCGGCGTAAATGTCCCTCGCGCGCTCGGCGGCGTCGTACTGCGCATACGCCGCGCCGACCTCCTCCCGCACGACGAGATCGGTCGCCTGCCGGCGCTCTCGCGCACCCTCCAGCTCGGCGGTGGCGGCGGCGATGTTGCCCTGGTTGCGGTTCCGAACCGGCAGCATGATCGACACCCCGACGGTCACCATGTTGAAAGTGTCCATGATTGCCCGGAGACGGCCCGCCGAGTCGAATCCTTTCACGTCGAACCCTGTCTCCTGCCGCTGGTACTGGCCGAAGAGACTCGCGTCGACCCGTCCGTCGGCCCGTTCCTTCTCCACCCGCGCCGCGGCCAGGCGCTCCTCCAGTTCGCCCATGCGGAGGTCGGGCCGTTGCTGGAGCGCGATGTCGATGGCGGTGGCCGCCTCGGGCAGGGTGAGGGGGCCTTCGAGGTCGCCGGTGACACCCAGCGGGGCCGGCGCGGCGAGCCCGACGAGGGGCATCAGCTGGAGCCGCAGGCTCTCAAGCCGGCCGATCTGACCCGCCCGCTGGGCCTCGAGCCGCGTCACCTCGACCCGCAGCAGCTGCTCGTCGAGCGCCGGCGTCGCGCCTTGCGTCACCCGTTGGTGGATGAGCGCCTCCGTCTGCCGGTTCGCGGCGAGCAAGTCGTCGGTGACGCGGACGTCGCGCGCGGCGCCGAGCACGGCGCCGGCCTTCACGCGCACCTCGGCGGCGAGGCGCCGCTCGCGATCGGCGACCTCCGCCTCCTTGACGGCGAGCTCGCGGGCGGCCACTGCCACTCGCGCGTCCTTCCGGCCCCCGAGGTCTAGCGGCCACGAGAGCCCGATCATCTGCATGTTGTCGGTCCCGGTGGCGTTCTGGGTGCCGCTGAGATCGAGCATGGGATTGGGCCGGAGGCCGGCCTGCCGGAGCCGACCCTTCGCCGCCTCGATCGCGGCCCGGGCCGCCCGCAGCTCCGGGTTGGCAGTCAGCGCGCGGGCCACGAGGCCATCGGCCGTCACCGAGTTCCTCGCCGGCTCCTGGGCCCAGCTCACGGAGGCGCCGACCACGGCCACGATGACGAGCACGGTCAGGGAGCGGATCATGGCGGCCTCCTCTCTAGCGGACCGGGACCGAAAACTTCGTTGACCCCTTCCCCGCCGGCCCGTCCCACCTCACCGTCACCTGCCGGGTGCCGCTGTCGGGGAAGGTGATCGTGCCGGCATAGCGACCGGGCGTCTTGTCCGGCGACAGAGTGGCCCCGGCCAGCATCGGCGCCATCCCGGGCATCGTCATGCTGGTGCTGAGGGCCACCGTGCCGACGTCCACCGGCTGTTTGGTCGCGGCCGAGGTGAACTGGAGGACAAAGGCGTTGTTCCCCCGGGTCCACTGACCCGATTCGCTCGACAGCGTGACGACGAGGTCCTTCGTCTTGTGCGTCGTGATCGGCTTCAACTCCGCCGCCCAAGCCGCGGCGGCGGTGATCGCGAGCAGTGTCGCACATACGACGAGCACGCTTCTCCGATGCATGGTCAGGCCTCCTCCTTCGTGTTGTCTCAGGGGCTGTCTCACTGTTGTCTGACTGCTGTTCCGTCGACGTCGGCCGGCGCCGGGCGGGTCCCGCTGCGGTCCTCCGCGCCCTCCGACGTCTCGGCGCGGCGGAGCTCGCGCTCGCGGAGCCAGGAGAACATCACGGGCGTCACGATCAGGACGAGGCCGAGCGAGCTCACCATGCCGCCGAGGACGGGCGTCGCCAGCGGCTTCATCACTTCGGCTCCGGTCGAATGGCTCCACATGATGGGCAGCAGGCTCGTCACGACTGTGGACACCGTCATCACCTTCGGGCGCAGCCGGAGCAGCGCCCCCTCCGTGACCGCCTCGAGCAACGCCGCGTGGGTCAGCCGTCCGCCCAGCGCCTCCCGCTTCTGGACGACCGCCTCCTCCAGGTAGATGACCATCACGACAGCGGTCTGGACCGCCGTCCCGAACAGCGCGATGAAGCCAACCCAGACCGCGACCGAAAAGTTGTAACCGAGGAAGTACTGGAGATAGATCCCACCGGCCAGCGCGAAGGGGACGGCCAGGAGGATCTGTGCGGCGTCCAAAAAAGACCGGTAGGTGAGGTAGAGCAGGATGAAGATCACGGCCAGGACGACCGGAATCACGATCTGGAGGCGCTGGCGGGCCCGGATTTCGTTCTCGTACTGGCCGCTCCACTCGATGTACGACCCCTCGGGGAGCCGCACGCGCTCCGGGACGACGCGCCGGGCCTGCTCGACGAAGCTCCCGACGTCCCGGCCGCGGACGTTGAGGAGCACGGTGACCACGAGGAGACCGTTCTCGCTCGAGATCATCGAGGGGCCGGCGACCGACCGAATGTCGGCGAGCTGGGCGAGCGGGACCTGGGTGCCGTTCGGCGCCGCCACCAGCACGCTCCCGATCGCGGCCGGATGTGATCGGTACTGCGGGGCATAGCGGACTCGGATCGGGAAGCGCTGCCGGCCTTCGATGGTGAGCGTGAGATTGGTCTCCCCGACCGCCGTCTCGATCACGTCCTGGATCGCGCCGACGGTGATCCCATAGCGCGCCGCCGCTGCCCGGTTCGGCCGGATGTCGAGGTAGGGGGCTCCCGTGACCTGCTCCGGGTAGACGTCGACGGCGCCGGGAATCGTCCGCAGCACGTCGGCGATGGCGCGCGCCTTCTCCTGGAGCACCGTGAGGTCGTTCCCAAACACCTTGACCCCGACCTCCGACCGAATCCCGGTCGTCAGCATATTGATCCGGTTGATGATCGGCTGGGTCCAGATGTTCGACACGCCCGGCAGCGTCGTCGCCTGGTCCAGCTCGCCGATCAGCTTCTCGCGCGTCATGCCGGGCCGCCACTCAGACTCGGGCTTCAGGCTCACGATCGTCTCGGTCATGTTGACGGGCGCCGGGTCGGTCGAGGTGTCGGCGCGGGCGATCTTCGCGACGACCGCCGCCACCTCCGGGACCCCCGCAATGGCCGCGTTCTGCTTCTTGGTGATCGCAATCGCCTGGGGCAGCGAGATGGCCGGGTCGGTGACTGGCATGAACATCAGGTCGCCCTCGTTCAGGGGCGGCATGAACTCAGAGCCGATCCGCGGCACCAGGACCAGCGCGCCGCCGAGGACGACGGCCGCCACGCCGAGGGTGAGGAGTCGGTGCCCGAGCGCCCAGCCGAGCACAGGACGATAGATCCAGACGAGGGGGCGCATGATCGGGTTCCCCGCCTCGCCACGAATCGTGCCACCGATCAGCAGACTACAGAGGACGGGCACCAGCGTGACCGACAGGACCGTCGCCCCCGTCATCGCGAAGGTCTTCGTGAACGCCAGGGGATGGAACAGCTTGCCCTCCTGGCCGGTCAGGGCGAACACCGGGATGAAAGCCAGGATGATGATCGCCATCGAGAAAAAGATCGGGCGGCCCACCAGGCGGGTGGCATCGGAGACCGTGGCCAGCACGGCCCGGCGATCGCGCGGGTTTACGCCGCCCTTCTCTATGAAGCGGAAGGCGTTCTCGGTGACAACGATCCCCGCGTCGACCAGCACGCCGATGGCGATGGCGATGCCGGCCAGCGACATGATGTTCGAGCTGATCCCGAGGTAGCGCATGAACAGGAAGGCGGTCAGCACCGCCAGCGGCAGCGGGATCGTCACGATCAGCACCGACCGCACGTGGAGGAGGAACAGGATGTTCACAAGGGTGACGACGATCGTCTCCTCGATGAGCGCGCGCTTGAGCGTGTGCACCGCGCGCGCGATGAGTGCCGACCGGTCGTAAAACGAGACGATCCGGACGCCCGGCGGCAGCCCGGCCTGCAGCGCCCCGATCTTCTCCTTGACCCGGGTGATGACGTCGACGGTGCTCACCCCGTAGCGCGCCACCACGACGCCGCCAACGGCTTCGTCCGTGCCCTTGACGAGCGCCGCCGCGCGGTACGCGTTGCCAATCTTCACCGCGGCCACCTGACGCACGTAGATCGGGATCCCGTTCGCTGCGCCCACCACGAGGTCGTCCAGATCGCGCACGCTCTCGATCAGGCCAAGCCCCCGCACCACCGACCACGTCCCGCTCGCCTCGACCACGTTGCCGCCGACGTTCCGGTTGCTCCGCATCACCGCGTCGACGACCGCGGAGAGGGGGATGTTGTAGGCGCGCAGGCGATTGGGATCGAGGTCGATCTGGTACTGACGGACCTCGCCGCCGATGCTGGCGACCTCAGCCACGCCCGGCACGGCGTTGAGCTGATACCGAACGAACCAGTCCTGAATGGAACGTAGGTCGCGCAGCGAGTAGCCTTTCCCCTCGACGGAATACCAGAACACATGCCCGACCCCGGTGGCATCCGGGCCGAGTGTCGGCACCACGCCCGGTGGCATGGACTTCGTGACGAGGTTGAGGCGCTCCAGCACCCTGGTCCGGGCGAAGTAGAGGTCGACCGCGTCCTCGAAGATCACGTTGATCATTGAGAAGCCGAAGGCGGAGGAGGACCGCGCCACCCGCACGCCCGGCAAGCCCTGCAGGCTGACCGTGAGCGGATAGGTGATCTGGTCCTCCACCTCCTGCGGTGACCGGCCCGGCCAGTCGGTGAAGACGATGACCTGGTTGTCGGAGAGGTCTGGAATCGCGTCGATCGGCGTTGTCAGGAGCGCCCAGTAGCCCCACCCGCCGATCAGCAGGAAGAACGCGATGACCAGAAACCGGTTGCGCAGGGAAACGCCGATCAGCCAGTTGATCATGCTCGGCCCCGCAGTCGCCGTGGCCCGATCATGGCTCGATGCAGAGCGGTTCGACGCCGTCCCGACATTCGCGAACCCCGGTCGGTCCCGAGAGCCACTCGCCGAGGCGATCGGCGAGGGACTCCCGCGAGGCGAGGGTGGTCGGGTCGAAGGGAAAGACGAACTCGGCGCAGCCGTAGATGGCGTCGCCGCCCTCCAAGCTGACCAGGAGGGGCGCGACGGCGAAGAGGTGGACTGCGTCGAGGCCGACCCTGACGTCGAGCACGACCATCTCCGCTCCGGCCGGCAGTGTCGACTCGGTCTGCACGGCTCCGCCTGCTGCGATGTTGATGCGGGCGAAGTCCACCACGTGTTGGGGCGTCGGGTGCGATCCGGCGACTTGGACGAGCCGAAACGGCTTGGTCGCCACCGATGCTACGAGTGTCACCGACGCGCCACGCCGAGTCTCGGTCCCGGCGTGGTCCAGATGTTCCGTCTCGATCTGCGCCAGCCGAAACCGTTGGCTCACGGCGCGCGCGAGTTCACCCGGAGCCATCACAGTCGACCCGCCATCCCCCGCCACCGCTACCCGGCGAGAGGGAGCCAATGCTCGATGACCCCCTGAACCTGGGCGGCGTCCCGCGCCGTGAGCGGTGTACCGTGGAATCTGAAGACGAATTCTGTGCAGCCGTAGACAGGCTTGCCTCCGACCACGATAGGATCGGCCGTGTGGGTGAACAGCCGGATGCGATCCGGCTCGGCCTTCAGATCGAGGACCACCAGGCGGGTTCCCTTCGGCAGGCGCAGCTGGCCCGCCCCAGCTCTGATCGCCCCCTCGGTGATCTCGACCTCGGCGTAGTCCCGAACATGGAAGCGGGGGGACTTGGTGTTCGTCTGAATGATCCGGAGCGTGTTCGCGGGCACACCGTCCGCGTCGAGCGACAAGACGGCCCCCCGTTCGATGACCGTCCCTTCGTGGGGCTTGCTCTGAACCTCCAGCCGAGACAGCGGGTATCGCTGCTTGAGAACGTCCCGAAGCTGCCCGAGCGGCAGAGCCGACGGCACCGCCGGCCCGACCACGACGGCCATAACGACGACCCCTGATAACACGTGACGAGTCATGGTGCGCCTCCGTTCCGGACAACGACGTTGTTGCCGGTTGAACCATTGCCCTGTCAGGACGGCAGCCTCTCGCGTGGAGGGACTGCCCCCCTTGTCAGACAAATTCAGAGGAACTGCGGACTAGGCGGAGGCGAAGAGGAACTTCGGAGGGGGCTGGGGGACTTTCAGACTGGGCGAGGATGGTTCCGCCATCCCGGGTTCAGCTACGGTCGCCACGAGCGCCATGAGTGAGGCCGGGTCGGCGCGCTCGGTCGGCGAGAACGTGGCGCTGCAGGTTCCCTCACACGGCATCCCCATCGTCGCGCAGGGGCCGAAAGCCATCATCAGAGGGCTGACGACCACCCATAATGTAACCGCGAGGATCGTCGGGAGAGAGCTTCTTTCCCAGCGCATATTGACGTCATAGTAACACACTTGCCTCACCGATATTCTCGGACAGCGGACTCGAGCGCTCCGCCCGCGGCCGCGCGCCCGATCCGACGCGCTGGTCTTGCCGCTCGCCATCCAGAACTGGTCGCTGAAATTCCCGATCGCACCGAAAATCTTGGTAATCGCGCTCCAGCATTATCCGAGTTTCAGCTTTCGACCGCCCCAGTAGCGCCCCAAAACAGCCCCGAGCCAGGTCGCGAAAGACTATTGTAAATGGCCGAATAGGTGGTACCCCGGGGTGACTCAAACACCCGACACGCAGTTTAGGCAGCTGCTCTCCGTCTCCGAAGTTCTCGATATTTCTACCGCGGGCCCGGGCCCGCCAGGGCCACGGCGTGCCTGGACCGCCGCAGCGCCGAGTGAAACTCGTCGGTCCGCGACGGGCAAAGGTATGGGATTCTCCCTCGCGCAATTGCGCGACCTTGATATAAGGTACGCGATACCCTATATTTGGTCAGATGCCGCGTGCTAGCCCGGTTCTCCGGGAGAAAGTAGTCGATGAACAAGGAAACATCCTGGAACTGGTGATCTGGCGAATACCTACGAGTCCGCGCAGCCTCGAGCGGCGTGAGAAACCGTCTCGTGTTTGTCCGCCGAGATGAGGAGAACCCGGCGGTGCTGTACGACAATCATCCGCCGAAGGGGCATCACCGGCACGTGGAGGACGTCGAGGAAGCCTACAGCTTCGTCGACGTCGATCAGCTCCTCGAAGATTTTGTAGCGGATGTGCGACGCATAACGGGAGACGATGGATGGCCAAGACGCTAACGATCCAAATCAAGTCGGCGGGTGAGGCTCTCGCCGGGTTCCGCGACACCTTCAAAGCCGTCCAGGCGCGCCGGCGGATCAATCGACGCGAAGGTGCCTACTTCACCAGTATCGAGGCCGCGCGGAACCTCCTCACTCCTAACCGACTCGCGCTTCTTCGTGCGGTTCGATCCGGCCGCCCAGGCTCGATCTACGAGCTGGCGAAGATGGTGAGGCGCGACTTGAAGAATGTCCAAGACGATCTCCGGCTGTTGGAGAGGTACGGGCTAATCCGCATGGCCGACGCAACGAGCTCGGGCAAACGTCGAGTTCGAGTACCACAAGCTGTGTTTGACCAGATCGCGTTGAAGATCGCCATTTAGGAAACATGGGCCTGGCAAGGCCACGGCGTGCCTGGCCGCGGGGCGAGTGAAAACCCGTGGGCGTTTCGCGACGGGCAAGGGTAAGGGATTCATAGCCTCGCCAGCGCGACCTTCGCGTATTTCGCCGAGAGTTCGCGGCGCCAGACGGCACTGGAGGGTCCCCTGGAACGGTTTCGCGTCCCCATACGTCCCCAGTTTCTGGGATCCGACGGCGCCAAAACAGGGCCGGCTTGCGACAGACGCCGTGGACAACAGGTTCGTTGGCATCGGCGTCCCTCGATGACGGAGTCGTTTGGCGCTCTCCTCCTTCGACAGGTTGGCGCTCGTCGAATCAACTCGTCCGCCCTCAGCAACAACGACTGCGGAATCGTGAGCCCAAGTGCCTTGGCGGTCTTGAGTAGGGTCGAGGACTGGCGCAAAGCTCCGTAGGCTCCCCTTGGCTGTATCCGCCGTTTCCAGCTTCGTGCCCGTTTATGTTCGCCGTAAGCCGTTTCCAGCCCCCGCCACCTCAAACCCGGCGTGCCGGTTTCCGGCACCGGGCTTACCTGGTGGCTTCGCGTCACGGGTTATGCAACCTATCGGCTGGGAGCACTTTCAGGCCCGGCTCAGGTACCGCACTCCACGTCCAGCAGCAACTCGGTCACGCGAAGCCGCTCACGACATGGCGGTACTACGCGAGCTGGATCCCGACCTCGATCCGATGGGCGCCGCGGCTGGGCCAGCGCTGGGCCGACGCCCTCGACTCCCCGGCGACCTGGAACCAGAAACTGGAACCAGAATCCGAGCGGGTCTAACAAGTTCGTGAAAAGATTGGTCGGGGCGAGAGGATTTGAACCTCCGACCCCATGACCCCCAGTCATGTGCGCTACCGGGCTGCGCCACGCCCCGACCGTCGGAGGCATTGTCGCAGACCTGGTACGGCCGATCAAGGCGCGAGCAGCCGCCGCAGCGCCTCCAGGCGTTCGCGCACGCGCCGGAGCGCCGCCGCCGAGCGCGCGTCCCGGCCGCCGCTGGGGTCGGGCGGGTCCGGGCCGCGCGACTCCGCCACGAGCCGCTTCTTCGCGCCCTCGAGGGTGAGCCGCTCGTCGTACAGGAGCGTCTTGATGCGCAGGATCAGCTCGAGATCGCGGGGGCGGTAGAGACGCTGGCCCGCCGGGTTCTTCTTCGGGCGCAGCAGATTGAACTCGGACTCCCAGTACCGGAGCACGTAGGCAGGCACGCCGGTCGCCGCCTGCGCCTCGCCGATCCGGTAGTAGAGCTTGTCGACTACGTGACCGAGTTGATTCGTTGCTTGAGACCCTTGCTGGGCTTGAAGGTCAGGACCTTCCGCGCCGTGATCTCAATGCTGTCGCCGGTCTGAGGGTTCCGGCCGCGGCGCGCGGCCTTCTTGCGGATCCGGAAATGGCCGAACCCCACGATCTTCACGTCCTCGCCCTTCTCGAAGCACCGGAAGATGATGTCGAAGACCGACTCCACAACGGATGCCGATTGACGCTTGGAGAGCCCGTGCGCGGCCACCGCGTTGATCAGATCGTTCTTCGTCACGTTACCCCTCACCTCCCTCGACCGAAGCAACCGACTCCCGAAGCCAGGCCCGGTAGGCCGCGGCGCCCGCCGCGACGGGCAGCGCCAGCACCCCGGGCACCGAGTACGAGTGCAGCGCGAGGATCCGGCGCTCGAGGGCCGCGTAGCGCTCGCGCTCCGTCTTGATCACGAGCAGCGCTTCGTCCGCTTCCTGGACCTGCCCGTCCCAGTAGAAGATCGACCGCGCCCCGGGCAGCACGTTCACGGACGCCGCCAAGTGCTCTTCGACCAGCCGTCGACCGATGCTCGCGCCCTCCTCCGTGCTCGGCGCGGTCGAGAGGACGACGAGCGGCCCGCCCGTCATCCGCCTCCCCGACCGATGAACCCAGTGTAGCCTCGGGCGCTGAGGGCCTTGCGCGCCTCGTCGGCCGCGGTCCGGTCGGGGAAACCGCCGACCCGGACGCGATAGATCGTGCCCCCGCCCCGCGCCGCCGGACGCTCGGCCGCGGCGCCCGCGAGCGCGCGGCGCACCTGGACCTTCAGGCCTTCCGACGCCAGATCCTTCGACAGCGAGACGGCGTCGCGTAAGGTGAGGCTCGGCTTGATGACGGCGCCGCCGGCGACCGGCTCGGCCGAGAGCCCCTTGGCGGCGATCTTCGTGTTGACGTCCTCCGACGACGTCCCGGAGACGAAGACGTCGTACTTGTCCCCGGCGGGGGTCGACGTCGCGGGCTCCGCACGCGCGGCGGACGCGCCGCCGCCCCCGGCCACGACCTCGGCGGGGAAGTCGGCGCCGTGAAGCCGCGCCGCCAGGGCCCTCGCGTGCGCCTCCGCGTGGAACGCACCGACCTGCACCCAATAGGGTCCCCCCGACACGGCGACGAGCTGCGTCTTCCCCGCCCGCCCAGGAGCGGGCGCCTTGGCCATGCGCGGGCCCTTCGCGGCGTCGGGGCGCATCTGCTCTACCGCCGGGGGCGGCTTCGGGGTCCCGGGCTTCGACATCTCGACGGCGGCCGGCTCCGTCCTGCCCGGAGCCCGCGCCATCTTGTCCGGAGAAGGCGGGGGCGCCGGAGCCGTTCTCTCGGTCTTGGGCTCTGGCGGGTTCGCGACGACCCGAGCCGCCCCTGGCGGGGGCGAGACCGCCTGGCCACCGTCCGGCTGGGCCGCCGGCCGAGGGGGCGACGGCACGCTCACGACCGGCCCCTTCACGGCCGGCGTCAGCCGCGTCGGGCCGACCCAGTCCAGGAGATAGGGTAGCGCCAGAACACCGACGACGGCCAGTACGACGACCACGAGGAGCGCCCGAAACCACGTCGTGGAAAACACGCTCCGGGGAATCTCCTCGCCGTAGTCCGGGTCGTCGTAGTCGTGGTCGGCGTGGCCGCGGCTCTCGCGCTCAGGGCTCATGACCCGCTCCTCGGCATGGGCGGCATCGTAGCATAGATGCTGCTAATTCTAGCGTTTCTGGCCGGTGGACGGAAAAAGATAAGGTCGTCGACCAGCGCTTCGCTCTGGCTCTGCGTGTCGTTCGAATCGGTCATGATCGCGACCTTCCCGACCGGCCCCGGCTCGCGCCCGAAGAGGGCCACGTAGTCCCGGTAGACGTTGCGTTCCTCCTGGATCCAGAACCCGAGCCGCTGGGAGCCGCTCTCGACCACGATCGAGCGGATGTTCTCGCCCTGCGGGCTCGTGACCGCCGACCCGACCGGCGCGTGTGTGTCCCAGATGTAGCCGAGGACCTCGCTGTTCAGGCGCGGGGACGGCCAGCGGGGGAAGACGACGTACACCTGGGCGACCTCGTCGTCGGTCGCGCGCGAGCGGGCGTCACCCCCCGGCGGTAGCCGTACCGCCTTCCACGACCACCGCAGCATGGGGTAGCGCTTGAGGTCCAGCACGACGTCGCGGGAGAGGGCAAAGGACGCGCGATCGCTCTGAAGATCGACCGCCACCCGCCCCTCGTCGTGCACGACCTGGACGCTCGCGTGGCCGGCGAACTCCTGAAGATCCCAGCCCACCGGCGGCCCGCTCGACGGCAGCCGCGCCGGAAAGACGTCCGTCACGGGAACCCGGATCCGCCCGTCGGCGTCCGGTTCGGGCACCCGCACCCTCCCGCGCCGGGCGACGGCCGTCTCGGCCGGCGCCGGCGGGAGGCCCGCCGGCTCGCCCCCGATCGGGAGCGGGAGGCCAAAGGTCTGCGGAAGCGGCGGGGCACTCGCGACCGCTCGCGCGGCGCGCGCCGCCCGCGAGGTGAGCGCGCGTGCCGCCGCCGGCGGTGGCGGCCACACCCTCGCGTCCGGGCCAAGGTAGAAGCTTCGGTAGCGCGGGCTCGCCAGCACGACGGCGAGTGCCACGAGCACGCCAAGGCCGACGCCGAGCGGCAGGGCGAGCGGCCGTCCCCGGCGGTGACGGGGGCTCAGCGCTGGCTCCGGCGGGGGCGCCGGCCCGCAGCCCGGCGGAAGATCAGCCTGATCGGCGAGCCCGCGAAGCCAAAGGCGCGGCGGAGGGAATTGACTAGGTAGCGGGCGTAGGAGAAGTGAATCTCGCGCGGTCGGTTGACGCGCACCACGAAGACCGGGGGCTCGACGCCCACCTGCGCCGCTGACTGGATCGTCAGCGGCGCGCCGCCGAGGGTGACTGGCCGGCGCTCTACGGCCCCGAGCAACGCCGCCCGCAGGTCGGCGGGCGCCACGCGGCGCCGGGCCTCTGCCGCGACCCGGTCGACCAGCTCGAATAGCTCCGGCAGGCCCGCGCCCGTCAGCGCCGACGTGAAGGCGACCGGGGCGTAGTCGAGGAAGGGCAGGCGGTCGCGGAGCTGCTCGACCACCTCGCCCCGGCGAACCATGCCGGGTGGCACCAGGTCCCACTTGTTCACGGCGACCACCGTCGCGCGGCCGGCCTCGTCCGCGTAGCCGGCGATGTGCGCGTCCTGCGCCGTGAGGCCCTCGGTCGCGTCGATCAGGAGGACGGCGACGCGACAGCGCTCGAGGCTCCGGAGCGCCATCACGACCGCGAGCTTTTCAAGGGGCTCCGTCACCTTGCCCTTGCGCCGGATCCCCGCGGTGTCGATCAGGACGTACCGGCGGCCGCCGTAGGTGAACGGCGTGTCCACCGCGTCGCGCGTGGTGCCGGGATCGGCGTGGACCAGGACCCGCTCGGCGCCCACGAGCGCGTTGACGAGCGAAGACTTGCCGACGTTCGGGCGGCCGACGATCGCGATCGGCATCGCGGGAGCTCGCGACGGATCGACGAACGGGCCGTCGGCGGCGGCGCCCAGCCGCGCGCGAGCCGCACCGAGGAGCTCCGCCACGCCCCGGCCGTGCTCGGAGGACACGGGCCACGGCTCGCCGAAGCCAAGCTCATAGAGCTCGCCCAGCGCCCCCTCCTGGGCCGGGCCTTCGACCTTGTTGGCGACCAGCAGCACCGGCCGGCCCGCCTTCCGGAGCTCGTCGGCGATCTCGCGATCGAGCCCCGTCAGGCCCGCGCGGACGTCCACCACGAAGAGCACGAGGTCAGCCTCCGCGATCGCGACGAGGACCTGGCGGCGAACGGCGTCGACCAGCGACGCCTCTGGCGAGGGATCGAACCCGCCGGTGTCGACGAAGGTCGCCTGCCAGCGGTCGAAGGCGACCAGGCCGTAGAGCCGGTCACGGGTGACACCGGGAACGTCGCGCACGAGCGCCTGGCGGCGGCCGACGAGCCGGTTGAAGAGCGTCGACTTGCCGACGTTCGGGCGCCCGACGATCGCGATGATCGGACGGATCATCCGGGTCGCTCCCCTGTCAGGAATCGCGGATCGCTTTGAGCAGTGCGACCGGCGTGGGCTGGACCACCTTGACGGGCACGCCGAGGTCCCGCGCCAGGTCGGCCGG